>JAABUR0100002121.1_pt1 | contig 31973 bp, 34 predicted proteins | sample 5560091 | NCBI WGS metagenome assembly JAABUR01 (sample SAMN10711879, study PRJNA513375) | rock metagenome | isolation source: Antarctica rocks | place: Antarctica: Victoria Land, University Valley sud
TTGGCACGCCGGAGCAGATCGTGGAGTGGTTCAGCAAGCTCAGCGACGCCGGCTGCGATGGCGTGCAGGTCAACTTCTTCGACTACCTGCCCGATTTGGAGTTTTTCGGTCAAGAAGTGCTTCCACTGATGCGGCAGGCCGGACTGCGCAACGCGTAAGGGTCGTTAGGGTCGGGGGCGGCTCCGCTCCGGTCAGATTGGCCGGTACGAGCCGTCGCATTCCCTGCACTGCCGCAACCAGAAGAAACCGTGAAGAGAGCAGAATAAAAACGGAACCTGTCATCGTCTATGAGAACCTGTTTGAGTGGCTTTAACTTGCGATGTCATGGATTGGCCTGGGGTTGAGCAGGGCTTCGACGCCGGACAGGGTGGCCGCGAACGCGATGCGAGCGGCGGAAACATCGAGGCGTCCGGCGCGGTCGCGCAACAGCCCACCCCAGTGTGCGAGCCAGCCGAAGCTGCGTTCCACGACCCAGCGACGTTCGAGCACGACGAAGCCCTTCTGCTCAGGGTCACGTTGGACCACGTGGTGGCGCATGCCGTGTCTGTTCGACCATTCCCGGCAACGCTCGGCGACGAAGCCGCCGTCGAGAATGGCCTGCCGCAGGCTCGGCGGAGTTGCCAAAGGTTCTGCTGGCCGAAGGCCAGTGGAATGGCAACGGAGGGCATTCTGCCTTGCCTGCGTCCAGGGCGGGAAGCGTGTCGCGCTCCTGCGTGGAGGCCGGCACAACGGCGATGGCAAGCCAAGTGCCGTCGGCGTCGACCAAAGCCACACGCTTGCGCCCCAGCACCTTCTTGGCTGCATCATACCCACGCGGACCGCGGACCGGGATGCACTTGACCGACTGCGTGTCGATGATGCCCAGGCTGGGCTCGGGCGTCCTGCCCGCCGCACGACGCCGCAGGCGGGCCACGTCGCACAAGAGACGATCAAACAGCCCCAGGTCCAGCCATCTGCGGAACCAGCCATACACGGTGCGCCAGGCCGGGAAGTCATCCGGCAGGGCGCGCCAGGGTCCACCGACACGCAGATGCCAGGCAATCGCGCTGACCACTGGCAGAACCGGCGTTGCTTTCTCACTATGCGGCGGGTCCGCTCGCTCCAGCCACTGCGCCATCTCCTCGACCGCACAGGTCGATACCATCTCTTTCAGGCCAGCCTCGTGGCGTGCCCGATGCGCTTCGGTCCACATCTCTGCTCCCATCCGCCCAACCAGGCGGACACTCGTGATCTCCTGAGAGTAGAAATGGGATCGAGGCGCAAACGGGCCACTCAAACAGGTTCTAAGGCCTGCTGGCTGCAGTAGGCGCTATCCTTTCCGAGGCAGAAGCGTGGCCTCCTCCAGACTAAACGGCCCCTCTCCAGCCGAGCAATGTCCCCAACAACAGTGTCTTGCCGTTTACGTAGCCCTAGCCGAAGGCTGTTGGTTCGCTTTCAGCCGGAAAGCGCGAAAAGCAGGCGTTCAACGGCTTCCCGGTAATACCGTGACGAGCCAAAGCTGGCCTTGCCAGGATTTCGCACTGACCGCGAGCGTTACGGCTGAAATATCCAAGGTAATCACAGTGAATATGGATTTGCCGATGATCGAAGCTGTAGTTGCGGAAGGTCAGCGGCGAACGTCGACCACGGTGCGGCCGCGGACCCGCCCTCCCAGGATCTCCTGAGCTAGAACGGGGAGTTGCTTAAGGCCGACCTCCTGGACCACGGGCTCCAGGTCCGCTTCCGACAGTTCCGCAGCCAGGCTTTGCCAGGCTGCCTCTCTCCGTTCGAGCGGGCACATGACAGAGTCCACGCCGAGCAGGGCGACGTTCCGAAGAATGAACGGGAACACTGCGGCGGACACCTCGGTCCCGCCAGCCAAGCCGCACATCGCGACGGCGCCGCCATAGGCCATGGAAGCGATGACGTTGCCGAGGACGGCGCCTGCCGCGACATCGACCGCGCCCGCCCAGCGCTCGTTCTGAAGCGGCTTGCCGGGTGAGGAAAGGTCCTGCCGGTCAAGGATGTCGGACGCGCCGAGCGACCGCAAGAACGCCTCCTCGGATCGACGGCCCGTCAATGCCGAAACTCGGTAGCCGAGACGTGACAAGAGCCGGACGGCGACGCTGCCGACGCCCCCTGCCGCCCCGGTGACCAAGACGTCCCCGCCATCGCGGATGCCGTGCTCCTGGAGCGCCATGATGCAGAGCATCGCGGTGAGCCCGGCGGTGCCGATCGCCATGGCATGGCGGTTCGAGATGGTTTCGGGAAGCTTGACAAGCCATTCACTCTTGACCCGGGCCCGCTCGGCGAAGCCTCCGGACCAGCCTTCGCCCACGCCCCAGCCGGTGAGCGCGACCCGGTCGCCGACTCGGAAGCGGGGCGACTGCGAAGCCGAGACCACACCCGAGAAGTCGATGCCGGGCACCATCGGGAACGTGCGAAGAATGCGGCTGCGGCCGGTCAGGGCCAGGCCGTCCTTGTAGTTGAACGACGAGTAGGCGACGTCGATCGTCACGTCCGCTTCGGGCAGGTCGGCCATCGTAATGCGCTCGAGTGCGATCACCGCACCCTGGTCGGACTTCCTCGCCATCAAGGCTTGGAACGTCGTGTCACTCATGAAGTTGGCTCCTTTGGCACGGTCACTTGGACGTGGCACGGTCTGCGCGCGCCTTTTCGGCCCGTGCATATTGCTGGCGGATGTACTTCGTGAGGTCGCCCAACGCCGCCACGGCCTCGCCGGGGTTCCGCGCCTCGAGCGCATTGGCAATGCGCTCGTGCTGCCGCACGACAGTCCGGCGTTCGCGGACGTGCACGATGATCATGTTGGTCACCGGCATCAGTCCTTCGATCACCACGTTCATCAGCAGGCGGATGAGGGGGTTGCCGGCGGCGTCGGCGACGGCGCGGTGGAATCGGACGTCAGAGGCGCAGAAGTTCTGGTCCGACAAGGCGGCGTCGCGCTGCAGCGCGATCTCCGTCCGCATCGCGGCGAGGTGGGCATCGGTCCGGCTGGCGGTGGCCAGCCGACAGCAGACGGTTTCCATCTCCGTCCGGGCGGACGCCATGTCGTCCAGCCCGGCGCCGCCCATGGCTACCATCAGCTGTGCTGCAGTGCACAGGCTCTGGGCAAGTTGGTCGGGCGAGGGGCCGGTGACGAAGGTGCCGCCGGCAGGCCCCCGGCGCGAGCGGATCAGGTGCCGCGCCGCCAGACGCTTGAGCGCTTCCCGCACCGTGGGCCTTGAGACGCCGTAGCGGGCGGCCAGCTCGTCCTCAGTGGGCAGACGCTCGTCGATCTTCAGCCGGCCCTCGAGCATGGCCTGTTCGAGCGCCTCCGCAATCTGCCCGGCAAGGCTTGCCGTGACGATCTGGCCATACCTCGCATCCGTCATTCGTGCGCTCACGTGCCTTCTTGCTGCCGGCGCACCATCTCAGACGATGTTGCTCCATGCAAGTAACGCTATTTGTTTGACAAATAGCCAGCGAGCTTTCCACACTTAGCTCGCGGCAAGATAGCGGTCGAAAAGAAACGGAGGAATTATGCGGAACGTGCTCGCGATCGGGCTGCTCTGCGCCACGCTGAGTTCGGTGCGGGCAGAGGACTTGCCGGTGTTCAAGGTGGGGATCCTGACCGACGTGTCGGGGCTTTACTCCGACCTTTCCGGACGGGGCTCCGTCGAGGCAGCCAAGCTCGCTGTGGCGGACTTTCAACCGGAGAAGCACGGCTTCCGCGTCGAGATCGTGGTCGGAGACCACCTCAACAAGCCGGACGTCGGCTCCACCATCGCGCGGCAATGGCTTGGGGAAGAGAGCGTCGACGTGATCGCGGATGTGCCGACCTCTTCCGTTGCGCTGGCAGTCTCCACCATCGTCGAGCAGCGCAACAAAGTGTTCCTCATCGCTAGCGCAGGCACATCGGATTTAACGGGGAAGGCCTGCACGCCCAACAACGTGCACTGGACCTACGATACTTGGGCGCTGGCCAACGGCACTGCCGACGCGGTGATCAAGCAGGGGCTGCGGTCGTGGTATTTCGTGACGGCGGACTATGCCTTCGGCCAGGCGCTCGAGCGCGATGCGACGGAGGTTGTTAAAGCGAAGGGAGGCACAGTTGTCGGGCACGCTCTGGCGCCGTTCCAGACCAGCGACTTCTCATCGGTCTTGCTTGAGGCTCAGTCGAGCGACGCCCAGGTGGTGGCGCTGGCGAATTCAGGCGGCGACACGATCAATGCGGTAAAGCAGGCGGACGAATTCGGGATGCGCAAATCGGGCAAGACGCTCGTGAGCCTCTTGGCCTTCGTCTCGGACATCAAGTCGATCGGCTTGGAAGCCGCGCAGGGACTCGTCCTGACCGAGGCCTTCTATTGGGACCTGAACGACGGTACCCGCGCATGGAGCAAGCGCTTCGTGGCGCTGAACAACGGCCGCTACCCGACCATGGACCAGGCCGGCGTCTATGGGTCGTTGATCCAGTGGATGAGGGCGGTCGACGCGTTGGACAAGGCCAAGGCCCACGACGGCGCGGCCGTAGTGGCAACCATGAAGCAGATCCCGACGGACGACCCGCTCTTCGGGCACGGGTCGATTCGCCCGGACGGGAGAACCATCCATGACATGTACCTGTTCCGGGTCAAGTCGCCGGCGCAGTCGACGGCGCCGTACGACCTCTACACGCTGGTCGCGACCATCCCCGGTGCGCAGGCGTTCCGGCCATTGAAGGCCGGCGGGTGTCGGCTGGTGACCCATTAGCGGGGCAGCCGCCAACGCACCGGGGTGCAAAGGCCGGAAGGTACCGGCCCTTGCGGTGCTCCTGGTCAGCGAGGTCGCGGCGATGTCGGTCTGGTTCGCGGCCACCGCTTCGTTGTCGGCGATCCGGCTGCACTGGACGCTTAGCCCATTCCACGAGGCCCTGCTCACGAGCAGCGTGCAGTTCGGCTTCGTGGCGGGGACGGGCACCAGCGCCCTCCTCAGCCTGGCAGACCGGTTCGACCTGCGGGTGCTGTTCGCCTCGTCGTCGGCCGTGGCGGGAGTAGCCAACGTGGCGATCCTCGCCTTCGAGCCGACTTCCCCGGCCATCCCGGCGCTGCGCTTCGTAACCGGGTTTTGCATGGCCGGAGTCTACCCGGTTGGGATGAAGCTCGCTGCCACCTGGGCGGCAGGCGACCTCGGCTTGCTGATTGGGCTGTTGGTGGCGGCGCTCACGCTCGGATCCGCGTTCCCGAACCTCCTCGCCTCATTCGGAGGGTTCGATTGGCGCCTGCCGATCCTAGGGGCGGCAATCGGCGCGCTCCTGGCCGCCTTCGTCATCCGCTTCGCCGCCATCGGCCCGGTGGTGACGCGCGCGCCTCCGTTGAGGATCGCTAACGCGCTGGATGCCTGGCGCAACAAGCCCTTGCGGCTCGCCAACCTCGGCTACCTCGGCCACATGTGGGAGCTGTATGCCATGTGGGCCTGGATCGGCGCCTTCATGGCGTCGACGCTGCAGGCCCGCTACGGGGCCAACCCGCCTATCTCGCCCGCCCTCGCCACCTTTGCGATCGTGGGATCCGGTGCCCTCGGTGCGGTGGGCGGTGGCTGGGTCGCCGACCGGCTGGGCCGCACGCTTGTGACGATGGCGTCGATGCTGGTCAGCGGCTGTTGCGCTATCGGATTGGGGTTCATGTTTGGGCACGGGATCGGGCCGACCATGGCACTGGGGGTGGTGTGGGGCATTGCCGTCATCGCGGATTCCGCGCAGTTCTCGGCGGCAGCGACGGAGCTCAGCGACCGCGGCCTGATCGGCACAATGCTGACGGTGCAGACCTGCGTCGGTTTCCTGTTGACCATTGTCAGCATCCAGGTGCTGCCCTGGGTGCAGGACCTCGTGGGATGGCACTACGCTTTCTCTGTCCTTGCCGTCGGGCCTTTCCTGGGCGTCATCGCCATGGGGATGCTGCGAGCGAGACCCGAGGCGGCGCGGCTTGCCGGCGGACGGCGTTAGGGAGGACCAAGCGATGGATTACCAGACGATCCTGTTTGAGATAATCGGCCCCGCGGCTCGAATCACCATGAACCGGCCGCAGCGCGCCAACGCGCTGAGCGCGACGATGCTGACCGAGATCGCCCAGGCAATGGACGAAGCCGAACGGCTCGAGCCGGTGCGTGCCATCATCATCACTGGGGCCGGGTCGGCGTTCTCCTCGGGATTCGACCTGAAAGACCAGATGGAACGGCAGCCGACCGGCGTTGCCGACTGGCGGCCAATTCTGCGCAAAGACTTCGACGTGCCGATGCGCTTCTGGCACAGCCCCAAGCCGACCATCGCCGCCGTGACAGGCCCATGCCTCGCCGGGGCCTGCGAGTTGGCGCTGGCCTGCGACATCACGGTCGCAGCGGAGGATGCATTCTTCGGCGAGCCCGAGCTGAAGTTCGGTGCCGGCATCGTCGTGATGATTCTGCCCTGGATCGTGGGACCCAAGATCGCCAAGGAGATCATCCTGACCGGCATGGATCGGATCGATGCGGCGCGGGCCAAGGAAATCGGCATGGTCAACCGCGTCGTGCCCGGCGACCGCTTGCAGGCGGATGTGCTCTCGATCGCGCGTCGGATTGCTGTCGTGGATCCGAAGCTGGTGAAGCAGACCAAGCGAGCTATCAATCGCTCCATGGAGGCGCGTGGCATGCTGGATGCGCTCGAGAGCGCGCTCGACATAGACTTGCTGATCGAGGCGGAGGGATCGCCGGACAAGAAGCAGTTCATGGACATCGGGCGCGCACAAGGCCTGAAAGCCGCCCTTGCATGGCGGGATGCCCGCTTTGCCGGGCTTTGAGAATGGAACGCACCCTTGCTGGGCTGTTCCGCAACGCGCTACGCCAAGAGGTGCACATCGCCGACGTGCTTGGGACTGAAGACAGGTCGGGAAGCGACCTGCTAAAGCAGGCGGACGCCATGGCAGCCGGTTTGCGGCACCATGGCCTGTTAGCCGATGAACCCGTGCATGTCCGCGTCGGCAATCGGCCCGGAGACCTGGCAGCCATGCTCGGGGTCTGGCTGGCGGGCGGAGTCGCTGTCCCCGTCCACAGCTTGGCTGCGCCCCACACCATCGAGCTTCTCGGCAAGGCGACGGGCGCACGGCTGGCCTTGGAGGGCGATGCGGTCGAGGTGATCGGTCACAGCCCGCCTCCCCGGCGTGCGCTGCTCGACGACGCCGCGCTCATCGTCTTTACGTCGGGGACGACCGGCAGTCCGAAGGGTGTCGTCATCAGCCACGCGGCCCTAGTCGGCAAAATAGAAGTCCTCGAGCGCTTACTCGGAATCCAGGCGACGGACGTTGTTCTGCTGCCGTTGCACCTCACTTTCATCTTCGGAATCTGGGTCGCCGCCTTGACCCTGCGGTCCGGCGCCCGGCTCGTCCTGGTTCCCAAGTTCTCCAGACAGGCGGTCGAAACCGGCCTTTCGGAGGGAGTGACCGTGCTCGCAGCCGTCCCTTCCATGTTGCGCACCCTGCTGGCCGTCATACCACCAGCGGCGCCCGCCCTCCGCATGATCCTCACCGGCGGCGAGGCGCTCGGGCCCTCGCTCAACGCGAAGCTGATGCAGGCGTGGTCGGCGGGTCGGGTTTACGACCTCTACGGCTCGACTGAGACCGGCTCCTGCGACTTCTGGCACACCCCGGGCCGGGGCGAAGAGGGATCGATCGGCACGCCGACCAGCAACGTGCTCTATCGTATCCTCGACGAGAACGGAAACGAGGTCTACGACCGAGGGGTCGGCGAGCTGTGCATCCGGACGTCTTATGGGATGGCGGGCTATCTGGACAACCCGGAATTGACCCGGGCCTCGTTCGAGGCCGGCTATTACAGGACCGGCGATCTCGCGCGAGCCGGCGCGGACGGCTCGGTGTCTTTGGTGGGCCGGCTCAAGGAGCTTGTTTCGAGCGGCGGAAACAAGATTGCTCCCCAAGAGATCGACAATCTCCTTACCACTCATCCCGACGTTAGCGCGTCGCTGTCGGCGGGGCGCCCAGACGGGCGGCTTGGGGAGACGCTGCACTCCGTTGTCGTGCTCTCCAGCAATGCCACTGTGACGGCCGGCGGGCTGCGCGAATGGCTGTCAGAGCGCGTAGAGCGCTTCAAGCTTCCTAAGACTATCCAGTTCGTTGGCGAACTCCCGACAGGGCCGACGGGAAAGGCCAGCCGCGCGGCGCTGAGGGACCTCTTGCTGTTACAGTTCAAACACCACGACACGTAATCGGGGCATAACCCCGGGCGGACACGGCTTCAGGCAGGTTGGCCGCGGCAGCGGATGAGATAGGATAGAGACGGGACGGCGGGAGCGGCGGCGACACCAAGCCTAGCGCCCAAGTAGTCCCAGAAGGCGATGCCGAGTTTTCTGCAGGTTTTGGCGAGCCCGAGGAAGGCACCGTCAACTTGGCTGCCAGCCGGTTGCGAGCTGCAGCTGAGCGGGGTAGGCGGGCGGGATGACAACGCCCGTTATTCCCAGCTACGCCGGCTACCGCTTCCCGGCTGAGATCATCAGCCACGCCGTCGGGCTCTACTTCCGCTTTCCTCTGAGCCTGCGCATGGTGGACGAACTGCTGGCCGCACGTGGCGTCATCGTCAGCTATGAAACCGTGCGCCAATGGGCGGAGTTGACCGAAGGTTCCGCTGGCGCAGCCAGTGGAATGGTCAACGGAGGGGCGCAAGTTCGGCCAGAGCTTCGCCAATCAGATCCGCTGCAGGCTGCCCGCCGCCGGCGACAAGTGGCACATGGACGAGGTCGTGATCACGATCTCTGGGGTAAAGCACTGGCTCTGGCGCGCGGTTGACCAGAACGGGACCGTGCTGGATATCCTTGTTCAAAGCCGACGCGACACACAGGCCGCCAAGCGCCTGCTGCGCAAGCTGCTCAAGCGGCAATGCCGCCCACCTCGGGTCATGATCACGGATAAGCTGGCGAGTTACGGGGCGGCCAAGCGCGCGGTGATCCCTACGCCGGCTTTCCATCGGCGGTGCCGCTGGAACCTTTGCCGGCTTCGCCCTCGGTCGAGCACAGGAAGCGCAAAGGCCTCAACAACAGGGCGGAGAACTCGCACCACCCTCCGCCAGCATTCCAGCGACGCCGTCGCTGGAACCTTCGCTGGCTCCGCCCACGCGACAACGAGAGCGGCAGATGAAGCGGTTCAAGTCAGCGGGCCAGGTGCAGCGTTTCTTGTCCGCCCACGACGGGATCAACAATCTCTTCCTGCTCCGCCGTCACCAGGTTCCAGCCGTCCAGTATCGAGCCGCCCGGACCCAGGCCATTCAGGTTTGGGCCGAGGTCACCGGCGTCGCCGCTGCGGCGTAACCACAAGCGCGCCGTCCTCATCGCACGCCATCGCGACCTCAGTCCAACAAGTTGACGGTGCCCTTTCCGGCACATCATGGTTCACGCCCGGCGCCGCCGTTCGTCCGGGACCAAGCGGCGACGTCCCTGTGCGTGGCGAACCACACGCTGCCGAGCGCCTTCGCGTGGCGCACGATCTCCTCCAGGATCCAGATGCGCGAGCGGTAGCCGATGACGTGCGGGTGCATCACCAGTTGGAACAGCCCGCCCTCCGCGTGGGCTGCGTCCAGCTCGCGGCGGAAGATGTCGAGCACGTCCGCGGGCGGCGTATAGGGGCGGAGGGGCTGGAACCGCTCCGTCCAGAGATAGGCCCCGTCGTCGCGCACCCAGGCGACCGGCACCTCCGTCAGCCGCAGCTTGCGCCCGTCCAGCAGCAGCTCGTGCGGGTCGTCATGGGCCATCAGGGAGGAGTCGTACTCGAGGCCCATCGCTTCGGCGATCGGCAGGGTGTCGCGGCTGATCTCGAAGGATGGGGCGCGCAGCCCGGCTGGCCTCCTGCCCGTGGTGCGTTCGAGCACGTCCGCGGACCGGCGCATCAGGTCCTGCTCCCGCCCCGGCGTAAGCTGGGTTGCGACCTCGTGGATCCACCCGTGCATGGCCACCTCGTGGCCTTCTGCGACTAGGGTGCGCGCTTCCGCCGGATGCAGCAGCGCGGTCACGGCCGGCACGAAGAAGGTGGCCGGCACGCCATGCCGCTTGAGGATCGCGAGGATGCGCTGGACGCCGAGCACCCCGTACTCGCCCCAGCACAGCCGCGCGAGCGAACCGCCACCGTCCCGCAACTCGTTGGTCTCGTGGTCGCAATCGAACGACAGGGCCACAGCGCACCGGGCGCCCCCGTCCCAGGCGGCCGGACGCAGGGTGCGGCCAGCGCGAACCCGCCCGACCAGCTCACGCCAGCGCTCCTCCGGCCATTCCCACGGTGCGTCCGTCATGGGACGGCAGTGAGCTTCACGCGGCCGGCTGCGGCAAGCGGGGGATACCGGATCGGACGGGGCGGGTTCAAACGGCGGGGGTCCGTGTCTAGGATGGCGGATGGAGGAAAACCAGCCGCAATGTCCAATGCCCATAGCCTGATCGACGCGATGCGGCAGCAGCTCGATGCGTTCAACCCGGCGGAACGGCGGCTCGCCGAGGTCATTCTGGACGACATCAGCGGCGCGACCCGAATCACCACGCGGGCGTTGTCCCGCCGCGCCTCGGTCAGCGAGCCGACCGTGGTGCGGTTCGCGCGACGGATGGGCAGCAGCGGCTTCACCGCGTTCAAGCTGCGCCTGTCGGCGGATTTTGCGACCGGGCGCATGTTCACCCTGTCGAACCCGCCTGCGATGACCCAAGACTCCGGCACGATCGCGAACCAGGTGTATGAAGCGACAGCTCAGGCGCTGGCATTCAGCTTTGCGCAGCGGGACCCACCCGCCCTAGCCTCGGCGGCGGAGGCGATCCATGCGGCGCGCCGGGTGTTCTGCTTCGGCGTCGGCGGTAGTTCGGCGAACGTGGCGGCGGAGGCGGCGAACCGGCTATTCCGCTTCGGTGTTGGAGTGTCGGCGGTCATTGACCCATACAGCCAGGCGGTCACGGCGGCACTGTGCGGCGCGCCGGATGCGTTGCTGATCTTCTCCGTCACCGGCAAGCCGCCCTCGTTGCTGTCTGGCGCCGAGCTGGCGAGGAAGCAGGGTGCCGCGGTGATCGCGGTCACGCGGCCGGAGAGCCCTTTGGCAGCCGTCAGCACGGTGCTGATCGGGCTAGACATCCCTGATCACGACCGAAGGCCGGAAATTCCGAACCGTAGCCGCTATGGGCAACTCTATATGCTTGACTGCATCGCGACCCTGGTGGGCGCGCGACGGCTGGAGGCGGCCGCACCCGGGCTGCATCGCGCGCGGGAGGCCCTGCTGGCCGTGCATGGCCCGACCGAACAGCAGCCGATCGGCGATTGATGTAGTAGAATTTCGCAAATCAGGGCGCCTCGCAGGTGTTTTCAGGCAAAAATGTGTTGTTCGACTACATTGGTCGGCCCTAACCTTGGCATTGCAAGGATCCGGAGCAGACACGAATGTTCTCCAGGCGCCAGTTCAGTGCCGCCGCGGCAGTGGCCGCCTTGGCAACCCAAGTCCGGGCGGAAACCACGCCCAAGGTCCTGCGTGTGGTGCCGCAGGCCGAGCCGTTGGTGTTTGACCCGCATCAGTCTCAGGCCAACGTCACCTCCATCCACGCCGCGATGGTCTACGACACGCTGTTCAGCTGGGACGCCGACATGGTGCCTCGGCCACAGATGGCGGACAGCTGGACCAAGTCCCCGGACGGCTTGCTTTACACCTTCACCTTGCGGCCCGGGCTGATGTTCCACGACGGCTCGTCCGTCACCACGCGCGACGTGATCGCCACCCTGCGCCGCATGTTCGTGCGCGACACGCAGAACGGCATCTTCGCCGCCTTGATCGTGTCCATGGAGCCCGTGGACGACCAAACCTTCACCCTGCGCGTCAGAGAGCCGTTCAACTATGTCGAGTTTCTGCTGGGGGGCAGCAACGGCGTGGTCGGCGCGATCATGCGCGAGAAGGAGGCGATGATCGACCCTTTCACCCCGGTAAAGGAGATCGTCGGCTCCGGCCCGTTCCGCTTCAACGTCGCCGAATACAGGGCCGGGTCTCGCCTGGTCTATGACCGGTTCGACGGCTATAAGCCGCGGCCGGAACCGCCCAGCGGCTTCGCCGGCGGCAAGGTGGTGAAGGTCGACCGCGTCGAGCTGGTGATCATCCCCGACCCCAGCACCGCCTTCACTGCGCTGCGCCGGGGCGAGGTCGACTTCCTCGATGGCCCGGCACTCGACCTGATCCCGTCTGTCGCGAACGACCGCAGCATCGTCGTAGGCGAGGTGTGGCCGATTGAGACCTATGCCGTCATCCGCTTCAACCACCTCTACCCACCGTTCAACAACGTCAAGGCGCGCCAAGCAGTCGCCCATGCGGTGAACCAGCGCGACTACATGGCCGCGGCCTATGGCGACGAGAAATACTGGCGCGAATGCTACGCCTTCTGGGTGTGCGGCAGCCCGAACGGGACGGAGATCGGCTCCGAGCCTTACCGTAAGCCGGACCTGGATAAGGCCCGCGCCCTGCTGAAGGAAAGCGGCTACGCCGGCGAGCCCGTGGTGCTGATCGGTGGGTCTGACATCCCTGCCTACCAGCAGATGAGCTTGGTGACCGCCGACCTGTTCAAGCGGATCGGCATCAATGTGGATTTGCAGCTTTCGGACTGGGGCACGGTGTCCGCACGCCGGGCCAAGAAGGATCCGCCGGCGCAGGGCGGCTGGAACGTGTTTCACACCTCGGCCAACGGCGCGCAGCTCGCCAGTCCGCTGTCCAGCCCGTCCACCATCACCACCTGCGACGGCAAGAACTTCGTCGGCTGGCCCTGCGACCAGAAGGAGGAGGACATGCGGATCCGCTACATCCGCGAGTCTGACCCGTCGAAACAGCGCGCGTTGCTGGAGCAGATGCACGCGGAGCTGTGGGACTCGCTGCCCTATGTGCCGCTGGGCCAATTCAAGCAGCCGTTCCTGTGGCGCAGCAACGTCACCGGCGTACTGAAGGCGAACACGTTGGTCTACTGGAACATCGAGAAGAGCTGAGCATGGATTACGCGACCACGACCGTGTCGGCGCCCGACGCGTCCATCCGTGTCCGCACGGCCGGGTCTGGCCCGGCGCTGCTCCTCCTGCCGGGACTGGGCCGCCCGGCGGAGGATATGGACCCGCTGGCTCGGCTGCTGGCCCGGGCGGGATACCGGGTCATCCAGCCGGACCCGCGCGGCAGCGGCGGCAGCATTGGGCCGCTAGACGGGCTGACCTTGCACGCCCTAGCCGGAGACGTCGCGGCGGTGATCGAGGCGGCGGGCGAAGGCGGCATCACAATCGTCGGGCACGCCTTCGGCAACCGTATCGCCCGGGCAGTGGCGGCGAACCGGCCGGACTTGGTGCGGATGGTTGTGCTGCTGGGCTGCAGCGGCAAGGTGCAGCCGAGCCCGGAGATCGCCGAGGCGATCCGCCTGGCGCAAGCCCCGGACACTGACCCGGCCACGCGCACGAAGGCGGTCGCGGACGCCTGGTTCGCCCCCGGCCGGGACACCAGCATCTGGATGGATGGCTGGTCACAGCCGGTGATGAAGGCTTTCCTGGCCGCTGCCGCCGCAACTGACACCACGTCGTGGTGGACGGCCGGGCAGGCGCAGGTCGTCATCGTCCAGGGCCTGGCGGACGTCAGCGCGCCGCCCGAGAACGGGCGCTTGCTCAAGGAGGAGATCGACGACCGGGCCGAGCTGATCGAGCTGCCGGGGATCGGCCATGCCCTGGCGGTGGAAGACCCGGACGCGGTTGCCGCGGTTGTCGTCGCGCAGCTCGCCAAGGGCGGCGGGGGGCGACCATGATCGGGGCCGACTTGCGCGGCAAAGCCTGCCTGGTCACCGGGTCCAGCCGCGGCATCGGGGCGGCGGTGGCGCGGGGCTTCGGCGGCTGCGGGATGCGCGTCGCCGTCCATTATCGCGGCGCTGAGAACGAGGCGGGGCAGGTCCGCGCCGACATCGTGGCCGCCGGGGGCGAGGCGATCGTGCTTCAAGGCGACGTGTCCGAGCCGGGGATGGTGGAAAGCCTGATCGAGCAGACGGTCGCAGCTTTCGGCCGAATCGACGTGCTGGTGAACAACGCCGCGGACCTGCTGGAGCGCCGGCCGGTGGCGGACACGGAGGATGCTCTGTTCGACCGGCACATGGCGCTGAACATCCGCCCGGTGTTCGCGGCCTGCCGTGCTGTGGTGCGGCAGTTCCGGGCGCAGGGTGGCGGCGGCACGATTATCAACCTCGGCTCGATCGCCGCGCGGACCGGCGGCGGCGGCGGGTCGTCGCTGTATGCCGGCAGCAAGGCGTTTGTCGCCACATTCTCTCGCGCCCTCGCCAAGGAAGTCGCGGCGGACGGCATCCGCGTCAACTGCGTCGCACCCGGCGTTCTGGCCACCCCCATGCAAGACCGCACAACGCCGCCCGAGATGCTGGAGGCGATCCGCATGCAAATTCCGCTGCGCCGGATCGGCACGGCCGAGGAGGCTGTCGGCACCTTCCTGTGGCTCAGTTCGGAGCAGCTCAGCGGCTACGTCACCGGGCAGGTGGTGGACGTGAACGGCGGGCTGTTGATGCCATGACGATGATCGGGGGACGGCCGATGTATCGACGGAGACTGCTTGAGGCCGGTGCGGCGGGGCTTGCAGCACTCGCGGTGCCGCAGGTCGGCCGTGCCGCGGACGCGGGCGTGCTGAAGTTCGTTCCGCAAGCAGACCTGGCCTCGCTGGACCCGATGTGGACGACCTCCTACGTCACTCGCAACCACGGCTACATGGTCTATGATACGCTGTATGGCTTGGACGAACAGTATCGTTCCCGGCCGCAGATGGTCGAAGGCCACCAGGTCGGCGCCGACGGGCTGGAGTGGACGCTGACCCTGCGTGAGGGCCTGAAGTTCCACGATAACGAACCCGTGCTGGCCCGCGATGCGGTGGCGAGCATTGGGCGCTGGGGCAAGCGCGACCCCTTCGGACAGGCGCTGCTGGCTGCCACGGCGGAGCTGTCGGCGCCCGCTGACCGGACGATCCGGTTCCGGCTGCGCCGGCCTTTCCCGCTGCTGCCCAACGCGCTGGGTAAGGCGCCGTCGTTCATGCCCTGCATCATGCCGGAGCGGCTGGCCCAGACGGACGCCATCACCCAGGTGACCGACCCGGTGGGCAGTGGCCCGTTCCGCTTTCTGCCCGACGAGCGCGTGCAGGGCGCCCACTTTGCCTATGCGAGGTTCCCGGGCTACGTGCCTAGGCAGGAAGCGCCGAGTTTTACCGCCGGGGGCAAGGCCGCACAGTTCGAGCGCGTGGAATGGCACGTGATCCCCGACCCGGCCACCGCCTCGGCTGCGCTGCAGTCGGGTGAGGTGGATTGGTGGGAACAGCCGACCGCGGATTTGGCACCGATGCTGCGGCGCACCAGGACGCTGGTGGTGGAGATCATCGACCCGACCGGCGTGATCGGGACGATCCGTTTCAACACGACGCAGCCGCCCTTTGACGACCCGGCCGTCCGCCGCGCCCTGCTGGGCGCCTTCGACCAGGCTGACTTCATGACGGCGGTGGCGGGCAGCGACCGATCATTCTGGAAGGCCGGGGTCGGGTATTTCTGCCCGGAAAGCCCGATGGCCTCTGACGCTGGGCTCGCGGCGCTGGCGCTGGTCGATCCGGCGATCACTAAAGGGAAGCTGGCCGCCGCCGGGTATCACGGGGCAAAGACGGTACTGCTCGGCGCCAGCGACTTCCCCTCGATCAACGCCATGTCCCAGGTGGCCGCATCAGTGTTGGGGAACGTCGGCATCGCGGTGGACTATCAGGCGATGGACTGGGGCACCGTGACCCAGCGCCGCCTGAGCAAGGCGCCTGCAGACAAGGGGGGATGGAGCGCGTTCTTCACCGCGGCAGCCGGGTTGGAAATGTTCGACCCGACCGGACACAACCAGATCCGCGGCAACGGCAGGGACGCTTGGTTCGGGTGGCCGGAAAGCCCGAAGCTGGAGGCGTTGCGTGACGCGTGGTTGACCGCGCCTGATACGGCCGCGCAGCAGGAGGCGGCCCGGCATATGCAAATCCAGGCACTCGAGGACGTGCCCTACATCCCGCTGGGCCAGTTCTATCAACCGACCGCCTACGACAAGTCGCTGACCGGCATCCTGAAAGGTGGCTTCGCGCTGTTCTGCAACGTCCGACGCAGCTGAACGGGGCAGGCTTTTGCGAGCGGGCGTGACCGCGGCCGCACTGACTAGACGCTGTATTGGTGTGAATTGAGTGCCATGCGTGCTCCATGTTTCAATGCGGTGGCACCACCGACGCCCGTCCTTCCCGGACGGGCGGAGCCGGCCCACATCTCTGCGGCGGGCAGCCTGCTCATTCCCCTGCGTCTAATGAGATCAGTGGCTTGTCTCTCTCTCGCAGCAAGCGGGGCAGATTCCCGGGCGAAGACGGAACGCACTCCAACCAATATTGCTTATGTAACGAAGAAAACAGTGTTAATTCAGAGTGGTAGAGCAACTTAGGCATTCAGACGTTTGTTCTGCTGCACCTGCGTGCCCGGGAATCTGCCCCAGTTACTCTCTCGCAATATGAACGGGTGACCGCTTTCGGGGAGCGCTGCTGGCCCATGAATGTCGCCTGAGGCGCGAGGTCGCCGTGACGGGATCTGGCCGAAAGCGGTCTGGCGGGTTTGGAGCACACAGGCGGGAATAGCGGACACTCGCGTTGCGTAGACGGAAGCGTCCAGGACGCGCTTCGCGGTGAGCTCCGGGCACTGCCTTCTGAGGTTCTGAGGGGCGAGCCTAAGCCGCTCGCTGCAGGAACGAAGCAACTGCGTCGACGAACGGAATGGGGTCGACGCTGGGGTGGAAGTGCGCTCCCTCCAGCCGCACCAGTTCAGCGTTTGTAAGTCGAGCCGCGAGGCGTTCGGCGTGATGGAACGGGATCAGCACGTCGCCGGCGGCGCCGATAACGAGCGTCTCGTGCCGCACACGAGCGAGTTCCGCCGAACGATCGAAATCGAGCAGCATCCGCACTCGGGCGGCCGTGACAGAGAGCGGCGCAAGGGTTTCGCCGGCCACATCGACGGCGCGGTTGAGTTCGGCTTCATGTGATTCCATCCACGCCGGGTCGAAACCGAATACGTGCGTCAGCAGCTGATAGGGTCCGGAAAGCCCTGCGTCGAGCAACGCGGCGCGCGCTTCGAACAGCGCGCGGAACCGGGCGTCTGGCCGGTCCCAGCTGCCGCTGATCACCAGGCGGCGGGCCCGAGCCGGCGCGTCGAGCGCCAGGGTCTGCACGATCGCGCCGCCGGTCGAGTGGCCGACCAGATGTGTCGCCTCGACCCGCTCGGCGTTGAGCACCGAGAGCAAGTCCTCTGCGATGATGCCGATGCTGTACGGTTGGTCTGGGCGGTCGCTGCGTCCGGCGCCGCGATGGTCCATGACGATGAGATCGAAGCGATCGGCGAGGCGGGACACGACGCCGGACCAGAACCTCCCGTCGCCGCCAAGCCCGGGAATCAGCGCCACGGCCGGGCCGCTGCCGCTCCGCTCGTAATGGATCCGGCAGCCATCGGCGGCAGTTGTAATCGGCATTGGAGGAAGCCCCTACGGGGATATCGGGTCGCGCAGACGGCGCTCGTGGACGTTGATTTGGGTGAGGTCAGCCGGGCATACGCCGGATGTCCAACGAAGCAGTGGGGGCTGCTTCTCAGAGTCGTAGAGCGTCGGGGCGGTGCTCACGCGGGGCGTACGTCGTAGAATTGCGGGAAGCCGATCCGCACGTCGCGAAGCTTCCGCAACGCCGTCGCCTCGTAGTAGGCGCCGAGCGGCACGTAGCTTGGGTCCTCGAAGAAGACCCGCTGCATCTCCGCGCAAATGCGTTTCTGGTCGTCGAGGGTTGCGGCGTCGAACCAATCTTGTCGCAGCGCCTCCAGCCGCGGCATGGTGGGCCAGCCGAACCACGCCTGGTTGCCGTTGCCGCGCAGGCCGAGCTGGCTGGCCGGGTTGAGGTTGTTGGTGCCGTTCAGGTTGGTGAGGAAGATGTTCCACCCGCCCTCGTCCGGCGGCTTGCGGCTGCTGCGGCGCTGTACGACCGTGCCCCAATCGCTTGCTGCCACGTCGACGTTCATGCCGCAGCGCTGCAGCGCATCCGCCATCACCAGCGCCATGGCGTGTATCGACGGGTAGTCGGTCGGGTCGAGCAACACCACGCGCTCGCCCTTATAGCCCGCGTCGCGCAGCGCCTGCCTGACCTTTTCCGGCTTGATCGGCCCGACAAGCTGGTCGGTCCCGACGGTGGTCGCCAGCGGCGTGCCAGGGCTGAACAAGCCGACATGAACCTTCCATAGCGCATGGTCATCGCCGCCCTCGGCGGTCATGACCTCCGTTTGGTCGACCGCGCCGAGTAGGGCGCGACGGATCGCCGGATTGTCAAACGGCGGGAACAGGCAGTTGAACCTCAGGCAGCCAAGCGCGCCGCCCGGGTCCAGAATACGCAGCTGGATAGCGCCATCGCGCTTGAGCAGGGGTTGAAGGTCCGGCGTTGGGCTCTGCCACCAATCGATCTCGCCCGCGGTGAGCGCGTTGGCCGCAGTCGAGGCATCCGGGATCACGCGCCATTCGACCCGGTCGTAATGCACCGCCTTCGGTCCGGCGGTGAAGGTCGGCGTGCCGTCGTTCCGGGGAATGTAGTCGCGGTTGCGCTCGTAGACCAAGAGCGCGCCGGGGACACGCTCGTCGGCCCTGAAGCGGAACGGGCCGCTGCCGACCATCTCGCTAACCTGCTTGTTCGGATCGGTCTCGGCCTGGCGCTGAGGCATGATGCAGGGCATGCTGGTGCCGGTCTTGCCCAGCGCGTTCGGCAGCAGCGGGAACGGCTTCTTCAGCCGGAACTGGACCACCTGGTCGCTTGCGGCGGACAGCTCGTCGGTTGCCTCCATAAGCGCCCGGCCGAAAGCGTCGCGTGCGGCGAAGCGGCGGATGCTTGGCACGACGTCCTGCGCCCGGACCGGCTCGCCGTCATGGAAGCGCAGCCCTTCGCGCAGCGTCAGGCGCCAGAGCTTGCCGTCGTTCTCGACCGTGTGCCCGGCGACCATCTGCGGCTCGATCGCGTAATCGGCCGTCTGGCCATACAGCGTGTCGAACACGAGGTAGCCGTGGTTGCGAGTGACAGTGGCGGTCGTCCAGATCGGATCCAGCACGGCAACGTCGCCTTCCGGCGCGAACCGCATGATGGCGGCTTTTTGCGCGACGGCCGGCGCGGCCATGGCTGAGGCGGTAGCGGCGAGCAGTGTTCTGCGCTTGATCATAGGAGCATCCGCAATGCCGGTGGACATCGTAAGCGCCAGGCAGCTCGCGCGCCAGGGCCGTCATCACGTCCTACCTCAGAGACGTAGCGCTATGGCGAGCAACGGCACTGCGGCTCGAGAAGCTGCTCATGTGAGCGCTTTGCTGAAGCAGACTGCCCTTGAGCCTCGCCGGGAGCGGACTGGCCGAGAGCGGACCGGCAGCTATTGAGTGGTCGGAAGTAGAGAGCTGACATTCGCTGCCGCTTGCCTAGCGGCAGCTATCGTGATGAGTTTCGGACGCCGCTTGGCGTACGAAAGTCTCCGAAGGACGAACCCGCGGACCGGTGGTGGTCGGTATGGGGAATGGCTCATGTCGGGTTCCGGGGTGTTGGCTTGGATCAGCTGACGAGTGCGGCGATTAGGGCGCCAAGCAGGGCTTTGCCGCGTCGGCGTGCATTGTGCACGAACTGGAAGAAGCCGAGGTAGAGCGGCAACTTGTCCTGCGAGATGCCGCGGTGCGGTCGCAGCCAGGAGCGCAGCAGCGACCAGAACCCTTCCATTGTGTTGACGTGGACCTCGCAGAAGCCGTCCCCGTCCTCGTCGCGGGCATACTCGCCTCGTCCGTGGCAGATGGTCTTGTGCTGGTAGCCCCAGGCCGGCAGGCGCGCGTAGATGCTGTACTCGTCCGTATGGATGAGGGTGCCCGGGGTGACTGCGGCGGTGATGACCGGCTTGATCGTGGCCTGTTGCACGTTGGCCAGCATGCGCAGCACCACCTGGCCGCCGCGCTGGATCAGCCCGAGGATGGGCGGCTTGTCCTTCTCCAACGTGCCGCGTCCCGGCGCGCCTGCCAGCCTGCGGCAGCGTCCGAGCCGCCCCTTTTGGCAACAGCCGCCGGCTGGCCCTTGTGCCCGGCCACGACGTAGACTTCGTCGATCTCGACTTCACCCGTCAGCTCCACTGCCGGTGTCTTAGCCGCCAAACCGCGGCGCAGCTGTTCCGTCATGGCCTGCACGTCAGACCCACAAAGCCCCAGCTCCTTGGCGATCTGCTGGTTGGAAAGGTTCAGGCCCATGAAGTAGAGGCACAGCACCCAGACCCGCAGCGGCTGGTGGTGCCCGGCCAGCACCGTATCGGTGAGATCGTCGAAGCGGGACGCACATGTCTTGCACCGATACCGCTGCCGACAGGGCTGCGTGTCGTCGCACCCGTCCCGGACCACCGCAGGGCTGCCGCACCCGGGGCAATGCACGCCCTCTGGCCAGCGCTGCTGGCGCACAAAGGCGAAGCACTTGGCGTCGTCCATCAGGCCGGGGAGGTTGACCAAGTCGGGTGCAGCCATAAACGCCAGAGCTCCTCGAAGGAAAACGCGCGGTCGATCATCCCGCCGCTTTCATCACATCAGAAGCTCGTCGAAACCGCCAGGCACTCCCCTGCAAGCCAACACCCTGGAACCCGACAAGAGCCATCAGTGTTCCCAGACCACATTGTTTGTCTGGAGGACGGGAAGATGCTCAAGCGGCATCTGCGTGTCGGCTACGGAATGACACCTGGGCAATATCGGCAGAAGTGGGGATTGCCAGTCGGCTATCCCATGGTGGCACCGAATTACGCCAGTCACCGCTCGAGCCTCGCCAAGCAGAACGGCCTCGGCCGAAAGCCGGGAAGCGCTGCTCCGGAACAGACGAACATGGCCGAGAAAAGTGAAAAACTGGACTTGCCGGCTGAGCCCGCGGTGATACAGGGTCGGGCACGACGCGCGCGTGGGTCCAAAGGCTAAGCTCTCGACCTACTTTCGGCCATAACTTCCGACGCACCCAAGCCGCTGAGATACTTGGAAGCGTGCGACCACCCGAAAGTCTTGATTTGTGCAACGTGACTCTACGGCTGTGCGCTCGGTCCGCGTGGTGCTGTAAGGTCCGGCAGCATCTTGGCGATGATCTCAATGAAGCGCGCAGCGTCGGCAAGCGCGATTGCCGCTTCGGCGCTCGTCATCGGCGCGGCGGCTGCGCCAATCGCATAGTCCGCGCGCTGCTTGAACTGGTAGGCGGTCGTGAGAAAAGTCACGAGGTCGCGTCCGATGCGCGGCTCGGCCCTCGTGAGCCGGGCAAACTCGATCTGCACGCCACGATGCGATCTCGCTACCTTGTCCGTTTGCTCGAAGATGTATGCCTCTGCAGCATGGAACACGGCAACATAGGCTTCGCGCGCAGCGATGTGCGGCAGGGGCAAGGTCGCGATCTTGTGGGCGTCAGCGAGGGCGGTGCGGGCCTTGGCGAGATAGTCGGCGGTTTCAGCCTTCATAGGTCGAGGCCGTCCTTGCGTAGCTCGTGCATGAAGCCCGTGCGCTCGCGGTAGGCCCCGGCAGGGAAGGGAGTTGCCGAAATCACCGCGCCCATGTCGAAAAGAATGTCCGTGCTGACGGCAGCAAGGCGCGCGCTGTCGTCGGTGAACGCGCCCGCGTCCTTGATGAAGACGGCAACGTCGTAGTCGGAGTCCGGCCTCGCATCGCCGCGCGCCCGCGACCCGAACAGCACGACGCGCTCCACACGCGCGCCATAGACTTCCGTCATGGCAGCGCGGAAGCGCATCAGCACAGGGTCATCTTGCGGCTTCTCCATACAAGCCATTGTAGCACAGGGCAGCGGCCCGCATGATCGTTGCGTTGATGTTGGGTTGTGCGGCAAGCGCCGCGCGCATGGCTCTTCATCTTCAGCCGAGTTGAGTGGACGGCGGGCATCGCCCTGACCTCAGACCTTGCGCCAGCCCGGCTGGCTCGGGTCGGTCAGATGGTACTGGATCGGCCCGATGCCGGAGATGGCGATGATGGCCGGCTCCTTCGAGTCCCGCTTCACCCCGTCGTAGTGCGGCGTCCGCGCGACGCGGCGGACGAAGCCCCCTGCCGTGACCGGCACCGTGCTTTCGGGCGCGAAATCCTCGCCGCTTGCGACCCACCAGGTGCCGGACAGCACGACGCAGAGCCGGTCGGTCTCGTACCAGTGCGGCGCGCTCATGTAGCCCGGGTGCCAGCGGATCAGCACGAAGTACTGTCCCGGCTCGCTTACCGCGTTTCGCATCGGCGCCTGCTCGGCCGTGCCTTCCGGGAAATTGTAGAGCTGCTTCCACGGGATCGCATCCGCCTGCACCACCTGCGTCATGGACGGATCGGCGCCCGCCGCCCTGGCCGGCCGGATGCGCAAAGAAACCGCTGCGGCCGCCAGCAAGGGTGCCGCCAGCAGGCCGCGGCGCGGCAATTCTTCCGTCATCGGACGACTCCCATGGTGTTGTTGGAGGACGAGCTTGGCCCAGGCATGCTGGTTTGGCCAGCGTTTCGCGCTGGAACGGACGCTGACCAAGTTGGCCGATGGCTCCGCGAGTAGGCGAGAGGAATAAGGGAAGAGCCGCGGGTGGGCCGGCTTATCCGCGAAAGGCGGTGTCGAGTGCCGCGACCAGGATCTCCAGCACGGCCTTGCTGTCCTCCTCGATCTCGTTGACCACCTGCAGGAACCGGTCGATGCCCGCCTTCATCTCCGGCAGGGACGCCTCCTCGCGCCAGGCCGTCAGCATGCGGTGGTAGCTCCGCAGGTCGGCCCGCTGCGCGCAATACAGCGTCACCATGTCCGGGGTCACCACCTGCTCGACCAGTCCCGGTGTCGCGCGGGCCTCCTCCAGCGTATGCCGCTGCGCCTGGGTGTCCCGGTGCATCTGCACCAGGGCCTTGGTGATGATGGGCAGCGCCGCAATGGAAGGGCGCCGGGACAGGTCGGTGCGCTCGACGGCCTTGCCGTTGCCCACGACGAGAACGTCGCCGCGCGGCGTCCATTTCAGGTCGGCCTCCATGACGTTCTCGAACCGCCACGGGAACAGGTCGCGCTTGGTCTCGACCAGCCTGCGCAGCTCGTCGGCGAAGCCTTCCCGGAAACCTGGGGACGCCGTCTCGGCTGCGTCGGCCAGGATCAGGTCCAAGGCCTGCATGGTCTGCCGCTCACGCTCGGCGGCGTCTGGGAACAGGCCGATGTTCCAGGCCAGGCAGCACACCTTCGCAATCCGCTGGCGCTCCTCGAAATCGGCGACGAACAGCACGTGCGGCAGCAGGTAAGTCGCGAAACAGGAGGCAGTGGTGTGGCGCTTCACGGTCCTGTCCTGCACCGGATGGCCGTGAACGGCAATGGCGCGCGGCGGCCAGAGTCAGCGGGCCAAAAAGGGCTTGTCCCAACACCTTCGTCACGAACTGCCATCGCATGGTGCAGGCCTGACCCTGCGAACGCTGACGGTGTCCGTTCTCCCGTCCAACAATCAACGTGTCCGTTTTCCCATCCGCGTGCCAGCGTTGGCGGACGCATCCGAGGTGATCGGTTTGGGTTGGTTTGACGGACACCATCAGCCCTGGCCGCCGCTCAAAGTTCTACGGCAGTCAGATTGTCAATCTGCACAGCTTCGCGGTCACTGAGCCTGTCAGGAGGTGCCGCGCGGCAATGGGTACGCTTGCGCCGCAGTTGGGGCCGCCGAAGGGAAAGAGGGCACGATGGTGGCCACGGTGGAGTACGCCCCGCCTTTCCCCAGGTACAACTCCGCCAGGATCGCATTTGGCACCCAACAAAGCCACGCGATGGCCGGGTAGGCACGCATGAGGTCGAAGCCCAGCACCCCGGCAAGCGGCATGTAAATCCTGAGCGTGACGGCCGAGAAGGTCATGGCAAACGACCGGATCATCCATCGCCGGTGTTCCGGCCATCGACGCGCGCGCGCCGTGCGCCAGCCCTGGCTGGTCACATGCATCCACACGACGCCCAAGGCTCCGAAACCCGCCCCGGCGATGGCGCCCGAGGATACCCCTGCCGCGAGGACGAGGGCGGAGGCTCCGCCGGCCAAGCAGCCAGCGACGTATGTTCGCCCTGTCCAGCGATGGACCCTGGGCCAGCGCCGCCGCACCGCCGGCAGGAACTGAACCGGACCGAGCAGGAGCGCCGTTGCTGCCCCGGCGGCATGGACGATGATCCAGGGATTGAGGAACCGGTTGTGCGCCACGGTTGGCGGCACGGGGCCGACCCTTGTCACATAGCGGTATGAGAAGAGCGCCACGCCAACGCTGAGCACGGCGCCTCCAAGCCACGCCATCTTCGGGAGCTTACGCTTCATGCTGCCTTTGGTCGGCGCATCTGACGCCGCACCCTTGGCAAGCTCGCTCATAGCGTGACGACCAGCTTCTTGGCAGAAACTCCCTTCTTCTGTGCCTCCAGCGCCGCCGGTATCTGGTCGAGCCCCCGTCCTACGACGAGCGGATCGGGGGCTGCAACATAGCGGCCATCGGCGAGCGCGCTTGGCAGGAAGTCAGCGTAGATCATTGGGCCGACTTCGTTGTCGAAGAGGGTGGTGCCGAAGATGAACTTGGTGCGGACTCCCCTCGCCCTCGATTTGATCGTCATCGCGGCGGTCGATGCGATCATGCGTGCCATGGTCGGAACCAGCCACAAGGTCCTGCGATGGCCCTTGGGCGCCTTGTCGAACGAAACCGGAGCCGTGGCGATCGAGACGAACTTGTCGCCCTTGCACGCGTGAACGATGTCAAGGCAGGCTCCGGTTGATCCGACGCCGATAGCGAGGGCGCCCGCGATCATCCGGCCGTTGAAGGCCTTGATGATGTCCTTGACGACTGTCCTGCTTTTGTAATCGAACACCTGGGTGGCGCCGAGCCTCTTGACGTAGTCGAAGTTCTTCGGCGACGCCGTCGCGATGACCTCGTAGCCGGCCGCGACGGCGAGCTGGATGGCGTTGCTGCCAAGGCTGGTGGAACCTCCCCAGACAAGAAGGGTCTTGCCCGTGGGTTCGGGGTGGGCCGAAGGATGGCGCAGCGCCAACTGATCCTTCTGGAACAGACCGCAGGCCGCGGTGGACAGGGTCAACGGCAGGACAGCGGCGTTCTCGTAAGCCATGGCGTCCGGGATCGGGGAGGCCATGTGAGCGAGCAGGACCGTGTACTCCTGAAAGGCCCCCTCCGCCGAACTGTTGCGCTTCTTGTCTGCGCCAACCGCATGACCGAGGACACGGTCACCCACTTTGAAGCGAGAGACAGCGGTCCCGACTTCGACCACCTCGCCCGCCACGTCCGACCCGACGATGAACGGGTACTTGGTCCAGGGAAAGAAGATGTCACCCATCGACTGCGTCAGCCAGTCGATGGCGTTGATCGCCACGGCGCGGTTCTTGACGACGATCTCGTTCTCACGAGGGGAGGTGTACGGGGCGGGCTTAATCTCAAGTTCGGCGCGCTTCGCTGGCAACCAAACGGCGTTGTTGGCGGGAAACTGCGGGCTGGCACCGTTGCGCGGCAACGCGCCATGCAGCGCCGTTGGAGTCTCATCCGAGCGATCAACCATAGCCTTCATCCTATCTTGACAATGTAAGCATATCTGGCCGACAACCTGTGCTCCCGTCAAGCAGAATCTTGTCAGTGTAAGGATTAAGCGTGGCCCAGCCCTACCACCACGGCGCGTTGCGCGCCGCCTTGCTCAACGCGGCGGAGGCGATCCTTGAGCGGGACGGGATCGCGGCGTTGACCCTGCGAGCCGCAGCACGCGAAGCAGGAGTGTCGCACGCCGCGCCTGCCCATCACTTCGGCAGCCTGTCAGGACTGCTGAGCGAGCTGGCGGCTTCCGGCTTCGTCCGGTTCCGCGAGCGCATGCAGGCCGAAGCCGAGGCGGCTGGGCCGGACCCGAAAGCGCGCGTGATCGGGATCGGCCGTGGTTACGTAGGGTTCGCTCGAACCTGCCCCGGCCTGTTCCTGCTGATGTTCCGCTCGGAGCGGCTGGATTGGTCATCCCCGGCGTTGTCGGCCGCAGGAGCCGCAGCGTTTGCGCTCCTGACGCAACCTGAAAGCGAGGCCGAGACGCAGCACGTTTCACCTGGCCTCCAAACCCTCGTCGCAGCCACGGAACGATGGTCGCTGGTGCATGGCTTGGCGACGCTGGTCATCGATGGTCGGCTTGGACCGGTGGCGGACAGGATGGTGCCGGGCGCCGACATCGAGACACTCATCAACGAGGTGCTGACCAACGGTCTTCGTCCCAGCCGTATGGACCGTTACCGTTAGTGAAACGCCTCGCCGCATTGGTCTAGCAATCTGTACCATTTCGTCAAACGACCGGATACCGCTGGCGAAGTCGCCTGGTCTGCCTCAATAAGCAGTTATGATTTACGACGACGTATCTTTTAGCAAAGAAATTTCTGTTGTGCGACCGCTGGCGCTCGAAAAGAACAAACAACTGACTTCGCCAACGGTATCCGACCGTTTGATGAAGTGATACAGCTTAACGTCCGAGATGAGTGTGGATTGCAGACATAGATGGCTCGACACGGCGCGAGCGGCTGTTCCAGCACCTAAACGATTCCTGTTTCTCCGTGTGGATCGAGCAATTTCGGGGAATGTGATTTGGGAACAGGTTTGGGGAAAGCGGGACCTGCTACCGCTGCTTCGTCACGCTGCGGCGTCATCTTCCCGCTGTCCGTTCGTGTGCAGGAACGGGCCAGAGATTCAGGATGTTGTCACCGCAAGCGTGAGCAGAGTAGCGAACACGCCGAGCGGTGCTGCATGCGAGAGCTCCTGGCGGCGTAGGACCGTGACGATGGCGACGGCGATGATGATAGCACCAAGCGCCATACCTACGCCGCGGCCGGCAGGAAGGGCGATCAGTGCTGCGCTCACGATTTCTAGGCCGCCGGTCACGCGGTACCACCAACGCGGATATCCCCACCGGGCGAAATCATCCTGTGTGGCGCGCGTGCCGATCGCATTGAACAGCCCTGCGCCGAAGAACGCGACGACGAGCAGCCAGACCACGATACTGTGCAGCATCCTAGCACTCCTTCCAACGTCTCGCTTTGGGGTTGCAGGCCGGGAGCCGGCGTCAGGCGGCCGTGAGGGCGTAGGAGCGCAGTTCGTCGACGATCGAGTGCCGCGACGGGCTCCACCCAAGCTCGTGCTCGGCCAGCTCGCCCGAGATCACCTGATCGCACGCGATCGCGTCCGCGAAGCCCCAGAGCGCCTGCCGTGCGTCGTCCAGCGACCACTCCGCCACCCGGCCCTTAGCGCCAGCGCCCTCGCTCGCCGCACGCGCAATCTCGATGAGCGGGATGGGCGCGCCATGGGCGCCGTTGAAGATTGAGGCCGCGGGCGCCTTTTCGAGCGCGAGCAGATAGAGGTCCGCCAGATCGTCGGCATGAACCGTCGTCCAACGGTTCTTCCCGTCGCCGACGTAGCGCGCCGCGCCATGTTCCTTGGCCGAGGCGTACATCATCATCGCGGTGCCGCCCCGGTTGCCATACACCCATGCCGGACGGATCACGATTGTGTGAACATCACCGCCCACAGCGTTGAGGATTTCCCCTTCGAGTGCCTGGCGGAAGCGCACCAGGTCGATGGGGTGAAGCGGGCTGTCCTCGGCCGCGGGCGTGTCGCCTGTCGAGCCATAGAGCAGGCAGCCGCTCGTATAGAGGAAGCGCTTGGCCGTACCGCGCAGTGCGTCGATGATCGCGCGCGTCGTCGCCTCGTCGTTGGCCGCCGTGTTCTGATCGCCGGGCGAGGCGGCGTGAACGACCGCATCGACCCCGCGGGCGGCTTCGGCGATGCTGGCCGCGTCGGCGAGGTCGCCGCGGACCGCCGTATATCCCTGGTCGGCGAGCTTGGCCGCGCTCGCCTCCGAACGCGCAAGCCCCACGACCTCGTGCCCCGCTGACGCCAACCGGCGTGCGACCGCGCCGCCGATCAAGCCTGTCGCACCCGTCACCAAAACCCGCATGTTCAGTACCTCTTTGCTTCGATGCAGCTGAAAAGAGCAGAGCGGCCAGGGGAAGGGAAATTGCGAGAAGTGATGTGGCGGTATCGCTGCCGCCGATGGTGTCAGGCCAGGGTAGAGACTTCGGCGATGCGGTCGCGCAGCCAGATCGTGGCGGGGTGGTCGTCCACCCGGCGATGCCACATCATCGCCAGCGGCCAGCCGGGCAGCGCGATCGGCGGCTCATGCACGGCAATGCCAAGGCTGGCCGCGGCGAACCGCCGGGCGACACGCGAGGCGAGCGTCGCAACAAGGTCGGTGTCCGCGACCACGAACGGCGCGACCAGGAACTGCGGCAGGCTCAGGACGATGCGGCGTTTGAGGCCGAGCGCGGCCAGCTTGTGGTCAACGAGGCCCGTGCGGTCGCCTTCGGGCGATACCAGGAGGTGCGGGGCGGCTGCGAACGCCTCCAAACCTGCGCCTTCCGCGAAGGCCGGATGGCCACGCCGCGCGATGCACGCAAAGCCTTCATGGAGCAGCGGGCGGACCAGGATGCGAGCCGACGCTCCGACGGGGAAGCCGATCGCAAGGTTCGCCTCGCCGCTGTCGAGCAGGTCGAGCGCCTCGTCTCGGCCGAAGATACCGCGCACCCGCACATCGAGGCGGGGGGCCTCGACAGCAAGCCGCGCCAGCAGGGGCGGCAACAGGACGAAGGCGGCATAGTCGGTCATCGCGAACGTAACGGTATGATGGGCCGCCGCGGGATCGAACGTATCCGCCTGCAATACTTCCCGCATGAGGCGAAGCGCTGCCGACACAGGCCCGGCAAGGTCATCGGCGCGGGGCGTCGGCTGCATACCGGTAGGCGAGCGGACAAACAGTTCGTCTTTGAACAACTCACGCAACCGGGTGAGCGCCCCGCTCATTGCCGATTGGCTCAGGCCGATGCGCTGCCCCGCATGCGTGACGTGGCGCTCAGCATAGAGAGCGTCGAACGCCTTCAACAGGTTCAGGTCAAAGCCGGTTATATCCATCGGACGTTGATAGGGCACTAGGATCAGCCACGAAACCAACGGAGGTGTTCCCGATGGACGGTCCTTTATGGGAAAGCCGGCATCGCTGCCGTCAGGGCGGCGGGACGCTGCAAGGGTCGATTCCGGCCGAGCTTGCCGGCCATTCCAGCCAATGGAAGCGGGTGTATGGACTCTAAACGTTGGTCGATCAGGTACTTGACGTGTCGCCGCGGGCCGAACGGTGCCTTCGTATTCGGACGCTTCCGTCAGCGGCCACCCTCGGTGTCCGGAAAGGGGTCCGCCACCGATGACAACCAAACCGTGCTATTTCAATTGGATAGCGGGATCGCTCGCGCGTCCAGCAAGGTGAACCTTTACGGACACCATCGATCTGGGACACTGCTTCGGCTTGTGGGTGATTCTCGCGCGTATCCTCAATCAACCCCTTCTGGCGCGTCACCTCGGTAATCTCGGCCGCCCCATGCTGCCGGCGCAACTTGGTGAACAGCCCACCCCGCTCGATACTCGCGAGCTGCCGGTCGTCGCCGGCCAGGATGACTTTGGCACCCGCAGATTTGGCCTCGGCCAACAGCTCACCGGTGACGCGGCTGTCCAGCATGGCTGGCCTCGTCCACCACCAGCACGGTGCGCTTGTCCCACCCGGGGCTACGGCCGTTCTTAGACTTAGGCGAGGTTGTGCCGCGTGATGGGTTTCAGTCGCCGGCACATGGACCGTGGCAACGATCCGCTGCCCGGCGAGGATCAGGGCGGCGAGGACCAGACGGCGGTACATGAGCGTCTCCGGCCGGTGCGGTCGTCACGATCAGGCCAGCAGAGTCTCGGGGACGTCAACGTTGTTGCCGCTGTCGCTCGGAAGCCTCGTCCGCCTCCAGCCCGAGCAGCCTCGCGGCAGGTGCCGCAGTCCATCCCTGGACGGCGACGGAGACGATCACGGCCACGAACACGATGTTGAACAGCGTTTTTCCGGTCCTGACACCCGCGAGCAGCGGAATGATGGTGAGGAAGATCGGCACGGCGCCTCGCAGCCCGGCCCAGGCCACGAACGCTGCTTCCCGCACCGTCCAGCGGAACGGCAGCAGGCACGCCATCACGCCGGCCGGCCGGGCGACCAGGATCAGGACCGCCGACACGGCGAGGGCGGGCAGGATCAACAGGGGCAGCTCGTGCGGTGTGACCAGCAAGCCGAGCATGAGGAAAAGCGCGATCTGCGCGAGCCACCCGAGCGCCCCGAAGAAGCGCGTCACAGGTTGCCGGGCCGGGTGCTCCGCGTTGCCGACGACCACGCCGGCCAGATAAACGGCCAGGAACCCGCTGGCGCCGAGGACCTGGGCGCCCCCGAAGATCGCGAGCGCGCCGCCGACGGCCAGCACCGGGAACACCGAGCGCTCCACATCCAGGTATCGGAACAGCCAGAGCAGGGCGTAGCCGCTGGCCAGCCCAATGGCGGCACCCCCGCCCATCTCCTCCAGGAACAACAGCACCGCACGGCCCGCGTCCAGCCCTTCGGGCACCGTCAGGAACTCGACCAGGCCCACCGTCAGGAACACGCTCATTGGGTCGTTCAGCCCGGATTCCACCTCCAGCGCCGCCGTCACGTGCGATGGCACGGAGATCCGCGAGACACGGAGCAGGACGGACACGGCCGCCGCATCGGTCGGCGCCGTGGCTGCCCCAAGCAGCAGCGCCTCCGGCCAGGAGACGCCGAACAGGAGGACTACCGCAGCGCCGACCACGCCCGCGCTGGTCGCGACCCCGGCCGTGGCGAGGGCGACCGAGGGCCAGAGCGCCTGCCGGATCATGCCGCGCTCGGTGTTGAGGCCGCCCTGGAACAGGATGGCCGCGAGCGCGAGGCTGCCGACCAGGTAGGCGGCCCGGAAGTCGTCGAAATGGATGCCGCCCGGTCCGTCTTCGCCCGCCAGCATCCCGACGCCGATGAAAACCAGCAGCAAGGGTGTGCCGACGCGGGCGGACATCAGCCCGGCGATGATGGCGAGAAGACAGAGGAGCCCGGCCACCAGGATGATCTCGTGCGCCGATGCCATGGGCCACACCTGTTCTATGCCTCGGGACGATGCCACACCCTGCCCCCGTGCGACAGGCCGCTGTTCCCCGCCATGCCGCGCCGGGTCGCCTTCCGCGTCCGGTTTGCCCGGCCACCCCGGGCGCGAACACGGGCTATGCGTGCCGGCTTGGACCCTGACATGATCGCGCCCGGCAAGACGCGATGACGCAGCAATTCTAAATGGCTGATGAGAGGGGTGGGTTTCGCTTTGGCTTGAGGTGTGATTCAAGCCGGCATGGAGATGCTTGAGACCCTTTTGGAGGGCGTTCGCTCGGCCTGCGCGGCCTTTCCCGACAAGCGGCGCGGCGACGTCACCTACAGCATGGCGGATATCGGCCTGTCGGCCTTTTCGCTGTTCTTCATGCAAAGCGAGTCGTTCCTCGCCCACCAGCGCGCGCTGGAGGAAGGGCGGAAGATGTCGAACTGTCACAGCCTGTTCGGCATGACGGCCGTGCCCACCGACAACCACATCCGCGCCATGCTCGACACGGTGCATCCGTCGCACCTGCAACCCGCCTTCGAAGAGGTCCTGGGCGCCCTGCGCCGGCACGGCGGGTTGGTGCCGTTCCAGAAGCTCAGCGGCCGCGTGCTGATCGCGCTCGACGGCACGGAATACTTCTGCTCGCAGAAGCTCGGCTGCCCGCAATGCCTGACGCGCCGGCGCGCCAACGGTAAGACCGAGAGCTACCATGCCATGCTGGCCGCCACGGTTGTGGCCCCAGGGCACGCGATGGCGTTGCCCTAGATGCCAGAGTTCATCGCGCCCCAGGACGGCGCCGAGAAGCAGGACTGCGAGCGCAACGCCGCCAAACGCTGGCTCGCCACCCACGGCGCGCGCGTCAAGGACCTGCGGCCGGTCTATCTCGGCGACGACCTGT
>JAABUR0100002125.1_pt1 | contig 31850 bp, 32 predicted proteins | sample 5560091 | NCBI WGS metagenome assembly JAABUR01 (sample SAMN10711879, study PRJNA513375) | rock metagenome | isolation source: Antarctica rocks | place: Antarctica: Victoria Land, University Valley sud
TGGACACAGGTTTCGAGAACTGGCACAAGGTCTTCCAACGTGAAGAGTTCCCGTTGCCGATCTTGATCGAGAACACCGCGGGCGGAAATCATGCCATCGCCAGGCGGTTCGATCGCCTTGCCCGGCTGTGGGACGCGGTCGGCGAGTTCGGCGTGGGGTTCTGCCTCGACACTTGCCACGCCTATGCCGGGGGCGAAGGCTTAACCGACGTGGTGGACCGGGTACTCGCGATCACCGGGCGAATCGATCTCGTGCACGCCAACAACAGTCGGGACGAATTCGACTCGGGCGCAGATCGTCACGCCAACTTCGCTACGGGCACCATCGACGCGGCCGAGATCGCCGCGGTCGCTCGGGCGGCGGGCAGTGATGTCATCGTCGAGACTCCAGGCGACGGTCAGCGTGCCGACATCGCCTACCTCCGCGAACACCTGAGCTGAACCAAACCGATCCGCAACCCTCCAGGAGGCCGTTCCATGGTCCTGTCCAGCGCCGAGGTGCGGGCCTACTGCCTCGACCTGCCGGATGCGTGCGAGGATAATCCGTTCGGACGAAGTCCAGAGGTGTGCACGTTCAAGGTCGCCGGCAAGGTGTTCGTTCTGACCCGGCTGGCTGCGCCGCCCCCGTTGCAGATCAGCCTCAAATGCGACCCCCAGATAGCCGTCGGACTGCGGTCGGTCTATCCGGCCATCGTGGCCGGGTATCACCTGCACAAGCGGCATTGGAATACGGTGACGGTCGACGAATCGATACCGGATGATTTGGTTCGCGACATGATCCAGGATTCATGGGACTTGGTCGTCGACAAACTTCCGAAGCAGCAGCGTATTCGGCTGCGATGACGGGGCCGAGCCTTATGCGCGGCCCGCAATTGTCGATCGTTGGTCCGGGCCGTTCTCAGCAATCGTCTCGTCCGTGACCCCCACCATTACTGCCGTCGTTACCGTCGCGCGCGGGCTTCGATGAGGAACCGACTGGAGTGCGCGACGAAGGAGCCTTCGCGGGTGATCTGGTCGTGCAGGGAACGCAATGTGTCCTTATAGCGTTCTACGGTGAAGTCCGGGACCCACCACACGCACTTGCGCAATACGTAAACGATCGCTCCGATGTCATGGAACTCCGCGCGCAGCGTGGCGGTCCGCAGATCCAGGACTCCAGTCCGACAGCTTCTGCCGCGGCGCGGGCATCATCCGGGCGGCGCCAGCGGTGAGCGTCCGGCAGCGGTCCGAGGAACGCTTCGCTGAGCTCAGCCATGCTGGCCGGGCCGACCTGCTGGGAGAAGTAGGTGCCCCCCGCCGTCAAGACCCGCGCGATCTCTGGCCAGTCACTGCTCACCGGGTGTCGACTCGTCACGAGATCAAACGCAGCGTCCGCGAAAGGCAGGGGGGACATTCCGTCGTGGTGGACGACGGCAACGCCCAGGGCATGCAGACGGGAGGTGGCAACTGCGAGGTTCGGTGGCCATGCCTCCGTAGCGACCGCGACCGGTGGATACGAGCCGGCTTCTGCCAGCACTTCGCCGCCTCCGGTCTGCAAATCGAGCGCCGCCCGCGCCTGGGCCAAGCGGCTCGCCACATTTCGCGCGTAGCCCCATGGTGGTCGATCTTCGGTGGCTCGGCCGGTCAGCCACGAGAAGCTCCAGCCATCGACGGCCACCTCATCGGCCTCACGGACGAGATCCTCGAACGAACGCATGGACCTGAGTATGAGCGCCGGCGCCGCCCGGACCCAACATGTCCGGTCCACTACGCCTCAGCGGTGCGGCATCGCGGCAGCGGGGGAGTTCACCCTGGGGGAGCGGGCGACACCAGCGAGCCGGGCTCGCGCCCGCGCCAGATATTCTTGACTGATTGTTCTTGACTGATCGTTCTTAAGGCGGCAAGCTGAGCGCATGGGCCGAAACCGGAGCTTCGACGAATCAGAGGTGGTCCAGCGGGCCGCGGATGCCTTCCTTCGGCGTGGCTTCGAAGGCACGTCCATCGACGACCTGGTTCGTATCACCGGCTTGCACCGGGGCAGTCTCTACCAGGCATTCGCGAGCAAGCGCGGCCTGTTCCTGACCGTCCTGCGGCAGGTGCTTCCTGAGGGGCTCGATTCGATCCGAGCGGTGGACCTGCTGCTGATTGCTGCGCTCGAACTCGCCGTCCACGACAAGGAGGTGCGGGAAATAATCCGTGCAGCGACCGACTGCCATGGTGGTCGCGATCCGGCTGTCCTGCTCGGCCGTCGACTTCTGCAACGAGCCGGCCTGGAATGAATTGCACTATCGGATACCCAAGGAGCGCAATGAACACCAAGGAGCGCAATGAACACTGTCACCGTCAATCAGGCCACCCTCATCGTAGAACCGATGGGCCTCGACAAGCTGTGGTCTTTCAAGCGGCGTCTCGAGATCCCACTTGCTCACGTTCGCGGAGCGACCTTCGATCCGGGTATCAACGATGAACCGAAGGGCATTCGCTGGCCCGGTCTGTCGATTCCGGGTAAATGGATCGGAACATTCCGTCAGAAGAAGGAAAACTCATTCTGGAACGTCAGTACCTCCGGTGCTACAGTCGTCATAGAGCTCGACCGGGAGGACTTCACTCGGCTGATTCTGACCGTTGACGATCCCAACGGGATCGTCGAGTCAATCAATGCTGCGATTCAATGATCGGAACCGGCCAGTTCGAATCGACGAGTCGACATACGCACTACCGCAATATGCTGCGGTACCAGCGCTATTGCAACGGATGCATGCATCAGGCCGCTCACCGAGGAGCCAGCACGAGAGTGACGATGCCCGTGGCCCAGGCGAGCAGCTCGTCGTAGGGCAGGGGTGTCGCAGCTCCGACGCCGACAAGCTGGTCGAAGACCATGCCGTCGATGCATGCGACGAACCACCGCGCGCGCTCGGCTGCGTCGGGCGCGCCCTGCGCGGTCAACAACGCCGCCATCGAAGCTCGCAGCTGTTCTCCGGCGCGCACGAGCTCAGTGCGCAGGTGCGGGTGGCGCCGGGACTCGAGCAGTAGCTCGAAGCGCGCGAGGTGCCGGTGCGCGTCTTCGTGCAGCCAGCGCCACATGAGGCCCGCGCCGAGCGCTCCCAGCTCGGCGACGGTCATCTGGCGCTCGGTCAGGCCGACCGCTGCCAACTCCTCGAGGTCGATCGCCACCAGGCGTTCGACGCACGCGGCGACGAGCGCCTCACGGCTGCGGAAGTAGTACGACGACGAGCCGGTCGGCATCGAGGCCTCAGCGTCTACGGCGCGGTGCGTCAGGCTTCGGAGGCCGCCCGCCGCGACAACCCTGAGCCCCGCGGCTGCGATCAGCTGTCGGCGGTCGGTTGACATGACCTGACTCTACAGGCGTAGAGTCCCGACCATGCCTCAACACTTGTCTCAACTACGTTCCCAGTAATAGGTCACGGTGACGAATCAATCCGCCAGGGTTTTCGAATGCGGAACAGGTGGAGAGGTCTCGGGGTTCTTCGAGCCCGGCGAGCATCACCAGACAGTGTTGGCGACGCATGGGTAAGTCCTCACGACCGAATTACCGGGCGCGTTATCTTGCATTCCCTAGCACCATGTACCAGTCGTCATCCGAGCGTCCCGCCGCGGAGAAATGGGTTACCCCACTCTGCGAACCTTGGCGGTTGTGGGAGCCGGATGAGACGGATCGAAATTTGGTTGTTGTCACGTGGAAGGGAAGGAGCCGGAAATAAAGCAGCACAGATGAAGTAGCCGCGGTAAACGGGGCACCCGCGTTGTAAACGCGTTTGACTGCCGATATCCAGTGGGAGACTGACACCCCCACCGGGGGATGGGCGCCTTGACGTGATGCAGTACGACCCGGCAGAGCCAACCGGCGTCGTGCAGGTAGTAGAGGTCAAAACGACTGGATGGATAGCGCGACGGCCGCTCAAGCGCAGGCGAACACTTATGTGGAAGCCATTCGGAAGGGCTCACCCCCACACGATCACATATTGGGATTTACGTGACTACGACGATATGTTCTATCGCGGTAACCCCTGTCCGTCTGGTCAGGGGATCGTCGACGGCTGGCGCTACGACTTATCGGCGCCCCTTGCCGGTGTGGTCATGACGAAGCGGACCGCGGTGGAGTGCGGCGGTCACCAAGGCCGCGGGGCAGGCGACGCGTAAGGAGATCGCCGCCGCCGAGCTTGCAATGGAGTTGGGGGTCGAGGCTGATCGGTGCAGCCGTTAGCGTTAGCGACTGAAGAGTTGGGAGGGCCTCGGAATCTGGTACTGCTGCCGACTTGGCGCGGGTACGTGGTCGCTCGCCGCTCGGTCGATGGTGCCGGCCGCGCGCTGCTCTGATGGGATCGATGGGTTCAAGCGGGAGGCGGGACCCCGTCCAAGGGGTTGAGCAGCGTGACGTCGAGTAGCGCCGCGACGGGACGGTTCAGTGCTGGCGGGAACCGTCCCATGGTGAAGTCCGTTGGTCGAAAGTCGCCGGTGTCCACGAGTCGTTGACTGTCGGGGATCCATTCAAAGTATTCAGCGGTAGGACGGGTGTCGCAGTAGATGTCCCTGGCCCGATCTAGCCGCAGCCGGAACGGGAGGCATCCCGATGGCGACGGTGCGGGGGCGGCGTCCGGAGAAACGATGTGCAGGCAGTACTGCTCGGGGTGGCAAAGACGGCCGGGCACGGTGGTGAAAACGGTTCCGTAGTGGGTGGGTAGCCACCAGGTGCGTTCTTTCGGGGAGGTCTGAGTTGGGGTGCAGTTGTGGAAAATGTTGGTGGCGTTGATGAAGGCCCGGGCGAATGGGACTACCGGCATCAAGGTGAGGTAGGCGGTGAGGGTGTCACCAAGTTCTGCTGGGTGGTTGCCGGTGTAGGCGAAGCCGTTGTCCAGGGCCGCGAAAACGTTGATCTGCGGGTCGCCCGACGGGGTGTTCACAGGTGCGTGCACTTGTCCCATTGGGCGTTCCCGGCTCGCTATCTGTCAAGTCAAGCGGGACGGCCACCGGCTGGGGGCGGACGATTTGGTCGACTTGTCAGGAAGCGCCATGTGAGCAGCATCGCGCAACCAGCCTGATGTGATCGCTCAACGGGGCCCAAGCTCAAGGGCCGAAAGCCACCGCCTCGAACTCAACCAGGGCAGCGGTGAGGTCCTCGACGATCTCGAGCGATGATTTCTGGCGCCGGCAGCTGCTCGGACCCGCATCTCGAGTCCACAAAAGCGGGAACATTCCAACGTACTGGCGAATTGGCAAACTGATTCTTTTCACCGGCCGGAGCGACTACTTCATCGACATGCTGTTCTACCATCTGGGGCTTCGACGATTCGTCGTTTTCGAACCTAAAACCGTTGCGGCGCAACCCGAACTTCTAGGTCAACACAGTCGACGACCTACGGCGCAAAGAAGAGCACGGCGACGGGTCGACCATCGGAATCCTGCTGGCCGCCGACCGGGACGAGGTCGCCGTCCAGTACGCCCTCCGTGGCCTGGCCACGCCACTGGCGATCTCCACTTACACGACCCAACGGTTCGTTACCAGATGAGATCACTCCCCAACACTGGTACTTATCGCCGATAATGTACATTATGTCAGATCATGCCTGGCGTATCGCATTCTGGCGCAACGTGCCCCGCTTTCGCTACGGGGCCCCGTGCAGCGAGCGGTGCTCCTCGCGCGACCTTCGCATCGGCGCAAGCGTGAGGATCCGACCCCTTCGCCTCGTTCGCGGCGGCCATGAACACCGTGGGCGTGACGGATGACGCCAATCCGCTGCCCGGCAACTTCGACCCCAGCGGTTACAGTTACTCGGCGCAGAACCTCGCGAAGGTTGGCGTCACCGCGGGCGGACCCGTCAAGGTCGGCAACGCCACGGTGACCTTCCCGTTCCAGGCGCCGGGTACTGCCGACGTCCCTTTCCGGCTACGGAAGAGAGCGGACACTGACTTCGCTGGTCATGACCGACGGCCAGCGCACCACCGCTTTGAGCACCCGCTGGTGGACGTCGTCGATGTAACGCCTGGCGTGCTCGGCAGCGACGTCCGGGTCGGGCTCGGCGAGGATGGAGCGCACCCAGTGCTCGGTGGTATCCGAGGTGCTGGCTCCGGGGCCTGAGGTGAGCAACAACGCCCGGATGCGACTCATGTCCCCCATCAACCGCTGGTGGATGGTGATCAGGTAGCTGTTCGCCGTCGCCTCGGCGAGGACCCCGAAGGTCCCGTTCACCACCTCGATGTCCCGGACCGCCGACTGCATGGGACCGTCCTGCTCCGCCGACGCGTCCAGTTCGGCGAACGCAGCTCGGGCCGCGCTGAGTTGCTCATCGCTGGCCTGGCGAATCCCGATTCGGATCAGCTCTGGCGCCACCACCCGCCACACGATGAACAGGTCGTCGATCGACTTCAAGGTCAGAGGTGCGACCTCGTACCCCTTGTGCGGCAAGGTGCGGATCAGCCCTTCGTGGTCCAGCCGCACGAGGGCGTCGCGCACCGGCGCGGTGCTGAACCCCAGATCGGCTGCCAGCCGCTTCTCGGTGAACCGCTCCCCCGGCGCCAGCCGGCACGCGAGGATGTCTTCCCGCAGGCGGCGGTAGGCGGCCTCATTGAGCGAGACTCGCGGCTGGTCCGCGTCGGTCACTGGGCCACACACCTCGTTCTCCTGCTTCCGATAAGAAGACGCGCCACGTCAGGGTAACCGGGACGAACCGTAAGGCCCACGTCCAGCGGCCCGCTGCGCTCGGCTCAGAACGCCGCACCCGAGAACTCCCCTTGGTCTTGACATGCCATGCACTCGACGCAGTAACATGTTACTAGTAGAACACCAACATGTTCCAAGACAGGGTTCGATCTCCTTTCTGCCGCCGCCTTCAGCAGCTGGCTTCCCGATATGCCGGATTCTCCGGTCCCGACGAATGGAAAGCAGCAACGTGGCTGACAACGACGACAAGACAGCGGTGATCGAGCTTCTCAACCTCTATGGGTTGGCTCTGGATGCGCATGGCTGGGACCTGTTCGACCTGGTCTTCGCCGAGGATGTAGTAGCGGAGTTCGGGCCGGCAGGGAACGCCTGGGTCGGCCTGGAGAACTTCAAGCGGTCCTTCGCCGAGTTCCACGCGACCCTGGACAGCCACCAGCACACCATGATGGGGCAGCTGGTCCACCTCGACGGCGACAAGGCGTACGCCTTCAGCTACGGGAACTGGCTGCTCATCCGAGAGTCTGCCGCGGGCGGCCCCACGTGGACGGGCACCGGCTGGTACGACGACGAGCTGATCCGCACCGACGCGGGCTGGCGCATCCAGCGGCGGGTGTGCCGGCTGATGTCCTGGAGCGGCAACCCGCTTGTGCCCGAACCGAACGCCGAGCACCGTCCCGACATGAAGCTCAACGTGTTGCGAGAGCACGCCGAGGCCGGGAAGGTCACCTTCCTCAACGCCCTCCGAGCGAAGTAGTCATGGCCGGCGACGATCGGGCCGGAGCCGCCCTGACCGGTGTCTTCGCGGGACCGACGGCGGGCCTGCGCTATCAGACGCCGACCTGCAGCGGGGTCACCGGCCAGCGAGGCGAGTTCCGTTACGGCGGCGGGGAAATGGTCTCCTTCCTCATCGGTGGACTGGTGCTGGGATCGGCTCTGGGAGCACCCGTGGTCAACCTGGCCCAGCTCGTCCACCGGGTCGACGGGCGGATCGACAAACTGCTCGACCCCGCTGTGACCAACCTCGCGCGCCTGATCCAGTCACTGGACCAGGACGGCACCGTCGAAGCCGGGGTGACGATTTCGCCGGTCGTGCACGACCTCTTTCCGTTGCAGGGCATCAACTTCGAGCAGCCCGAGGCGAGCTTCGCCGCCGACCCGCAGATCACTGCCCTGCTGCAGCAGCTCAATGATTCACCCGGCGTCTTCACGGCGCGGACGCCTCGAGCGCTGCAGACGGCGGCGGCCGCCCGTAACGAGCTCCGCCGCAACATTTGCGGAATCATCAAGTCGACAGACGTCGAGATCCCGTTGCGGGACGGGTCTTTCGTCTACGGTGACGTTTTTCGTCCGGCCGCGGACGGCGACTACCCGGTCGTGCTGAACAAGGGCTTCTACGGCAAGGCTTTCAACCATGACTGCATCTGCGACGACGAGGATGCCGAAGCCAAAGAGGTCCTGGAGGACCGCTTCTTCTCCGGCAATCCCGACGGTCTGCAGTACGAGAACCACGAGAGCGTCGACTCTTCGGTCTGGGTCCCGCAGGGCTACGTCTGCATCCGGGTGGACAGCCGGGGCGTCGGGCGCAGTCCCGGTTTGCAGGCACCGTTCGGCGTGCAGCAGTCGGAGGACTACTACGACGCGATCGAGTGGGCCGGTACCCAGCCCTGGTCCAACGGCAACGTCGGTCTGTGGGGCATGTCCTACCTCGCCATGACCCAGCACATGGTCGCCAGCCTGCAACCGCCCCACCTCAAGGCGATGATCGCGCTGGCCACCGACGCCGACCTCTACAACGAGGCCACCTACGGCGGCGGACTGTTCGGCGAAGGCTTCTGGAGGTGGTGGTGGAAGGCCATGTCGGGCAGCAACTTCTGCGGTGAGCGCCGCGAGACGGACTGGATGGCCCGGCTCCGCGCCACGCCCTTCAACGACCCGGCGGCCTACGGCACGAAAGGGTCCATTTTCATGCGCCCGGCCCTGGAAAAGGCCACCGCCCCCGTATGGATCGTCGGTCCGCAGACCGGCGTCACCATCCACCAGCTCGGCAGCAGCGAGACGTTCATCCACTCGACCGGCGCGGCGGCCAAGAAGTTCGACTTCGTCGACGCCTGGTTCCCGCACAGCTACCAGCAGTCGACGATCGACGAGCACCTGCAGTTCTTCGACCATTGGCTCAAAGGGCGGGACAACGGCGTCATGAACAGCCCACCTGTCCGGATCCAGGTCAGGACCGGCAACGGCGCACACCAGGTGCTGCACGAGCAGGAGTGGCCGATCGCGCGCACCAGCTACCGCCGCTGGTATCTCGATGCCACGCCGACGGATTGGACTGGCGACGAGCGGCGGGACGACCTGTACCGCATCGTCGACGCCGCGCCGGATACCGAGCGGCAGGCCGAGTACGACGCCCACCTGGACCTCGGCCGACCCATCCTCGCGCCGATTGGGTACGTGGGTGGGACGCCTCGGTGGCAGACCGGGATCTCCTTCATCAGCGATCCACTGACCGAGGACCTGATCCTGGCCGGCTACCTGAAGGCCGGCCTGTGGGTGTCCTCGACCAGTATCGACATGGATGTGTTCGTCTCCTTGCGCGTGATCGACCAGCGCGACCGCGAGGTCCGCTACGAGTCCGTGGTGATGCCCATCGACCCTGCGCACATCCATCCCGTCGGGCACGGCCTGCTCAAGGTCTCCCACCGGGCACTCGACGAGGCCCGGACGACGGACTACTGGCCGGTGCACACCCACACCGAGGCCGACCACCGGCCGCTGCGGCCGGGAGAGGTCGTTCCCATCGAGGTGGGGCTGTACCCGAGCACCGCAATGGTCCGGGTGGGCTCCCGGCTCCGCATCGACATCCAGCCCTTCACGCCGGCGGGCATCCCGGTCCGCTCCTATGACGAGAGCTACCACGCCGGAGCGGTCAACACGATCTACACCGGACCCGACCATCCCAGCTACGTCCAACTGCCGATCGTCCCGCCGCGATGAGGCAACACCCGGCGGCTGCCGACTCCCGCCGCTCCCCCACTGACCCGATCCGGAGATCCAGGCCATGACGCCACAGACAATGAAGCTCGCCGCCGACGACAAATCCAGCACGCTCGCGACGGTGCTGGAGAAGGTGCGCGAGCAGGGCCCGACCCTGCGGGCGAATGCGCTGGAAGCCGAACGAGCGGGCCGGCATTCGAACGCGACCATCGCCGCGCTCGACGCCACCGGCGCGTTCGACATCGCCAGCCCGGCCGAGTTCGGCGGCGCCGAGCTGTCCGTCCGCCAGCAGTTGGACGTCGTCAGCGAGGTCGCCTCGTGGGACGGCTCGTGCGGCTGGAGCGTTTGGGTCGCGGCGTCGACCAATTGGCTTCCCGCCGGCTGCGGCGCCCGGGTCGTCGAGGAGGTCTACGGCCCCGAGTGGGTCGGCCCCCGGGTGGCCGGCTCCAGCCACTTCCCCGCATCCCGCGGACGGGCCAAGCGGGTCGAGGACGGCTGGCTGATCTCCGGCGGTCCCTGGACGTTCGGCAGCGATGCGTTGTGGGCGCCCTACACGAACCTCGGCTGCATCGCCGATGAGGGCGACGGCAAGTACCTGGTCGGTGTCCAGGTGCCACTTGAGGACCTGCGGTTCCTCGATGACTGGCAGGTCGCCGGCATGCGCGCCACCGGCAGCGTCTCCATCACCCTCCCCGCCGACGAGCACTTCGTTCCCGACTACCGCGTGGTCGACTTCCGCGACGTCGTCGCTGGAACGCTGGACAACGGGCTGGCCGGGTCCCTGTGGAAGGTGCCCTCGCTGGGTTGGGCCTTCAGCCTGATGGCCGGAATGTCGATCGGCATCGCCCAGGGCGCGCTGGACCGGTTCCTCGAGCGGTCGGCCGGCCGCCCCATCCGCGGCACCACCTACAAGAACCAGCTGGAAGCGCCGCTGACGCACCTGATGCTGACCGAGGTGCACAGCAAGCTCCAATCGGCAACACTGATGGCACGCGCCAACGCCAAGGAAACCGATCGGCTCGGCGCGCTGGCCGCTGCTGGCACACCGGAAAGCCCCGAGTACATGCAGACGTTCAGCGCGCGCGTCCTGGCCGAAACCGCCTACGCCGCAAAGTGGTGCGCCGAGGCGATCGAGCTGCTTCAACGGAACTCCGGCTCCACTGCGATCATGGACTTCGAGCCCATCCAGCGAGCGTGGCGCGACGCCCGCGTCATCACCCTGCACGGCGCGCTCAACCTCGAGGCCCTGTCGGAGAACTACGGGCGGCTGATGGCCGGCATGCAGCCACACAACTTCGCCGGCATCACCACTCTCGACCGGTTCGCCCCCAGCCCGGTGAAGAAGGCCGGTTGATCCGACAGTTCCACCAACCTGTGGACTGCTGTGGAGCGGTCAGCACTGGCGGCTCGCCTGCGCGGGCACCGAGCGTCGGCGCCCGCCGCCGAAGAAGAAGAGGAATGTTTGATGAGCGACGACCACAAGGTGTACGTGCCCTCCAGTCCGCTGGAGCCGGGCGACCGGTACGGGATCTTCAGCAATTTCGAACCGGGCACCCGCACGTTTCCCGCGGGCACCCAGATCGCCCCGCCATTTCGCAGCCTGCCCGTCGACATCGTGTTCGAGAAGGACACGCCGGTCACCTTGCGCGACGGCGTCACCATCCACGTCGACATCCTCCGTCCCGCAGGGACGGAGAAGGTTCCCGTCATCGTGGCGTGGAGCCCCTACGGCAAGGGCCAGGGCACCTCGGCCAGCGTGCTCGGCGTCTTCGCCGTCGTCGGGCTGGACAACAAGCTGGTCTCGGGCCTGGAGAAATTCGAAGGCCCCGACCCGGCGTACTGGTGTGCCCAGGGATACGCGATCTGCAACCCCGACATTCGCGGCGTGGCCAACTCCGGGGGCGACAGCGTCCTGTGGGACCGCCAGGAGGGTCGCGACTGCCACGATCTCGTCGAGTGGCTCGCCGAGCAGCAGTGGTGCACCGGCAAGGTCGGTATGAGCGGCACTTCCTACCTGGCCGTATCCCAGTGGTTCACCGCTGCCGAGCAGCCCCCGCACCTGGCCGCGATCAATCCGTGGGAGGGCGTCAGCGACGTCTACCGCGACCTGGTGATGCGCGGTGGAATGCCCGACAACGGCTTCGCCGGGATGCTCCAACTCGGCAGCTTCTGGGGTCAGAACCAGAAGGAAGACCTGATGACCGAGGTCGAGCGCCACCCGCTCATGCACGACCTGTGGGAGGACAAGATCCCGGCCTTCGACCAGATCACCGTGCCGGCCTACGTCGTCGCCAGCTACTCCAACACGCTGCACACCGCCGGCACGTTCCGCGCCTGGCGCCGAATGGCCTCACCCGACAAGTGGCTGCGGATCCACAACAGCCAGGAGTGGCCCGACTACTACGACCAGGCCAACGTCGAGGATCTGCGCCGGTTCTTCGATCGGTACCTCAAAGGCGCTGACAACGACTGGGAGCAGACGCCACGCGTCCGGTACTCCGTGCTGGACCTGCACGGCGGCGACCGGGTCGCCATCGCCGCCGACCAGTTCCCACCCGCGGACGTCGCCTCCACCAGATACTTCCTGGACGGCCGCTCCCGGACCCTGGCGACGACGTCGCCCGACAACGAGGTGCCGGTCAGCTATGTGGTCGGGGCGAACCCGGACCAGGTCTCCTTCCTCACCCGCTTCGAGCAAGAGACGGTGCTGGTCGGCTACCCGAAGGCCCACCTGTGGGTGGAAGCCGTCGGCGCCGACGACATGGAGCTGTTCGTCCTGATCCAGAAGCTGGACGCCTACGGCACGCCCCTGCAGGCGTTCACCGTGCCGAACCAGACTGCTATGGCACACGACGTCACCGAGCGCGGGGCCACGATCTTGCGGTACAAGGGTTCCGCCGGGCGGTTGCGGGTCTCCGCCCGCCACCTCGACGACGCGCTGTCGACCGACGACGTTCCGGCGCACAGCTTCGACAGGGTCGAGAAGCTTTCCCCGGGGGAGGTCGTCGACATCCAGATCGATCTCCTTCCGCTCGGACTGATGTTCTCGGAGGGCGAGCAGTTGCGGTTCGTCATCAGTTCGCGGAACCTGCTGGGCCCGATGATGCCTCGGGTCCGTGAGTACTCCCCCGCCAACAGCGGACAGCACATCATCCACACCGGCGGTCAGTACGCCTCCTATCTGCAGCTGCCGGTTCAGAATCAGCAATAGCATCCGACATCACCGGCCGTGGGCCGGATCCCTCATCCTCCGCGAGCGGCACAAGCCGCGAGCTTCTCGTCTTGCGTTTTTCCGACGGGCGGACCATCCTGCTTAATGACACAAACCATTCGGCTCTTTTGCTGTGATGCTCAAGCCGACGGAGGGAGCGCCTCATGAGGATCGTGGGAGTCAAGCCACCGCACGCCGGTGCGGGCGTGAGCGTCGGGGCCTTGTCCGACCGCAACGACGAAGTTGTGCTGCTCGCACCGCTGGCGGAATTCTGGGCCGAACCAGCCCGGTTCCTGTCCGCATCGCCTACCGGTCCGACGCTGACCGTGTCCACGGTCGAACTGGTACCGCCGGTCTTGCCCGACGCGCGGGTGTTCTGCATTGGACTGAACTATCTGGATCACGCAGCGGAAGGCGTATTCCGGGACCAGGAGCTGCCCCCGTACCCCACCCTTTTCGCCCGGTGGACGCAGTCGCTGACCGTCGACGGTGCGGACGTTCCGGTACCCGCGAGCGAGGACGGACTCGATTGGGAAGGCGAGGTTCTCGCCTGGGTCGGAGCTCCGCTGGTTGACGCATCCATCGAAGAAGCCGCGGCGGCGGTGATCGGCTATTCGACGTTCAACGACCTGACCGCGCGCCGGGCGCAGCGGATGACTTCCCAATGGATTCTGGGTAAGAACAGCGACCGTTCCGGTCCTGTCGGTCCCATGGTTCCCGCTGAAGAGGTCGGCGACCTGAAGCAGGGGCTGCGTCTTCAGACCCGGGTCAACGGCGAGGTCATGCAGGACGGAAACACCGATCGAATGATCTATTCGGTCGGCGAAACGTTGTCGCTGATCTCGCACACCCTGTCGCTGCGCCCCGGCGACCTGCTGGCCACCGGGACGCCGGCGGGTGTCGGTTACTCCCGCACTCCGCCGCGGCTGCTGCATCCGGGCGACGTGGTGGAGGTCGAGGTGGACCGTCTGGGATTGTTGCGCAACACCGTGGTGGGTAACGACTATCGAGCGGCTGGCGTGGTGGCCTGACGATGACCGTCGACGAAGCCGACCCGGCTGCGCGCGGACCGTTGGGCGGGTTGTTGGTCATCGACCTGTCCCGCGCGCTGGCCGGCCCGCATGCCAGCATGGTCCTGGGCGACCTGGGGGCCCGGGTGATCAAGGTCGAGTCCCCCGGGCGCGGCGACGACAGCCGTTCGTGGGGTCCGCCGTTCGTCCAGCCGGACGCCGCCGCGCGAGAATCGACCTACTTCCTCAGCTGCAACCGGAACAAGGAATCCATCGCCCTCGACCTGAAATCCGACGAGGATCACCAGGTGCTGACGGACCTGCTGACCCGGGCGGACGTGTTGATCGAGAATTTTCGGGCCGGCGCGCTCAGCCGGCTCGGCTTCTCCTCGCAGCGGCTCGCACAGCTCAATCCGCGGCTGGTGACCTTGTCCATCTCGGGGTTCGGTCATGACGGACCGGAAGGCGGCCGCGCCGGATACGACCAGATCGCTCAGGGCGAAGCCGGGCTGATGTCGTTGACCGGATCGGCGGAGGGCGACCCGCAACGGATCGGAGTGCCCATCGCCGACCTGCTGTCGGGGCTCTATGGAGTCATCGGCGCGCTCGCCGCTCTGCTGGAACGAGCAGCCACCCACCGGGGTCAAGTGGTACGGACGTCGCTGTTGGCCGGAGTCGTCGGGGTGCACGCCTTTCAAGGCACCAAATTCACCGTGGCCGGCGAGATCGGGCACGCACAGGGGAATCACCACCCGTCCATCGCGCCGTACGGGCTATTCCCCTGCCGGGACGGCGCCGTGCAGATCGCCGTCGGCAACGAGGGATTGTGGCGGGCCTTCTGCGCCGAGTTCGGCCTCGACCCCACTGCGCCTGGGTTGGCAAACAACTCGGAGCGGATTACCAACCACGCACAGACAATTGCGTTGGTGGAGAATGCCTTCGCCGGCAGCGACAGTGCTGCTCTGCTGGCGCGACTGGCTGCGGCAGGTGTTCCGGCCGGCCGCGTTCGAAACCTGCGGGAAGTGTACGAATGGGATCAGGTGGCTTCCCAGCATCTGCTCATCGACGTTGATCACGAGACCCTGGGATCCATCACCTTGCCCGGTTCGCCGTTGCGGTTCTTCGACGGCTCTGGCGAGGTGGAGGTGGAAACCACGCGCCGCGCTCACTCAGCGCCACCGGTGCTGGACAGCGACCGGAACCGAATTCTGGATTGGCTTGCCGCCGAATCGAACTGAGTTGTCGGTTCGTTCATGCCTGCCTCAGCGCGGACCACCGGTCGTATTCGAATGTCGGTCGGTCAGGTCGATCTGGCGAACTTCAGGAACCGGCGACTGCTGTTTCCGGCGGTTGTCGGAGTTCGCCGCCAGGCAGCGAGCCCGACGGCGAGCAGCAGAGCGGCGCCGTTGAACAGGTCCGGGATCCAGATCGGCAGACCGGCCAGCTGTAAACCCTTTACCCCGACAGCCAGGACGTAGGCGGCGACCACCGTGCCCCAAATGTTGAACCTGCCGCCGCGGAACTGGGTGGAGCCTAGGAACACCGCGGCCAGCACCGGCAGCAGGAACCCCGGCCCCACCGTCGGGTCCCCCGCCGACAACTGAGACGTCAGCAGCAAACCGGCCAACCCGGCCACCACTCCGGAGGTCACCAGCGCGAACAGGATGATCCGCGACACCCGCACTCCGGACAGGGACGCGGCGACGGGATTGCCGCCGGTGGCGTAGATCCGCCGGCCCACCGGGGTGCGTTCCAGGACGTACCACAACAACAACGCAACAACCAGCATGATCCAGAACGGCCACGTCAAACCAAAGAACTGGCCGGTACCCACCTCACCGAAACCCGTCGGCAAATTGACGATCTGCTGACTCGAGGAAATCCACGCGATTCCCGCCGTCAACAACGAACTCACCGCCAACGTGGCAATGAAAGACGGAATCCGCGCCCGGGTGATCATCAACCAGGAAAACACTCCCACCGCCGCCCCGCCATCAACGACAAAACAATCGCCAATGGAATGGGCAGCGAACCGACCAACAACCGGGCCACCAGAATCGCACCCAACCCGACCTCGGTACCGATCGCCAGATCGATCACCCCGGCCGCGATCGGTATCACCAGGCCGACAGCGACCAAACACGTGATCGCCTGATCCGACAACAACGACCGCCACGTACCGGCCGTCAGGAACGTCGTCGGCACCCACACCGAGAACACCACGACCATCACCGCCAGCAGATACAACGCACCGGCATTGCGGAACGCCACCCACCGCCGCACCCGCACCGGCCAACCCTCTCGACCCGAGGTGACAGATGGAGAGGCGCCGCCCGGTTCGGGCACGTCCAGCGACGGGTTCGCTGACACCATGCGTTGATTCAGCTCGTGTCGTCGCAGCCGTCGGCTCCGCCGTGCAGCCCCGGTGTTGTTGTGCAGCAGCCGGAAGGGTTCTGACAACGGCTGAATCACACCATATATTAGAACGGTCATGATGGTTTAGGTGGCCGTGCAATACCAACAATTACGTCACGCGTTTCCCGGAGGAGCACACGATCTGGTCGTTCGGTTCGGATTATGGTGGTAATGCACCGCTGGGGTGAGAAATGCTATTCGCTGGCGCTGCTTCAGTGGCCGGCGTCCAGATGCTGCAGGGTCTGGTAGGCAGCGTCGGCGATGACGGTGCCCGGGCCGAACACGGCGATAGCGCCGCCGGCGAGAAGTTCGGGAATGTCCGCGGGCGGGATGACACCGCCTACGACGACACCGATGTCGGGTCGTCCTTGCCCGGCCAGCGCCGCCTTCAGCGCCGGCACCAGGGTGAGGTGCCCAGCGGCCAGGGAGTTGACGCCTACGACGTGGACGTCGTTGTCGATGGCCTGCTGGGCGACCTCTTCGGGGGTGGCGAACAGCGGCCCGGCGTCGACGTCGAAGCCGAGGTCGGCGAACGCGGAGATGAGCACCTTCTGGCCGCGGTCGTGGCCGTCCTGGCCCATCTTGGCGATGAGGATCCGCGGCCGGCGACCAGCGGCCGCCGCGAACGCGTCGGTGGCCAGCAGTGTCCGGTCGATGGCTTTCGAGCCCCCGGCAGCGCGGGCTTCGTCCCGGTACACCCCGGAGATGGTGTGCATGACGGCGGTGTGGCGGGTGAAGACCTTTTCCAGCGCGTCGGAGATCTCCCCGACGGTGGCATGGGCCCTGGCGGCGTCCACGGCGAGCGCGAGGAGGTTGTCCGACAGGTCAGGTGCACCGCCGGACGCGGCCGCGGCTCGCGCCAGGCTTCCCAGAGCTGTTGTGACAGCGCCGTTGTCGCGTTCGGCGCGGAGCCGGGCGAGCTTGGCGAGCTGCGCGGCGCGGACCGACCGGTTGTCGATCTTGAGCACCTCCAGCGGCTCGGCGTCGGCGAGCGGAAAGGTGTTGATGCCGATCACCGGCTGGCTACCGGAGTCGATGCGGGCCTGGGTGCGTGCGGCGGCCTCCTCGATGCGCAGTTTCGGGATACCGGCCTGAATCGCCTTTGTCATTCCGCCGAGGGCTTCGATCTCCTCGATGTGCGCCCAGGCGCGGGCGGCGAGGTCGGCGGTGAGCCGCTCGACGTAGTAGGAGCCGCCCCAGGGGTCGATGATCGCGGTGGTGCCGCTCTCCTGCTGCAGGAAGAGCTGGGTGTTGCGGGCGATGCGGGCGGAGAAATCGGTGGGCAGCGCCAGCGCCTCGTCCAGTGCGTTGGTGTGCAGCGACTGGGTGTGGCCCTGGGTGGCGGCCATCGCCTCGATGCAGGTGCGGGCGACGTTGTTGAACGGGTCCTGCGCGGTCAGCGACCAGCCCGAGGTCTGGCAGTGTGCCCGCAGGATTCGCGACTTCGGGTTCGCCGGCGCGAACTCGCCGACGAGCCGGTGCCACAGCGCCCGTGCCGCCCGCATCTTCGCGACCTCCATGAAGAAGTTCATCCCGATCGCCCAGAAGAAGCTCAGCCGGGGCGCGAACGCGTCCACCGATAGCCCGGCGGCGACGCCGGCCCGGATGTACTCGACGCCGTCGGCGAGGGTGTAGGCCAGCTCGAGATCGGCGGTCGCGCCGGCCTCTTGGATGTGATATCCGGAAATCGAGATCGAGTTGAAGCGCGGCATTCTCGCGGCGGTGTAGGCGAAGATGTCGGACACGATCCGGATCGAGGGCTCCGGCGGGTAGATGTAGGTGTTGCGGACCATGAACTCCTTGAGGATGTCGTTCTGGATGGTCCCGGCGAGCTTCTCCGGCGGCACGCCCTGTTCCTCGGCGGCAACGATGTACAGCGCGAGGATCGGCAGCACCGCGCCGTTCATCGTCATAGAGACGCTGATCTCGTCCAGTCGGATGGAGTCGAACAGCTCCCGCATGTCCAGGATGGAATCGATGGCCACACCGGCCATGCCGACATCGCCGGTGACCCGCGGATGGTCGGAGTCGTAGCCGCGGTGGGTCGGCAGGTCGAACGCGACCGAGAGGCCTCGCTGTCCGGCGGCGAGGTTGCGGCGGTAGAAGGCGTTCGACTCCGCCGCGGTCGAGAACCCGGCGTACTGGCGGATCGTCCACGGCTGGGTGGTGTACATCGTCGGGTAGGGGCCGCGCAGGTACGGCGCCACGCCCGGGTAGCCGGACGGCCACTCCAGGCCTTCGGTGTCGGCGCCCTGGTAGAGGGACTTGATGGGAATGCCCTCCGGCGACGTCCACGGCGGGGGCGCCGTGGACTCGTTGTCGGGTCGCTCGTTGTCGGGGCGCTCGGTGCCGTCGCGCAACGGCAGGTCGGCGAAGCTGTCCGGAATGCCCCTCGGTGTTGTTCCTGTTGCGGATGTCATCGTTGAGGTTGTCCTTCTCGCTGCAGGTGCTGGTGAGCGCGGCGGAGCAGACCGAGCAGGTCTTCACCGGCTGCGAGGTGGTCGTCGACCAACAAGGCCAGTCCGGTGTCCGGCCGCCCGGCGAGGATGATCCAGCGGGCACCGGCATTGCGAAGCGCGGACATCAGCTCCGCTCCCCGTAGCTGATAGGCGTCGTCGGTTCCGGCCACGCAGACCGCGGCGCAGCCGGACCGGGTGAAAGCCTCGTTCAATGCGGCGGTCTCGAGTCCGGTGGCGCTCCGTTCGACGGCGATGCCGGCCACCGCGAGAGCGTTGGCCGCGAACAGAGCGCGGGCGTTGTGGTCCGCCTGCGGCCCGAGAGTGGCCAGAAACAGCCGACCGCCGGTCGCCTCGTCGCGTAGCTCCTCGAACTCCGCCGCCCAGCCGCGGGGCGTGCGATCATGGTCGGTCGCCGGTGCGGTTCCGTGGGACAGGAGTTGCGGACCGAGGTCGGGGAACTCGGTGACACCGGTGATCGGGAGGCGGCGGTCGGCGATCCGCCGGCTGCGTTCGGCGGCGGTGGCGCGGAAGTCGGCGGTCAGGCTGCCGTCGGCGATCGTGGCGTAGATGCCGCCGGCCTTTTCGATCCGTTGGAACTCAGCCCATCCGCGTTCGGCCAGCTCGTCGGTCAGCATTTCGACGGCGTAGGCGCCGCCGGCCGGGTCGTTGACCTTCGCGACGTGCGCTTCGCTGATCAGCAGCGACGAGGTGTTGCGAGCGAGTCGCCGCCCGAGGGTGTGCGGCATCCCCCACGTCGCATCGAAGGGCACCACGGTGACTGCATCGGCACCGCCGACACCGGCGGCGAACGCGGCGACGGTGCCGCGCAGGATGTTCATCCACGGGTCGTATCTGGTCATCATCGGCCGGGACGACACGGCGTGTTGGTATTGCCGGAGGCGGCCGGTCGAGACCCCGCACAGCTGCAGCACCCGACGCCAAAGCGCCCGCGCAGCACGGAGTTTCGCCATCGTCAAGAATTGGTCAGCGGTCGCTGCATACCGGAATTCGATCATTGGTGCGCCCGTGTCAGGGGTGACCCCGGCGGCGTGCAGCGCCCGTAGATAAGCTGCTCCCAGCGCCATCGAGTAGGCCAGTTCCGCAACCTCGGCGGCGCCGAGGTCGTGGGCCGCGGTGGCGTCCACGACCAGGGCGCGAGCGCCGACTCCCGCCGCCAACACTGCCAACTCGGCCACCACAGTCCCGACGACGACCGGATCCGGTGAGCGGCCCTGCCGTAGGTCGCGACTGATCGGGTCGGCGCCCAGGCTCGTTCCCGGTGCCGGCGGAACGCCCAGTCGGCGGACCGTGTCGACGAAAGCGGTCGCCGCTTCCACTTCGAGGACTCCGCCCTGGATGTCCAGCGCCACCGGCGCCAGGTCCAAACGGACCCCGGTCAGCGCGGCTGAGATGTCGGCGCCGGCCACACCCTGCCCGCCCACGGTCAGCCACAGCGAGGTGGCCCCGCCCTCGAGGTCCGCCAGCGCGTCGCTCCTCACGGTTTCCGGGTCCGAGCCAGCGAGATGCGAGCGGATGTCCCAGCCCAGCGTGTCCGAGCGCCCAGCCCGCACACCCTGTGCCGGAGTTGGCGTGCGATCCGCAGTGCCCAAGGGCGGAACCGTTACGTTCTCCAACGTGCTGGTCGCCAGTGCAGACCACGCATCGACGGGGTCGCGATCACCGGTCGATCGGCGGGCCTTGCGCACCACCTCAGCGGCCGCCTGATCCCAAAGTATCGACACCGCAGGGTTTTCCGCTGCACTCATCGGCATCTGGAGGCGGAATGTGTGGACAGCGAGGTCGTCGGGGTTGTGGTGGTCATTGACGAGATGCGGCATCGGCTTTACGTTGGGCGGCGGCGATCATTCGGGCGGGGTCGAAGTAGTACGGACGGATTTCGCAGATCTGGTTCCCGCGGAACTTGATCACCTCGGTGACGTAGAACGGCTCGGCGTCGTCGCCGGCCAGCCTGAACTCGACGATCTCCACGGCGTGGTCATCACCGACCGTCGTCGCAACGAAGTCGAGGCCGGCCAGCGGTACCGCGTCGGCCACGATGGGGATCAGCTGTTGCATGGCGCCCTTGCCCCGGTACACGCCGGCGAACGGCATGATCGGCGGAATGGTGATGAAGAAGTCGTCGGTCAATAGTTCCTGAGCCGCCACCTGATCACCGGCGGCGTTCATCGCGTAAACCTCTTGACGAGTTCGAGCTGTTCTTCCGGCGTCATCATCGGACCTTTCTCTCGGGTGGTGGTGAAGCCCGCGGGTGCGGACGTGGCCAGCTGGTCATTCGTGTTCGGGCGGGTCGTCATGGTCCGTCGGTACCCGAGTGGTCCTGGTCGAGGTGGTGTCGCATCAGCAGGTCGGCGGCGAAGTCGTTCGACGGTGCGCGCCAGACGCTGTGGACGTGGTTGGCGTTGTCCTCGGCGTTGTCGAACTCGATGAGCGTGGCCGCCCCTTGGATCCGGAAGTAATGGGGTTGATCGACGGAGGTGCCGCCGGCCCAGGCGAAGTGCAGGGCGTCGACGCCACCGGCCGCCGCGATGCGATCCATCTCGAAACCGACCAGGGCGGGACGGGCGCGTTCGACGAACCTCGCCAGCAGGTCATCGAAATGTTCTCGTTGCGCCGGGGACAGGTTCCCTGCGCGGATGCCCCGGGGATGGGCACGGAAGTAGCCCAGCGCGATGCGGTCCTCGTCGGTGATCATCGCGTCGCGGCGACCGACACCGTGGTACGCGGGGTACTCGACGTCGCCGATGGTCGACACGGTGCGGGTGACGAAGTCCGCGGGCGGTCGGGAGTGGATGACGGCCTGTTCCTGCTGCTGACCGGTGAGGCTGTCGAGCAGGACGAAGGCGGCGTCTTCCTCTTCGCCCAGGATCCGGAAGGGGCCGAATTTGGCCGGTTCAGCGCCGAGCAGGAAGGGAGTGGTGTTGACCAGCTCGCCATCGACGATAGTGACGTTGATCGAAAGGTGATGACCGGCCAGCCGCCATCCCCAGGTCGAGTCCGGCTGCGGTTGACCGAAAAAGGTGAGGAAATAACCGCGGGCATCGCGGAAGTTAGCTGCGATGTGCCCGAACACCGGCAAGTTCAGTTCCCTGAGGACGTGTTCGTTGGCCATCACCTGCACCACCCGGGCGTAGGCCGGGATGGACATCGACTCGGCGATGAGGCGGTGTGCGAGCACCTCCTGGTGTCGGTCGAGTGCGCTCAGTGGAAGGCCGTGTCGCCCGGATTCGGGCAGAAAGTTCCAGTGCGTGCGGCTGAGGTCCTCGTGCGGCAGGAGCAACCGCGCTCGTTGCTCCGCGGTCAGGCCGTCGAAGAGCCCCATCGCGGCGAACGTGATCAGCGTCGCGTCGAATGAGCCGCCGTCCCGCGGCTGGTGCTCGGCGGGGAGGTGGACGGTCGAGTGCTGATGCGGCGGTGTCGTCACGGCTGTCTTCCCGAGCATCGGAGGGATCGGGCTTCCGCTGCCGGCGCGGTGGCGGTCATCGGTCCGTGGCCCGGATGACGAGCATGCTCGCGGGCAGGTTGGTCCGGTTGATCACCTGTCGGACGGTTCCCACGGTGAAGTGCACGGAGTCGTACGGGCGCAGCGTTTCCTCCACGTCCTCACTGATCATCACCAGTTCGCCGGCGGTGACGACATACACCGTTTCGGCCGGTTGGGCGGCCATGTCGGCCGTCCCGCCCGGCAGGTAATGGGACAGCGCGACGGTGACGTTGTCCGTCGGTGTGGCGTCGCCGCCCTGGAGACGGATGGGTCCGACTCCGTGGTGCCCTGGCGGGTCGAACGGTGCCCCGTCGGCGAGCCGTGTGATGCGCATGGCCATTTCGGTCACTTCCCTGTCGCAGGAATCGGCTGAATCGCGCGCCGTAGCTGCGCGAGGAAGCTCGGGATGTCGGCGTGCTCGCCGGCGGCGAACACGTAGAAGTCGGGGCGGGACAAGAACGCAGAGCACCGATTCTTGGCGAACCAACGTTCGTAGGCGCCGTCCAGGTCCTGAACCGCTCCACCGGCCGACACGTCGGCGAACACGCCACCGATGCTGCCGAACCAGCAGACGTCGTCGTCGGACAGCTGCTCAACGGGGTTTCCGCTCCGGCTGATCAGCTGCCAACCGCCGCCGACCACGTCGTCGAAGAGGCCGACCTCGTCGGCAATCCCCACGCGTCCCTGTGGCGCCAACCGACCGTCGCAGTCACCGCTCGGAATCGTCAGTGACGGTCGGCCCAGTCGTGGATGCGGCGGGTCACGGGTCGCCGCGGCGGGATCCACTGCGAGCCTTCGCATCTCACTGTCCCGGGCAGCTGCCCGATCCACATCGAGTTCGCAGATCATCCGCCCCGCGGCGACGGCCTCCTCGATGATTTCCCGAACATGTCCGGTGCGTTCCGGACCGTAGGTGTCAAGGACGGCGGGCCCGGCCAATCCTTGGTGCACCATGGCGAGCCGCCAGCTGAGCGCCCACGCGTCGCGAAGACCTGAACACAGGCCCTGCCCGAGGAAGGGCGGCATGAGGTGAGCGGCGTCGCCGGCGAGGAACGTGTTGCCTTTACGCCAGGAGCGAGCCCACCGTCCCCGAAAGGTGTAGACGGCATGCCGTTCCAACTGGGCGGTCTCCGGGGTGATCCCCCAGGGCGCCATCAGCTGCCAGGCGGTGCTGTCCTGGCTGAGTTCCTCAACGGTCACGTCGGCACGTCGCATGAACTCGAACCGGCGCCGTCCTGGGCCGCTGTTCACTGCGGTCGCGGGCTGCGCCGGGTCGCAGTACTGGGTGACGAATGCGCTCCACTTCTCCTCGACGAGTGGGCGGTAGTCCACCACCAACCAGTCGGCCTCGAATCCGGAGTCGCCGACATCGATTTCCAGGTGTGTGCGGACGGCACTGTTGGCGCCGTCGGCACCGATGAGCCACCGGGCCAGCTGAACCGACACATGGTCGCTGTCCTGGGTCACAACTTGAAATGTCCATCCCCGGTACACGTTCACGCCTGGCGTGGCGGTCGCGAGATCTTCCAGAACGGCCTCCAGGTCGGGCTGGTAGAAGCCGTTGGTATTGGCCCATCCCGATTCAGCGGGCCGATTCCAGTCGATGGCCTGCAAGAGTTCGCCGTCGCCGTTGCGGAACTCGTATCCGCCTCGTTCCCCTACCGACGGCTCGAACAGGTCGCTGTGGCTCGCCATCAATAGCGCGGCCTGCAAGATGCGCAGTGCCTCGTGATCGATGGTGCAGGCGCGCGGCAATGGATAGCGCTCCGGCCAACGTTCCACGACGCTCACCTGCAGACCGGCGCGTCCGAGGAACACGGCGGCCAGCAGACCGACGGGGCCACCGCCGACGATGATGCAGTCGACTTCGGGGCGGCCAGGGGGCGTTCGGATCACTGGAGTCGTCATCTGCATCACGAGGTGAATCCTCTCCGCGGTCGACACTGATTCGCCTTAATCAGCCTAACCGTTTAGGTTGTTGCAGCACAATGCCCGACCGCAGTGGAAAGCGCAAGGCGCTGCGCGGGCGACCGTCACCAGCTCTGCGCTCCGGCCCCGATGGCGTTCGTTGCGAATCGAGATGGCGGCGGCCGCCTGACTACGATACCCTTCGAACCATTAACATGTTTTCGATCATAGGAGATCGGATGGTCACCGCAATTGATCCAGCGCTGTTCCGAGAGACGTTGGGGCACTACCCGACCGGGGTGGCTGTCGTCACTGCGATCACCGAAGACGGCCGGCCGGCCGGGATGGTCGTCGGCACGTTCTCCTCAGTGTCCTTGGATCCGCCGTTGATCGCCTTCTATCCGACGAAGACGTCGGGTAGCTTCGGTCACCTGCGGACGGCGCAGTCGTTCTGCATCAACGTGTTGGCCTCGGATCAGGAGCCGCTGTGTCGCAGGCTGGCGACGGGTGGCGCGGGCAAGTTCGACGGTGTGAACTGGCGACCCGCCCCCCTCGGATCGCCGATTCTGGACGGTGCGGTGTCGTGGGTCGAATGCACCTTCGAGGACATCAAGGAAGCCGGTGACCACTACATCGTGCTGGGCCTCGTCCGAGAGTTCGCGGTCGAACGGTCCACTCTGCCGCTGCTCTTCTTCCAAGGTGGTTATGGCCGCTTCTCCCCCGGTTCTTTCGTCGCAGCCCCTGACCCCGAACTCATCCAGGCTGCGCAGTTCGCGGAGACGATTCGGTCGCAGATCGAGAAGGTCAGTGACCGGTTCGCGGTCAACTGCAGTGTTCTGGCCAAGATCCGGTGGGATGCGGTCCAGGTGCTGGCCGCGAACCGCAGCTCGGTCGCCGAACCGTTTCCACTTGGTCATCGCCAGCCTCTCGTTCCGCCGTTCGGTGCGGTGTTCATGGCGAACTCGCCGCGCGGGGAGGTCGATCAGTGGCTCTCGCTGGCTCCGGACGACCGCGCCGATCAACGTGAACTCAATCAGGTTCTTCTCGACAAGGTCCGGGACCACGGCTATTCGCTGCTGACCGCCGCACCAGATGTACTTCAGCGCCACGAAGCGGTCCTGTCCGCGTTCGAGCTGTCCGATCGGCTACCCCGTCACGAGCGGGCGATGCGGCAGGCGACGTCCGAGCTCGCTGAGCACTTCACCCCGGATCTTGTGTCCGGACTTACCTATGACCTCGCGACTATCGTCGTCCTGCTGCCGCCCAGGCAGGGCTTACCGCCGATGGCGCTCCGGATGACCGGTCTGCCGCAGAACGCGCCGACAGACCAGATCGAATCATGGATCGACAGCCTCAGGCAGATCGCACAAGCGGCCAACACCACCGCCGCTGCCGGTCTTTGATCAGCGAGCCACGCAACGACAAGACCCGGACGTGATCCGCTCCTTGCCGTTCCCCTGGCCCGGAACGTGGGCTACTCGGCGGGAATGATCGGGAGTTGCAGGTAGCCCATGTGGTCGGGCCCGGTGTGGACAGTGTTGGTCGCACCGGCGTGGTAGCTCGGGTCATACCTGTGATGCATGCCGTGGGCAACACCGTCGTAGGGCTGGACGTCGACGCGGATTCGTTGACCCTTCCGGATCAATCCGGTGTTCGGTATCAGCTCGATTTCCACCGGCACGATCTCGCCGTTTGTCAGCGGCGCGTAGTCATCCTTTCGGTGCGTGTGTTTGGGGGCGTACTCGGTTGACCGCTCGAGGTCGAGCTTTCGGTGCGAAACCTTGAGCCAGCCCTTCATCAGCGGGGTGATCCGGTCGGCGAACGACATCGTTGTGAAGCCGGTGAAGTCGACCTGACGATTGTCTTCGTCAACCACCCGTACCGACACGTAGAGGTCCATGTCGGCACTGGTGGCCGACACCCACAGCGCAACCTTGCCGAAGCCGGCGACGACGGCATCCCCGGCGACAGGATCACTGATGAAGGAGACGCCCGTCACCGTTGGATCCGACTGCGCCGACGCCGGATCGATCCGCAGCGCCGCCCCCGACGCCGGCGGGAGCAGCGTGATCTCCGCTGAGTACGCGGCTTCCCGTTCGGCCGCCGGCTCCGATGCCGTCAGGCGTAAAAACTCGCTCCGGTGATCGTCCTCGGCCCAGTCCGAGGCACCGGCGTCGAAGAACCACCTGGTGTATTCGGTCCGCTTGATCGGCCACTCGTTCTCCTCCTGGATGTAGGAGGCGCCGTTGCCCGTGCGCATCTCGAGGCGTATCGGCGGTGTGTCCATGATGCCGTTCTCGATGCCTTTGAGCCAGTAGTCGAAGAACGCCTTGTGCTGGGCGACGGATTCGTCGGCATAGGACTTCTGGAACCGGTCTTCCCGGAAGTCGAGTTTCTTGTGTGGCGACGGCGTGCTCAGGTAGGCGCCGCTCCCGCCGAGTTGGTGAATGCTCGACACATGGGTGGTTGCGGCGACCGCCCAAAACGGAACAGTGACGTCGGTGAGGTCCGGGCTCATGAACACCTCGGCACGTGGACCGAAGATGGCTTCCGGGTTCGAGTCTCGGAACGGGCTGTCTTTCATGGTCTGGATGAAATCCGCGATATCGGGCTCGCCGATAATGGCCGGAACCAGCCCCGACATGCGCCAGATCGACCAGAACTGCTCGTTGAGTATGCCTCCGTTGTAGGCAACCTCCTCGTAGAAGTCGACGTCGGTTCCAATGGCGATCATTGCCTTCAGGTGCGGCGGATGCAGGCTCGCGGCCTGGTGCTGGCTCATCGCCAGGTAGGACATGCCCCACAGTCCGACTGCGCCGCTCGACCAGGCTTGCACGCCGGCCCACTCGATCGAGTCGCGAAATGCCTCCGCGCCGGCGATGCCCCAGGGTGCCAGCTGTCCGGGGCTCTTACCAGCTCCCGGCATGTCCACCCGAACGACCGCATACCCGTCGGGCACCCACGTTGCGGTGTTGACGGTCTCGTGATTCTCGAACTGGAGGCCCTCGCCGTTGCCGGAGAAGTACCCCTCTTCCATGATTTCGTGCTTCTCCAGATCCGTGTCGCTGTCGATGGAGTGGTGGTTGAACGCTTTGCCGTACGGTCCACAGCTGACGATGACCGGATATGTACCCGGCGCGGCGGGACGGAAGACGTCGGCGAAGACGTGTTGGCCGTTCTGCAGACCGATCTTCACATCCCGGAACCGTAGAATTCCCAGTGCATTTCGGCGCAGTTCATTGCGTGCGTTCGCAGCGGTGACCAGTTGGCGGGGCGACGGTTCACCGTAGATGCCGGCGTCGTGCAAGTCCTGAAGCAGCTGTACGACGACGGGATCGTCGGTGAACTGCTGCACCTTGTCGCTCACTGCGGTGGCCGAGTAGTCCGCGTCGTGTCGGAAGTTGATCCGGCGGTCACCGATGACGTCATGGACCTCGGGTGGGATGTCGGTTCCGTCGTCGCGGATGTGGCTGCGGCCGAGGGTGAACACCAGGCGGGCGATGTTGGTCAGGCCGGAGTCCTTCAACTTGTGCAGCTGCCCGTCTGCGCGCGCGACGATCTGGGCCAGGTGCACGCGGGGTGCGGCGGTGACGTTGCCGATGGCGTTGCCGCCCAGCAGGAATGCGACTCGTTCGCCGTCCTCGTAGGCGAATTCGCCTCGTTCGTTCGTCAGCCCCCGGCAGCTCCGAGTCTCGTACTTCAGTCCGACGATGGGGCCTGCTAGTACTCCGGTCAGTGGCATCGTGTTACTCCAAAGTCATCGTTGACTGCTGTTGATGGCGCAGCGTTGTCGGTTTTCTTCGGCGTGGGACGGGTCCGGCCAAAGCCGCCGTCAGCTGCGCTCGAGAACGCTCTTCGACGCGGGTCCGGCATCAACCCCCAGCAGCTCTCGACCCATGTTCTCCAGCCAGGTCTCGAGGTTGTTGGCCGCGTGCAGGCTACCGGCGCGGCAGTTCCGGGCGATCAGCTGCAGCGGCAGCCGCTTCATGATGGCCGATGCTCCCGAGGCCCGGAAGAGCGTCTCGACGGCCGCGGCGCAGGCGTCCCAGATGTAGGCGACATCGGTGTGGAGTTGCGTGATCTCACGTTGCGAGGGGTCGACGCCCTCCGCCTGGAAGCGGTCGAGTTCGGCGATGGCAGCGTCGGCGACCAGACCGGCGGCGCGGAGCTGGGCGTGGACGCGTCCGACCGTCAGATGCGCGATGGGCGCATCGAGCTGTTTTGAATACGGGGAGTACGGGATGCTCCGCCGGCCGATGCCGGCCAGGAAGACCTCCATGGCGTGGTCGGCCATGCCGAGGGCGACGCCGGTGCTCGTCACCAGGGAGCGGGGCAGCCCTCCGCGGCGGGGGCCGAGGTCCTTGGCGATGTGCGCGGCGATCCCGGCCCCGAGTCGCTCGGGATTGCTGAACCGTTTGTCGGGGACGAACAGTTCGCCGTCGGTGGCGACGGTCTGGCTCCCCGTTGCGGCCAGACCCATCGCATCCCAATCGTCTCGCGCCACCAGCGAATCCTTCGGGACGAGGGCCATCCCGACCTTCGCGTCGTCGGTGTCGTCGTAGAACGCGGCCAGGTAGCCGTGGGAGGCATGGACGCTACCGGTGGCAATGGCCATACGCCCTTGATCATCCAGCCGCCGTCGACGCGGCGTGCCGTACCAGACATCTGCCGGCTGGTGCCGCCGACCGCGAATGTCCGGTTCCCGACCCAGGGCGATTCGTACACCGGTGCGAGGACGTCGTCGTCGAAGGCGAAACTCCACAAGTTGCCTCCGGCGGTGGCCCAGACGACCCAGGCCGTTGCCCCGCAGCCCGCACCGAGGGCGCGGAAGATGTCGAACACCTCACGAGTGGTGAAATCTGCCCCGCCGAATCTCTTGGGCTTGGTCAGGCCGAAGACGCCGGTGGCATCCAGGAGTTCAATGGTCTCCTGCGGAATGCGTCGCTGCTTCTCGGCTTCGGACTGATGGTCACGCAGCCAGCTCTGCAGTTCCGACACCCGTGCGAGGATCTCGCCAGCCGTTGGCTCCGCTCGATCGGTGTGAATGTCCATTGTCGCGGTGTTCATGACTGTCCTCCAATGGTCAGCGGGGTGCCGTCGAAGCCGGCCACCTTGCGAAGCACCGGATCGGTCCCGTCCCGCCGTCCCACCGAGGCATCAGGGTGGTCGTCGAACCACCCTTCGGCGGGATACTTGAACATCCAGTCGACCACCAGTCGCCGTTCCGCGATCAGCCACACACCATCGCGTTCCTCGAACCGATCCAGATAGCGCGCCCAGAGCTTGACGGTCTGGTTCCTCCAATGGTGCCGTTCCGACCCCTGGTGGTCCGCCTCGAGGTAGGTCTCCACAAAAGCGATGTGCGGCCCGTCGAAGTCGATCAGACTGTTCCCAGGAAGTGCATCGTTCGGACGAACCTGGGCATCTCTTCGGCCAGGAAGTCGAAGAAGCCTTCGACCCCTCCGACATGCAGACTCTCCGGAAAGTGGATGTAGGCGTCCTGATGGAATGCCCCCCGCACCAGGGACATGTCGATCCGGTCCAGGCCGCGGCAGTACCGCAGCAGGACGTCGTGGATCTGGGCTCGCGCACACAGTTCTTCGATCTTCATGGACTGTTCCTCTGGCTTGGCATTTCCGCTGATCGCAGGACGGGCAGCGCTGGTGCTGATGTCGTTGGCTGTGCTCAGGTCGAGCCTTGGCCGACGTGCGGTGGTAGGAAGCGTCGGGGGTGACGACGCATCTGACGTGCAAAAAATTTCGCCTGCGCCTGCCAGGGCGAGGGCAGCCGGCCAGATCGACTGGTATGAACATCGAGCCGCAGGTCGCCGCTGGCCAGGGCTGGGAAAGGCTGATCGAGCCGAGCCGCGGCATAGCGCCCGGCGAATCGACCACTGCTGCCGGATATTCGGTTCTGCAGTGGGTGAGGTCTGAGCCGTAGGCAGGCTGCGTTGCCGACAGGCCCACATCGACTCCCTCTAATACCTAAATGGTTAGGCGTATTTAGCAAGTATGTTCAGCGGCAATACGTCTGTCAAGGGAGGGAGCGACGTCCGAGAACCGATGTCCTGGTTGACCGGTGTCAGTCGACAGGCGAGCGCACGTGACTGCACAAGGCCGAGAAGCGGCCTGGCTTGCATCGAGGGAACCTCTGTAATGGTTTGCATACTTATTGGTAGGCTCTCCGCATGACCTCTTTTGTGGCGCAGACCCGGGCGCAGGTCCTCGCCAGCGAGATCGAGACGCGGATCTTGGACCGCGAAATCAGGCCGGGAGAGCTCATCGGAACCATCGATGCCCTCAAGGCACGAACGGGCTTCGCACGGTCCACCGTCGCCGAGGCGATCCGAATTCTGACGGATCGAGGGCTCGCGGAGATCCGACCGGGCCGCACCGGCGGGCTGTTCGCCACCGCTGCCGGACCGTTGGTCCGCATTCGCCATACCTTGTTGGCAGTGACCGACGCTCCGGCGTCTGTCATCGAGGCGGTCGCCGTTCGCGAGGCGTTGGAAGTGCTGATCGACGTGGACGCAGCCCAGCACCGAACACGCGCCGACATCACCGACATGAAAAAGTTGTTGGGAAGGCTGAAGTCCGCAGCGGCGAAGGGCCGAACGGAGTTCTTGCTCGCAAACTGGGACCTCCACGAGCGAATCGCCCGGATCTCCCCCAACGCGACCGCCTCGGCGTTGTACCTGTCCATGATGCACTTCGTGCGCGAACATGCCGTCGAAGCAACGCACGATGACGATCCCGAGTCCGCGGCCGCGTGGCTACACCTCAGGAAGGAAATTCACGAGGAACTCGTCACCGCCATCGTCGCCGGTGACGTCGCCCGGGTGCAGGTGGCCGTCGAACAACACGCCGGACTCAGTACGACGCCCTGACACGACAGTCGGACGTCTGGAGGCGGCCGTGACGGAGGCGACCAACGACGAGGTCGAGCCCGACGTACTGGTGACGGTCACGGGAACGACCGGCCGGCTGACCTTGAACCGCCCGCAAGCCATCAACGCTCTGACCCATCACATGGTGACCGTGATGACTTCGCCCTTGCTAAGTCATCGAGCAACACCTGGGGCCGGTCAGTCGTCGCGGCCGCGCACCTTTGTTTGCAGGCCTTTTCACCATGGTCACCTATCGGACTGTTGTCGCATTTTTGGTGCTGCACTCAGGCATCCACCTGCTCGAGCACCTCATCGGCGCGTTGCGCGCTGCCTTGAATGAGGCCGAAATCGATGGCGCGGCGGAAGGCCAGCCATAGTGCGAGGCCGACGAGAAGTACGAGGCCTTCGGTAACGGTCAGCGCCCAGATGATGCCGGTGAGGCCGAACCAGAGGTTACCCAGCAGCACGATCGGGATGAACAGCACGCCCTGCGATACCGACATGACGGTCGCGGCGAGGGCTTGTCCTGCTGCTTGGAACACCGAGGCGATGAGGCCGGTGAATCCGTTGGCGATCATTGCCACCAGCTGTGCGGTGAGGATGCTGACGCCGATGGCCAGGACGGATCGGTCCGTCACGAACGCGGTGAATACCTGATCACAGAATAGGAACACCGTCACAGCGAAGAGCAGGGCAACGCCGCCGACGGTGTAGGCGGAGGTGCGAAGCGCCGAGGTGAGGCGACTCCGGTCCCCCTTGCCGTAGGAGTACGCCAGCAGCGGCAGTACCCCGAGGGTGATGCCCATGA
>JAABUR0100002132.1_pt1 | contig 31799 bp, 30 predicted proteins | sample 5560091 | NCBI WGS metagenome assembly JAABUR01 (sample SAMN10711879, study PRJNA513375) | rock metagenome | isolation source: Antarctica rocks | place: Antarctica: Victoria Land, University Valley sud
CGTTACACCGCGCACACCGTGCTCCTGGATAGTGCCTGTTTCTAGACAATCCAGAATCTATACGGGACACGGTGTGTCGCCCATAACCGGTGGTCAAGCCGCCCACGAAAACGTCACAAGAGCCTAAAAATCCTCGAACTGTGGAAATGTTTACGCTCTATCTTTACAATAGTAAGGATGGAGGCTGGCTCGTTAGCGAAAAGGGAAGCGTCCAGCCGCCGCGCACATGTTAAACAGGCGGGCACTGGCTGGAAGCTTTCTCGTTTTGTGTGTGATTGTTGGCTTGATGTCAACGGCGGGCCAAGCAAATGCCAAGCCACCTTGCTATACCGATCCCAATACTGGCCTATACACATGTGAAGCGAGCACGCCTGGTAGCGGTACGACTGTTGCATCGGTTGATGCCCCGACTGGAAATGATGGTTCGGGATCTGTTCCCGCCGGTGGAGCATCCCAGGTTGCTGCCACCACAGGGTCTGCGTCGGGTAATCCCGGTCAGGTAGCCGGTGAGTGCGCCTGGCGGGTGCTGAATCCTGCTCCCGCGGCTGGGGATCCGCGCTGGGAAGGGCATGATCCCTCGGCCGGGGTTGTGCTCTACAACCTCTGTAACGGGCCGATCGCCTACACCTTTGCTGCGGGTGCTGCTGCTGCACCACCACCGCCGCCACCTCCTCCGAACCCAGCTGTGCTGGCGCAGCATGCATACACCCAGTTGGCGTTGCCGAAGCCGACGCTGGGTCGGTCGCCGGATTTGGCCAAGGGTGATCCGGCGAAGGGCGGGCAGAGTTACACGATCGTCAATTTGTGGACCCGATATTTTACGGATCCTGCGGTGTGGGCGCCGACATCTCGAACGGTCACATTGCGTGGGGTGTTTGCGACTGTGACAGCCACGCCTACCGCGCTGGCGTTCGATCCGGGTGATGGGAACCCACCAGTTTCTTGTGCTGGTCCGGGCGCGCCGTGGAGCGAAGCGGATGGTTTTAATCCTCCAACCGCAGGCGAGTGCGGGTATCAGTACAAAAAGGTCGAGGCGGCCCCGATCACAGGCACGGAATCCATTTCCTGGACGGTGAGTTGGGTCGGCAGTGGGGGGTCCGGTGGCTCATTCCCGAAGGCAACCACATCGGCATCCTCCCAATTCATCGTCGAGCAGATCCAGATTGTGGTGAAGAATTGATGAAGCTTTCAACATCTACGAAGGACCGTCCGGCGGCGCCGGGTGTGAATGGCAACTCGGCGGTGATTGCGGCGGCGCGGGTGCCGTTGCGGACGCGGCAGCGCCGGCCGGCGCAGGTGGCGTTGGGGGTGGTGTTGATCGTCGGTCTGGGCGTGGTGGGCGGCGTGGCGTACGAGGCGGCCGGTTCCAAGCAGCCGGTCGTCACGGTGGTCCGTGAGATCCCGAAGGGTCATGTGGTGACGGCGGCGGATCTGTCGACGGTCGATGTGTCCGGCGGTGTCGTCGCGGTGGCGGGGGATCATCTGGCGTCGGTGCTGGGGGAGACCGCGACGGTCGATTTGTTGCCGGGCACGTTGTTGCAACGCTCGATGGTCTCTGCCGGTCCGAGTTTGGCGGGCGGTATGGCGCAGGTCGGTGTGGCGGTGACCGGTGGTCAGATCCCCGCGGATGGGCTGGCCCCGGGGAACACGGTGGAGGTGCTCGCGTTGCCGGCGAAGGGCGCCGTAACTGCGGCGGGAGCAGCGCCGGCGACTGCGGCGGTGCTGGCGGCGAAGGCCACGGTGTTCTCTTCTCGCCCTGATCCTTCGTCCGCGTCGGGGACGTTGGTGACGTTGACGGTGCAGGCCAGCGCGGCCGCCGGGATCGCCACCGCGTCCGGGGACAGCCTGGTCGCGTTGGTGCAGGTGTCGCCATGATCATCGGGGTGTGTTCGGACAAGGGATCGCCGGGTGTGACCACGTTGGCGGTGGTGTTGGGTTTGGTGTGGCCGGGCGAGCAGTGCCTGGTGATGGAGTGCGATCCGGCCGGCGGGGTGCTGTCGTTCCGGATGCAGCATGCCGAGCTGGGCGGGTTGCTGCAGCCCGAACCCACGGTGGCCTCGTTGGCGGCGATGGTGCGGCTCGGCTTGCCGGAGGACGGTGTGCTCCGGTGCTGCCAGCCGACCTCGTTGGGCGTTGCGGTGGTCCCGGGGCCGTTGACGGCGCAGCGTTGGGTGCCGGTGCGGGGGTTGTGGCCGCAGATCGCGCAGGAGTTGGCCGCCTGGCCGGGCACGGTGATCGCCGATCTGGGCCGGATGCAGCCGGGTAATGCGGCGCTACCGGTAGCCCAGGCGGCGACGTCGGTGCTGCTGGTCGGCCACGCCGACGCGGAGGGCTTGTTCGGGTTGCGAGACCGGGCGGCGACGTTGGCGCATGTGCTGGGTGACCCGGGTCGGGAACGACCGTCCGTGGCGGTGGTGGTCACCGATCCCCCCGCCCAGCGGAGCACGGCACTCAAGGCGGCCGGCCAGATGCTGGCGGCCGCCGGGTCGCCGGTGCCGGTGGCCGGGTTCTTCGCCCGGGACCCGGCCGGGGTCCAGCGTCTGTGGGCCGGCGAGGTCAACCGGAAGCTGGCCAAAAGTGAGTTGATCTCCTCGGCCCGGTCGCTGGCCGAGACGGTGATCGAGTGGTGGCCACAGTTGGCCGGCCGCGACGAGTCCGCCGCTCTGCCGCCGGCTCCGGCCGGATCTGGTGTCGACCGGCTCGAGGCGGCCGGTGTGTCACCCGCAGCCACCGGGCTGGGGCCGTTCGGAGGCGCGAGCCGCGAGGGCGTGGAGGGGCTGAGCAGATGAGTGAAGAGCTGTTGGATGCGGCGCTGATCAGTTCACTGCAGGTCCAGGTCGCCGATGAGATGACCGCGATGCGGCAGCGGCGGGACGCGTTGGGGGAGCGGGAGCTGTCCAAGGCCGACGAGCGGCAACTGGCCCGCAGTTTGATGCAGGCAACCGTGTCGCGTCACATGGAACTGCGAATGGCCAACGGGCTGGAGTTGCCCGAATCCTCCTACGACGAACGCCTGGTGCAGGCCCTTGACCAGGCCATATTCGAGGCGGGGGCCCTCTCAGGATTACTGGCGGACAATTCGATCGAGAACATCAACATCAACGGCTGCGACGAGGTGTGGATCACCTATGCCGACGAGCGGGGCAAGGTCCGGGGCAACCCGGTGGCCGCCAGCGACGAGGATCTGATCGCGTTGGTCCAGACGTTGGGTTCCTACGGGGGGCTCAATGCCCGGCCGTTCACCCGCGCCCACCCGGAGCTTGACGTGCGGCTGCCCGACGGTTCCCGGTTGTCGGCGGTGATGAGCGCCACCGAGCGGCCCAGTGTGTCGATCCGGCGGAACCGATTCCCGCAGATGAGCATGGCGCAGCTGGTCCGCCTGGGTACCGTGGATGAACAATTGGCGGCTTTTCTGCAAAGTGCGGTCAAAGCCAGAGCCAATATCATGATCGCCGGGGCGACCGACGCCGGGAAAACGAGTTTTCTGCGCGCATTGGTCAATTGTGTTTCCCGCGATGAGCGGCTGATCATCTTGGAACGGGCCCTGGAATTGGGGATCAAACGTCACCCGGAATTGCATTCGGATGTCGTGGAGTTGGAGGAGGTTCTTCCCGATTCCGATGGTAACGGCGGGTTGTCGTTGCAACGGTTGGTCCTGCGCACGAAGCGGATGGATCCGGGCCGCGTCATTCTCGGCGAGGTCCTCGGGCCTGAAGCAGTGGAAACGCTCAATGCCATGAGCCAGGGCAACAATGGTAGTTTATCGACGATACATGCCCGGTCGGCGGAAGATACTTTTTCCCGGCTGGCGACCTATGCCGCACAGTATCAGGGATTACCGTTCGAGGTCACCCACTCGCTGATCGCCGGGACCATCGACTTCGTGGTCTTCATCGAAAAGAACCGGAAGTTCGGCGGGAAACGCTGTGTGACCAGGGTCCGGGAGGTGTCGGGGTTCTCGGCCGGCCGGGTCGACGGGGCGGACATCTTCGTCCCGTCGACGGTGGATGGTCGGGCGGTGCGCTCCGAGGCGGCGATCCGGCGCAGTCAGGAGCTGGAGGACGCCGGGTACAACGACCAGGCCGCGGCGTGGTCACCGACCGAGGACGACGGTTGGCAGCTCTGAACTGCCCAGCTAGGTCGGGCCGGGCGGACCGGGCGGAAAGTTTCACATCTGAGGCGTGAGGACATGGGAGGGCTCGGCGATGGTGTTACCTGATCTGCGTTTTCTGCTGGCGGTGCTGTGGGCCGGGGCGTTGGGCGGCGCGGTGGTGCTGCTCATCGCCGGTCTCCGCGGGTCCAGGGTGGATCCGTCGCGGCCGCCGTCGCGGTGGGCACTGTGGATGCGCCGGTTGCGGGCGCCGGCGGTGGGTTTGCGGGTAGCCGGCGCGATCGGTGTGTTCGCCGCGACGGTGCTGTTGACGCATTGGCCGGTCGCGGCTGCGGCGTTGGGCGCGATGGTGATGTTCTGGCCGGCGCTGTTCGGTGGGCAGCAGCAGGAGCAGCAGCAGACCGCCCGGTTGGAGGCGCTGGTGGCCTGGACGGAGGCTATGCGCGACACCATGGCCGGCAACGCCAGCCTGGAGGCGGCGATCCCGGCGACGGTGCACAATTCGTCGCCGCTGATCCGGCCCGCGTTGCTGCAGCTGCAGGGTCAGCTGGCCGCCCGGGTACCGATGGACACCGCGTTGGCGCGGCTGGCCGCGACCTTGGCGGACAGCTCCGCTGACCTGGTGATTGGCGCCCTGATCCTGAACGTCAAGCGCCGCGGTGACCGGCTCGGGGAGGTATTGACCAGCTTGGCGGTCACCGCGCGGGAGGAACTGGACATGCGCCGCAAGGTCACCGCCGGGCGGGCGGAGATACGTCGGGGGTTCCGGATCATCATCTTGATCACGCTGGGGTTCGGCGGCTATTTCGCCCTGTTCGGCGGTGACTACATGAAGCCCTACAGCACCTTCGGCGGTCAGGTCGCATTGCTGATCGTGTGCGGCCTGTTCGTGGCCGGTTTCGCGTGGATGCGCAAACTGGCCGGGTCGAGCCCGGCGGAGCCGTTGCTCACCCGGCCGGGGATGAGGGTGAGCGAGCAGGAGCTGGCGTTGGTCGCCTCGCTGACCGACACGGGCGCCGTGAGGCCGGCCGCCGGCCCGCGACCGATCCTGATCCCCACACCGCCGGCCCCCGGGGCGGGGCAGTCCCGGTGATCACGATGGCGGGGCTGGGCGCCGCGATCGGTGGGGTGCTGTTCTGGCTGTGGCTGGTCCTGGTGCCGCGCAAAGACTCTCCGCTGGTGCAGTTGGCGAAGATGGACGCGATGTTCGCAGGCGCCGGAGCCGGCCGCCCCGAGCCGATCATCGCGGCGGGGCCGATGCGGGGCCGGGCCGGGGTCGAGGCCAAGTTGGGTGGCCACGTCTCGGCGTTGCTGCGGCGCCGCGGCTACGCATACACCAGCCTGCGGCAGGACCTGGCGCTGACGGGGAAGAGCTTCGAGTCGGTGATGGGCCGCAAGGTCGTCGGGTTCGCCGCCGGGTTCCTGCTGGCGCTGATCGGGGTGGTCGCGGTGACGGTGTTCGGCGGGGTGCACCTGCCGGCCGGTAGCCCGGTGATCCTGGGTTTCGCGGTCGGGTGCGGGTTTTTCATGCTGCCCGATCTGGACGCCCGGGCGCTGGCGGCCAAGCGGCGCCGCGATTTCGAGTACGCGTTCGGCGCTTACCAGTCGTGGGTGGCGCTGGAGATGGCCGGCTCCGCCGCCCCGGAGGAGGCGCTGCCCACCGCGGCCCGGATCGGCGCCGGGTGGCCGTTGGCGTTGATCCGCGACACCCTCTACCGGGCGCGGCTGGCCAAGAAAAGTGAATGGGATGCCCTGGCCGAGCTGGGGATCCGGATCGGGGTAGATGATCTGCGGGATCTGGGTCAGTTGATCAAACTGGTCGCCAAGGACGGCGCGAAAGTCCGGGAAACCCTGTCGGCCCGTTCCACTGCGATGCGCCGCCGGCAGTTGGCCGTGGAGCAGGGCGTCGCCGGTGAGCGTGACCAGTCGATGCGGCTCGCGCAGATCGTCCTGGGTCTGGGTTTCATCGTGTTCCTGGGTTATCCCGCCGTCGCGGCCATCGCGGGCCTGTGAAAGGAGGCAGCCACCCACCCACTCACCGACACGCACACCTGCGCACCTGCGCACCGACATCCCGTTGAATTGTCCTCACACCGTTCACCTGAAAGGAAAGTTGCCATGAACGCAGTACCAGTAGAGGTGCAGCTGCTCTGGGCCTGGTTCACCGTCCGGGCCCGCGCGGTACGCGAGGAGCACCCCGACCGCGGAGAAATGATCAACACCGCGATCGTCGTGGGCATCCTGGCGGTCATCGCCGTCGCCGTCGGGTTGATCTTGATGACCAAGGCCAAGAGCGCCGCCAACAACATCAAGACCCAGTAGCCGGCGGCCGGATCCAGAGGTTTCCTCGGTGAACACACAGCATCGGCGCCGGGCTGCCGTGGGGCGTCGATGGCGCGCCGCGGTGGCCGAACCCGACGCCGGCTACAACCCGCTGGAGGCGGCGATCATCGTCCCGATCTTCATCGTGTTCACGATGCTGATCGTGCAGTTCGCGTTGCTCTGGCACGGCCGGCACGTCGCCGAGGCAGCCGCGCAGGCCGCCGCCCGATCGGCCGCGGCCTACACCTCGACCGCGGCGGTCGGGCAGGCCGACGGCGCCAGCTACCTGGCCCAGGTGGCGCCGCATCTACTCACCGGCGCCGCCGTGGCGGTCGACCGCGGCCCGCAGTCGGTCACCGTGAGGGTGACCGCGACGGTGCCATCGGTGATTCCGTTCGGCACGTTCACGGTCACCGAGACTGCCGTCGCCCCCGTTGAGGTGTTCGTCAATGCCACCGGATAGTCCAGGGCCCGGTTTTTTTGGTCAGTCAGGAGAGGTCAGCGTGATCTTGGCTGAGCACCGAGCCGCCGCTTGCCACCGCGGGATATCGGCGGCCCCCACCGGGCACCCCTGGCCGGGCCGGATCCGCCGGTTTTTGACCACCCGGCGCCCGGTGGGGGATCGGGGTTCTTCGATCATCGAGTTGGTGATCGTGACACCGGTCGTGATCGTGTTGCTGTTCACGATGGTGGCGTTGGGCCGGTACAGCCAGAACAAGATCCTGGTGGAGCAGGCGTCCGCGGCCGCGGCGCGGGCCGCGTCGTTGACCTCCAGCCCCGGCCAGGCGCAGCGGGCCGCACAAGGCGCCGCGGCTGCCACGCTGTCCGGGGCGGGGCTGGCCTGCGCCCAGATGACCGTCTCGGTGGACACGTCGGTGTTTCGGCCCGGCGGGCAGGTGACGGCGACGGTGACGTGCACCGCGGACCTGTCGAGCCTGGCCTTGACGGGGGTACCAGGTTCGGCAACCTTGAATTCCACCTCAGCGGCCCCGCTTGAGGCATTCCGGGCGTTCGGGTCCGGTTCATGACCGACCCCGCAACAGTCCCGGCAGATCGCCGCCGGTGGCAACGGCTGCGCACCGATCCGGACCGGGACGCCGGGTCGGCGGCGTTGTGGCTGGCCTTGGTGATGGTCGCGCTGCTCGCATTCGCCGGGCTCGTGCTGGACGGCGGAACAGCCCTAGCTGCCCGCGGGCAGGCCGCCGACGTCGCGCAGCAGGCCGCCCGGGCCGGGGCGGACGCGTTGAGCCCCAATGCGGTGTTCGGCGGCGGCGGCGCCCCCAGTCTCGGAGCCCAGGAAGCGGCGGCGAACACCGCCGCGCGCAACGTCCTGGCTGCGGCGGGCGTGACCGGGACGGTGCAGGTCTCGGCGGCGTCGGTGACCGTCACCGCCACCGCCACCAAACAGACCGCCATCTTGTCCGCGGTCGGTATCAACCAGGTGTCGGGCACCGCATCGGCGACCGCCGTTCCGCTGCTGGGCACCACCACGGCTGGAGGATGACGATGCGCTGGTTACGAGCCCTGTGGGCGTTGGTGGTGTCGGCGGCGCTACTGGCCGGCATACCGCTGCTGCTGCTGAGAGTGATCGGTAACCCGCTGGCCGGGGCCAAGGAAATCTTCACCACCGCCACCATGACCGACACCGGCGTCCTGGATGTCCTGGCCGTCATCGTCTGCGGCGCCGCGGCGGTGGCCTGGTTGCAGTTCACCGCCGCTTTCCTGCTGGAGTTCTCCGCGGTCCGTGGAGCTGCCCGGCGCGGCTACCGCACCCCCGGCCCGCGGCGGACACCGCTGGTGTTCGGTGGCCAGCAGCGGCTGGCCCACACCCTGGTGTGCGCGTTGCTGCTTTTGGGTCCGACGTTGCTGTCCACCGTCGGTCCTGTCGTGACCGCGGCGACCGCCGCCACCCCGCTCGCCGCGGTGAGCACCCACGCCTGGTCAGCACCCGGTGCGCCTAGCCCGGCGGCTGCGCAGTCCTGGTCGGGTCCTTCCGCCCGTGTCACCGCAGGGCCGGCCTCGGCGACCTCGCAGGTGGCGAACACCGCCACGGTGCGGATCGCCCAGGACGGGCCGCGGAACTGGTGGGATCTGGCCGAGCAGCATCTGGGCGCCGGTGACCGCTGGCCGCAACTGTGGGCGCTCAACCACGGCGCCGCCCAGACCGACGGCACCGTCTTGTCCAGTCCCAACACCTTGTTGCGGGTCGGTTGGCAGATCACCGTTCCCGCCGCGCAGAGCAGCACCGCCACTCCGCGAGCCACCCCATCCACCCCGGTTGCGACAGCCGCCCCGGCGACGCGGATGTTGACGGTGGCGACGGGGGACAGCCTGTCGCAGATCGCCACCGACCACGGGGTGAGCTGGGCCAATATGTGGCAGGTCAACCAGAACCGCCCCCAGGTCGGCGGCGGGTTCTTCAGCGACCCGGACTACCTGCAGCCGGGATGGACGTTGATCCTGCCGCCCGCGTCGACACCTCCGCCCGCCGGGGCGGTGACAGTGGTTCCCGGGGACAGCCTGTCGCAGATCGCCGTCGACCATGGCAGCACCACGGCGGCGTTGTGGCAGGCCAACCAGGACCGCCCCGAGCCCGGCGACTCCGAATTCAGCGACCCGAACTATCTGGAACCCGGCTGGGTGATCCAGATACCCGCACCACCCACCACGGCCAGCCACCCGGCTGGGTCACGTCCCGTTGAGGAGCCCAGTGCCGCGGGCAAAGCTGGCGGGGCACACGCGGCCGCCCAGGACAAAGTGGCTGAACAGCACGCGGCCCAGCAGCACGCGGCCGCCGCCCAGGCAACCGCCGAACAGCACGCAGCCCAACAACGCGCGGTCGCCGCGCAGGCCACGGCCGAACAACACGCGGCGCAGCAGCGCGCGGCCCAGCAGCACGCGGCCACCGCCCAGGCCACCGCCGAACAGCACGCAGCCCAACAACGCGCGGCCCAGCAGCGCGCGGCGGCCGACCGTCCGTCCGGGCAGCCTGCATCGGGTGGCCCTACCGGTGTCCAGGAGGCCAAGGCGGCGTCATCGTCGGTGACGGGGCCGGGGCCGGGAGAGCATGTCAGCCCGTCGGATTCCTCGGAGGTCACGATGTTGGCTGCCGGCGGCGGGGCGGTGTTACTGACGGCGTTGGGTCTGGCGGCGTTGCTACGCGCCCGGCGCCGGCAGTTCCGGATGCGGCGGCCGGGCCGGTCGATGGCCTCGACCCCGGCGGGGGTGGCCGGGATGGAACGTCTGTTGATGACCGCCGGGACTCGGGGGCTGGCCGATGTGACCTGGCTGGACCAGGCGTTGCGGAGCCTGGTGCAGTGCTTGTCGAAGATGCCCGATGCGCGCCTGCCCGATGTGGTCGCGGTCCGGCTCGGGGCGCAGGAGTTGGAGCTGGTGCTGGCTTCGCCGCTGGCGGCGGCACCGGCGCCGTGGTCGGCGGACCCGTCGGGGTTGCGGTGGTTGTTGGCCCGCGGTGACGAGCTGCCCTACGACGAGTCGGAGCGGGAGTTGCACATCCCGCCGTATCCGCTGCTGGTGTCGGTGGGTTACACCCCGGCCGGGGATCACTACCTGATCGATCTGGAACGTATCGGCTCGTTGTCGCTGTCCGGGGATCGCGAGCGGTGTTTGAACCTGGCCCGGTTCATCGCGGCCGAGGTGGCGCACAACCAGTGGTCGGAACTGTTGGAGGTCACGCTGGTCGGGTTCGGCCAGGAGATGGCGCAGATGAACCCGGAGCAGCTGAAGTACGCACCCGACCTGGGTCGGGTGCTGGAGGCGGTCAACGCTCGCCTGGCCGGCGTCGACGAGGTGATGACGGCCACCGGCGTCGACGTGGCGACCGGGCGGTTGCGGTGCGTGGCGGGGGACACCTGGGCCCCGCATGTGTTGCTGATCGCCCCGGACGCCGCGAAGGGGCAGGATCTGGCCGAGCTGCTCACGGTGCTGAACGGTTCGAAAGACCGGTTGACGGTGGCGGTGGTGCTGGCCGCCGCTCCCACGGCCCCGGAGGTGACTCGTTGGCATCTGCAGGTTGATGCGGCCGGTGTGTTGAGCGTTCCGGCTCTGGAACTGGAGTTGGTCGCCGAGCAGCTGCCGCGCTCCGAGGCTGCGCAGATGGCGCAGCTGCTGGCCGCCGCGGCGGTGGAACAGGACCAGCCGGCGCCGCCGGCCGAAGGCGACCAGGAGTGGCAGTCGTTCACCGACATCGCAGGGAACCTGCGGCCGGAGGTGAGCACCACCGGGAACGAGCCGGCGCTGCGGGTGGCCGGGACGTGGCCGGCCCGGCCGAACTCGATCCTGCCGCTACCGGCTGCGCAGTACGCGGCGAAGGCGGCGACCACCGAGCAGGACGTGGCGATGCTGGCCCCGGGGGTCAGCCAGCAGGTGCAGGCGCAGCTGGTGGACGCCGATCCGACTCTGGACGCCGACCTGGCCGCCTGGTGGGACCCGGACAGCACCCAGGTCAAGCTGCGTCTGCTCGGCCCGCTGCAGGTGTGGGCGGCCGGGCTCGACCCGGCGCCGCCGGGCCTGCCGCAGAAGGTGGAGGCGATCGCCTATCTGGCTACCCGGAACGCCGGGGCATCCGCGGCGCAGTGCCGGATGGATCTGTGGCCCGCCGACCAGAGCGACAAACCGACCTCCAAGGTCCGGAACCTGTTGCACGGCACCCGCAGCTGGCTGGGAGTCAATCCGCAGACCGGCCGGGAGTACGTCCCGGCCAACCCGGGTGAGGGCCGCGGCGGGCAGTACCTGATCCAGGGGATCGTGATCGACGCCGAGCTGTTCCGGCGGCTGCGGTTGCGGGCCCTGGCCCGCGGTGCCGCCGGTTTGGACGATCTGCGATCCGCGCTGGATCTGGTGACCGGGCAGCCCTTTGAACGGCGCCGGCCCGGCGGTTACGGCTGGGTCGCCAACACCGGCCTGGACTACACCTACACCGGGATGATCGCCGACGTAGCGCACCTGTTGGCCAACCACCACCTCGCCGCCGACGAGCCGGAACCCGCCGCCGCGGCAGCCCAGGTGGCGCTGATGGCCGGATCGGCCGCCGATGAGGTGCTGTTGGATCTGGTCGCCGCCTGCCACGCCCGAGGAGATGAGGACGGCGGCGACGGGTACGTCAGCAAGATCATGCGAAACCACTCCGCCGACACCGAGGAAGACATCCCCACCCGCACCTACGAGATCCTGCTGCGCCACCACTGGCTGCCCAAACCTCGCAGCGCATGACCGGTCCGCAGTTGATGATCGGGGCCGGGGCCGGCCCGGTCGGGGCCGCAACGTTGGCCGCCGGCCTGGTGCTGGTGCTGGCGGTCAGTCCGGTGCTGGCCGGTTGGTCGGCGGCTTTGGCCGGGCAGGTCCGGGCCGGCTGGTGGCGGCCACGACAGGTCGGGTGGCGACGCTGGGCGATCGTGGCGGTCACCGCGGTCCTGCTCACCGCGGCGGCTGCGGCCGGTCGGCCGTGGCCTGCATGGTGGCTGTTCGCCGCCGGCGGCGCAGTGCTGTTGGTGGTCGACGCGCAGCAGCATCTACTCCCGGCGCGGCTGGTGTATCCGCTGGCCGCGGTCGTAGCCGCCGCACTGACCGGGCAGGCCATCGTCGGCGGGGAATGGGATCGACTTTTGCGGGCTGTGCTGGCCGCGGCCGTGGTCGCTATTGGGTGGCTGGTGGTGAAGTTCGCGGCTCCGGCCGCGGTCGGACTGGGTGATGTCCGGCTGTTCGCACTCACCGCTGCCCTGTTGGGCTGGCTGTCCTGGTGGGCGGTGCTCTACGGCGAGATGGCCGCGTTCGTGTTGGCCGGAATCATGGCGGTGCTGACGGTGATCCTGACGCCGCGCCGCCCGATCCGGGGCCGGCAGATCCCGCTAGGCCCAGCCATCATCGTCGGAGCCCTGCTGGTGTCCTGGCTGTGATTGAGGATCACATGAGAACGATCGAGTCCTTCACGCCGCTGCATCCTGCGCGGGTCAGCGGCTAGCGGCCCGCCGCACTGGGGAGAGCCTTGTGACCTGGCCTTGTGACGCCCGTTCGGTCACGGGTCTGCCTGGCGTGACGCCGGATTGGGGAGAGTGAGGACACCCTGCCGGGGGTGGTGACGCAGGTTTGGTCGCAGCGTCACGGTGGTCCCGACCGGCCGGGCTGATGCGGTCTGTGGCCCGGTGCCAACTTGTGTAGCCGGCCACCTCGCATACCGGCTGACCTGCAGTTGTGACGCCCGCCAGGTGATTGTGACGCCCACCGGGTGCGGTTTGCCGGTGATGGGTGACCCGTGGTGTGACGCCGCCGTGTACGCCCACCCCGCAAGTTCGGAAAAGACGTCGTTTCCGATCGCGGGGGTGCTGAAGTGTTCACAAATTCTCAGGTGGCCGGCAGCTGGCCGGAGCTGGTGGACCGCCTGGAAAGGTGCGGCACCTGGGCCCGGTGGGTGCAGGTGGAGCCGGCGTTGGCGATGGTCGGCGGGCCCGGCGGGTTGTCTGCCGGGTTGGCCCCGGGGGTTGCCCGGCAGACCGCCGATGCGCTGCTGGGCGCCCTGATCCGGCTGGCCGCCGCCGACGGCGGCGACGAGCAGGACGCCGTACTGGTGGTGCTGCACGCCCTGGCCGAGGGCGCGGCGGCGCTGGCCGGGCAGGTCGCGCATCGCACCGCCGACAGCTTGAGCGTGGTGGTGGGGGAGTTGACCTGCCAGATCCGGGCGTTCCCGTGGCGCCGCCGGACCCGGGCATACGCGGCGAACCTGCTGGCCGACACCAAGCACCAGTTGTGGGTCGGGGAGCTGCGGCCGCTGGGTACCGGCCATCACCCGGCGCAGGCGCGGCCGGTAGATCCGTCGACGTGGCCGGACCTTCGGCTGGACCAGACCGCTCCGGTCGACCCGGCGGGACAGAGCCAGGCTGAGCTGCTGGACCTACTGGTCTGGGCGGCCGGCGCGGGCGTAGCGCCCGTGGGTGATCTGGAGCTGCTGTGGGACCAGATCGCCGCGGCGGGGACCTCCGGTCAGGCGCAGTTGGCGGCCGACCTGGGGGTGGACGAGCGGACGTTGCGCCGCCGCCGCCGCCGCACGGTCCAGTCACTGCGTGACCGCAGCTCGGACTATCTGACCGCGGTGGCGTGAGCACCTCGCGTGCGTTGCGCCGTCTGGGTGAATCTGAGATTTCCGGGGCTGGGTGTCCGTTCGAGGCCAAAAAAAGCACCTGTCCCTTCCAACAGCCCCCTTGGCCCAGGAGTTCATCGATGAGTTTCTCAGCGCAGCATTCGCCGGAGTTCGTGGCTCTCCCGCAGCCGGTCCCGGTGATCGGTCCGTCGGTGGCTCAGATCGCCGATGCGTTCGATCTTTTGGCCCGGACGTATCGGTGGTTCCGCGACGAGCTGGAGGAGATCAGCACCTGCCAGACGCCGCTGAGTCAGGCCTGTGTGGATCGGTTGGTCGCGTTGGGTTCCCGGATGCAGCCGGCCGCGGCGGCCCGGACCCTGCTGGCCGGGGTGCCGCGAGATCAGATCCTGGCCGGGGTGGCGCTGTGGGTGAGTCGGCAGAGCTCGGGCGGTGCGGATTACACCCCGGCGGCATTGCGGGCGCGCCGGTTGTGGGCGGCCGGGGATGAGCTGTGATGCGAAACCTGGCCAAGATCGGGGTGCTGGGTCACCAGCTGGATGTGGCCGACGGCGGCGACGTGGATCCAGGCACCGGCCGGCTGCTGTCGATCGCTGAGATGCAGCAGGCGCTGCGGCTGGTCCGCACCGGGCAGCTCGAGCCCGACTCCACCGCACCGGCGACGACGCCGATGCCCCCGGCGCCGGATCCGGCTCCGGCGCAGCGGCGGACTCGCGGTGTCGAACCGGTTGACACCGACCAGGGCATGGACGCCGGTGACGATGATCCGTACGGCTGGGATCCGGAGCAGGGCAGCTCCGATGCCGGCCAGGACGAGCAGGACGAGCAGGACGACCTGGACGACCTGGACGACCTGGACGACCTGGACGAGATGCTCGGGTCGGCCCGTCCGCGGCGGGGACGTCGCGGACGCGATGAGGTACCCGCCGCACCCAAGGCGCGAGCGCGCCCGGCTGCTGGAGCTGCCAGGTCGGCGACACCGCGGCCGCGGTCGCGGTCGGCGGCTGTGCGGGTGACCCGCAAGATCCTGGGCCTGGATCGGGGCCCGGACCCTTTGGCGGGGCCGGCCGCCGCGGACCCGCAGGGCTTTGACTTGCCCAGCTCCGGCACCGACGAGCTGGAGCCGGCGGCGGCGGCGGCGCGGCGGCGGACCTCGGCGGCCGACGATTTCCAGGTCGCGGCCGCGCCGCGGGGGTTCGCGGCGGTGTTCTGGCGGTGGACGGCCCGGGTCCTGGTGGTGGTGCTGCTGGCCGCCGGGGTCAATCAGCTGTTCATCAAGCCGCTGCGCCACCCCGCCGCCACCGCCGCCGCCGTGGCGGTGATCGACCCGGCGGTGGCCGGCCAGGTCGCCGCCCGTTACGCCGCCGACTACCTGTCCTACTCACCGTCCCGGGCCGGGGCGAACCTACCGGCGTTGACCGCCGATTCGGTGGCCACCGCCAGCACCTCCACGCAGCTGTTCAACGGCGCCGGGTATGTGCGCACCGATCTGGTCCAGCCGGGCCAGATCCTCACCGTCGATGCCGCCCACGTGCTGGTGACCGAGACGGTGCGGATCCATCTGGCGATCCCACCGGTGGGTACCGCCGCACCACAGGTGGTGGCCAGCGCCCCGGCCGGGCTGCCGCCGGGCAGCGCCGGTGATCCGGGTCCGGTCCCGGCGGGCTGGACCGACCTGGGCGAGCGGTGGATCACCTTGACCGTCCCGGTCCAGGCCACCCCGGCCGGTCTGCGGGTGTCCGCCTCGGGTGCGGTGTTCAGCGGCGAACCGCCGATGGTGATCGCCCCGATCGTCGGCGCGAACCCGGACAGCGCCACCACCGCGGCGACGCAGTCGGTGGCGTCGGCGTTCTTCACCGGTTACGGCGTCTCGGACGTGTCCTACCTGATTCCCACGGGAGCGCCGGTAACCGGACTTTCCGGCGCGGCCACCTTCGTTTCGCTGGCGGGCTGGACCGTGCAGACCGCCGCCGCCGGCGCCGGTTCCTCTTCCCCGGCCGCCCCGGCGGCCGGGATCGGCACGGCCTCGGTGACCTGGCAGCTGGCCGGCACCGGCATTCAAATCACCCAGCAGTACGCGGCGTCTTTGTCCTTCACGTCGGGCCGCTGGTACACCGCCGCCCTCGGTCCCGCCGCCACCTTCACCACCAACCAGTAGGAGCTGACCTGATGTCTTTTCACCTCGCCCACACCATGGCCGCCGCGGCGCCGCTGGCGGTACCCAGTCTGACCAGTTTTTCCTCGCTGATCTTCACCCTGCTGGGGTCGATCATCATGGTCGTCGTCGCGATCCGGATGTTCACCGCCTACACCAAGAAGAACTGGGGCGAGCTGATCACCGAATTCATCGCGGTGATCTTCGTCGGCTGGTTCATCTGGTTCCCCGACAGTGCCAAGACCACGATCGTGGCGATCATCCACCAGATCTTCGGGTGACCCGCGGTGGCTGATCACTCCCGGTTCCCGCTGCCCACCGACACCGCCCATGTGCGGATCGAGTCCCGGCAGTACCGGATCCTCAAGTTCGACCTGGGGGAGGGTGTGGCCCGGTGGAAAGCCGGCGTCGCCGTCGTCCTGGTCGCCCCGTACTGGCTGCTGCTGCTGCTGCTGGGCGTGTCCCCGCTGGCCGGGCACGGCCGCGGCGGCCTGCTGTTCCTGTTCCCGGCGGCGCTGCTGGTCTGGGCGGCGCTCCGCCCGGATGCGGGGGGCCGGCCCCGGTACGCGCTGTGGCTGGACCGTATCCGGTTCCTGGCCCGCCGGGGCATCCCGATGATCGCCAGCCCCATCGCCGACAGCACCCCGGCCCGCCCGTTCATCGTCTCCGCGGAATGGGTGGTCATCAGCCACCGCACCGGCCGCAGCCGCGGACACACCGCAAACCGCACCTCGAAGGACACCCGATGACGCCGCTCACCCATCTCTGGCATCCCGCGCCGCTGCGGGTGGACATCGCCCATCCCCGCCCGGGTCGCTACCGGCTGCTCCGCGCGGGGGCCGCGCCGGGCGGCTGGATCGTCCTGGTGGACGTCGCCGGCGATACGACCGCAGCCGAAGCGCAGATCGGTGAGTGGTAGCGGTGGCCGGGCTGTCCGGGATGATCTCCCGGTTCCGCCGCAGCGGGGAGCCGCTGCGGCCGCCGACCGCGTTGGCCGACGGCATGTCCCACGGCCCGGACGGCACCTGGGCGTGGGTGGTGCTGCCGGCCCGGTCCACCGACGAGCAGAACACCACCACCCTGGTCCGGATGACCGCCGATGCGACCTCGGACCTGCGGCGGCTGATCCCACCCGGGTTCGACTTCCATTTCAAGATCCAGTGGGGCCGCTGGTCCGGGCAGGACTACCTGGACACCGAGACCCGGCCCGGGATGTCGGCCGATGCGCTGCGCTACATCGAGCTGGGCGCCGACGCCATCGACAGTCTCGCGTTCCCGCGCCGCCTGGTGCTGCTGGGTGTGCGGATGGACGTCGCCGATCCCTCCACCACCGCGAAGCTGGCCACCAGCGCCCGCAAAGGCTTGGGCACCGCGACGACCGCGCAGACCGCGGAGGTGGCCCTTTCCCAGGTGTACAAACGGATCCGCGGCTTCCAGGAACGGATGGCCGGGTCCAGCTTCCGCGCCGTACCGGCCACCACGCAGCAGCTGGCCTGGTCGCTGCGCCACGACCTGCGGCGCACCGTCGACTGGGTCCCGACCGGCGCCACCGCCGGGGCCGGGCAGCTGGCCCGCCTCAAATCCACCCAGGTGGTCCCCGCCGCGCACCACGTCCAGATCACTACCGACGCCGGCACCCGGTACCTGCGGATGCTGATCCCCACCGAAACCGGTTTCCCCGCCTCGGACATGGAACTGCCCGGCTCGGAATGGCTCCGCGACCTGGACGTCGTCGGCTCCGACGAGGACGACCCCGCCGACCCCGCGGCACCGGTCGAGGTGTCCATCCGGGGCCGCAACGTCCCGCAGCTCGAGGCGGCGAAAATCCTGCGGGAAGCCCTCGCGCTGACCAAGGAACAGGAACGGGCCGCCGCCGAAGGCGTCGCCCAGGAGGTCCCCGACGCGGTCGCCGAATCCAAGGACGCGCTGCGGGCCCGGCTCCGGGAGGTGCAGACCGGCACCGTCGGCATGGTCCAGGACACCCCCTGCTGGATCGTCGACGCCCCGGACCTGGACACCTTGGACCGGCGGGAGAAGGCGCTGGTCGACCACTACGGCGGGATGGGGGTGTCGGTGTGGGCGCCGCCGAACATCCAGGACCTGCTGTGGAAGGAAACGGTGTTGGGCGACAAACGGCGGGTCACCGAGTTCACCCAGTTCCGGCCGGTGTCCACCCTGGTCGGCGGCTGGTTTCACGGCGGTTCCGAGGTCGGCACCCCCGGCGGGTCGTTCCTGGCCGCGAACATCGGGTCCACCCCGTCGCCGTTCACCAACCGGCTGACCTCCGCGCAGCTGGAGGGCAAGAAGATCACCTCGGTGTTCCTCGGCGGATCCGGATCGGGCAAATCCACCGCCGTCATGCTGTCGGTGATCCCCGAAGTCGTCGTCGTCGGTGCGTGGGTGTGCTTTTTGGACATCAAAGGTGACTGCGGCGGCCTTGCGGATGTGTGTGAACTGTTCGGCGCGCCGGTCACCCGGATCTCCACCAAGGACCAGGCCGCCGGCTCGTTGTGCCCGTTCCGGTACGTCAAGGACCCGGCCACCGCCGCGTCGATGGCGATCGACAACTTGGCGTTGTTGCTGCCGCCGATGCTGGCCGCGCAGGCCGAATCGCGGCTGCGGACCGCCGCGAACCAGATCGCCGCCGGCCGCCACCGGGACCTGATGTCCACCGCCGCGGTCATCGACCTGCTCGCCGCCTCCGCCGACCCGGTGACCGCCGAGATCGGTCACACCCTGGCCGATGCGGCCAAGGACCCCCTCGCGCGTCCGGTCGCCGGCTACCCGGAACTGCCGGTCCGGGCCCTGCCGACCACCCCGGGACTGGTCCACGTCACCATGGCCGACCTGCGCTGGCCCGGATCGGGCACCCCGCAGGCGGCGTGGAAGCCCGGGCACCGGTTCACCGTGATGCTGGTGCAGGCCCTGTTCAACTACATGGACTACATGGCCGCCATGGTCAAAGGCATCCCGAAAGTGTTGGCGCTCACCGAGCTGCACCGGATCACCAAGTACGACTTCGGGAAAGACCTCGTCGGCAACATCGCCAAGGTCGGACGCGCCCTGGACACCAACCTGCTGCTGGACACCCAGGGCTGCAGCGAACTGCTGGACATCGACGGCCTGGCCGAACAGGTGTCGGCGGTGTACTGCTTCGGCGTCGACTCCGACGACGAGGCCGACGCCCAGGCCCGCTTCCTGGGCCTGGAACCCGAAGCGATGATCAGAGGTCGCCAGCAAGGCTGGGACAAGGGTGAATGTTTGGCCCGGGACCGGGACAAACGGATCGGGCCGCTGCGGTTCGACTACCTGGACCAGGGCATCCGGTCGCTGCTGTCCACCACCCCCGACCGCGACATTCCGCAGTCCACACCGGTCCCACCGCCGGCCGATGACCCGGACGCCGACCAGGACGCCCTGGCCGAGCTGGCCGAGCTGGCCGAGTTGACCGGGCAGCACCGATGAGCGGCGGGGCGCACCGCGGCCCTACCGGCTTTGCCGGCGGTGCGCGATTCCTGCTGGGCCGGTTGGTGTGGCGGTGGTGGCGGGCGGTGTCGTGGACGCTGCGGTCCAAGTGGCGGATGCTCGTCGGCGCGTGGCTGATCGGGTTCTTCTGGATCGGGCAGGCCAGTGCCGCTCTGGCCGATGACGGCCTGATCAACGGTCCCGACCTGGGCTCCGCGGGCGGGCAGACCGTGTTCGAGCAGTTCGGCCCGGACCGGTTCTCCCTGTATCTGCAGCTGTCGGACTCCAACCACGGCGCCCCGTACATCTCCGAGTCGATGTGGAACGAACTGCGGGCCATCGAATCGGCCCTGATGTACCTGATCGGGGCGTTGGCCCGCGGTGCGATCACCTCGATGCAGTGGATGCTCAACCTGCACCTGTACACCGACAACTCCGCCCAGATCGACTCCACCGTCCGGGCTTTGGCCGCCCAGGTGTTCTGGCCGCTGTTCGGCGCGACGATGGCCATCGGCGCCCTGTCAGCCTACGGCCGGATGAAACGTGAGGGCGGCGGGTCACTGTTCAACGATGCGTCGTGGCTGGTCGCCGCTTCCATCTTCGCCGGTGCGTTCGCGTTGGCCCCGTCCACGGTGATGGGCGATCTGGACAATGCCCGCACCGCGGTCGCCGACGCCGCGATGACCGGCTACGCCGCCAACGGCACCCAAGGCCCGTCCGCTGCGGGTTTCCCCACCCCGCACCTGCCTGCCGACCAGGCCGGCGCCAGCCGGCAACTGGCCGATGCCATGTGGAACGTCTACGTCGTCACCCCCTGGTGCTACGTCAACTTCGACTCCATGGACACCTGCAAAGACGTCGGACACGACTACATCACCGGCGACGCCCGCTGGAACGGCCTGACCGACTGGATGGACGGGAAAAACGGCGGCAACAGCAACGACAAGAACGGCGCCTACTGCCCGAAGGAACTCAACGCGCACTGCGACTGGATCCGCGGGCAGTCCTTCGGCCGGCTCGGCGCGACCCTGTTCGTCGTCCTGGTCACCATCCCGCTGGTCGCGTTGCTGCTGGTGCTGGTGCTCTACGGGATCATGGCCATCGTCGGGTTCCTGCTGCTGATCCTGATCGGCGTGTTCTTCGTGCTGGGCTGGATGATCCCCGGCCGGATGCGGCAGATGGGTGTCCGCTGGTTCGAGGAGGTCCTGGGCGCCCTGATCCACTCGATCATCATCACCGCCGTCCTGGGATCGGTGATGGTGCTGGACTCGATCCTGAACTCCCAGATCCCCAGCTACGGGTTCTTCATGGTCGGGTTGCTGAACCTGGCCACCTTCATCGTCGGGTTCCGGATGCGGGGCCGGCTGGAGAACATCACCGGCCTGGGCGCCGGCGGATCGGCGTCCCCGTTCTCCGGGTACATGGCGATGCGGGCGCTGGGCGGCATCGGCAAAGGCGCGGCCCGGCTGACCCGCGGCACCGCCGGCGCGGTGGCCGGGGCCACCCCGATCCTGGCCGGTGCGGCGATGGGTCCGGGCCGGGCCGGCGGCCAGGCCGCCGCCGCCGGTGCCCGCGGCGCCAGCGGCGCCGCCCACAGCCTGCGGGGTTTGCCGAACAATCTGCTGCGGATGCACCCGGCCGGCCCTCGCGGCGGGGTGGCCACGGCGTACCGGCCGCCCGGCTCGGCGACCACGTCGACCGGCCCCGGCCGCAAAGTCCTCAACCCATCCCCCCCGCACCGCCGGCACCGGCGGCGGCGGTAGCGAGCCGCCGGGGCTGCCGCCGGGCCCGCAGACCGTCCGGGGTCGCTCGCTGGCGTTGGAACCGGCCCGCACCGCCGTGGCACCCGGCCCGCACGGGACCAGAACGTTCGTCGGACCCGGGACGATGACGGCGCGGCGAGTGTTCACCCCCAGCACCATCGGGCCGCGCGCCGCCGCCAACGCCCGGATGAACCAGACGGACGGCACCCCCAGCCCAGTCCCGGCCCGGCCGACCGGTGACCCGGGGGTCTCGCCCCGACCCGACGCCCGGGCCTACCGTCCCTCACCCCGCACCCAGCCCGCAGGGGGCACCGGATCCGGCCGACCCGCCGCGGCCCGGGCTGACCTGGCGTCCCCGCCGCCGCGGCCCACTGCGCCCGCCCGGGCAGCAGCTTTCACCCCGACCCCGACCCCGACCGACCCGTACCGGCCGGTGCCGCGGCCGCCGCGGCAACTGCCCGCCGGTGAGCTGCCCCGCCCGGCGACACCCAGGGCAGGCAACCGCGCACCCGGAGGCACCCCGCCGGTGCCGCCCACCCCGACGCCGAACCGGCCGGAGCGGCCGCCGCGGAAACCGCCCACCCCACCCGGACGGGTCAACGGCGCCACCCAGGACGGCAACCGATGAGCGACCACCCGGCCCAGGACGACCCCTGGATGACCGACCACCCACCGCAGGAGTTGCACCTGCCCTACGCCGGACCGGCAGGCCGGGACCCGGGCCGCGAGGACCAGTCGTGGGACGACGACCAGGAGCCGGCCGACGATGACGGCGCCGCCGCCGCGGTGGCGGGGATCCGGCCGCCACCCAAGGGCCTGACGCGGCGGGACCGCCACGAGTGGCGCACCTTGGAGCTGGCCCGCCTGCAGCGGGAAACCCACGCCGCCCAGCAGCTTTCGCACCAGCAGCGGGCCGGGTGGAGCAAAGGGTTCATCCGCAACCCGCCCCGCGGGCTGGGCCGGGGGGGCCGCCGCGCGTGGCTGACCGCCGAACGCGAGAGCACCCGCAGCTGGTGGGCGGCCCGCCGCGCCTCCGACCAGGACATCGATGCCCGGTCCGTCGGGGTCCTGGTCGTGGTCCTGCTGATAGGTGCAGGTCTGATGTACGTGGCCCTGTTCGGCCGGCATACCGCCCCGCCCGCGGCCGGTCCCGCCGCGCCGACCCCCGCTGCCGCCGCCGCACCGGGCACCCCGATGACCTCGCCGCCAGCTGCGGCGGTCCCGGCCGCGACGGTGCCGGCCACCGCCGCGGCCGGTAGCAGCCGGGCGGCCCTGACCAGGGCCGGTGAACTTCCCGGCGCAGGCCGCTCCGGCGCGCAGAGTGGGCCGCAGCCCCTGGCCGGGCACTGGCAGCCCACCCCGGCCGGCGGTGTCACCCCGGTCGGTGCGCCCGCGGCCACCCCGATCGACCCGGCCGCGGTGAAGCTCCTCCCCGCGGCCGCCGGACCGGTCACCCCGGCGCAGCTGGCCACCCCGGTCGGTGCGGTCACGGCGTGGTTGGCCCGGACCTGCCCGTCCCGCGCCGCCGACCCGTACGGGGCGGACGTCGCCGCCGGGCGGTCGGTGATGACCACCGCCGGTTGGGCCGCCGCCGCGCAGCAGCTGGCCGCCGACACCGCCGGGCCGGAACTGTGGAAGGCCGCCGCCGCGGCCCGGCAGAGCCGGGCCTGCGGAGATTTCGACGTGCAGCTTTCCGCCGATGCCCCCAGCAGCGGCGGTGTCGCGTTCGTGGAATACACCGCCCACCGGGTGGTCACCACCCCCGGCCAGAGGCCCCGGGTCGAGCAGCTGCTGGGCGCCCGGATGGTCATCCGCCAGGCGGGCGGTCGGTGGCTTGTCGACCGGCCGGTCATCGGCGGATAAGGGAAAGGTCAATTCTGGTGCCGAGTTTCGCCCGGGCCGCGGGACGTCGCGGCGGGCTGCCGTGGTGGCTGTTTGTGTCCCCACCGCTGGCGCTGCTGGCGGTCCTGGCCGTGCTGGGCGGGGTGGCCATGGTCGGGGTCATCGGCGGCCCCGCCGCCACCAACGCCGCCGCCGACCAGCAGAACGCCGCCAACGGCAGCTGCACCGTCGCCGCCCCACCCGGCGCCCTGGCCGCCAGCTCCGTGGCGGCGACGGCGGCGACCATCGGTGCCGGAGCGACCTCCGATGCCGGTGCGACCTCCGGTGCCGGTGCGACCACCGGAGCCGGAGCGACCACGGGTGGCGGGGCGGATCCGGCGCACCTGGACGGGGTGGCCCTGTCGGCAACGCAGCTGCAGAACGCGCAGACCATCGTCGGGGTCGGCAAGACCAGCGGCGCCACGGCGCAGGACATGGCGATCGCCTTGGCGGTCGGCTACGTCAACAGCAAACTCGACGCCACCGCCACCGCGGCCGGTGGGGTCGGCGCCGGGCTGTTCCTGCAAACCTCGCAGCTCTACTACGGGGTGAACCGAGCAGACCCCGCCGCCGCCTCCGCGGCGTTCTACCAACGACTGCTGCTGCAGGAAAAGGCCAACGGCACTCTGTCTTTCGACGAGGGGGTGCTGTACATGGCGGGCGTCGCCACGCAGGCCTCCACCGCCGACTACACCGGGCAAACCGGGTGGGCCACCGCCCTGGCCGACCTGCTGAACACCGGAACCCCCACCCCTGCGGGGGGTTTTGACACCGACTGCATCGGCGCGGCCGGGGACAACACCGTCTTCGCGGCCGGGAACATCATCTCCGACGCCGTGTTCTACAACGTCCACGCCATGACCGTGGAGCAGATCCGGGCGTTCATCGACATCCAGGACCAGCCCTGCGCCGCCGGCAACCCGTGGTGTCTGAAAAACCTGACTCTGAGCACCCCGGCGCAACCGGCCGACCAGTACTGCGCCGCCTACCCCGGCGGCACCGGCCAGGACGCCGCCACGGTGATCGCCGCGTTCTCCCTGGCCTGCGGGATCAACCCGCAGGTCATGCTGACCACCCTGCAGAAAGAATCGCAAGGGTTGAACCGGCCCGACCCCGATGCCGGCAGCTATGACGCGGCGTGGGGCTGGAACTGCCCGGACACCGGAGCCGGCGGGTCGGCGAACTGCGACCCGGGCGGCCGCGGCTTTTTCCTGCAGGGCTACAACATGGCCAAGCAGTGGTCCAAGTACCGGGCGCGGATTCCCACCGGCTACTACCCGTACCAGGTCGGCAAACCGGTCACCATCTTGTGGAACATCGCCGAGAGTGGTTGCGGCGGCGGCCCGGTCACCATCGTCAACGTCGCCACGGCCAGCCTGTACGTGTACACCCCGTATCAGCCCAACGCGGCCTCGATCGCCGGTTTCCCCGGCGCCGGAGATGCATGCAGCTCCTACGGCAACCGCAACTTTTTCTTCATGTTCCGCAAGTACTTCGGGTCCACCGGCGGCGGCGCTCCCATCGTCAACCCCGGCGCGGCCGGCGGCGCCGTGGGCGGCCCGGTGATCGTCAACGGGGTCAACATCACCCTGCCGGCCAAGGCCGGGATCACCGGCACGATCGTGGCCCCCACCGCCGCCGTGGCCAAGGCGCTCACCGCCGCCCTGGCCTGGCTGGGCGAGCCGTACTCCTGGGGCGGTGGTTCCCCGGCCGGCCCGACCCTGGGTATCTGCGGACCCGACGGGGCCCAGAACGACTGCAACATCACCGGTTTCGACTGCTCCGGTCTGATGATGTACATGTGGGCGCAGGTCGGGATCGGTGTCAGCCACTTCTCCCAGGACATCCTCGCGGCCGGGACGCAGATCCCGTGGAGCCAGCGGGAACCCGGCGACATGATCGGCTATTCCGGCCACATCACCGTCTACATCGGCGCCTTCGGCGGCACCGACTACATGCTCGAAGCCCCCGAATCCGGCGAGTTCGTGCGGGTCACCCCGGTCCGGGACAGCCCCGGCGAACCGCACTACGCCACCGTCTCCCGCGTCTGGACCGGCCGCTGATGCCCGCCACCGACGCTGCATCACCGCCGCTGCGCCGACTCACCCGAGAAGAAAGTAGGACGCCGTGCTGATCCAGGACATCACCGACCAGGGGATCACCCGACTGTGGACCCGCCGCGACCGGCTGCGGGTGGCGGTCAAACTTTTCCTGGGTTTGGTCGCCGCTCTTATCTGCCTGTACCTGGCGCAAGGTATCGCCGGGGTGTTCGGCGGGCACGGCTGGCACACCCCGACGATCACCACCCGCCCGGTGCTGACCGGGCCCGGCGGCCTGCTGGGCGCAGCCACCGGCAAGGGCGCCTCGACCACCCGTGTGCAGTTCCCGCTGGTGCTGCACCTGCCGGCGCCGCTGGGTCGGTCGGCGCTGATCGCCCTGGTGTTGTGGGCCCTGTGGTGGGTGGTGATGTTCCGGGTGCTGTGGCGGCCGCGGACCGCGCCGACCCGGCACAAGGGGCTGGCCACCACCGGGAACATCCGCGCCAAGTTCGGGGTGAAGGTACTGCGGCGGACCGGGGTGTTCACCCTGCCCGACACCACCACGGTGACCCGCTGGCTGTTGCCCAATAGTTCCTTCGGCTACCGGATCGGGCAGCCCACCCAGCCGCAGACCCGGCGGCTGGGGCTGTGGGTGAACTTCGAGCAGCGGGTCCGGATCATCGCCGGCACCGGCTGGGGCAAATCGTGGCGGCTGCTCATCCCGATCATCCGGTCCCTGCCCGGCCCGGCCGTCATCGCCTCCATCGAGGCAGAAATCTTCACCGCCACCGTCACCGCCCGCACCTGGCGACGGCCACCCCGGCGCTTCTGGTGGCAGCGGATCTGGTTGCGGCCGGTGGAATACCCGGTGTCGGTGGTCGACATGTCCAGCCCAGAAGCCCGTTTTGCCTCCGGCTACCCGCAGGTTCGGTGGAATCCGATCGTCGGCTGCCAGAACTTCAAGATCGCCACCCGCCGCGCCAAAGCGTTGATCGCCGGCGGTGAGGGCGACGGCCAGTCCGACTCCTCCACCGACGCGTTCTTCCGCGATTCGGCCTCCCAGGTGCTGGCCGCGTGGCTGCACGCCGCCGCGTTCGACCCGAGCAAAGACATCGACGACATCGCCGAATGGCTCCGCGACACCGATGTGAACACTCCCACCGCGATCCTGACCCAGCACTCCACCCAGGCCGACCAGACCGCGGTGATGAACATGAACGTGCACCTGGACGCCGCCGGCGGCCGCACCACCTCCGGGGTCCGCCGCTACCTCAACTTCGCGGTGTCCTCGCTGGCCTCCGGGCAGGGACGGGCCCTGTGCGGATCCCGCCACGGCGACCAATTCGACATGGGCGCGTTGATCCTGGCCGGCGGCACCCTGTATTTGTTGGCCGAGCAGGAAGAGATGGAACTGGCCCGGCCGCTGCTGTCGCTGTTCGCGCAGGAAATGTTCATGGCCGCCGAACGGACCGCCCAGACCCTGCCCCACCGCCGGCATCCGCAGACGTTCATGGGGGTGCTGGACGAGCTGAAAAACGGGGTCCGGGTGCCGATCCTGCCGCACGTCGCGTCCGCGCAACGCAAATCGGCATCAGCTACATCTATGCCACCCAGACCGCCGCCGACGAGGAGGAGCTGTACGGCAAACGCGGCGCGGCGATCATCCGCAAACAAGCCGGCATCTCCATCATCGGCGGCTACGACAGCGAAATCGCCCGGGAAACCTCCGACCGGGCCGGGAAGTCCTCCGTCGTCACCGCCGGCCGCGGCGGCAGCGGACACCGCACCGAACACCTGCAACTCGAGGACACCCTGAGCATCTCCGACCAGCAGGAACTGGGCGATGGACACAGCGTCATCCTGGCCCGCGGGCTGCTGCCGTTCCTGGCCTACACCGACCGGGTCGACCACCACCGCCGCGCCCGCCGGCAGATCCGCACCGAACGCCGTGAGGTCGAAACATTCGTCACCCGGCAGCGGGAAGAAGACCTCGTCGCCCACACCGCCCACCACTCGCCGCAAAGGCTCGCCGCGGCCGTCGCGGAAACCTGGTCCGACCTGGGCCGCCCCGGAACTTCCATCTCGCTCACCAAATAGGAGAAACCCGTGACCGCACCGACCACCCACCCCGCCGTGCGGGACGGCCGGCACAAACAGGCCGCCGAGCAACTACGGATCCTCGCCGCGCGCACCGACCCGAAAGACCCAGGCACACCGCCCTGGGCCTGGGTGAACCTCACCGCCGACCAAGCCGAATGCCTGGATTCGGCTCTGGACGAGTTCGTGGAAACCTACAACCGGATCCACGCCGCCGCCGTGGAAGAGATCATCCCCGCCTGCTGGCGGCTGCACCCGCCGCTGGCCCAGGAGATGCCCGTCGCCTACTGGGCGTGGTGGGCTGCCCACGCCGACCCCAAATCCACCGTCCTGACCGCGCTGGAGTACTACAGCCGGCACCTCCCCGGCTTCCAGACCAGACTCCGCGAACGGCTACTGGGCAAAGGGGCGGTGTCCTGCCGCAAAGGCAGCCACACCCGTCCCGCCGCCGACGTCGCCCACGCCGCATCCTTCGACCCCAACCTGCCCGCAGAAGCCACCGGCAAAGCCGAAACCACCCGAAAAGCCCTCCGCAACATCGACTTCGGCGTCCTGTGGGGCCAGTCCGGGCGCGGCACCACCGCAGGTCCGCGATGAGCCGGGCCACGCCGGTCACCAAAGTCGGCGTGTACCACCCGATCCAGGAAAGACACACCGAAGGGCACCAACTGGTCGGCGAATTTGCCCTCGACCCAGACAGCGGCCACGCCGTGCTCTGCGTCCTGGACGAAACGGCCCGCACCCAACTGGAACGCATCGCCAACGGGCTGGCCTCCACCCCGCTGCGGCGCACCGTGCTGCCCGGCGAGGGTGAACTTTTTCTCCGCACCCTGCAGGGAACGTTCCACAGCTCAACCTCTTGGCGGGTCGTCGACCAGAGCGCCGCGCTGTAGACCTTGGGGGTTGAGGAGGATCCGTACAGCCGTTAGCCCTTGAGCGAGCAGCGGTGACGGGATGCGGGGCGGGCGGGGGCCTATTGGTCGAGGTATCGGTAGATGGTTGGGCGGGTGACGCCGAACTCGGCGGCGATCTGGTTGATCGTGAACTTGTTTTTGCCGGTCTCATCGATCTGGTCGTACATCTGTCGTGCGACATCGATCTGCCGTGCCCCGAGTTTGGGTTTCCGGCCGCCGATCCGGCCGCGGCGGCGGGCGAGTATGACCACATTCCCGTTACCGCGCAGGCGGTCGTGGCCGGCGTCGGTGGTGCGGGCGGCGGCGCAATCATCGGCGCCGCGGCGGGTTGGCCCGGCTGGGTTGATGCCGCCGCCGCGGCCGGGCTGGGCTGCGCCGGTGTGGCCGGGCTAGTTCACCTGGCATCGGTCCCGGATCCGGAACCAGGCTCTGTCCTACCGGGTCACCGCCGATGACCCTGCCGCCCCGCCGGTCATCAAGGCGCTGGGCCGTGTTGAAACCTGACCGTGTTCCTCGAGCGATACGGCCGGGAAATGCAAAGCGAAGCCACCAGCCAAGGAATGCAGCCCATCGACTTGGATGCGCACACCCTGGAGGTGCCGGCCGCGATCCACCAGGGGTTGTGGGAGCTGGTCACCGAACCTACCCGGGACAGCGGACCGACGTGCTGGCCGCGGTACAGGCGGCGGCCAGCGTCGCCGACGTGCACGCAACGTGGCGGGCCTTCGACACATTCCTCCCGGCGCCGCTAGCCGAACCCGAACCGCCCGTACCGCCGGCGGCAACCCCCGCGCAGAACCTGCTCGACCTGGCCCAAGAACTACAGCAGGAGCAATACGCCCGCCGGCAAGCCACCGACGACATCGCCCAGATCAACACCCGCCACATCCCAGGCTGACCAGTCGCCCCAACAAACCTGCCGGCACTCAATCTGAAGCTGTACCACGAGACATCGACACTGGCCCGGGTTGCGGTGGTCGTCAGCTGGTGACGGGGATTCCACCAGTCGCCGTGTCTAGTTGGTGGCGATGGTGACGCTCTGCCGGGCAAGGTCGATGCTAATGACCGGCAGCGCCGCGCTTTTCGCGGCGGTCGCGGCCATGAAGGTCAGTAGCGCATCCAACGGTTCGCACGTGCTACGACGGATCAGACTGTCGACTGATCCTGCGGTGTGTGGGTGTCGATGACGGGTGCGGCGCGAGTTTGGGTCTTGTTTCTGTACATCGCGTCGTCGGCGGATGCTAGGACGTCGGCGGCGTCCCGGTGCCCGTCGTAGATGGCTATTCCGACGGAGCACCTGATGCCGTCGGGGGTGGCGGCGAGCATCCGGGAAATGACCTGCTCAGCGGCGACGGAGTCGCAGTGGGGCAGGAGGGCGATGAATTCGTCACCCCCGGTGCGGGCCAGGGTGTCCGCCGGCCGGAGCGTGCGGCGCCACGCGGCGGCGGCGGCGATCAGGGCTGCGTCGCCGGCCGCGTGCCCATGCCGGTCGTTGAGGTCCTTGAACCCGTCCAGGTCCAGTGCGGCCACCGCCAGCGGCCGGCCGTCGCGGCCCGCGGCGGCTACGTCCCGGATGAGCCTTTCGTTCAGGCCGCGCCGATTCGTCAGGTTCGTCAACGGGTCGGTCGACAATTGCTGGCGCAGGCCGTGTGCCAGCCAGGCGACGATGGTGGCGACAGTGACGCAGGTGCCCGCGGTCACCACGACCTGCGGGATGATTGCCGGTTCCCGTAGCCAACCGATCACCGCGACCTGCGCGGCCACGGTGATCACCACGTGGGCCGCGGTCACCCGCGCCGAGTAATACACCGCCGTCAGGGTCGCCACCCACACGTACAACAAGCCCAGGGTGGCGACGGCCACCGAGTCTCCGGCCAACGCCTGCGCCGCAGCGATAGCGGCGGTGCCGGCCACGCTGGTGACATGGTTCATGGCCACGTGCACACGGACCGCCAACAACATTTGCAGCAGGGATCCGGCAATACCAACGGCTCCGATGACGATCAGCGCCGGCCGGTTAATCACATCCCATCCGGGCAGCACGAGCAACGCCAAGAAGCCCAACGCGACGCCGCACCCCAAGAACGCCCCGCTGATCAGGTTCCGCGCCCGCCGGGCCGCCAGCGGCTCACCCGAGTGCGCCTGCTGCCCGATCCACCTGGTCAGCTCCGAGATCATCCCGTAGCTCATCCCACGCCCTATCCGATACTTGCCGGGACCATCTGCCGTCTCACACCACCGGCCATCACCCTGATCACCACCGACGGTAAACCATCCGCGACGGCTAACACCGGCGGCGATCCTGCAGTCGTCGTCCCGCCCCGGATCTGCACCGCGGGACGCAAAGCCCGCTGCCGGTAACCCCGTCGCCAGCCCACCGGGGCGCCGCTGCGGGGGGGGCGTCAGGCCGTCTGCGTGTCGGCGGGCGGCGCCTGGCTTCTCATGGCTTCGAACCCCGCAGCGACACCGTCGAGGGCACGACGTCGGGCCGGGCCGCCCAAGGATTGGCCGGGCAGCGAATACAAGGATCGGGGCCACACCACACACAGATAACAGTCGTAGTCGTCGGTGGGTGTCACCCGTCCGCAGAAGACAGTCGTGTACTTCATGCCGCTCATGTCGAACAACCGCTTGACCGATCTCGTGGTCAGAAAGACCCAAACGGGATCGGCCTGCGGTTCGATGGCAGTCGTATACAGCGCCATGCCGAATAGTTCGTAGATGCCTCGAACGATCTCCGCTTTGGATACAGGGCCATTCAACGGCGCCACCAGACGGGTGATATCCCACAGGCCCCGGAACTCATCTGCTGCACACCGCCCGAGGCGTGCCATCAACAGTTCGTTCGCGGCACTGACGGCCTGCTGCGTCCCCGGGGTCGTGCCCAGCATGCGCCAGGTGAGCGAGTCGTAGAGCGAGGCCACCCGCGTCGCCCGCATCCCAGCGCTGATATCCGCCGGCCGCCGGTCCACGCGAACGAAGTACCGGGTGTCGGCCAAGCCGTCATAAACATCATGATCGGAACTGATGCCGTGCAACCACCCCATGCCGGTCACATACCGCAACCGTAAAGCCATGTAATGGTCCAGGACGGCGCTATCCGAACCCGCAACCGCCCGATCAGCCGGAGAAAGGGAGTAGTGCCTTTTCATGATCGAAGGCTAATCGTGGATGGACCTGCTGCCCGGTCTACCGCCGGTCGGCGGATGGATATATTGCGTCCCCGAACCCACCGCCGCCTATCAGCAGCTGCTGCACATCCAAGACTGGGCAACCGCCGGCAGCAAGGTTTGTTCGGCGTAGTTGAGCATCGCATCCGGCCCGACACCGACAGCTCGCACGTGATCAACGAACCGGCAGGCCTCCCCGAACGTCAATTCGTCCAGATGAACCGCAACGTAAACACTCATCCGGCCATGGTCGCAGGTCGGCCGCATGGTTGTGGGTGACTTTTGGGTCAGGTTGCTCCGGGGCAGCGCAGGGTCCGCTGAACGTCCCGGGACCGCAGCCACACATTACAGCTCGGAAGTGCCCGCCGGGCGGTGGCACTTGACGGCGTCCGAACGCAGCAGATCCTCGACCGGTCGTAGATGGCTCGTCGGGAATGTCCTTCCGGGTAACAGCTCTCCGGGTGTCAGCCGGCGCGGTGGGTGCTCAGGTAGTCGGTCAAGGCGTCGCGGAGAATATCGCTCGCGGTCCGCCCTTCGGCGGCCGCGAGCGCGTCGAGCTGCTGATTCGCCGCGGCCGGCAACCGGACCTGCCGGACCTTGGAATGTTCCCCCGGCCCGGCGGCCGGATCGATACTCGGCCGGCCCCTTAGTGGTCTCGCTCGATAGTTCGTCAGGGGTTGTCGAGGTAGAGGCCGCAGGCGGTATCCAGGGCGTCTTCGGGTGCGCCGGCGAGGACGCCGGTGGGTAAGACGGCGGGTTCGTAGCCGTCTT
>JAABUR0100002135.1_pt1 | contig 31720 bp, 36 predicted proteins | sample 5560091 | NCBI WGS metagenome assembly JAABUR01 (sample SAMN10711879, study PRJNA513375) | rock metagenome | isolation source: Antarctica rocks | place: Antarctica: Victoria Land, University Valley sud
TCCCGTTGGTTCTATTGATCGGGTGAACCGGTGCTACTGAATGAGCGGTAAGTCCTCTAGCAATTCAACAGCCTCGCCGTTGATCCTATTGACCCCCTGGTGTTGTTCTGTCTTTCGAAGTCGTCGACCACCAGGTAAACAAATTTCTTTAGACTCGTTCCGTTGTTCGCCGAGTGTCTTGAATGAATATTGGTACCCGTATCGTAGGGTTAACGGATTCTTAGTTTAATGTTGAAACCGTGCCTAGAATCTAATCACACTGCAGCGAGGTAGTGCGTAGCTGAATAGAATGTTTGATCAATAGAGGTAGCTATAACTAGGAAACTAAGAATACAGAAGGAAGAAGACAGTTCCGAGCTGTATCTATAGTAGGCCGAACAAAGGGGCGAAGTAGCCGGTTTGCTAGAGCTCGAATAGATGAAATGTTCCAGCATATTTCGATCCGAAACATCGCTGTTCCTTGTTCACATACCGAAATTCCTAGAACCTATTGACTAGACCCTATTCAATGCCGACACGCTTCGTAACATGTAACAAGTATATAAATGCTAAGAAAGAAAAGTATCTAGAAGAAAAGAGTCAACTATTTATATGACTCAGAAGAACATAAGCTAACTCTGAATAAAGTTGACTTCAAAACAAGTCTATGTTCTAACGATGAGCAATCAACGATAGCTCTCAGAATAATCATCAACATAGTCATTAACATAACTATCAATGAAGATGACTAGAATTATAACATGAATTTTTGAGCATGATGTCAGCTTGATGAGTTAATGCATCGATCTTAATGTTTTATTTGTCAGATCAATACATTATCTTGAAGTTGAAATCAGCGAGCTTTTGTACTCAATGCATTTATTGTCTGTTAAGCTTTTTATCTTTTATTAATGAAGTGAGTGCTTGATGATCAATGAACATCTTGATAGAAATGTCAGTCAATTTCAATTCAAGTTGTCAATGCTCAAATGCTTGAATGATGATTAACAGCTCTTTATCATATATTTTGTAGTTGCATTCAGCAGAAAACATGTTCTTGCTATAAAAAGTAATTGAATGTAGAATTTCTTCATCATCATATTAAGAAATAACTTCATTGTTGATGTAGTTAAATAAGTTAATTTCAAGAATAATCTTATGAGTTTAATCAAAGTGACGTAGTATAAAAGTCTCAATCATACATCTCTTCATATGATTGAATGTCATCTGACAAACTTTATTTCATTTAAATATGATCTTCTTTTGAATGAGTTGAATTATTAAACAAACAATCTTTGAAAAGTTCTTGATGAAACATCAATAGAAATTGCAGAAGTCAATGAAGAACTGCATCTGAGTGAGATTATTGAGTGTAGATCAATCAATGACTGCTTGCATTTTTCGCGAATTCATCTTCAATTCTTTGATTGATATCAAGAGTTCTAGAAAGATAGTTTTCTGAACATGAAACTCGCACTTGTTAATGTTTATCTGTAGATCAGCTTCTCGTAGTTTATTTAAGATTAATTGTACATGTTGCTTATGTTTCTTCAAGATCTTGCTGTAGATGATAATATTATTTAGATAGATTTGATAAAACTAATGTAAATATTTAAACAACACGTCATTCATATAATGTTGATAGAACGCAGATTCATTAGTTAATTTGAAGAGCATTACATGATATTTGTATAAGTTGAAGAAGATAATAAAAATAGTCAAATTTTTGCTATCTGAGTGCATGCATAGTTTGTTGAACATGATAATGATGTTCAATTGAATCAGATACTTACTTTCTTGTATATGAGTGAAAGTCTCGTCTATCAATGACAAAGAATAATGATCTCATTTGATCAAAGCATTGAGCTTTCTGTAATTGACGTAGAAATGCAGACTATCATCTTTCTTTTCAATGAACAAAATGAGCAAGATGTAGAGTGCAAAGCTGAAGAAAATGAATTCTTTGTTTAAATGATTAATCAGATATTTCTTTATCTTCTGAAGTTTATAATTGAACATCTGATAAAGTCTGCTTCTAGAAAGCATTTCTTCATTGATTAACTCAATTTTGTGATCATAGAAATAATGAAATGATAACTGATTAATCATAGCTCGATCGAACATGTCTAGATAGTCATGATACTTGAGAAAAAGCTTAACTTTGATCTTCTCAAGAGTCTTGACATGAGAGAGCTTATGCAGATTCACTTCTTCAGACTTATTTTCAACTGTAGTTATGAGTTGATTGATTTTCAAAATGATAACAGCAAAGATCTTGACATCTGATCATTTGACTAACATTTTATATGTCGCTGTCTTTATTATTGCTATGTTCATTGAACTGAAAGAGAATGATTTTAGACTAAATGTCAACTTAGAATTTTTGATGTTAGTTAAAGTTGCATTACGCAATTTTAACTGTTCAATTAGTTTAACTGACTTCTCATTAAACTGACTGAAAGAGAGTGATTTCAGATTGAATTGAAATGTGTTACAAAGCGTGTCAACATTGAATAAAGTCTAGTCAATAGACTCTAGAGATTTCAATATGTGAACAAGAAACAGCAATGTTTCAAATTAAAATATGCTGAAACATTTCATCTATTTGAGCTCTAGCAAATCGACTACTTCGTCTCTTTGTTCAATCTACTATAGATACAGCTTGAAACTGTCTTCTTTCTTCTGTATTCTTAGTTTTCTAGTTATAGCTATCTCTATTGATCAAACATTCTATTCAGCTACGCACTATCTCGCTGCAGTGTGATTAGATTCTAGACACGATCTTAACAAAATGTAGTGAAAGATTTCTTCAATATATGAGTAGAAGTCAAACTCTTTTGCTTCATGATTTTCTTGTTGCTTAAGAGTAGAACAATTAATTTCTGACTAGAAGTGAAATTCGAAAATCAAAGAAAATCAATTTGCATATTTATTACTAGATTGATTTTGTTTATTCATATTTTTTCAAGAATCATTTGATGTTGATTTAATTGAGTGATCAACATAGAAGCTGTGTCAATTGTATGATCTTAAACAGTCAGATTCAAATAAATGACATGAGTAATGAATTTCTTAGCATAATAATCGTTGAATTCTTGAATTGACTTTATGTTACAAGTGTATCAAGATTGATAAGATTGAACAAGATTAAAGCTTTAATCAATTTGCAATGAACGCTAGCGAGTTTTCTGCGTAATGATTAGAGCTAGTTAATGATCTAGTTGAAATATGACTCAACAATCTTTTTTCTTTCTCAACACTCTTTTCTTTCATCAACATCTTGTTCATTTACATCATTTTCTTCTCATGTCACAAACACATTTCTTTCAAGTCTAGCGCAGTCTTTGAACATTACATAAATAAAAGCTTTTGTATCAATCTTCTTCTGTATTCTTAATATTCAGTTATAGCTATTTCTAAAGATCAAGCACTATTAACTCTGATCTTCATTGATTGTATCATTTAAACATAATTCTGACATTATATTAAAAATTCATTAATCACATGATACTGATCTCATTACTCATTCAACATACTCGTACAGACAGAACAAGTTTAAAGAAATTCATTTATCTGATGATCAATGACAATTGAAAGATAGAACAACATTAAAGAGTTGAATAAAATCAACGACAAGACTGTTTGAATTGCTAAACTACTTATTGCTCATTAAGTATGCAAAGTTCACTTAATTACAAGAATCATGATAAAGAATCTTCGTGAATTGCTCAAGAATCAAATCGATCGATAAATTCAACAATAAAAAATCTTTGTTGTTTGTTAAAGAATCAATCAAATCAATCAACAAACAAATCTCATCTTCTTTGTTAAAGATTGAATCTCATTTCATACATTTTTCTTCTTCAATTGTCAAGCATCATCATTCATTCAATCTTCTTTCAAACAAATCTCATCATGTTTAATCATTCATTTATTAAAAAGTGTTCTGAAGAATTTCAAAATTATTTCTCTCAAATCTTTGATGCTGATTCATTGAAATCATTAAGCGTTGCATCATTCATTCATGAAGATGACAAATTATTTGCTGAAATAATAATACTTTTCATGTTCTATGAAATCTGAAAGACTTGAAGTCTAGCTCTTGATGAAGAAACAGATCAACTTTATGAGTTAAATAAACAACAAGAAGATAAAATCAAAGAGTTAAAGATTAAACTTCAAGCTAAAGAAAACACTTCTTCTGCATTCATTTACTCTGAGCGTTCTAGATCTCAAAAAATATCTGATTCTTCACTGTTTACTGATGAAAAGAACTTTATTTGAGAGAATTGATATGAAAAAATTCAGAATAAACTAAAGATCAACATCAATCTCTTTTTTAATGAATGAGTCAAATTAAGCTATATACATTTTAGATTATTCAATGACACAGCTGAAATCATTCAAACTAGATGCAAACATGATTATATCAATCTTTATAAGATTGTCGATGATCTTTTGAAAAAGTTAGCTCAGTTGTTCAATGACTTGAATAAGAGAGTTAACTTTTGTAGAAAATACTACAACTTAATTCAAGAATTCAAGAAATTCAATGAATTTTATACTTAGTTTCAACATCTATCTTTCTGTCAAAGACTAGACTGAACTAGAGATTCTATCAATATAAAGAATTGATTATTATATTACTTGAACTAGATACAGAACAATACATCAGATAATGTACAAGATGAAAGACAAGAAATGAAAGAAAAGAATGAAAACTCATCTTTTATATACATGAATTGAGTAATGTCAGAACTGAGCAGCAATTCTATGATTTAAGATTGCAAAGACATGAAACAGATTTTGATGTGATTAAACTAATTGATGATGACTAAATTAATGACTTAGTTTAATGAATTAAGACTTTCTAAAATATTAATGATATTAGATTGAATTGACAACATATTTTATGCTCTGAGCTGAGATGATAATCTGACATCATGACAGTAGCTTTTCTCTCAAAGACTGAGCTTCTGTGAGATGATGAAGAGAACAAGATGAGATGAGAATTGAAATTAGATGAGACGAGACGTAAACGAGACAAGACAAGAACGAGATAAGATGAGAAAGAATCAAAGATGATGATGAGATGAGATACAGTAAGACGCATTTTATAGTGATGAAGCATTGACAAGATGAAAATACATCTGAGCAAGATGTCTGAACTGAATCGATAATGAATATTGAACTTAGAGTTCTTGACATTGACATTGAGACATTGTACATGATATTACATGTGATTCTTCAACGACAGAGTTGACGAGATGAAATTTATTGAATGCTTGCTCACAGTTATTTAGAAGATTGAAAGATTTTCAAGTAAAGAAGTGATCTTTTCAATTGATGTAATACTTGAGCAGAAATGAGTTGTAGTGTCTATCACGCTTGAAGTTTAGTATGCTGTTTACATATCAGAATCTTTCGTCGTTTTCAATGATGACGAGTTCTTAAGATTTCTGACGTTGACTCGAAAGAGAATCATTTGCAATGTGACTCAGAAGAATAGCATGAAAGATTGAATGAACTTTCATAGATGTTAAAAGATTTAACTCGATGATCAAAGAATTTTACTCAAAGATACACTTGATCTTGAAGAATTCAACATTGTGATCATTTAATTTGACAGTGAAGTGAGCGATGCTGAGATTGCAAGCATTCAGTCAAACTTCATCTTTGACGAAGTATTTAAAACAAGAACGACGAAAGAGATTAACATTGAACTCATAAATGACTTAAGTTATGAGCATCTCATCACGTAAATGATCAGTCAGTTCTCTCATCTTCTTGATAAATTCTTTGACATTGATTAACTTGTCTTGAGCTTGAAACATAAGATTCTCTGACAGAGATTCAAAAAGCTCGAAGTCTAGACGTGAGTTCTGATTCATATTAATCAAGAAGAAGAATGTTAAAGTGATTAATAAAGATGCATTATTGATCGCGAATTCAACTTTAAGAAGTCACTTAGCTCAGTTATCTTGCATGTAGTTGACATAGACTTAAAGATAATGCTTCATGACAGCATTGAATCTCTTGATTTGATCATTGATCTTGAGATGATATGCTGTAAATTACTTGACGTTTATCTTCAGCATCTTACACATATGCTTTCAGACATCAAAGATGAATTGTGTGTCTCGATCAGATACAAAGAACTCAAGTAAATCATGATGTTTTCAAACATGAGCATAGAAGCTGTTGATAACTTCTTCAACTTTTATAGAGATGATGAAAACTAAATGTCTCATTTTGCTAAGATGATCAACGAAGACTAGCACATATCTATATGTGATATTCATGAAGATATTGAGCGATAAAGAATTTACATAGTTCATGAAGACATCACATCAGCGACGTTCGAGAACTGAAAGAAGATGCAATCATTCTTGAGTTCATTGTTTAAAGAGCTTGAAATGTGTACACACGTGACAGTTTCGTATGAAGCGCTGAACATACTTATATATGTTGAGTCATCAATAGACTTGACTGATCAGTTCATAGCTTTTAACTCTTTCTGAATGATCATCAATGACATTGTTGTGAGCGAGCTGAATAATATGAAGACGTAGTTTATTAAAGTTGAGTATGTATCTTCTTTCTTGAAAGTACAGATGATTCTCATGTTCTTCACACTTAACTAGAAAGATCTTGTTATGATGACATGCTTCATTGCAAAGTGCTTCAATTATCTGAGCTGCGAATGTGTCATTGACTTCAACTTGTTCTCACAGTGTCTGAGTGAAAGTATCAGTAGAATCTTCATCAAGATTCAAGATGTCTTGATTTAGCTGAAATTTAATGTTTTCAACGTTGAATTCTTCAACTTCTAGATTCATGAGAGTTAAAGTCAGCGAGAAAACTGAGAACAGATGTAACTGAACTGAATCTGAGATGATGATTTGTGACTGAAGCATCATGACTTTAATGTCAAGAGTGTTGAAGATGAGATTTTCAACAATCTTGAAATCTAAAACATGAATTTTTAGAATTGTCTGATGTTAATATTGATGTCAAGAATCGAATGTATTCTTTTTCTTAGAAAGATCTTCTGAGCAACGTGTCAAAGCATTTGATTTATCGTTGATCTTGTCGAAGCAATATGTGATGTGATAGTTGAATCTAGACAGAAACTCACTTTAATAAGCTTAATGATGACTTAACTGCTTAATTGATATAAAATACTCAAGATTTTTGTAATCTGTGATCATCTTGACAGAATAAATAAAGTCTTCAAGCTCTGAACATCATTCTTCAAATGCACAAATAATGATCATGAGTTCTTTATTGTAGATCTCGTAGTTACACTCGACTGCGTTATATTTCTTGAAAAAGTAAGTGATTGAATGAAGAACTTCGTTCTTATTGTACTGAAAAAGAATGTCTTTGAACACATAGTTCAAAGCATTGATTTCTATCACAATTTTGTGATCTGAATTGTAGTGATGTAGAATAACATCAAAAGTGAACACTTTCTTAAAAATGTTGAATGTCTTCTGACATTTCTGAAATCAGACAAAGAATTCGATCTTTCTGATGAGACAAGTGAGCGAGTTAGTTATTCTGCTATAATCGTAGATAAATCTTTTATAGAAGTTCGCGAAATCTAGAAAACTCTGAACGTCTTTAACGTTGATTAACATGAATCAGTTGACAATGATGTTTATCTTGAATGAGTTCATCTTGATCTCTTCAATGATGATTATCAATTCTAGATACAAGACTTGAGTGACATGAAACTTGCATTTGATTATATTTGTCTGAAGATTTACTTCTCACAGCTTTTGCAGAATGAGTTTGACATGAATCTTGTGCTCAAGTTCATTGTTCAAATAGATTAAGATATTATTCAGATAAGTAATACAGAACTTATTTAAATGTTTATGAAGAGTATTGTTAATATACTTCTGAAATGAGATGAGTTCATTGCATAAATTAAAGAGCATAACTAAATACTTGAATAATTCAAATCGCATGCAAAAAATGATGAGAGCTTCGTCTTCTTCTTTGATTTGAAGATGATTGAATGCAAAGATGATATCAAGCTTGATAAAGATTTTGATTCAACTTAAATGATTCAGCGTTTCTGAGATCAGAGACAAAGAATATCGATTTTTGATGATGATGATGTTCAAATCTTAATAGTTCACGCAGAAGCAAAGTTCTTCTTCAAGTTTCTTAATGAAGAGAACAGAGATGATCATTTGAGAGTGATTGACTTGAATGAACTCTTTGCTCAGATTCTCATTTAAATAATGTTGAAGTTCTAGAATTTCATCACGACTCATGTTGTATAAAGTGAAGACTGAGAATTGAGCATCTTCTTTAAGATGTATGACATGATCATGAGCTTGATGCAAAGACAAGATATTGATGTTCTTCTTGAAGAAAATCTCTAGAAACTTGAAGTATCTGAGCGAGAGAATTGTGACTAAATCAACGTTCTTGCTTTATCAATAAATCTCAAGATCTTCTTAAGTCGTGAATGTAGTCAAATGAATTTTCTTTTTCATTTGATGAAGACTTCAACTGTGATCTTTAGCATAGATGCTATTCTTGAAGCGAGACGAAGACTGAGCTGACAAAGTCGCGTTGTACGACTTTGATTCATTAGACGAGACTGAATCAAGATTCAGAAAGTCATCAATTTTCTTTAAAGTAATACTAAATACTTCAATGTCTTTGTCACAAGTAGCTTGATCAAAGCATTGAGCTTTTAACTTAACTATGTCAAGTTATGTAGAAGATCAATTGCATTGATCTGCTCAAAAGACATTAAAAGTTCTAGAAGAGAAAGAATTGTAACACTTGATTTTAGAAAAGTATTCTTTTTGAATGACTTGAAGAATATGACTAAAAGCTTCTTGTTTTAAATGATGAACGAGATTGAACAAGATTTGTTTCTTGTGAACAGATGAAAAACTGAGTTGCTTCTTCTGAGTGAATTGAGAGTTAAATTGCTTTTCGTGAGTAAGCTGAGTATTGAATGATTCTTCTTGAACAATTCATGAACTGAATTGCTCTTTAAGAGCAAACTGAGAACTGAATTACTTCTTAAGAGCAAACTAAGAACTGAATGATTCTTCTTGAACAATTTGTGAACTGAATTGCTCTTTAAAAGCGAACTGAAAACTGAATTGCTTCTTAAAAGTGAACTGAAGACTGAATGATTCTTCTTAAACAATTCGTGAACTGAATTACTTTTTAAGAGCGAACTGAAAACTGAATTGCTTCTTAAGAGCAAACTGAGAACTGAATGATTCTTCTTGAACAATTCGTGAACTGAATTGCTTTTTAAGAGCGAATTGAAGACTGAATTGCTTCTTACGAGTGAACTGAGTTGAAGCTACTTCTTTAGCTTTGAACAAGATATTTTCTTCTGATTGATTGAGATCATAGATTTTGACGAGAAATTGACAACAATGACTAAGATAGAAAAGCAAGAACAAGATGAGAGTATTGTGTTCAAAATTGATATACACAAAGTGATGATGAAGTTATGAAAGACTCATGATGATGAGATATTGATTTAATTCAGTGACATAGAAGAATAGTTTTTCAACATGTTCATCGAGAATTATTGTGAACTCGACAACATAAGTAATGTCATCAATTAAAGCGACTTGATCATCAAATTCTTAAAGTCTGTGAGAATGAGTTAACAGATGCAAGAGAAGATGATGTTGTTGTGCAAATGATTTATTCATAAAAACATAAGCAGAGATATCACTGTCAATCAAAGCGAAAGCAGAAACTTTAAATTGAGCTTGACAAAAAATACAGAATACTATCATGTGACTATCTTTGAATGTTGAATTGAATTCAAAGAGTTTCAAGACAGATTTAGCGAAAAACTTTCTATATGATTGAAGTGAAGATGAAAAGATTGATGCTAGTAGACAAGATGATATGTATACAGATCTTTGAACGTGACTTAGCTCAAAGACTAGACTTTTTTCAAATACAATGAGACTTTTTCATCTATGCTGATGACGTTGTTGTTGTCGACGTTTATAATATGCAAAGTAAAGAGCTTCTTATTTGAACATTCTTTAATGATTTTGCTTGAATGTTGCAATTTGCAGTAGTAGCACAGCTTTCACTTGTTGCAGATTTTCTTGATTTCAGAAATGATTAAAATCTTATCTTGAATGATGATAATGACGAAACTTAAATTCATTGACTCATCAATGAATGAGAAAGAAAGAGACGAGAATACTGTTGAAACAACAGTCACAAAGATGATAATTCTAAAACTCAGAGAATTACTAGTTAACACAAAGATGCTCTTGACTTTGATGAGCGAGACAGAGAAGAAAACGATGAAGTGAGATTAATGATGCTTAAGCTGTTGAAGCTCTTTGTTGATTTCAAAGAATGCTTGAATTCATTGATGAAAGATGAATGATCGAGTTTCATCAAGATTTTGTCAGAAGAAGATAATGACTTGAGTGATATAACTGACATTGCGTTTCATGCAATCAATCAACAAAAAGTCTTTCATCAAGAAATATTCTTTCTTCTGATAGAAGAGATTGTAATAGTCAACAAAGCTATCTGTGTCTTGCTTCAGAGTTTTGCGAAGATATAGTTAAGCATCTTTCAACTTAAAAGAATTATTGCAACAATGATGCAATTTGTGTTGTCAATTTGCAAAAATGAAAATGATACAAAGATCATTGACTCAATATTGACTCATTAGATTGTGAATCTTCTTATCTATGATGAGTCGTGACTTGACATAAATGATCTTGACTTGATGAAAGAAATAACGATCATTGTTTACATTCATGCGCTGTATCAGACTCTGCTTTTATGCATTCAATCAATCTTTGTCTCTTTCATACTCAGATATGTTGAGAAGCTTCTTGAATCTAAAAGCGATGATGACAGTGACAGAATTTGCAAAAGAATGAATGATGAAAAGAGATTGATTATTCAAGATTTGTGTGATGATCTGAGTTATCATCGCGAGAGACTGAGAATTCAACTCTATATAGACTGAAGAACTGAGAACGATGAATGAGAATGAGATAATAACATCATGTTGTCAAACTTGATTTTGAAGCTCTTGCATTACGCGAAAGATCTCAACTGAATTTTCAATCACACTTTGAGTGAACTGTTCAGCAACATGCTCATCATTGATTGAAAGATTGTGAGATGACTTCATTTGAGTGAAAGAATAACTAGATGAGATTTCAACGTATGAAAATGTTGCAGAAAGTGTAGATCTTTCATAATGTCAAAGACTAAACTGAATTAGAAATTTTATTAATATAGAGAATTGATTATTATATTACTTGAACTAGATACAGAACAATACATCAAATAATGTACAAAATGAAAGACAAGAAATGAAAGAAAAGAATGAGAATTCATCTTTTATATACATGAATTGAGTAATGTCAGAACTGAGCAGCAGTTTTATGACTTAAGATTACAAAGACACGAAACAGATTTTGATGTGACTAAACTAAGATGATGATGACTAGATTAATGACTTAGTTTAATGAATCAAGACTTTTTAAGATATTAATGATACTAAATTGAGTTAACAACATATTTTATGCTCTGAGCTGAAATGATGATCTGACATCATGACACTTTCTATCTAAACTATCACAAGAAGCAACTGATCACTGATCTGAAAGATAAAATACACTCTCGTCTTCAATTCATTTAGATAGATCAACTAGTTCAATCTGCTTCTTTAAAAGAAATTCGTTTCTATTTGATTCATTTGAATAATGATCAGTGAGTCATTCAAAAGATCAAGAACAAAATCAAACATGTCAATAATGTTTCAAAAACTATCTTTCATAGAGTAACTGTTATTACTCAGCAGTCATTCAATCATTTGAAGTTTAATCATCTAAAGTCATGCAACGCGATTTTAACTAACGTCAAAGAAGCAGACATTCTAGTTGAAAACTGTTTCATATGTCATAAATCAGATCATAGCTCTAAAGAGTGTCTTGATCAATCTACTAAAATTAATGCAGTGAACAATGAATATGATCATTTTAATTTCAATTCGAATTTCGATTTAAAAAACTAATCATCTCTTCAAAAGTCATCAAAAAGATAGAAATTATATTTTTGTACAAATTAAACGAAATTTTATTGAAAGAAAATTACTTTGAAAAGTCATTTTTAATTGATATGCATCTCATCTCTCAGAATCAATCTTTCAATCTTTGTTCTTTAATAAATAGTGATTCAGTCATTTACATGATTGTACATTTTAATTTAGTCAATAAAGTATGCAAGAAACTGAAAATTCAATCTATATCATTGACAAAAGAGAAGCTAATAAAAGATTATGATGAAAAAATATTTAAGAAAATCATCACTCATAAAATTCTATTTAATCTCATCATCAAAAGTCATAAGAAATTGACTGTATCAATGTTGATAATTGATATTAATCATCATGAAGTCATATTGAGTAAACTCTGAATGAACAAAAATGAAATATTACTGAATATGCAAAACAACGTCATTGTTTTTCTCAATTAATTGAATACTTTTATTTCGATTTTTTGAATTCTTCTCGATTCAAAGCATTCAAGTTGATCATGATCATCTTTGTTTTCTTCAATCATTCAGACTAAAACTTCTATGATGCTCAAATGATTCATTTCAATCACTGCTCAGAAAAAGTTATTCTTGATTCAAAGCATAAATGCAGCTTCGTTCAAAACATTGTTGAATCATTCAAAAAGAAACAAGATTAAAGTTTTTGCTTTATTCATGATGAACATCAATAAAGAAATCGCATACAATACTCAGTGCAATTTGAACGCTTTAAACATCTCTTTAATCAATGAAATGAATCAGAATTTGAAAAATATTAAAGCGAAACTGTCATTAAAATATCATGAATTTCTAAATGTTTTTGATTGAACTCAATTGAATAAACTATTCTTTCATCACTTCTACAATCATAAAATTGAACTCATCAATGATTTAATGTTTTCTCACTGTTGAGTTTATTGAATGTTCTCTGTCAAACTTCTGAAAGTAAAGAAGTATTTAAACAAGAATCTGTTGAAGAAATTCATCACTTCTAGTCAAACTCTCTATTTCTCTTTCATTTTATTCGCTCTTAAAGCAAATGAAGATTTTTAATTCTGCATGAACTATTGAAAGCTAAATGTCATTTTCAAAAGAAATAAATATTCTTTATGATTGATAGACGAGATCATTGATAAAATAGTGAGTTGCAAGCATCTGACTAGATTGAACATCATATTAACATTCAACAAACTTCAAATGCATCTTGATAACGAGAATTACATCACTTTTATCACTGCTTTAGAAGCATATAAATACAAGATATTATCATTCAAACTGATTAATGAATTGATCTTCTTTCAGCAATATATAAATGATGTTTTATGAAACTTTCTGAATGACTTTTGTCAAGTTTATTTAGATGACATTCTCATCTATAGCAAAATGAGAAAGAAACATAAAGATCACGTCAAACTAGTATTGAGTCGACTATGCAAAGCTGAACTGCAGATGAATATTCGAAAGTGTAAATTTAATGTAAAAGAGACTGTTTTTCTAAAAGTCATCATATCAGAACTAAATCTTTGTATGAATCTCAGCAAAGTGACAATCATAGTCAGCTGAATCACTTCAATCAATCTAAAAGAAATTCAAAGCTTCGTGAGATTTATTAACTTTTATCATCGTTTCATTAAGAACTTCTCAAAGCTAGTCAAATCATTCACTCAGCTGACTAGAAAGAACATGTTTTTTGTTTAAAATGAGATCTGTGTTCAAGTCTTTGACAATCTAAAGAAACAAGTCAGCTTAATCTCAATACTTTGTCACTTCGATCTCAAATGACAAGCTATTTTGAAGATTGATGCTTCAAACTATGTAAAAGATGAAATACTATCTCAGTATGATGATGAGAAAGTTTTTTATTCGATGATCTTCTACAGCAAAAGTATGATTCTCGCTGAAATCAATTATCACATTTATGACAAGAAATTGCTAATCATTATTTGATGCTTCAAACACTGATGACTTGAATTGAAATGCATTGAACTATTCATTCAGATGTTCATCAATCATCAGACTTTGAAGATCTTTATGAAAAATAAACAGTTAAGTCAATGACAAGTCAATTATCTGAACATGTTATCAAAGTTCAACTTTTAGATCATTTTTAAATCAGATAAAATGAACATTAAGATTAATGCTTTAATCAGAATGTTTTTAGCGAACGTCTCTGAATCAGCTCAGCGTCTTGAAGATTGTTTTCAGACTATTCTGATCTTTGATAAAGTCAATGTTCTATCTGTTGAATCAGAAGCAAATCTCTATTAACGAGTATATATGATAAATTAAACAGATGAGTTTTGCAATGAATATAAACAAGCTATGAATGAAAACAAGCTCAAATTTCATATCACTAAACTGAAGAACTGCAAAATCATTGACGACGTTCTATTTAAAAAAGATTTACTGTAAATCTCTGAAAACATGCATATGAAATTACTACAAGAAGTGCATAATTAATCTTCAATCTCTCACTTCAACAATAAATGAATCATTGATTTAGTTCAGCGTTTCTACTATTGATCAGATCATTGAGCTACTATTCAATGATACATTCAAAACTGTCATACTTGTCAGCAAAGCAAAGTTTCTAGAAATAGCATCAATGAACTTCATCATTCTTTCTCAATTTCACAGAAACGCTGAAAAGATATAATTATGAACTTCATCACTGAACTATTTTTGTCAGAAGACTACAACATTATTTGCACAATCATATATCATTTCATCAAAGAACATCACTATGTTTTCTGTCATTAAGAAGACAATGACATCTCAGTTGAAGAAACAGTTTGAATCATGCTATGAAATGTTTATTGACTGCATGATCTATTCAGTTCTATTGTTTTGAACAGAGACTTTTAATTCATATCAACTATGTGAAAAAGTCTTTGCAAATGACTGAGAATCACAGCTAGTCTATTCACAGTCTATCATTCTGAGATCAATCATTAATTAAAACAAGTCAATCAAGATGTTGAATGCAAACTTAGAATTTACTGCAATTACATGCAGAACGACTGAGTCAAATAAATATTTATGATGAAATTCAGCGACAATTTCAATATCTTCTCAATCACTTCAATGATCTTCTTCTACTTCAATAAAGAATTTCATTCTTGAATGAGTTTCAATTCAGATACAACTAACTATGAAATGACTTGTGAACAACTTGAAGCTAGAAAAGCAAATGATATTATCATTTGAATGAAAGAATTACTGATCTTCGATCATCAACAATTGAAAAAGATGAAGCTGATCACTGAAGTTCAAATTAATAAACATAAATGAAACGTCATCTATGAAGTAAATGACTGAGTGTGACTATCTTTCAAAAACGTCAAGATAACGAGACTCTGCAAAGATTTGAAAGACAAACAGCTAAATCTTTATCAAATCACTGTCAAAGTGAATATCTTCTATCATCTTCATTTATCAGTCAGCATGAAGCATCTGCATTCAATGTTCAGCTTAAATCTACTATAATTGTATTCAAAAGACTCTCTATCAGAACAGCATTCAGAATCACTCAGATCAATCACTATCAAAGATGATAAACACTGAAAGATAAATAATATATTTAATTTCAGATGCTATCAAGATCAAATACAGTACAAAGTCAAATGAAAAGATTTAGATAGAGATAACAAATAATACTATGTCAATAAAGAGAAATTCAATGACTCAGAGAAAGTTTTGAATGAATTTCATAAACTATATTCAAACAAATCTCGCTAAAATATCAAAATAACTATTAACAAAAGTGAGCAAATGAATTACATTCATGCAAACATGAATTTTCAAAGAAAGAAGTAATGTTACAAGTGTATCAAGATCAATAAGACTGAACAAGACTGAAGCTTTAATCAATTTGCAATGAACGCTAGCGAGTTCTTTGTGTAATGATTAGAGCTAGTCAATGATTTAGTTGAAATATGACTCAACAATCTTTTTTCTTTCTCAACACTCTTTTCTTTCATCAACATCTTGTTCATTTACATCATTTTCTTCTCATGTCACAAACACATTTCTTTTGAGTTTAGCACAGTCTCTGAACATTACATAAATAGAAGCTTTTGTATCAATCTTCTTCTGTATTCTTAATATTCAATTATAGTTATTTCTAAAGATCAAGCACTATCAATTCTGATCTTCATTGATTGTATCATTTAAACACGATTCTGACACTTTGCTTTGATTAAAGTCAAAGACTCGATTTGCAACTGATCACAAACAATATGCGCGATCACTTCATCAATGAACAAATAGTCAGCAGCTTCGATGTCAATCAATGACTTCAATGAGTAACTAATTTCATTGCTAGAAAGTACACATTCAATAGTCAAAGATTCAGAAGCAAAAGAATCATCTGACATGCTCATCATTGAAGAAATTAACACATCTTTCATCACGTCTTTGATGAAAGTCTTTAGTTTTTTGCCTCACTATTCTTGAAAGACATTTTCTCATTCTCTTTATTCTTCAAAATGATGATTTCATGTAGATGAGAAATGAATGCACAAAATGCAAAAGTGTTGATCTTGTTCAGCTGAAAGCAATTCTTGAACAAATAATTAAGAATCTTGCAGATGTAGCAGATGATTGATGATCTTGCTGACTCAGAAATAAAAGAAATAATCAACTTAACATAATTGATTATTGAAATCATCACTGCTGACAAGAGAGTAGTAGCACATTTGTCAGATATAACAGTGACTTTGATGATGACAATGCAACATTCGTTGCGAAGCTGATAATTGACTCATTGTTTACTATTCACATTTTGAAGAAAGATTCTTAAGCAAGTGAGCGAAGTAAAATTCTCTGAACAGATTAATAAAGCATTCTATAAGCGATTATTGAGTTTATTCTGAAGATCATTCATCAGAGTGCAATCATTGTATTCAAGATAGCTGAATAGCTTCATAAAGTTGAAGTAGAAGACATTGAAAGACTTGTCTGCTTGTCTCAAAGCATTGTACTTGCAACAAAACTTTTGATTTTTATTCAGTTCATCGTATATTTCTTTCAAATACTCAAATAACTCGTTGATCAAGATGTATGAATGCAAAGCATTATGTCAATGTCAAGTGAAGATGTGCTCAGCAACATCATCTTTTAATCTAGATATCATATAAACAATACAGATATTCTCATTATTGAAATGATTGACATTTGTCTGAAGCTTGTCATTTATCTTGATTCTTCAGCTGTCTCATGTTAATTCATCTTCATCAATGAATATAAATGAATTCAAAAACTTGAAGAACTTATGATGATCATTGTCAAATAAAGTGAACGAGTCTCGTCATATATGATTCTTGATAAAAGCTCGAAACTTTGTAAACTGTTGAGATTGAGATTAATCAGCTGAACGTTGTCTCTTTTTTAGACTCAATACTTTCTCTTGTAGTTCAATGATAGTTTCTTCTTGAGTGTTTATTATTGTTTGATTGATTTCTAACTCATTAAGTCTCTTGATGTGATCAATCTGTAAATCGATTCATTGCTCATTGAGTTTCAAAATCATGTCTCATTGATTTTTTAACTTGATCAGCATCTTGATGATCTCGTCTGACTGATTAATAGCTCATTGACGAAGTTGTTGATCTGTATTGATATCTCATGAGATAGCAACATTCTGAGATCTTGCTGAAGCATCGAAAGAAATAAGAAAAACTCGTCTATTTGCAGTGCTTCTAAGCAAGCAAGCTGTTCATGACTCAACTGACTTGTTGTCATGTATCATGATGAGAAGATAAAGATAAATAAATTTAATGAAAGTAATTTGAAGAATTTCTTGCGAATTTTCTGAATAAACGAAGTAGATGATTTTGTATCATCTACACATTAATAGCAAAGTAGTTAATGAGCATTTATCTACTGTTAGAAATCAGCATAGAACGAGTCATATGAATGTCATTTAACTAATAGATAAATGTTAAGAAAGAAAAGTATTTACAGAAAAGAACTCAATTCTTATATGTATATTTCTCAGTTTTGTGCTAAACTCGATTGAGTTGACATTTTACACATATGAAGCAGAGTCTTGATGACAACATGACTAGATTAGATTCTTGCTAGATTTGATTAAAATGAAATCAGATGAAAACTAAATGAAGAATAAATGAAGACTAAAATCATAACATGATCATGCAAAGATTCTAGTATCTGATGATTGCAAGAATCATGATGCTGTATACTTTGTATAATGTTCTCTGAAGTCATACTGATTTGATTAACAATATTTGATACAATGCTTTGTATATGAAGTTCATTCAACTTCTCGACATTGAGCAAAAAGAACTTTACTTCGTTTGCAAACGTCAGATAATCATCTCGTATGAAGAGAGAATCTTTTCACAAGAAATGAACAGAAAATTCTTAATGATAAATAATTGAATTCTGCAAGATCACTATGCAAAGCTTCTTCAATAAACATAGAAAATCTTAAACAGTCATGTTGAATTGATCTTTCTTGACAGTATTAAGCAATGATTCATCAAGCAAAGATTTATCATTCTTGTATGAAGCATTGCTTGAGAAATCGCTGAATCACGTCAGTCAATGATCAATTCATAATCAGAATGCTTGTATGAAAGATAACAAAGACTCAACTTTGACTCAAGATAAAAAAAAATCTTCAGAAGTCAATTTGAAGTCTATCATTACTCATATGAACTTCAGAAGAAGATGAGTCAAATAACTCATGAACAAAGCATTTATATTTCATCATTCAACATGATATATCTGAGATTTTAATGTGTCACTCAACTCATCTGCTTATGCTTTTGCATCATGATCATGAGTCTTCTTGAGACTGAAAATGCTGATGACATCAAACATCTTGTTGATTCATTCTAGTTGAATTTCATACAACATAAACAAAGTTAACTTGCTTTCTTGAAGCAAATAAAGATCATATCATTGCTGTTGTCTTTGAAAATGTGAAATCTGCTCTCGTATAATGTTTCAATAATAGAAGAGATAAAAAGCAAGCTACAAGATGATGCACAGCAATGAATTTTTATGTTGTACAACTGTCTTGTATTTGATTTGCTCAGTCTGATTCATTTTTTCATTGTTCAAGATGCAAATGTGCATCATACAAGAAATGAGATTCTTGTTCTTCAAGTTCAAAGAAAACAAATCAATCAACTGCAAATGACAATGATTTTCTTCATGCATCAACATCATATGACTCATCAAAAAATCAAGCATCGTATGATGAGCAAATTTCACAGTTTGAGTCGTGACTCATTTCTGAGAAAGCTCATGAGTTCAACAGCTTCATACGACATCAATCATTTATCATTGCTCATATTCATTCAGCAGAGTATTGACATCGCGATTGAAATATTGAGCTTTTCTTCTTGCATGCTTCTTCTTTGTATAATCTTTCAAAAGAACTTTCATCTTGATCTTTCATGAATGAGAAGATGTAGCATGATCGAAAGATTGCTGATAATTGTACAAAGAAATGATAGCAGAAACATAACTGTCAACTGAATCAAATTTCAACGTCTGCTGCACTTTCTTTCTCGTAGCAATCATATGAGACTGCTTGTAATGACTTGTATGAAGTTCTTGCGATAGAACTTTCTTGTTCAATAACATGATGAATTTATCTTTTATCACTATTTAATCATTCATGAATTCATGTCTTGCACAGAACTTCTACTTCACTCAATGCATGTCATACAAAGACGTTGAAGAAGATTTTACTCATCATTTCTTCTGCTTTGACTTGTAGTTTCTGATCATATTGATTGAAGCGTTCATACATCTCAAGATCAACGCAGTCTGTTCATGTTGATACAATTCAACTGTGACATTCATCTCATTGAAAGTGTTCATCGTCAAGAACATCATTGTCAGAGTCGCTGTACACTGCAGTACTGCACGCAGAATTAATTCAGATGTGACAGACTTCGTACAAATAAATTGTTAAAGAAAATCAGAAGCAGCGAGCGTAAAATGAAGCAATAACTGAATAAATAACTGAGATGAGACAAGTTCTTGAACAATAACTTGAAATAACTGAAGACGTCGACATGTATTAAGTGAGAAGAAGATGAAAGTTGATCTGAGCTTCTGCGAGAAAAAAGTGATCGAAGCAATGATTCTTTTGTTGTTATAGTGAAAAGAATGAAGTTGATGTTAAAGAAAGAAGTGCGTTGAAGAGCGTGACTCTATTGCTTACAGATCGATTTGAAAGTCGAAATTTGTTGAAAGAATATTAAGCATGGTACGTAGTTTTGAAAGTAACAATCAAGATTGAAAGACATCGAAAACATAAACATGCTAATTGTATTCAGGTTTATGAGCAGAATGACGGAAATACTTATGGCAGTTGAGAAACATCTTGAGATTACATTTCAAAACAAGAATGCAGAAGCATCGTTAAATACTTCGTCTCATAATCTTAGTCTCAATTTTGCCTTGTCATCGACATTTCGTACGTGAAATGCTGTGTATCGTTTATCAGGCAATTAATCAAGCGTCTTTAATGCGCGAAGCCTTAATCGAGGCAGGATGCTGAAATACAAGGCTTCGTAAACTTGATGAGGTATAAATTGCCTTGAAAGTAGAGTGATTATCTTAAGTCTTGTATGATCATAAGGGTGATAGCCATGAATCAAGAGATTTGATATCGAAGACAGTACGAGAAGTGAAATCGGAGAAGAGATGTCAAGTGAAACGAATGCATAGTGGAAAGAATATCAAGTCAACAAGATGTCAAATTGCAGAAATCCCAATCGAATATTCTACAAGATCAACAAGGCTTGAAACTAGAGACAGCATTGGTGTATAGATCTCCCCCTTGTTAGTTTGCTCTTTCAGACGATCCTGCACCGAAGACACTCGAGATCGCCACATCGCCGAATCGTTGAGGATCGAAAGATACGACTTTCAGTATGATATTATCCTCTTGAGTGTTGTGAGCACGGCACAAGAGCGAGCGTCTTCCAGGTCTGGATACGGAAGAGCATGAACGCGATTCATGATTGTTTGGGTGCGAAGAGTAAAGGTTTGAAAGTCCTTTTCGATCACCGCAGAGACACCTTTGAGGTGGCTATACATTTCGAGGCACTGTATAGCTCCTACGAGTACTGCTCGATTGCCATAGAAGTTTCGATTGATGTTTGGTTCTGGTTTAAGTATTGCTCTTATTTTTCTGAATCAGTGTCCTCAGTGAGCAAGAAATCGAGGGCGTTTGGGGAAGATAACAAGTAGAACATGCCAGACATTTTCAAGACTCGCCATTCCCCTCCAAATAATGGACTGATATAGCTGTACGAGATATTGGGATTGGCCATATTTCAATGTTCTGGCCAAGCCGGGAGCTGCCTGTCGATCAGGACGACACGTTAACTAGAAGGAAATAATTGCAACGGCTTGCTTTCGCCCTGCAAATAGTTAGTTCGCGAAATTACTCCTCCTCTTCACTGATGCATCTCACAATTCCCGTCACTCAGAAAAGCTCGCGAGGCATAATCCCAGACTCAACATGGATGTTTCAGACATGGACGACACTGTTTCAGTCCCAAGACGACAGTCCCGGTTCACTTCCCGGAAACTGGCAACAAAATCAGGCCCGCAGGTCTCCACATGTTAGAAGAGCTTCTTTCTTTCCGACATAAAGACACCTTGTCAGTTTAGACTGACCCAGACGGAGTTCAAGCCCCTCAGCCTCAGGCGCACATGTCTATCTCTTGCCACTAGTTTTGGAAGCTTTGAATTTTGCAAGCTCAGCCCCGGGAAGCGACCCCTCAAGCAGCGATGCAAGCGATTCTGAGTTTGGCGCAGGCGTGCATGCACAGGTGACTCCTAGCCTGGGTCTGAGAATTATTTCTTAGAATAGTTAGCTTGATGGATGTGAACGGTATCGGTAGAGATACAGGAGCTGTAGTCTCCTCGTGCTTGGAAAGGGGTTCAAATATTACAAAGTGTTCTCCAAATAGATGTAATTGATAGCGAATGGTCAGGGTCGCCCCAAGCGTAGTCTAGCCTGCGTAATTCTGTAGTCTAAATCTCTAGTATACCTAAGCTGCAAGGACCTACAAGTTCGTCTTCAGTCCTTCATGTACTTCTTCAACCCTCTCAATCTCTCTTTCGCGCTTTCCAGTACATCATCGTTCTTACAAAAGGCAAACCTGAGCCAGTTCTCCGCCAAATGCGCATTTTGGGCCGTATAGAATTCTGTGGGAGGTATAGCCGCAACGCCTAGTTCCATAATCAGGAACCAGCTGAGCTTAAAGTCGCGTGGTCGTTCGGCGACGTGTGGAGGATAGCTGTAGTCTTTGGGGAGCTGGACTTTGGTCATGTTCACCAGAACGAAGTATCCACCTTCGGGGTCGGAATACTGATAAAAGAATATTAGCTGCCAGGGAGCAGTTTCACTCCGCCTTTCGCTAGAGGTCGCTCACAGGTAGACCAAGCTCATCAAAGACCTCGTTAAACCTTTTCATTTTCCCTTGCATTTCCTTCTTACTTTCCTCCCAGAACCCCATCTTATCTGCCTGCTCAAACCCTACAGCAGCGGCTTCCTGCAAGGGACTTACGCTACTATAGCATATTCGAAGATGGGCAGCAGATACATATTTAATCAGATGTTCGGGACCAATTAGATAGCCAATTCGCCATCCGGTAGCGTAGAAATTCTTGCCGACAGAACCGACCGTGATGGTGAGTTTGGCAATCTCAGGAGAGAGGGTGGCTATACGGGTAAAGGGAACGTAGTAGAGGCGGTCGTAGACCTGGACAGAGTATGAGTTGGGTATCCTAAAGCTTTAGTATTTTGGAAGGTTTGAGCATACTTCGTCAGAGAGGATAAGGATGTTGTGCTTCACACAAAGATCGCCAATGGCTTGAAGTTCTTCTTTGGAAAAGACTTTGCCTACGGGATTGTGTCTGAAGTTTATAAGCGGGGTGTAAAAACGGCGATAGGTGTTTAGCCTACGGAGAATTAAGCATCTATGCCCTTCACTTAGTAAAATGTACTTGTTCATTGTGCGGGTTAAGCCTCACTATCATCCTTGTCTTAGGATTGATGAGTTTCTCCAGTTCAGCCATGTTGATTGTCCAATCAGCAGCAGATGATGTTTTTGAAGCTCCATACTTGGGTGGCTGAAGTGGTAGATATCTGCAGGTACCACCAGCCATTTCAATATTTGAAATGTACCTATGTTTCAAGGTTTAGCATCGACACATGGCACGTCCGATGGCTACCCTCACTGATCAAAGAACGGTTCGAAGACGATAACTTCGTCCCCTTGTTCAACAAAGCCCATAAAGGCGCTAAGAATGCCTTCGTTGGCGCCACTAGTGATGGTTACCTCTGTGTCTGGATTGATCTTTCTGCCGAAGAACGGAGAGTAGGCATCAGCTAATGCTTTCCTTAGCCTGGGCCGACCCTTTGCTTGAGTTAGTCAGAATTACAATGTACCACAGGTAGGTCTCCGTGCCTGTGTAGGAGAATACTGGTTGCATTCAACTTTATTCAGAGCTTCCTTGGCTGCATCGATTACAAACTTCGGTGGATTATAGCCACTAAGGATCTTAATGTATCTTCTCGATCTCATTCTTGGAAGGTGACATACTCACAAGAAACCTTGGCCCATGTTTACAATTGGTTGTACCGGAGATGCCGCTGCTGCTTCATTGACCATGGTCCTGGTTGGTTGAAGCATTAGCTAACAATTAGCCTCAAAGACATCCGGCTTAGCATACCAGACATCTTGTTTGTGCCCAGCTACTCTTTTGGCCGGCCGAAAAGGGTCACTCCTCGCTGAAGTTGCAGACATGGCTCGGCGGAACGACGTACAAGGTACGGCAGAAGGACAGGAAGAGAAGGATCGCGTTCTGCAAAGCTGGAACAGTTGCAGCATGCCAATTGATGAGCAGATTTGGATTTGACTTGTCTCAACCTGGACTGTAAAAAACTCTTGGAATATCAATGCGTGCTGCCCATATGCGGCTAGGCCATCCGTATCCGCCCGAGTCACACTCGGCGTTCCTCGGACTTCTATCAGCTTTCACTATTTTCTTCCTATCAAAGCTTTCATCCACCTCCATCCTGAATATTTTTCGTGGGGATACCCCAAGTTACGTCCTGAGCTGTGCACGAGCCTGTTGTAATTTGAAGTACGATAAATTATCCTCGACCAGGTTCTCCGTCACTGCATTTTGGCACTCTCAAAACCTCGTCCTCTCCTACTCCTTTTGGAAAACGATCCGAGAAGATGCGGCTTCTTCGCATGCCTTCTGTATCTTCGTCTCACTCTAGTGGTGGACTCTCGCTTGACAAAACCGTATGAGCTTAAGAAACGAACAGGAACAGCACAATACTGGCTGGATGGAGTATCTATTTCCCGTACTATTGGCAAAAGCATTTTCTAGCACTTGAGCGGTTCTTTCTCTCCTACTTCTGATTCGCTGTGGTTAAATCGCGTTGATGGGAAGCAACCAATTCAAGCGCACTTCTGCATCATGCAAGCAGCCTGCATGACCATGACCACAATACCATTGTAGGTATTCTCATTACCAGCAAAAGTTGGAAGTCAGGTACCACGTATTTCGGTAGCTTTGCATGGTGGAAGCGACTCACTCTGGTACAATACAATAGGTACTGGGCCTCCACATTTTCTCTTCGTCAGCTACTCTCCGTGCAACCCTGTTTGAGCATTCAAACTCTACTTACGTCCTAATCAAGATTTCCTTGGAAGCGTTATCCTTCAACCAAAGAACCTGAACATGAATGGACTGAATCGCTTGAGAGTGGGCTTGGCCATTGGTAGAGGCACTGGCGCAGAGCTGGCAGATGTTTTTACATTAGTTATGAATCGACTTTCAGATCTTTATTCGGTACCCATTGAGCTATACTGTTCGCCCAGAACCTATCACTCTTACTTCTCACTGCTTGGAGAATATGATGATCAGAAGGCTATATCCGACGAGACCTTTCAGGACGTGTCGCACTACGAGACATTCTGCAAGGAAGAAGCTTCTAAGGGCACTCGAGTGATTTTCAGAACGGCAATCAACGCTCAATCGCTTTATCTAGTTCGCCAACACCTCGAAGCTATTAAAATCGAGCAGTTCAGCCAAGGACCTAACTCCCTGCTTCTCATCCGCGATCAAGCTCAAGGCTTTTACACTGGTGCTAATGAGCATGACGTGGCCGGGGAAAAGGTTTCTCGTACCTGCGAATTCAGAAAGGAAATATTTAGCCGTATTATTTCCTACTCTATCATGCGCGCGCGCCAAGTATGGGGCGATCATGGTATCGAGTCCGTATCTATGGTCTACAAGTTCCATCTCTTTGATGGTGTCTTTAGCGCCTGGGCGAAGGACTGGTCGAAAGAGCATGGCATCAGAATCGAATTTGTCCAACCCGACACTGCCAATAGGAACCTGCTTGCATTCGGCCTTCGAGGACGTCACTTAATGATTGCTGGCAACGAGTGGGCAGACATCATGCATGTTATCCTTCTCAACATGTTTGGACAGGGCGCTCAAGAGGCTAGATGCACTGAAAATATCTATCTTCATCCTGATATGCACTGCCTTAGCGAGTTCCAGACAGTACATGGTTCTGCCGATGATCTTGCTGGTAAAGGAAAAGTTAATCCTTCAGCTACTTTGCGGGCAGCTGCCGCGATTCTAGAACGCCATGGGGGCTGCAGAGGACTCGAAAAGGTAATGGACCGGGCGTTGGAAGTACTGCAGCAGCGGAATAAAGGCACACCAGATCAAGGGGGTAATATGTCAACGATGGAAGTGGTCAATTTTATACTGGCCACCATCATGGAAGCATCATCGCCCCCTGATGCAGCAGTTTCCATGCCGTTGCTAATGAACGGGCATGCTGCGAGTGTGCAATCATCCGCATCCATATCCAATTGAATGACGAAGATGGTTTCGTGATTTCGCTCGTAGGCTTGGGTAGACCACCTCCGGTGGATAGCTACGGAGCTTTGGAGGAAGAAGGACCTGATTCCCATTTTCTGTAACTATTGATTCGACAGCATAATTTGGATCGGATCTATATTAATCCCGTACAGTTATAGATTTGAAACGAAAACGCCATTGAACTCGTGCCATAAGTGAGACCTGATGAAGTAGAAGCTACTCATGAAGCTCCACGCAATTTGCTGCAAATCAACTTGTAGAAACTTTCTGATCTTTCGAATACGCTCAAGGTTTCGATGTATCGATGTAGAACTCGAGTGAGCAGTGGATTACATTTCGAATATCTAACCGAGTGCACCTTCCGTATGCAACAAACATTGCCCTGGATACTGCACGCAACAGCATTAACTAGATAGGTGAATTGACAATCATACTACAAATCACAATGCTCTCGATGAGTGTAACCAAGCAGAAAGCAGACCAGACCCGACCCGACCCGAAGCAACGACGGAGAATAAGAGTGGCAAAGCAGAAGGCGGAGTAAGAGAACGGCTTGAGTATTTCGCCATTGGCCACGCTTCAGCGAAATGCCCTCAATCCCATGGAAAATGCCCATCCCAGTCCAGAAAATCAAAAGAAGACATGGAAGAATGTGCCAAGTACTTCGCCTCAGACATCTTTAGCGACATCTCTCGTGCATCAGCAACATAAACAGAGAACTATCTTTCGGATTTAGACACGGTAACACCGCGCATGAACGCGTCTCTCAAATGCCCTTGCTCGATCAACATGGTCGACTGTCCAATATGCGGCAAACCCGTGAAAGAGGCAAAGATAAACAATCACATTGATTCAGGATGCGAAGCCTTTATTGACGAACCTTCGTCCCCTGCCCAATCAAATCAAGATGGGAGTTCCACACCAGTGGCCAGCTTCTTTAAGACAGCTTCGACCAAAAAGGCTGTTCCATCAGCTACAACGAATGCTAGAGCGCCTCAAAGTACTTCCAAAGAACTATCTATTCATGGCATAAGCGCTTCACACATTACTCAACCCGGAATCAAACGCCAAGCAATCGATCTGCAAGATGGCACATCGCGTCCTGCTGGCACGGAGCAAAGCACAAGTTTTGAAGGAGAACCACCCGCAAAGCGAATAAAACCCTCTACAGCGTTTCAAAAAGCGGCTCCTCTTGCTGAACGAATGCGACCTCGGTCTCTTGACGAGGTATATGGACAAGAGCTTGTTGGGCCTGATGGTGTTCTTCGAGGACTTATTGAAACGGACAGGACACCATCAATGATACTATGGGGAGGAGCTGGAACGGGCAAGACTACTATTGCACGAGTAATCGCGAATATGGTCGGCAGCCGTTTTGTGGAAATTAGTAGCACAAGCTCTGGGGTTGCAGAGTGTAAGAAGATCTTCGCAGAAGCAAGAGGAGAGCTTGGCTTGACTGGGAGGAAGACGATAATATTCTGCGATGAGATCCATAGGTTTTCGAAAAGTCAGCAAGACGTCTTTCTGGGGCCCGTAGAGAGTGGACAGATCACGTTGATAGGGGCCACGACGGAGAATCCATCCTTCAAGGTCCAAAATGCGCTTCTATCCAGATGCCGGACGTTCACCTTGCAGAAGCTTATAGGTGCCGACCTTGTCTCTATACTTCAGCATGCCCTCGAAGTCGAAGGCCCTAATTACAGTCCTTCTTCGCTAGTTGACGACGATCTCATCAAATACCTTGCTGCTTTCTCAGACGGAGATGCAAGAACAGCCCTGAATCTCCTGGAGCTTGCAATGAACCTGTCTACCCGGCCCTCAGCAACTAAAGAAAGTATCAAATCGGCCCTGACCAAGACTCTGGTCTATGATCGCGCTGGAGACCAGCATTGTAAGCTTGATACTTTTTCTACTCCGTTTGTACTTGTCACTTTCGTCTCTTTTCTTTAATCCGCATACGCTTCAATTGTTACGCCATTTTCAGGTCTTGACCCCTATCCGTTTAATTTTCGTACCCCTTGATTTATGAGTCCATGAATGTTTTGCTTGTCATGTTATTTTTTCTTGCCAAACTGTGATTTTCTAGAATGATCCTGTCTATTCTTGTGTACTTCTTAGAAACACGTTCTCACATACATGGCTTCATGGCCGTTCCTTTTCTCTACCACATTTGTACACCATCTCAAACTATCGCACATACCCTTCAAATCCCCTATCAAGAATATGCACAGAAGCTGCAGGATTACCCGTCTCCACCAACCCCCAACTGATTCGCCGCCCCACAGACGACACCATCTCCGCTCTCCACAAATCAATCCGTGGCTCCTCTCCCTCCGCCTCCCTCTACTATCTCGCCCGCATGCTCGCCTCTGGCGAAGATCCTCTCTACATCGCCCGCCGCCTCATCGTTGTCGCCTCCGAGGACATAGGCCTCGCAGACAACAGCCTTCTCCCCCTCGCCACGGCAACCTACACTGCGTGCGAAAAAATCGGCATGCCCGAGGTCAAGATCAACCTCGCGCATTGCGTCGTCGCGCTATGTCACGCCAGGAAGAGCACAAGAGTCTATCGAAGCATGGCGAATGTAGAGCAGGTACTGCAAGAGCCGGGCATGGCGGGCTTGCCCGTGCCGGTGCATTTGCGGAATGCGCCAACCAGGCTGATGAAGGAGATGGGGTATGGGGCGGAATATAAGTATAACCCGAGGTTTAGGGATGGGAAGTGCAAGCAGGAGTATTTGCCGGAGGGGTTGCAGGGGAAGGAGTTTATGGAGGAGGAGGATCTGGGGGTGGAGGTTGATAAGGAGCTGGACTAACTTGAGAGAAGGGAAGACCGGGGCACGCGGTTGGATGTTTGGCTGGGATGAAGGAGGTGGGTCGGAGATGATGAGGAAAATGGGGTCAGTTGGTGTCCAGGAGGGATGTAGAGGCCGGGCTATTTGCTGTTTTTGCGCTCGGATGACGGCTTTCTCGATATCTGTACCGTGGAGGAATAGGGGAAGTCGATAAAAGAAAGCGGAGGGTGAGGACGTAGCATTCTACACCCTAGTAACAGAGATAGGATTCGGGAGGTGGATGGCTAGGTATGAAGAAGGGCTCGGAAACCGTGCGAATTTGAATAGGTTTGTTCTCGTGATGTACCTTGAGCATAGATACCCCATGCAGCGAGCGGATCACATGGTTTGGGAGCTCGGGTGGCGATTGACGGTTTTCGCGGAAGTGGAGGAGTGGGTAGCAAGACAAGCATCTCTGACATTCGATTTGGTGATTAAGGGCTCTCCTAATCACTTCAGGTCTGTGGTTGGTGTGAAGGTCCATACCCACCGCTGTTCCCTTGTTATCCCACCCTCCTTCCCGCCCCCTCCCCAAAACACACCAAGCCCCACTCAAACAAGCACCCCCGCCTCCACCCACTCCTCCGGTACCCCAAGCCTACACCCCCTCGCATCACTAACCCACTTCACAAAGACCGGATTCGCCTTTTCGACCTCAGGCGGGGTGGCGTCGGCGTCTGAACCAGCGCCAGCGCCGTTGGCACTGATTTCGGCTGCGGAGAGTTTGCCGCGTCGTTTGGGGGCTTGTTTTTTGAGGAGGCGGTTGATCGTGTCCATCTGTGCGAGTGGGGAGAGTTAGTTGGGGTGGTTTTTGGAGGATGTGTTGGTAAGGGGGGTAAAGAGAGGGGAGGGGTGGAGAAGCGGTGCGGAGCGGTGCGGAGTTGGGGCGCATACCTTTTCCTCTTCGTTGCGCTTCTCGCTGAGGTTCTTGCGACGGCGTGCCATTTCGGCGCGGCGCATGGCGTGTTCTTCGGCTGTGAAATGTTTTTTCGTTTGCGGTTCTGCAGGGGAGAAGGTTGGTAGAGCTTAGGGTAGCGGGAAGATAGAGACATACCCATCGGCAGTTGAAGAAAGTCGCCCTCCGCCATTACTTGATCTAGTCTACTCCTTTGCCTCTTTGTCATCTTACTGATGTCGGGCGTGCTGGCTCTACTTCCTGTACCCGGGCTTCGACTCTCCTCATCTTGATTCGTCTCGTCCACGTCCCCTTCTGCGTCTTCCTCTGCGTCCTCTGCTTCGGCTTCCGAATCTAGCTCGGAGAGCTCTTCGTCATCGTCTTCCATTTCCATTTCCTTGGACTCCACGCTCTTTAAGTTTCCGTCCTGTGCGGGTGTGACAACGACACTTGGTTTCTGCGTTGGCCCTGTCATCTTCAGCATTCGCGGAGAACCCAATAGTGTGCCAACGTCCATTTCTACGTCTCCATCCGCATCAGCGTCTGCACTGTCAGCCTCGGCTTCCTCCTCCTCATCTTCCTCCTCGTCGTCTTCTTCCTCTTCGTCCATCTCTTGGTCACTGGGCACCACCTCATCTTCCTCTTCGTCATCTTCGTCGTTTTCGCTCTCGCTTTCCACCACAATACTCCTTTTTGCTCTGCTACCCCTTGGTCCGTTGATAATCTCACCGCCCACAAACGAGTCCCTCGAGTTGATCGATACGTTCTTCTGTTTTCCTGACGTAGCTTCGCGTAATTTGCTCGAGGGCATCTTTACGGTAAGGTGAATAGATTTCTTGGCATCTTCTGGGGATCGAGATTCTGAGCGCGCAACAGTGACTGCTTGGCTCTGGATTCCTGACGCGGCACGCCGAGGCCGCCCCATTTTGGGGGAGGGTGGACTGGGATGGGAAGTCAGAGAAGCGCGAGAGCGGAGGGTGCGTCGTTCAGCAGGCATTTCGACTTGAGCTGGAATGACGAAAATTGTTCAATACACAAAATGGGTGTTAAGGTTTAAAGATACGCAAAGGCGAAAGCTAAAGCTGCAAGCAATGTGCGTAATTGACCTGTCAAACCAGAATATCTGCAGGAACGATAACAGATGACGGGGGGCCAGATGCACGCTGCCGGACGCTTGGGTTCAAGGATTTTACTCTTGCAAATTTGGAGACATATGGTCAGATGGACCTTATACAGTCCAGTGCATGAATGACATAAGGTCGATGAAAATATACTGTAATCAATGGATGGAATGCTAACAACTCGTGAAATAAGCGGTGGGTTTTCACATACATATTCATGTTGGAGGGCTGTCGAGGAGCTACATCGGTTCCCTTGGCGCCTTGTAGCCAATCGTCGCCGCCTTCGGTACCATCATAGCTGACGCTGCGAAGTCGCTTAGCTGGTCTCTCCGCCATCCTGCTGACGCCAACCGTTGGCTGAGCTGAATTTAGACAATGGGGACGGCTGGCGTCAAGTTGAAGCGACTTCAGGGCAAGATTTACCGAAGCACAATTGGTCAAGTAGCAAGATGATAGTTTATCTCTCTGGCAATGCCGGTTGAATAATCCAAAGCTCTCAATTTGCCCTCTCCCGCATCATGTACAGCAACTGTATGGTTCAATATAGATTACATCTTGAATGTGCTAGTTGAAGGATACCGTAACATATCGAGCCGAGGTCCATTGTCCGTTCCCTTCTTCGAAGCAATTTTCAACAGCTTCCAACTTCCACAAAAGGAGCAACATGAGTGATCCGCAGAAGCCCGGCGCGAAAGCCATACCAGAGTGGCAACGTGAGAAGCCTTCCGATGCAGCAGCTAACCCCCAGAAAGGCTCTCTAGAGAGCTCTAACAAGCCAGGAGACGCCAATCCCGGGTCAAGAGCTATTCTAATTGAACAAGCTTCGCGATTCCTCGAAGATCCAGAGATAAAGCATTCCACAATGGAACGCAAGATACAGTTCCTAGAGTCCAAGGG
>JAABUR0100002139.1_pt1 | contig 31682 bp, 30 predicted proteins | sample 5560091 | NCBI WGS metagenome assembly JAABUR01 (sample SAMN10711879, study PRJNA513375) | rock metagenome | isolation source: Antarctica rocks | place: Antarctica: Victoria Land, University Valley sud
GCGCAGGGGTGGCAGGCCCGTGCCGACGACGACGCGACCCTGCGCTGGGTCGCCGAAGGGCTCGTGCCCAACCTGGCGCGCACCCCCGACGAGATCACCAACCTCCTTGGCGGCCTGGCGGGTCGTGACGTGCCGGCCGGCCCGAGCGGTGCACCCAGCCGAGGTGGCGCCCACGTGCTGCCGACGGGCCGCAACTTCTACTCGGTGGATCCCAAGGCCATCCCCTCCCCCCTCGCCTGGGAGGTGGGCCAGGCGCTCGCCGACCGCCTCATCGAGCGTCACCTCGATGAGACTGGCACCTACCCGCGCACCGTCGGGTTGGTGCTGTGGGGGACCGCGGCGATGCGCACCGCCGGCGACGACGCTGCCGAGGCCCTCGCGCTGCTCGGCGTCCGACCCCTCTGGAACCTCGAGAGCCAACGGGTGAGCGGCCTGGAGGTCATCCCCGTCGCCGAGCTGGGCCGACCCCGCGTCGACATCACGCTGCGCATCAGCGGCTTCTTCCGCGACGCCTTCCCCCACGTGATCGACCTGCTCGACGACGCCGTGCGCCTCGTGGGCGGGCTCGACGAACCCGACATCGACAACCCGGTGCGCGCCGCAGGCACCGACGATCCCCGCCTGTGGGGGCCGCCACCGGGCGGGTACGGTTCGGGCATCCAGGCCGTGCTCGAGCAGCGGTCGTGGCGTACCGACGCCGACCTGGCCGAGGTGTACCTGGCCTGGTCAGGCTTCGCGTACGGCCGTGGCCGCCGCGGCGTGGCCGACCCCGACGGGATGCGCCGCCGCTTCGCCGCGATCGAGGTCGCGGTCAAGAACCAGGACAACCGCGAGCACGACATCTTCGACTCCGGCGACTACCTCCAGGACCACGGCGGCATGGTCGCGGCGGTGCGCTCCCTGCGCGGCGAGGCTCCCAAGGCGTGGTTCGGGGACTCGTCGGACCCCGCCAACCCGCAGGTGCGCTCCCTGAAGGAAGAGGCGGCGCGGGTCGTGCGCAGCCGGGTGCTGAACCCCCGGTGGATCGAGGCGATGCAACGCCACGGGTACAAGGGTGCCTTCGAGCTCGCCGCCACCGTCGACTACCTGTTCGGCTACGACGCCACCGCCCACGTCATCGAGGACTGGATGTACGAGCGGATCACCGACGCCTACGTCGCTGACGCCGGCATGCGGGCGTTCTTCGCCGCGTCGAACCCGTGGGCGCTGCGCTCCATCGCCGAACGGCTCATCGAGGCGGAGGACCGCGGCCTCTGGAACGCCTCCGCCGAGGCCCGCGAGACACTCGTCGACGCGGTGCTCGAGGCCGAGGGCTGGGAGGAGGCCCGATGAGCCCCGGAGCGTTCCCGTTCGAGGACGTCATCGACCAGGACGACGCCAAACTCGCCCTCGTCCTCGCGGCCGTCGATCCGCGGATCGGGGGCGTGCTGCTGCGCGGCCACAAGGGCTCGGCCAAGACCACCCTGGCCCGCGGCCTGGCTGGGCTCCTTGGCGGCGCACCCTTCGTCGAGCTGCCCCTCGGTGCCACCGAGGACCGCCTGGTCGGCACGCTCGACACCGCCGCGGCCCTGACCGGCGGGGGCTTCCGGTTCCGTCCTGGGCTGCTCGCCGAGGCACACGGGGGTGTCCTCTACGTCGACGAGATCAACCTGCTGGCCGACCACCTCGTGGACACCCTGCTCGACGTCACCGTCTCGGGGGAGAACCTCGTGGAGCGCGACGGCATCTCGCAGCGCCATCCCGCCCGCTTCGTCCTCGTGGGCTCGATGAACCCCGAGGAGGGCGAGCTGCGGCCGCAGCTCCTCGACCGGTTCGGGTTCTGCGTCGAGATGACCGCGCCCGGCGACATCGAGGACCGCGTCGAGGCGCTCCGCCGACGCCTCGCGTTCGACCAGCACCCCCTCGCCGATCCTCCGCCGACGGCCGCGGACGACAGCGGGGAGCCCCCGATCACGGCGGAGCGCATCAAGACGGCCCGTCTCGCGACCACACCCACCGCCCTGCTCCAGGCCGCCGCCCGCCTCGCGACCCTGGTCGGGGCCGAAGGGCTCCGCGCCGACCTCACCCTGTGCCGGGGCGCGTCGGCACTCGCCGGCCTCGAGGGCCGCGGGGAAGCCACCCTGGTCGACCTGCGACGGGTGGCGCCGTTGGCGCTCGCCCACCGCAGCCGTCGCGGACCGTTCGACCCGCCGACCCTGGCGCCCGATGACCTCGAGCGAGCCCTCGACGAGGCGCTGGGCGATCCTGCCAGCCAGGACCGGCGACCCGGCAACCACGAGGACGCGGAGGACCCCGTCCTCGACGGTTCCGACGGCACCGACGGCGAGGGCGATCCCGCCACGCCACCGGGCGGGTCGGGTGGCGCCGACGAGCGGACCCTGGCCGTCGGCGCCGCTCGCCGCGCGCCCATGCCCGAGCCTGCGCAGGCGACCGCCGTCCGGGGGAGGTTCGTTCGCGACGTGCCCGCGGGGGAGGGCCGCCCGGTGGCCGTCGCGCCGACGGTGCGGGCGTTGGCCGGTCGGCGGGCGACGGACCCGTCGGCGGTGCTGCGGACAGAGGATCTGCGGGCCGAGGTCCGGGTCGCGCCGAAGCAGCGAACGATCGTCCTGTGCGTCGACCTGAGCGGCTCGATGGGAGCCGACGACCGGGCCCGTGCCGCATCCGGCACCGCGATCGGTCTCCTCACCGGCGCCTACCAGCGACGTGACCGCGTCGCCCTGGTGGGCTTCCGTGGTCCCGGTGCCGAGGTGCTGCTGGCGCCGACCTCCAGCATCGAGGTGGCGAGGAACCGGCTCGATGCACTCGTGACGGGGGGCGAGACCCCGCTGGCCGACGGCATCACACGAGGCCTGGAGATCGCCGTGGCCGACACGTCGGCCGGCGGCGACGCGCTGCTCGTCGTGCTCACCGATGGGCGCGCGACCGGACGGCCCGACGCGGTCGAGGCTGCTCTGGCGGCCGCCGGGGCCGTCCAGCGCCGGCGCGTTCCCTCGCTGGTGCTCGACTGCGAGTCCGGTCCGATCCGCCTGCGCCTGGCCGATCGGCTCGCGTTGGCCATGGGGGCGCGACACCTCGATGTCGACGCGCTCGACCCTGTCGCGCTGACGGCCACGATTCGCGGCAGCGTCGCGTTGGCGTCGCCGTGATCACGCTGATCGTCGGGGGCGCCCGGTCGGGCAAGTCCCTCGTCGCCGAGCGACTCGTCGCGTCGCTGCCCCCGCCCACGACCTATGTGGCCACCGCCGTCGTCGATCCCGCCGACCCGGACTTCGTCGCCCGCATCGAGGCGCACCGCTCCCGACGACCGGCGACCTGGGCGACGGTCGATGCCGGAGCGGACCTCGCCGGTCAGCTCGCCCACATCGAGGGCACTGTGCTGGTCGACGCCCTCGGGACCTGGGTCGCCGCGTCCGAAGGCTTCGCCGTCGATCTGGACGCGCTCGTGGGCGCGCTGTCCCGCCGCACGGACGACACCGTGGTCGTCACCGAGGAGGTCGGGCTCGGGGTGCACCCCTCGACCGAGGTCGGAGGACGGTTCCGCGACGTGCTCGGCCTCGTGAACCAGGCGGTGGCCGAAATCGCCGACCGGGTGCTGCTGGTGGTCGCGGGACGGGTCCTCCCGCTCGAGCGGCGCCCGTGGTGATCCGGGCACTTGGGTTCCTCACGGTCGTGGGTCGGTCGGCACCACCGGACCCATCGACCCTGCGCTGGTTCCCGTTCGCTGGCGCGCTCATCGGGCTCACGGTGGGCGGGCTCTGGTGGGGTGCCGCGGAGGTCTGGTCCCCGGCCCTCGCCGCGGCGCTCGTGGTGGCGGCGGATCTGGCCATCACCGGGATGCTGCACCTCGACGGCCTCACCGACACCGCGGATGGCGTCCTGCCCCACCTGGGTCGGGCACGTCGCCTGGCCGTGATGGCCGAGCCGACCGTTGGCGCGTTCGGTGTGGGTGTGGCGGTCGTGGTGTTGCTGGTGCGCTGGGCGGCCTTCGCGATGCTGGCCCCGAGCGTGGTCCTGGTCGGCGGGCTCTGGTGCGTAGCCCGCTCCGTGATGGCCGTCGCGCTCCGGGCCGTTCCCTACGCACGGGAGGGCGGCGGGCTGGCCTCGGCGTTCGTCGGGACCCGATCCTGGTTCGGGCTCGCCCTGGTCGGCACCGCCCTGGCGCTCGGGCTGGGCGTCTTGGCCGCTGGCACAGCGGGCGCAGTGGCCGTGGTGGCGGCCGCCGTCGCGGGAGCCGGGGTGGTCGCGCTCGGCGTGTCCCGCCTCGGCGGGTACACCGGCGACGTGCTGGGCGCGGCCGGGATGATGGCTGAGACCGTCGGCTTGGTCGCGGCGGCAGCGCGGTGGTGAACCGACGCCTGCTCGGGGTGGCCGTAGGTCTCGGCGCCGACCGGTTGGCCGGCGAGCCACGACGGGTGCCGCACCCGGTCGCGCTGTTCGGCCAGGCGATGGGTCAGGTCGAGCGCGCGTGGTACGCGCCGCGCCTCGGCAACGGCGCCGCCTATACGGCAACGGGGGCCGGCATCGGAGCACTGGCCGGTCTCGCCGTGCAGTCCACGGCCCTGGCCACCTACGTGGCGGTCGCGGGCAGGTCCCTCGCCGATGCTGCCGCGGATGTCGGCGCGGCGCTCGACGCCGGCGATCTCGATCGGGCTCGGGCGTTGCTGCCAGCGCTCGTCGGCCGAGACCCCAGCGGCCTCGACGAAGCGGAGCTGTGTCGCGCCGTGGTGGAGTCGGTCGCCGAGAACACGGTCGACGCGGTGGTCGCCCCGGCACTGTGGGCCGGGCTCGGCGGTGCCCCCGGGGCCCTCGGCTACCGGGCCGTCAACACGATGGACGCCATGGTCGGCCATCGCTCCGAGCGGTACCGGCGCTTCGGCACGCCCACAGCACGCCTCGACGACGCGGCCAACTGGCTACCCGCCCGGTTCACCGCGCTCCTGGTCGCCGTAGCCCGACCGGGCCGCGCCGCCGAGGTGTGGCGGACGGTCCGCACCGACGCCCCGGGCCACCCATCGCCCAACGCGGGTGTAGCCGAAGCTGCCTTCGCAGCTGGGCTCGGGGTCCGCCTGGGCGGCCGGAACCACTACGGAGACCGAACCGAGGACCGTCCCCGCCTGGGCCGCGGTCGCCCCGCGCGCCGAGACGACATCCGCGAAGCCATCCGCCTCTCCCGAGACTGCACCGCGCTACTGGGCCTGACCCTGGTCGGTGCCGGACTGGTCGCCGACCGCCGGGCCCGAGGAAGCGGGCGTCGTCGACCATGATCACCCCCTCCGGCGCCCACGGCGGCGACGGCCCGGCGGTGGCCGCCAGCCTCGGTCTCGACCCGGGCCAGATCCTCGACCTCTCGGCCACGCTCAACCCATTTGCGCCCGACCTGGCGCCGCTGCTCACCCGTCACGCCGACACGGTGCGTCGCTACCCCGACCCGATCAGAGCGTCGCGCGCTCTGGCCGACGCCACCGGTGTCGACCCGACTCGACTCCTGATCACCAACGGCGGGAGCGAGGCGATCACCCTGGTCGCCCGCGAGCTGGGTGGGGCCGTCGCCTCCGAGCCCGAGTTCGCGCTGCACCCACGGTCGCGGGCCGGTCCGGTGTGGCGAAGCGACCCCCACAGCCCCACCGGCAGCCTCGCGGCCGCCTCTGATGTCGCGGGCGTGTGGGATGAGGCCTTCTACGCGTTGGCGACCGGACGCTGGACGGCCGGCCGCGACGGGGCGGTTGTCGTCGGCTCGCTGACCAAGCTCTTCGCCTGCCCCGGCCTCCGACTCGGCTACGTCATCGCCGACGACATCGATCGCTTCGCCCGCCATCAGCCCGTGTGGTCCGTCGGGTCCTTGGCGCTCGCTGTCCTGGGCGATCTCCTCGAGGCGGCCGATCTGCCTGGATGGGCGAGAGCGATCGCTGGTCACCGCCGCGAGCTGGCCGCACTCCTGTCGGACCACGGCCTGACGGCAGCGCCCTCCGACGCGCCCTGGCTCCTCGTCGATGCCCCCGGGCTGCGAGCGCGTCTCGCCCCCCACGGCGTCGTCGTCCGCGACTGCACCAGCTTCGGCCTGACCAACCACGCTCGGATCGCCGTCCCCGACGAGCGGGGCCTCGCCCGACTCGCCGCTGCCCTGGCAGAGGCGGCTCGATGAGGGACCACCTCGACGCCGTCGTCCTCGACATCGGCGGGACGCTCTTGGCCGAAGCACCCCCGGGCACCCCTACCGCCGACCTCGAGGTGCGGTGCCTGTCCAACGTGCTCGGCGACCTGCGGGTACTGGCCCGGTCGGTGCGCCTGGCTGCTGCGACGAATACCGCTGTCATGTCCGAAGCTGACATCCGTCGCCTGCTCGCCCCGAGCGGGCTCGACGACCTGCTCGAGGTCGTCGTCACCTCCGCCGACGTCGGCGCCGCGAAGCCCGATCCGGCGGTGCTGCTCGTCGCGCTCGAACGCCTCGGGGGTATCGCAGCGGATCGGGCCCTCTTCGTCGGCGACCAACCCACCGACGCAGAAGCGGCCGCCGCCGCCGGCATGCCCTTCGCCCTGGTCCACCCGGGAGGGGTGCTCGCCGCAGTGCAGGAGTGGCTGGACCAACGTGACGGCGAGGGACAGCGTCGCTGGCCGCGCCCCGTACCGCTCATCGGTGATCCGACCTCGGCCGCCGAACGATCCGCCCAGCCCGCCGCCTGGCGCCTCTCCGATGAGCACCGTCGAGGGCTCTACGAAGTGATCCACACGCGGCGCGACGTGCGCCGGTTTCGTCCCGACCCGATCCACGGCGACCTCGTACGTCGCATCCTCAAGGCCGCCCACGCGGCACCCAGCGTCGGCCACTCCCAGCCGTGGCGGTTCATCCTCGTCACCGACGCACCAACGCGTGAACGGGCCGCGTGGATCGCCGACCAGGAACGGTTGACCCAAGCCGCGCAGCTCACACCCACCGCCGGACAACACATGCTCGACCTCCAACTCGAAGGCATCCGTGAAGCGCCCATGGGGATCGTGGTGTGCTGCGACCGTCGCGCCGCAGCCGCTGGCGTACTCGGCCGCCGGACCTTCCCCGACACCGATCTGTGGTCCTGCGCCTGCGCGATCGAGAACCTATGGCTCGCAGCGCGAGCCGAAGGCCTCGGGGTGGGTTGGGTGACCCTGTTCCCGCCCGAGGATCTCGCTGCGCTGCTCGCCCTGCCCGCCGATGTCGTGCCCCTCGGCTGGCTGTGCATCGGGTGGCCCGACGAGCGGCCCCCAGCACCAGGGCTCGAGCGGGCCGGTTGGTCGGAGCGCCTGCAGCTCGATGACGTCGTGGTGCGGGAACGATGGCCGACGACGGTGGATGGACCCGCACCCCCCGTGTCGAAGCTCCGCGCCCCGGACCAGGGCGCCGTCGTCGCCGCCCGTGACGCCGCCGACACGCTCCTCACCCCGCTCGGCTCACTCGGCGTGCTCGACCGAGCGATCGACCGGGTCGTCGCACTCGGTCACGCCGACCTCTCCGGCGGGACGCTCGTCCTCGCCGGCGGACGTCATCCCGTGACCGAGCTGGGAGTGAGCGCGTTCTCGACCACGGTCACTGACGAGGTCCTCGACGCGGCCCGCTCGGGACGAGCGCTTGGCGCGATTGCCGCAACCAGCGCCGGCCTCCGGATCGTCGTGATCGACGGGGGCTCGAGCACCGGGAACCTCCGCGACGCTGACGCCCTCGACCCCACCGCCGTAGGCGTGCTCATCGACCAGGGGATCATCGTCGGACAAGAAGCGGCCAGCCGAGGCCTCGTGGCGCTCGGCGAGGTCGGGATCGGCAACACCACCGTCGCCGCCGCGCTGGCCGCCGTGTTGCTGGGGCTGGCCGCCGACCAGGTCGTCGGGCTCGGCGCAGCTGCCGACACGGCCATCGTCGACCGCAAGCGCCAGGTCATCGCCCAGAGCCTGCACCGCTCGCGCCAGGCACACGGCGAACGGGTCACCGAACCCCTGACCGCGCTGGCGTGCCTGGGCGGCCCCGAGTTCGCGCTCCTCACCGGGGTGAGCCTCGGCGCAGCCGAACGAGGAGCCCCCATCATCCTCGATGGCCTCGCCACCTCCGTCGCGGCGCTCCTCGCGGTGCTCATCGAACCTGCAGTCGCGGCACATCTCATCGCCGGACAACGAAGCCGGGAGGCCGCCCACGGGGCGGTGCTCGTCCGCCTGGGGTTGGAGCCACTCCTCGACCTCCGGTTCCGGGCGGGCGAGGGATCGGGGGCGTGCCTCGGAGCAAACCTCCTCCTCCACGCTGTGCGCATCCGCCTGCGCACAGCACGCACAGGGTGAGCTCTCGATCGGGTTTGCTTCTCGGCGAGGAGGAGGCCGAAGTCGCGGTGCCGGCGGACAGACGTAGTCCGGCCCTCGTGGGCTCCAGCTCGAACGCCTCGTTGTGCGTGACCTTGGCGTGACCTAACGGCCGGTCACGAGGCGAGATTCGGCGGTACTGGCCGACACCGGACGAACCCCGTGACCTGCACTTTCGCGGGAATCGGCTGGTCACGGATCGAACAGCATCCGGCGACACAAGACCGAACTCGACGAACGAGGGTTCAGTCGATTGCCCTGCTCAGACCACCTGAGCGCTACTGGACGACACGACGCACCACCCGATCGGCGAGAGTTCAAGTCCCCCCTCGCCCACTCGACCACTCCGAGGTCTTCGACTGGTCGCGACACCGGCAGCGATGGCGGTCCGATCAGATTCCGGCGAAGAAGTCGATCAGCGTCGCGCCCACGGCCGGGCCGTGCGTGAACACCCCCAGATGGCTGGCGCCCGGGATCTCCACGAACCGACACCCGGGAATGACGGCGGCCGCCTCCCGAGCTCGAGCCGGCGGGGAGTCGACGTCATGTTCGAACGCCAGCACCAGACAGGGCGCCGAGATCGTCGGCCACGCCCGGGTGCGCTCAGCGTCGTTCGACCACGCCAGGCATGCCTCGTATTGGCCCAGTCGGCCGGGATTGGGCCATGGCGGCTGCTCGCCGATCAACGCCAGCCAGGGCTCGACGACACCGTCGTCCTGGAGGTCGTGGTTGGGGAGGTACCGCAGCGTCTCCACCGCGTAGAACAGTGGGGGCAGGTCGGTATCGAGCCGGGCCAGGTCGCGTTCGACGGTCGTGACAGCCTTCTCCCAGGCGGTGCCGACGTTGCAACTGCCGATGAACGCGGCCCCGCGCACTCGGTCGGCGTGGCGGATCGCCAGGGTCTCTGCGACCCAGCCGCCCATCGAGTAACCGGCGATGCGGACCGATTCGATGCCCAGGTGGTCGAGCAGGCCCAGGGTGTCGCCCACCATGGCGTCTACCGAGTACGGCGCGGGCGGCGATGACGACGGGCTGACGCCTCGGTTGTCGAAGGTGACGACCTGGTAACCGGCTGCAGTGAGGGCGGGCACCAGGTCCAGGTGCCAGGCGATCGCGGGCTGGCCGCACCCACACACGAGCACGACAGGCTCTCCATCGCCGGCGACGTCGTAAGCGATGGTCACCTCCCCGGTCGAGAGCTCCGGCATCTTTCTCCCTCCCAGATCAGAGGTCGACCGTCCGGCCGGCCCCACGAGGCATAGAGGTCCCATCCGGACCGATCAAGTCCGTCCCTCACGACGCGGTATCGCGAACGGTACGGTCCCAGCGGTGGGGGACTCCGTCGAGCCGTTCGATGAACTGATGGGCGACCTCGACCACCCGATGATCATCGTGACGACGGCGGTGGACGAGGTGCGGGCCGGGTGCCTCGTGGGCTTCCACGCCCAGTGCGGGATCGACCCGCCGCTGTACTCCGTGTGGCTGTCGAAGGCGAACCACACCTACCGCATCGGGGCGCTGGCCGACACGTTCGCCGTCCACTTCCCCACCCCGACCAATCGGGCCCTCGCCGAGCTGTTCGGCACCACCACCGGCAACGAGACCGACAAGTTCGAGCGCTGCTCGTGGACGCCCGGGCCCGACGGCGTGCCCATGCTCGACGACTGCCCGGAGCGCTTCGTCGGCCGGCGCAACGCCCTTCTGGACCCCGGCGCCGACCACGTGTGCCTCATGCTCTCGCCCATCGAAGCCGCCCACGCCGGCGGCCGAGACTGGCTCACCTTCGCCCAGGTCGCCGACCTCGAGGCCGGCCACCCCGCCGAGGACCGCCAGCGGCCGGTCTGACCGGCTGGCAAGAGACGTTCGGGCGTCGCCTGCCGTTTTCGGTCGCGATCTACCCGAACGTTCGCGGGGGCCGCGGCCTGACCCGCGGAGAGTGGCGCCCGGACTGCTGACCGCGGCCGACAGCGGGCTGGGCCAGACTGACCGCGTGCTATCCGGGACCTCCCCAACCCCCGCCGCCTGTACCTGGCCGAGCTCCGCTTCTACGGCGACCGACCGGTGATCAGCGCCCACAAGGTCGGCGCCTGAGGGCGTGGCGGCCGGTCGCTTCGCACCGAGCCCCACCGGGTCGCTGCACCTCGGGAACCTGCGCACCGCGCTGGTGGCCTGGCTGTTCGCCCGGTCGGCCGGGTCCCGGTTCGTGGTGCGGATGGAGGACCTCGACCCGGGCGCCGTCCGGGAGCACCTCGTGGCCGAGCAGCTCGCCGACCTGGCCGCGCTCGGCCTCGACTGGGACGGGCCGGTCGAGCGCCAGTCCGAGCACCGCGACCGCTTCGCCGCCGCCATCGACAGCTTGACCGCGGCCGGCACCACCTACCCCTGCTTCTGCACCCGGAGGGAGATCCGGGATGCTGCCCGGGCCCCCCACGGCCCCTATCCCGAGGGCGCCTACCCGGGGACCTGCCTCCATCTGAGCGACGCCGAGCGCGAGGCCCGGACCGGCACCGGGCGGGCGCCGGCCCTGCGCCTGCGAGCCAGCGGCGCCCGGGTGCGCTTCGAGGACCGCCTGCACGGCGAGGTGGAGGGAGCGGTCGACGACCTCGTGCTGCGCCGGGGCGACGGCACCCCCGCCTACAACCTGGCGGTGGTCGTCGACGACGCCGCCCAGGGAGTCGAGGAGGTCGTGCGGGGCGACGACCTGCTGGCCTCCACGCCCCGTCAGCTCCACCTGGCCCGGCTGCTCGGGCTGCCTGTCCCGGAATACGCCCACGTGCCGCTCGTGCTCGGCCCCGACGACGCCCGCCTGGCCAAGCGCCACGGCGCGGTCACCCTGGCCGACCTGGCCGCCGCCGGCACCACTCCGACCCACGTGCTGAGCTGTCTGGCCGCCAGCCTCGGGCTGGCCGCGCCGGGCGAGGCGGTCACGCCGTCGGCGTTGCTCGATCGGTTCGATCCGGCCGCGCTCCCGCAGGATCCGTGGGTGCCGGACCGGTCGGGGCCGCCGGCTCGTTGAGGCTCGCGACGCGGGCGAGGAGGTCGGCTCGATCGGCCGGTTCGAGCGCCGCCCACTCCTCCTCGATGGCCGTCATGGCGGCCCGGGCCCGCCGGCGTGAGCCCGCCGACGAAGAAGGCGACGACGCCCCCTCCGACTCCGCGCCCGGCTCGGCCTCGGACTCCCGCGCCCTGGCCGCCGCCACGCTCCGCCGCAGCGAAGCACCGCCGGCCAGGGCCTCGGCCAGGTCGGGGTGACGGAGGACGAGGAGGTAGTAGCGCACCAGCCGGTCGCTCACGCCGAGCTCGCGGGCGATGACCGGGCTGGACCGACCGTCGGCGGCCGCCCGGCGGACCACCTCCAGCAACTCGGCCGGCCGCAGACCGGCCCGGGCGGTGTTCTCGGCGGCCTGGGCGACGTGGGTGGCGGCGGGGCTGTCGGGCTCGACGACCACGGCGTCGACGTCGTCCCACCCGAGGCGCAGCGCCGCCTCCGCCCGTCGCCACCCCGCCACGATCCGGAACCGGCCGGCGAACCCCGGTTCGGGGCGCACCACGATCGGCTGGATCAGGCCGTGCGCGGCGAGGGAGTCCTGGAGTCGGGAGAGGGCAACCTCGTCGAGGGCCCGGCGGGGCTGGTCCTCGTCGACCACCAGCGCCGCGAGCGGGAGCCGGCGGACGTCGGTCATCGGCGGCAACGCTTCCCCAGCGACGCCGGCTCCGCAAGGTGCGACCCACCGTCGATGGGCGCGAGGATGGCGCCGTGACCCTTGTGGTGTGGCTCGGCGTGGCTGCCATGTTCATCGCGGTCATCGCCCTGGCGGCGTGGAGCGACCGACGCGACCGGCGTCTCGGCATCGACCCCAGCGACCGGGCCGAGAGCCTGGGCCGCCGTCGCCAGCTCATGCGGGAGCAGGGCCTGATGCGACGCCTGACCCGATCGACGGCCGACGACGACGGCCCCGGTCGCCCGCGGCGAGGGCCCTACTCCTGACCCGAGCCCGCGCCGCCCGCAGGACTCAGCGCGGTCGGCGGGCCTGGTCGGAGTCGGGGCTCACCATCAGCGAGGAAGCGTCGACCGCCTCGAAGTCTCCCCCCGTGATCGCCCGCAGCGTCGCGAGCGCCTCGTTGTCCCACGCGTCCCCATCGGCCGCCGGCGGGGCGACGTGTGGTCGATGCGACCGTCTGCCGGCCAACCGGTAGAACGGGGACGTGCTGAAGAAGTTGCGCCACCGCCTGTCCCAGACCGTCGAGGAACTGCACGAGGAGCGGCTCCAGCAACGGTACCGCTCGCTCGATCTGCTGCCCATCGGCGAGGCCCCGCTTCGGGTGCCCATCCGGGTGGGCGGCGAGGTCCAGGAGCTGCAGGTGGTCCCTCGCGCTGGGTCGCCGTCCCTCGAGGTCACCATCGGCGACGGATCCGGGCGGGCGGTGGCGGTGTTCACCGGGCGCCGTCGCATCAGCGGCCTCGACCCGGGCCGCAGCCTGGTGGTCGAAGGCGTGGGCCGACACGAACGGGGCCGGCTCCTGCTGCTCAACCCGTCCTACACCCTCGTGGGCTGATCAGCCGAGCAGGGTCGCCACCACGTCAGCCTCGGCCTCGGGGGTGGTCAGGACGAGCACCTCGTCATCGGCGTGGAGCACGGTGTCGCCCCGGGGCACGATGACGTGGTCCCCGCGGACGATCGCCACCACCGTGGAATCCCGGGGGAAGTGGAGCTCCTCGATGTCGCGTCCCGCGGCGGGGGAGCTCTCGGTGAGCCTCGCCTCGGAGAGCCGGGCCCGGCCGCCCTCGAAGGACAGGAGCCGCACCAGGCTCCCGACCGACACCGCCTCCTCCACGAGCGCGGTGAGCAGGTGCGGGGTCGACACGGACACGTCCACGCCCCACATCTCGGTGAACATCCACTCGTTCTTCGGGTTGTTGACGCGAGCCACCACGCGGGGCACGGCGAACTCCTGCTTGGCCAGCAGTGAGATGACGAGGTTGTCCTCGTCGTCGCCGGTGACGGCGGCGACCACGTCGGCCTGGTCGAGGTCGGCCCGGGCCAGCTCCCCGACCTCGCAGGCGTCGGCCACGACCCAGCGCACACCGAGCGGCTCGCCGAGCTTCTGGGCCGCCTTCACCCGGTCGGCGGCGATCTCCACCAGGGTGACGTCGTGGCCGGCCTTCACCAGGTCGTCGGCGATGAACGTGCCGACGTTGCCGCCTCCGGCGATCACCACCCGCATCAGTGGGACCCTGCGGCCGGGGTCGCCTGGGCCAGGACGTGGTCGAACTCGTCGATGTGGTCACCGGACACGGCCACGTGCAACGTGTCGCCGTCCTGGGCGATCAGCGCCGGGGTGGGGATCTGGGCCACGCCGAGGCGGGTGACGGCCACCACCCGGGCCCTCCCGTCGATGTCCATGTCGGTCACCGGGTGGCCGGACCGTGACGACGGCAGCGGTCGTTCGAGGAGGACGACCTTGGCGCTCGGATCGATCCAGTCGACGTTCGGGCGCTCGGGGAGGATCCGGTGCAGCACGCGCTCGGTGGCCCACTGGACGGTGGCGATGGTCGGGATGCCGAGGCGCTCGTAGATGGCAGCCCGCCGGGGGTCCTTGATCCGGGCGACCACCCGCTCGACCCCGAAGGTCTCGCGGGCCACCCGGGCCACGAGGATGTTCGAATTGTCTCCACCGGTGACCGCGGCCAACGCATCGGCCCGCTCGATCCCGGCGTCGCCGAGCCGGTCGCGGTCGAAGCCGATGCCGACCACGGTGAGGCCGGCGAAGCCCTCGGGGAGCCGCTCCAGCGCCTTCTCGTTCTTGTCCAGGACGGCCACGGTGTGGCCCATCTCCTCGCACGAGCGAGCCAGGCCGGCTCCCACTCGCCCGCAGCCGACCACGACGACGTGCACGGTTCCTGACCTCCCCGCCCCACCCGGGGCACGGTGGCGCACGCTACGTATCGGGGACCCGAGGGAGCAACCCGTAGCATGCGCGCCCGCAGCCACCCGGTCCGGAGAAGGAACCCGATGCCGTTCTCCCTCAAGCGCTTCCTCGTCGGAACGCCGATCGCCAGCAGCGAGGAGCAGCACCAGCGACTCGGCATCCCCACCGCGCTGGCCGTCTTCGCCTCCGATGCGGTGTCCTCGACGGCATACGCGACGGAGGAGATCCTCGTCGTGCTGCTCGCCGCGACGGCCTTCCCCGGCAGCCACCGCTACCTGGTGCCGCTCGCCATCGCCGCCGTCGTCCTCTTGGCCATCGTGGCCACCAGCTACCGCCAGACGATCTACGCCTACCCCGACGGCGGCGGTGCGTACGTCGTGTCCCGCGAGAACATCAGCCCCACCGCGGCATTGGTTGCCGGCGCCTCCCTGCTCGTCGACTACACGCTCACGGTCGCCGTCTCAGTGGCCTCCGGGGTGCTCGCCATCTCCTCGGCCATCCCGGCACTGCGCCCCGAGGGCTACCGGATCATCATCTGCCTCGGCTTCGTCGCCCTCCTCACCCTGGGCAACCTCCGGGGGGTGAAGGAGTCGGGGAGGGTCTTCGCCGTCCCCACCTACGCCTACATCCTCCTCCTCTTCTCGATGCTGACCTATGGGCTGGTGCGGACGTTCGCCTTCGACCTCGGGCCCATCTCCGGTGGGGCGGAGGCGGCACGCGAGTTCGCCGGGGACAAGCAGCTCGGCCAGAGCGTCGCCTTGTTCGCCCTGCTGAAGGCGTTCTCGTCCGGGGCGGTGGTGCTCTCCGGCGTCGAGGCCATCTCCAACGGCGTGCCCGCCTTCCGCAAGCCAGAGTCCAAGCACGCCGCTCGCACGCTCACCCTCATGGCGCTGGTGCTCGGGTCCGGCTTCATGGGCATCTCGATCCTCGCCCACCACCTCCGACCCGTCGTCCAGGAGGAGGGCGAGACCATCCTCTCCCAGCTCGGCAAGGCCGTCTTCGGTGGCGGCAACCCCCTGTACTTCGGGCTGCAGATCGCCACCTTCGCCATCCTCGTGCTGGCCGCAAACACCGCCTACGCCGACTTCCCCCGGCTGTCCTCGATCATTGCCCGAGACCGGTACCTGCCCCGCCAGCTGGCCAACCGGGGCGACCGGTTGGTGTTCTCCAACGGGGTGCTGGTGCTGGCCGGTGTGGCGTCGCTCCTGATCATCGGCTTCCGGGCCGAGGTGACCGCCCTGATCCCGCTCTACGCCGTCGGCGTGTTCACCGGTTTCACGCTCTCCCAGTTCGGGATGTGCCGGCACCACCTGAGCCTGCGCGAAGCGAACTGGCAACGGGGGTTGGTCATCAACGGGGTGGGCTGCGTCGCCACCGGCGTCGTCCTCGTCGTCGTGGTCGTCTCGAAGTTCACGGCCGGCGCGTGGATCCCGGCGGTGGTGATCCCCCTCATCGTGTTCCTCTTCCGGGGCATCAAACGCCACTACGACCGGGTGGACCACGCCCTGGCGGCGCCGGCCGGCTACAAGGCGAGGCGCCGCACCCACACCGTCGTGGTGCTGGTGGGCCGGGTGCACAAGGGGGTGCTCGAGTCCCTCGCGTACGCCCGGTCCCTGAACCCCGATCGCCTGGTGGCCGTGTCGGTGGTCTCCAACGCCGAGGAGCAGGAGGCGATCACCGCCTCCTGGGAGGATCACAACATCCCTGTCGAGCTGCGCACCGTCTACTCCCCCTACCGGGAGCTGGGGCGTCCGATCCTGCGGTTCGTGGATGAGCTCGACTCCGAGGTCAGCGACGACTTCCTCACGGTCGTGCTCCCCGAGTTCGTGCTCGACCATTGGTGGGAGCAGGTGCTCCACAACCAGAGCGCTCTGCTGCTTCGGGCCCGCCTCCGGGCCCGGCCGAACACGGTGGTGACCTCGGTGCCCTTCCACCTGCACGGCACCGAGGTCGAAGTCGGCGGCACGGCCGACTGAGGGAAGGCGCCCAAGTGCACCGTCGTCGCTTCCTGGCCGCCGTCGCCGCGACCGTGGTCGCCGCCTGCGCGCCGGGCTCGTCCGGTGGCGCCCTTCGCCGGCTGGCCTCCGCCACCCGCCTCCCCTTCCCCTACGGCGACCACCCCCAGCAGGTCGCCGACCTGTGGCTGCCGACCAGGCCCGACCCGGACCGCCGGCCGGTGGTGGTGCTCGTCCACGGTGGTTACTGGCGCCCCGGCTTCGACCGACACCTCATGCAGGACCTGGCCGTCGACGTGGTGGAGCGGGGCTGGGCCGCCTGGAACGTGGACTACCGGCCCAGCGGGCCCGGTGGTGGTGGCTGGCCGGGCACCTTCGCCGACGTCGCCACCGGCATCGACGGGCTGGCCGACGCCGCCACCCGCCACCGGATCGATCCCGACCGGGTCGTCGTGGTGGGCCACTCCGCCGGCGGGTGCCTGGCTCTCTGGGCCGCGGCCCGGCCCGGGCTCCCGGAGGACGCGCCCGGTGCCGCTCCCCGGGTGCAGATGTTGGCGGCGGCCTCCCAGGGCGGGGTCAACGACCTCCGCTCGGCGGTGGCCGCGGACCTCGGGCAGGGGGCGGTGACGGCGCTGATGGGCGCCGGTCCCGACGAGGATCCGGAGCGCTACGCCCTGGCCTCGCCGGCCGAGCGTCTACCCCTCAACCTGCCCCAGGTGCTGGTGCACGGCACGAAGGACATAGTCGTGCCCCGGTGGCAGAGCTCGGACTACGCGAACAAGGCGGTGCAGACCGGTGACGACGCCACCCTGCTCACCATCGAGGGCGCCGACCACTTCGAGCTGATCGACCCGGCCCATCGTGCCTGGCGGGCGCTGGTGGAGAGGCTCGCCCCGTTCCTCGACTCGTAGGCGGGCCGAGCCGGCTCAGGCCTGGTGGAGGTGCTCGGCGAGGAACCGCTGGGTGACGGCCCAAGCGGCGGCGGCCGCGGTGACGTCGTGGAACATGGGCGCCTCGTGGTTGTCGAAGGCGTGGCCGGCGCCGGACTGCACGTGGAGCTCGAGGTCCTCGCGCCCGGAGCCCTCCACCGCCGCTCGGACGGCGTCCACGTCGGCCGACGCGATGAAGGCATCCTCGCCGCCGAAGTGGTAGAGCGCCGGGCAGGTGATCTCGTCCAGGCGGTCGAGCGCTCCGGCCACACCCGACCCGTAGTACGACACGACCGCGTCGGGATCGCCGGCTGCGCCGACGAGGTGGGCGAGGGTGCCCCCGAGGCAGAACCCGAGCACGCCGACCCCGCCCCTGGTCTCGGGCAGGTCACGCAGGCGGCCGAGAGCGGTCACGCAGTCACCGACGCCGGCTTCGGCGTCGAAGCGCTGCACCAGCTCGAACGACGCCGTCAGCCCGGCCTCGTCGTGGTCTGCCGCCCACCCCGGCGAGATCCGCCAGAAGACGTCGGGAGCGGCCACCACGTAGCCGTCGCGGGCCAGGCGGGCGGCCACGGCCTTGATGTAGTCCCCCACCCCGAAGATCTCCTGGATGAGCAGCACCCCCGGGCCGCTGCCCTGGTCGGGGATCCAGACGTGCAGATCGAAGTCCCCGTCGTCGGTGGTGACCTGCTCGGTGCGGGTGGGCTCGGCCACGGTGGCCTCCTGGGCGACGATCGGGGGTGCGGTCAGCGGGGCGGGGGGTCAGCGGTGCGGTCAGCGGCCGAACATGGTGAGCCACTGCTCGGCCGTCTGGGGCCGGAACACCACGTTGCGGGTGCGCACGTCGCCCATGGGGGCCGACGGCTTCTCGGAGTAGAGGTGGCCCGGGTAGAGGACGGCGTGGTCGGGCACCTGGGCGAGGCGGGTGGTGAGGCTCTCGTAGAGCTGCTCGGGGTCTCCGCCGGGGAGGTCGGTGCGGCCGCACCCGTCGAGGAAGAGGGTGTCGCCCGCCACCAGCCGGTCCTCGACGAGGAAGCACTGGCTGCCGGGCGTGTGGCCCGGGGTGTGGATGAGGGTGATGGGGATCTCGCCCACCATCACGGTGTCGCCGCTGGCGTGGGTGACCAGCTCGTCGGCGGCCACACCGGTGGCCCGCTGCACCCACGGGGCCTCGTCAGCCTGCACGTGGATCGGCACCGACGTGCGGTCGAGGAGCTCGCGGATCCCCTGGATGCCGGAGCCCATCATCTCCCCGCCCACGTGGTCGGGGTGGTAGTGGGTGGCGAGGGCGCCCACCAGGTTCATGCCGTCGGCCTCGCACACGGCGAGGAGCCCGTCGATGTCATAGGCGGCGTCGATGGCCACCGCCTCGCCCGTCTCCCGGTCGCCCACCAGGTAGACGAAGTTCACCATCTGCTGGGCGACCCGGTCGTCCTCGGCCAGGTCGAGGCCGGCGAGCAGCTGGCGGAAGTAGAGCCGGTCCGGGGCCATCGCCCCATCGTAGGAGGGCCCCGACCGCGGCCGGTCATGTCGGATCGGCGGACGTCCGGAGCGGCGGGGCCTAACCTCGGCGTGCGACGTGGAGCGGTGGCAGAGTCCGGTCGATCGCAGTCGCCTTGAAAGCGACCGGCCCGCAAGGGCCCGGGGGTTCGAATCCCTCCCGCTCCGCTGCGGCACCGAGCGGGTAACGTTCGGAGCCACTCGGAGAGGTGCCGGAGTCTGGTTGATCGGGCTTCCCTGCTAAGGAAGTGACGGGGTTTCTCGTCCGTGGGTTCAAATCCCACCCTCTCCGCTGATGTGATGTCGCGAGACATCGGCAAGGCCTGAACCTACGGGGATGTGGTTGGAGGTTCTGGCTCGTGTCGGGGCTGGTAGTCGCGTTCGGGGTTGAGGGTGAGGGCTCGGAGGAGTTCACCGGTTGAGGCGTCGACGACGCGGATGTCGAGGTCGACGATGAGCAGGATGACGGTCTTGCCGGTGTGGGCGCGTCCGATGCCGATGTGGTGGAGGCGTCCGGCGTGGCGGAGGGTGACGATCCCGGTGGGACCGATCTTGTCGCGACGGACCCGGTGGTGGGCGCCCGCGTCTGAGCCCGAGGGTGTCGCCTTGGGGAGTCGGAGGTAGGCGACGGCGGGTGTGACGCGCCCGGTCGAGCGGTGGGGTCGTCGGAGGTTGTATTCGTCGGTGAACGCGTCGAGCTGGCCTTGAAGCTCGTCGAGGGTCTCGGCCGGTGGCTGAGCTTCGAGCCATCGCTTGGTGGTCTGGTGGAAGCGTTCGACCTTGCCGCAGGTCGTGGGATGGTTCGGTTTGGAGCGTTTCTGGGTGATCCCGAGCTCGACCAGGGCGGTCTCGAGGTGGTTGCGGCCACCGCGGCCACCGGCGAAGCGGGTGGTGAACACCATGCCGTTGTCGGTTAGCACCGAGGCGGGAAAGCCCTGCTCAGCAGCGGCATCGAAGAAGCTGGCGCGCACGATGGGCCCGGTGACTCGCCGGTGGGCGGTGACCGAGACGGCGAAGCGGGAGTGGTCGTCAATCCAGGAGAGGACCTCGACGTCGCTGCCATCAGCGAGACGCCAGTGGGTGAAGTCGGCCTGCCAGGTCTCATTGGGCAGCTCCGCTTCGAACCGCACATAGGAGCTGCGAGGTCGCTTGCGGGGTTGGGCGACGATGAGACCGGCATCGAGCAACCGGCGTCGCACCGTCGAGGGCGACACCTTGATCTCGTGATGGCGGGCGAGGTGCCAGGCGATGGTGGCCGGCCCGGCGTCGAGGCCCTTGCCGGTGAGCTGCACGCGTAGGTTCACGATCAGCTCGACCGTCGTCGCACCGGCCGCCGTGGGCGAGGTCAGCGGTCGGCGTGACCGGGGCTCGAAGGCGGTGTCACCCTCGGTCCGGTAGCGGGCCAGCAACCGGGACACGAACGATTCCGACAAACCGGCGGGCCGTCTCAGCCTGGGACAAGCCCTCCAAGGTCACCGACAAGATCACCGCTTCGCGCTTGGCCATCCGGCCACGCTGACCAGCGCCACCCGCCGCCGGTCTTGCCGATGTCTCGACTCATCCCTTGCCGATGTCCTGAACTCTCACACCACCCTCTCCGCTGACGGTAGTTCTAGACGCCGCCTCCCTGGTGGGGAGCCGACTTCGAGTCGTCGCATAGATCGGAGGGCGTGAGCCAGGTTTGAACCCACTCCGGCCGCAAGCGCGGGCGGGGTAGGAGCGGGTGTCCCCGAGCGGCACATCGGGGACACCCCCTAGTGGTTTGCTCACGGTGGTCGGACATGCGCGTACGCTGCATGCCCGTGCCGGCATGGAAGGCGATCGAGGAGGCGGAGCCAGAGTTCGCCGAGCGGGTGCAGCGGCTGTTCGACGCTGGTCGCCACAAGACAATCGCCACGCTGCGCGCCGACGGCTCGGCACGCATCTCGGGCATCGAGTGCGAGTTCGCGGACGGCGATCTGCGCTTCGGTTCGATGACCGCCGCGCGCAAGGGGGCGGACCTCAAGCGGGATTCTCGCTTCGCTTTGCACGGCCCGACCTTCCACCCTGAGAAGGGCGAAGAGAGCGACTGGCCGGGCGAGGCGAAGATCGCCGGACGAGCCATCCCCGCCGGCCCGGTGACCACGGACGAGGCGAGCGAGGAACCAGGCGGGGAGATGTTCGTCGCCGACATCACCGAGGTGGTCATCACCGGACTCAACGCCGAGGCCACCAAACTCGTCGTTGAGTCATGGACGGTCGAGCGAGGACTACGCAGGGTCGAGCGCGACTAGCGAACAGATTCGTCCCTTGCTTGGAACACGCGTTGGACGGCGATCGCCGCAGGCACAAGGCGGTGCTGCGGCCGACTCCGGCAAAACCACCACGGACGAGCGCACGGGAAGACCGCGATCGCCGGCCGGGTGATCCTCTCCCGAGCCCCGGCTCTGGTCCTCGATGTCGAGGACGGCTGCGCTCCCGCGCCTTCTACCGCAGGTCTGGCGCCGCCATCGTTACGCCCCTTGGCCGAGGTTGCGGGCGAGTCCGCCGTCGATGGTGAAGGTGGACCCGGTGCAGTAGTCGGCGTCGCTCGATGCCAGGAAAAGAGCGAGGCGGGCGATCTCGACGGGCTCGGCGGCCCGTTTGAACGGGATGCTCTGCACCTGCTCCTCGAGCAGCGTCGGGTCGTCGATCGCCGCCTGGTTGAACGGCGTCAGCACCATCCCCGGCGCCAGGCTATTGACGTTGATCCCGAGCGGCGCCAGCTCGAGGGCCAGGGTGCGGGTGAGCATGCGCACCGCACCCTTCGAGCAGTCGTAGTCGGCACCGCCTGCGTTCGGGATGTCCTGGTGGACTGAGGTGACGTTGATGATCTTGCCTCCGCCCCCTCGCTGCTTGCGCTCCTGGATGAAGCGGCGGCAGCAGAAGAACGGGCCGTAGACGTTCGTACGGATGGCTGTGTCGAACGTGTCGGTCGAAAGGTCGGCGACGTCGTCGCCCGAGGCGTCCACCCCGGCGTTGTTCATGAGGATGTCGACAGTGCCGAACGCGGCGATGGCCTGGTCGAACGCGGATCCGACCTGGGCCTCGTCGCGGATGTCGAGCTGGACGACGATGGCCTTTCGTCCCGCCGCCTCGACCTGCTGGCGGGTCGAAGCGGCGCCGTCGGCGTCGTGGAGGTAGGTCACGACGACGTCGGCGCCTTCCTCGGCGAAGGCGACGGCGGTGGACTGGCCGATGCCCGAGTCAGATCCGGTGATGAGGGCGACCTTGCCGTGCAGTCGATCGGTCATGACGTCTCCTGTGGTTGGCAATGGTGCTGTCGTGCTTCGGTGATGCGCCAGGCGGCGTTGATGAGCCCGACGTGCGAGAAGGCCTGGGGGAAGTTGCCGAGCAGCGGGCCGCCGCCCGGTACGGCCTCCTCGGCGAGTAGGCCGAGGTCGTTGGCGTAGGCCGCTGCGCTCCGGAACCACGTCTCGGCCCGATCGACGTCACCGGCGAGGGCGAAGCACTCGGCGAGCCAGAACGTGCAGAGCAGGAAGCCGCTGTCGTCGCCGTGCCATCGCCGGACGAGCCCGCCTTCACCGAGGGCCCGCTCGATGACGTCGATGGTGGCCCGCATCCGCTCGTCCCCGGCCGGCAGGAACCCGACGAGGGGCAGGACCAGCACGGAGGCGTCGAGCTCGTCGGAGGCGAAGGCGCCCGTGTAGGCGCCGGCGGCGGCGCTCCAGGCCTGCTCGAGCACGGCGGCGTGGATCTCGTCGCGGGCGAGCGCCCACCGCTCGGGGCGGGCGCCCGACCCGAGGCGATCGGCCAGGGCGACGGCCCGGTCCAGGGCCACCCAGCACATGACCTTCGACGAGACGTAGTGCCGCTGATGGTCCCGCGCCTCCCACATGCCGGCGTCGGGCTCGTGCCAGTGGGCGGCGGCGCGGTCGGCCAGCTCGGCGAGCAGCACCTGGACCCGTTCGTCGAGCTCCCCGAGCTCGTCGCGCAGGAGGTGGACGGCGTCGAGCACCTCGCCGAGCACGTCGAGCTGCACCTGGGTCCAGGCCTCGTTGCCCACCCGGACGGGAGCGCTGTCGTGGTAGCCGGCGAGGTGCTCGAGCGTGTGCTCGCTGAGATCCCGCTCACCCCCGACGCCGTACATGATCTGGAACAGCTCGTCGCCGACCTCGCCGGCGGCGTTGGTGAACCAGTCGATGAGCCGAGCTGGCTCGGTGGGACAGGCGGCGATCCAGAGCGACCGGACCGTGAGGCTGAGGTCGCGGAGCCAGGCGTAGCGGTAGTCGAAGTTGAGGTCGCCGCCCATCCGCTCCGGAAGTGATGTCGTCGCCGCTGCGACGATGGCGCCGGAGGGCTGGTAGGTGAGCCCCTGCAGGACGATCGAGCTGCGGCGGACCTCTTCGCCGAAGCACCCTCGGTAGCCCGGGTGGGCGTCGGCCCAGGACTGCCAGGCCGCCACGGTGTCCTCGACGCTCACCTCCTCGTCGTCGGGAGGATCGGGGTCGAAGGCGCCGCGGTACTGCGCCCGGAGCTCGACGACGTCGCCGGGGCCGACGGTGAGCTCTCCGCGTGCCGAACCGTCGGCGCAACGCAGCGCCACCGGCGTGCGCAGCGTGAGCTTCGCCGGTCCGCCCCGGGCAACGACGAGCCCGTCGACGTACCGGACATGTGGCGTGGTGCGCCCGTACTCCATGCGGGGGGCGAAGTCGACGTCCACGGTGACGGTGCCGCTGATGCCCTCGACCCGCCGCAGGAGCACGTGCGGAGAGCGGAGGCCGAGGTCGTGGCCGCGCGCGCCGGGCTGCGTGGCCGCCACATCGGTTAGGGCTACCTCGCCCCGCGCCGTGCGCATGACCGTCCGGAGGGCGAGGCTGTCGCCGACGTAGCTCCGTGTCGTCTCGAAGGGCTCGACGGGACGGATCGACCAGTGGCCGGCGTCGGGGTCGAGCAGGCGGCCGAAGACGGATGCCGAGTCGAAGCGCGGCGAACACCACCAGTCGATCGACCCACGACGGTCGACGAGGGCGGCGGCGTGGCAGTCGGAGAGGAAGCCGTAGTCGGCGATGGGGGGCTGGCGGCGCCCGCGCCGCGGACCCGTGTCGACAGCCACGCCTAGGGCGCGGCGCGGTCGGACGGCGCCAGGGCACAGCCGTTGATGCAGTAGCGCTTCCCAGTCGGCCCCGGTCCGTCGTTGAAGACGTGCCCGAGGTGCCCGCCGCACCGGCGGCAGCGGACCTCGGTGCGGGGGATGCCCATGCTGATGTCGCGTCGCAACTCGACGTGCTCGTGCTCGGCGTCGCCGAAGCTGGGCCAGCCGGTGCCGGAGTCGAACTTGGTGTCGGCCCGGAACAGCGTTGCCCCGCACCCGCCGCAGCGGTACATGCCGTCGGCGTCGGGTTGCACCGCCGGCCCGCTGAACGGCGCTTCGGTCCCGTGGCGCCGGAGCACGTCGTACTGCTGCGGGCTGAGCTGCGCGGCCCACCCGGCGTCGGTCTTGGTGACCTCGCGGTCGTCGTCCTTGGGGCGGCGCAGCCGGTTGAGGAGGGAGGTGACCGCGCTCATCGGCGACCGCCTGACGCTCGGGTGGCTTCCATCCGCTCAGGCCTACCACGCGTCGGCGACGCGCCACCCGTCGGGACCGTTCGTTCCTCAAGTTGTTCGATTCTGCCTACCTCAGCAGTACGAGCCGGCGAGCGTGACGGTGCGTGCGGCCCGAGCGGCGATACCCGCTTGTGGCCCGCCGCCCGACCGCCGAGGGCCGTGCCGGCCTGTGCCGGCCGCTGCTCGGAGGTTCGCGGACTCTGGGGGTCAGCATCGGGTCCGCCAGCACCGCGCTGGGGTGCCTAACGAGCTGGCGGTGGCCGACATTCGTGCCCGCGCCATCGACGAAGGCATCGCCAGCATCCTCTCGACGCCCCTCGTCGCCACCGCCCGGCCGCTCGGAGCGCTGAACATCTACTCGAACACCGACCGCGCCTTCGGGTTACGTCAACTTCGAGGGCAGCGGAGGTCGCCTGACTCCGATTCTTTGGTCACTCGTGTTTGCTGCGTACACAGAGGACGACGGTTCAGGCGGTCGACGGTGCGGTCTGGGGGACGTGGTGAGCCGGGGCCGCTCGCCCGGGGGCGGTAGTCGCGGGAGCGACCTTCGGCCAGGTCCAGGCGAAGTACACCACGCCCGCCAGCAGGGCGACCTCGATGGCGCTGCCGAGGATGAAATAGCTCAGGGTCGACGAGGTGCGGAGAGGGTGGATCAAATCGACCCTGAGGGCCGACCAGGTCGTCGAGGTCGTCGTCGACCACCCTCTCCGCTCCGGGCCCCGTCGCGACGGGCCCCGTGTCGCGCCGGCCGGCCCCGCTCGTGACTGACTTCACAGGCTTCATGTTGCGTTTCGTAACGTGACCGTCATAGTGTGACGCCGCACCCGCCCAGAGGGTCCAGCTGCAGCCCCGTCCGGGCCGGCCTGAGCATCAGGTCCCTACGGAGCACGAAGCAGCACCGGAGCACCAGGCCCGCACCCGTCCCCTACACCGCAATCCGCGCCGCCTGCCGGTCCCCCGACCAAGGAGTCCGTCCCATCGTGAAGCGAACCCTGATGATCGCCTTCGTAGCCCTCGGGCTGCTGCTCGGCGCCACCGCTTGTGATCGCGGTGACCCCGTGCGCTCGGCGATCAAGCAGTCGTTCCCCGACCAGTACGACAAGGCCCTGTCCGTCGCCCGGTGCGAATCAGGCCTCAACCCCGAGGCCGTGAGCCCCGGCGGTGGCAACTGGGGCCTGTTCCAGATCAACCGTGTCCACGCCTCCCTCGTCGAGTCGATGGGCTACAGCTGGGACCAGATCACCGATCCGTACGTGAACTCCAAGGTCGCCCGTGAGGTCTACAACTCCTCGGGTTGGAGCGCCTGGGCCTGCGGCTGACCTGACCTCGGTCCCGCTGCCCCACAGGCGGCGCCTCCTTCGGGAGGCGCCGCCTGTCTTCGTTCCGGGGCCCGTTTCGCTCCTGACGTTCAAGAAGGGGCTGGTGCCCCCGGGTCACCAGCGCCGCGCTGATGACACATCCCCGCGCCGCCCGGGCGTCGAGCCGGAGCCGACGCCGATGCCTGGCGAGCGCCGTTCGTCGCCCACCCATGGTTCCCAGACGTGTCGACGGGGAGGGCCGCTATGCTCACGCCCCTGCCTCCGCCCCTGTCCCTCTCAGGTGCGGCACTGCGCTCGTAGCTCAATTGGACAGAGCATCTGACTACGGATCAGAAGGTTGGGGGTTCGAGTCCCTCCGAGCGCGCTGCACATTTCCGCAGGTAGCGGCGTCGAGGTCGTGGGGCGGTCCGCCGGCGGTCGACGCGCTGCTCGATCGGCTCCACTCGTTCTTCACAACGGATGCCGACACCTCGATCCCGGAAGGTCTGCTCTGACCGGCGCGCCGGCGGTGGTTCCGCCCGTCCGCCATCTGCTGCGCGCTAGGGATCTCGCCGACGCGAGGTACTTCGAGCCGCTGACGGTGGCCGACCTCGCTGCCGCTGCCGGGCTGTCGCGCGCGCACTTCAGCCGCGAGTTCCGCCGCGCGTTCGGCGAGCCGCCGCACCAGTACCTGCTCACGCGCCGGCTCGAGCGCGCCGCGGCGCTGTTTCGGAACACCGACCGCGAGGTCATCGAGATCTGCTTCGCCGTCGGTCTGTCGAGCGTCGGGTCGTTCACGGCGAGCTTTGGCCGCGTCTACGGGATGTCACCGCTCGCCTACCGCGCCTCGTTCCCGCCGGCGCGCCGCAAGATCCGGATCCCGAGCTGCGTCGCCCAGGCCTACGGGCGGCCGCAGAACCGCACATTTCGAGAAGTGGCGGCGAGACCTTCGTCTTAGCGTCGATCGCGGACGAAGGAGGACGCAGTGATCAAGATCGCCAACGCCCAGTTCTGGGTGCACGACCAAGAGGAGGCGCTTGCCTTCTACACGCGCGTCGTCGGCTGGGAGGTGCGAGCGGACGTCACGATGGCGGAGTGGAGCATGCGATGGCTCGTCGTGGGTCCGCCCGGTGACGACATGGGACTCGTGCTGATGCCGGTCCCGTCGGCACCGATGCTGGATGCCACGAGCAGCGGCCAGCTCGCGGTGCTCGTGGCGAAGGGAGCGGGCGGGACGCTGTTCCTCGAGACCGACGACTGCCGGGCCGCGTACGACGAGCTCTCGGCGCGCGGTGTCGTGTTCAACGACCCGCCGACGGTGCAGCCCTACGGCATCGACACGTCGTTCCGCGATCCGTCCGGGAACAACATCCGCCTGACGCAGGTCATCGAGCCGTGACCGACGACGAGCTCCAACCGCTGATCGCCGCCGAGCTCGATGCCCTCGCCGCGCTGCTCGAGTCGCTGCCCGAAGCGGCGTGGGACACGCCGTCGATGTGCGCGGGCTGGCGGGTGCGCGAGGTCGTCGCCCACGTGACGATGGCGGCGCGCTACTCGACGGAGGAGTTCGAGGCGATGCTGCGCGAGGCGGCGTTCGACTTCACCGCGGTCTCCGATGGCATCGCGGCACGCGACGCGGTGCTCCCTCGTGCGACGCTGCTTGCCGACCTGCGCAGCGAGACGATGCGGCGATGGACGCCGCCGGGCGGCGGGTTCGTCGGTGCCCTCAACCACGTCGTCGTCCACGGCCTCGACGTCACCGCTGCGCTGGGTGTCGAAAGGGTGACGCCGGATCGGACGATCCGGCTCATCCTCGATGGCCTCGCCGCCGGCGGCGTCCATCGCCATTTCGGCACGAGCGTCGACGGCGTCGAGCTCACGGCCGCGGACATCGCGTGGTCGTTCGGCTCGGGGACGACGGTCCGGGCGCCGGCGCAGGACCTCGTGCTCGCGCTGTGCGGACGGCCCGTCGACGTCGGAGCGCCTCTGCGCGTCTGAGGCAGGCGACGCAGGATTGTTCAACCACGTCCGGTGGACACGACCGGTCGGCACGTGACGGGTAGTGACTGCAGGGCGTGAAAGGTGACGAGCGGTCGCCACACCGGCTCGTCGATCGCCAGCTCGAGCTCCGGCAGGGCGGTGAGGGCGGCGAGTGCGACCAGGGTCTCTGCTCGGGCGAGGGCGGCGCCCAGGCAGTAGTGGGCGCCGGCGCCGAAGGCCATGTGGCGATGGGCGTCACGCGTGACGTCGAGGGTGCCGGGTGACTCGAAGACGGCGGGATCGTGGTTGGCCGCGTCGAGCATGGCGATGACTTGCTCGCCTCTCCGCACTGTCTCGCCTGCCACCGTGGCGTCTGCCGCCGCGGTGCGGACTGTGAGGCGCACCGGCGAGTCGTACCGCAGGAGCTCTTCTACGGCCGATGGCATGAGCTCGGGCCTTGCGCGTAGGAGCTCGAGCTGGTCGGGGTTGCGCAACAGAGCGAGCAGTCCGTTGCCAATGAGGTTCATCGTCGTCTCGTGGCCAGCGGTGAGCAGTAGGACGACCGTGGTCAGCAGCTCGTCGGCGCCGAGGCGGTCGCCTGCCTCCTCGGCGGCGACCAGCGCGCTGATCAGGTCGGCTTTGGGTGCTCGCCTGCGCTCCTCGAACAGCGGCACGAGGTAGGCGGCGAAGTTCAATGCCGCGCCGGCGGCGCCACCGACCTGCTCGGGCGTGATGTCCCAGTCGAGGATCACTGCCAGGTCGCGCGTGTGCTGTCGGAACAACTCGCGGTCCTCGGCAGGAACCCCGAGCAGCTCACAGATCACCGTGACAGGAAGCGGGAAGGCGAAGTCGTTGATGACGTCGAAGCGTCCCGCGTCCCGCAGCGGCGCCAGCAGCTCCTCGGTCAACTCGGCGACCCGCGGGCGGAGCCCTTCTACCGAGCGCGGGGTGAAGGCCTTGCTGACGAGTCCCCGTAGGCGGGTGTGATCAGGAGCGTCCATGAAGAGGAGCACCTTCGAGAGCAGCTCGCCGGCCACCTCGGGGATGACGGGACCGCCGCGGTGCTCGGCGTACCGGGTTGCCTTGCGATGGTCGTTGCTCCAGCCGGGCTCGCGCAGGACGCTCTGCACGGCCGCGTGCGACGCCGCCACCCAGCCGTCGCCCTCGGGTGCGCGCTGGAGCCCCGCCTCGGGCCGAACGTCGAAGATCGTCATGCGTTGCTCTTCTCCGCGAAGAAGTCGGCGTCCAACCGGCCAAGCTCGGTGGTCGGCTGTCCCGTGACGTCCTCCTGGAAGATGGCCATCCAGTCCGCCGTCGCGCGCAACGCGCCGAGGATCGAGTAGAGCCCGACAAAGATGCGGTTCGTGAAGACGAAGTCGCGCGGCAAGGTGACGTGGCGGATGACGTCCTTGTCCATGCTGACGAGGTGACCGAGGATCTGGGCCGCGAACTCCGGCGTGAACGTGAACGGCTGCGGCTCGTGGAGCGCGGCGAAGTTCTGCCGGCACCACGCCAGCAGCTTCTCGGCTGGCGGCGGGTCGTCGGCACGGATGAATCCTTGATCGATGCAGACCCGCAACAGGCGGTCGGCGTCGCTGTCGATTGCCGCCGAGGGCATGTCCCAGAAGCCGCGCTGCGCCGCGGGACCCAAGCGCTTCACGCAGCCGAAGTCGAGGAACGTGACGGAGCCGTCGTCGTGGAACAGGTAGTTGCCGGGGTGTGGGTCGGCGTTGAACATGCCGAACCGGGAGATGCTCCCGAAGAAGAAGCGATCGATCACCTCGCCCCACCGGCCGCGCAGCTCCTGGTCGGCGTCGTCGACTGCGGTCCACCGCCGTCCGTGGATCATCTCCATGGTGAGCACCCGGTCGCTGGACAGCTCGGGGAAGACCTCGGGCACGCGGGCGAACGGATGGCCGCGATAGTGGTCGGCGAACTCCATCTGGTTGGCCAGCTCGATGCCGTAGTCGAGCTCCTCTCCGATGCGCTCCGCCACCTCGTCTGCCACCGAGCGAACGTCGACGTTGCGAAGCTGAGGCACGAGGCCCTTGGCGATCTTGACGAACGTGAAGAGCAGCTCCGTGTTGGCCAGGTCGTCGCGGATGGCATCGGCGACGCCGGGGTACTGCACCTTGACCGCGACCTCGGTGCCGTCCTGCAGGCGGGCCTTGTGCACCTGTCCGATCGACGCGGCGGCGATTGGTCCAGGGGAGAACTCGGCGAAGACCTCTTCCGGCGGGCGTCCCAGCTCGCTCTCGATGACCGCAGCCACGAGCACCGGCTCCATGGGCTCGGCGTCGGCTTGCAGTGACGCCAGGGCGGCGCGGTAGACCTCGCCGTACTGCCCGTCGAGGGCGGCGCTGGTGTCGACGAAGGACAGGATCTGGCCCGCCTTCATGAGCACGCCCTTCGATCGGGACAGCACGTCGGCGTAGCGCTCGGCGTTGCGGACGTGGAACTCCAGGCTGGCGCCCCGCTCGCCTTTGAGGCGGCGGCGCAGGACGTCCACCACGCCCTCTCCGGCGGCCCGGGCGGAGAGGGCGGCGAGGGGTGCCGTGCGCCGCAACCTCCCCTGGGGGATCGTCATCGCCGACCACCTCACTTGATACTGGGTCTTGCTCAGTGTTTACTGAGGACGTGCCGACGGCGTCAAGTCCGACCAAGGAGCGCCTGCTCGACGAGGCGATGCGCCTCTTTGGCGAGCGCGGCTACAACGCCACGTCCGTCGCCGAGATCGAGCGCTCGGCCGGGCTGACGCCCGGTGCCGGGGGCCTGTTCCACCACTTCCGCACCAAGGAAGAGGTGCTCGTCGCAGGGATCCACCGCCACCTCGCCCGGCTCGAGGCGGTGCGCCAGATCCGTGGCGCCGTCGGGCCGCTCGGCGACCTGCGGGCCGAGCTCACCCTGGTGGCGCGCTACGCCTTCCTCGAGCTGGAGGAGGAGCAGGAGCTCCTGCGCGTCCTCATCACAGAGAGCCGCCAGCGGCCCCACCTGCTGGCCGGGGCCGTCGAGCAAGTCGTGCGAGGGACGTTCGACGAGTTCGCCTCGTTGCTCGCACGTTCGGGCGGCACCGAGGTCGGCGCCGCGCTCGCCCTCGGTTCGCTGGTGGCGTTCGCGTCGGCCGAGCTGCTGCTGGGTGAGGCGCCCGTCGACGCCGACCGCGAAGAGGTCATCGCCACGTGGGTCGAGATGGTGATGGGACTCGTCGAGGAATCGCCGCGTGGCTGAGGACAGCGGCACAGGCGTGGGCTAGGTCGAGTCCGGCCGCTGGCCGACCGGCTCCGGTGCTGCCAGCGGGCTTTGGGGATCGATGACGATCTTCGCGTGCTGGCCCGGTCGGGCGAGCTCGTCGAAGGCGGCGGCAACCCCGGCGAGTCCGACCGTCCCCGTCATGAGCGGGGCAGCGTCGACCTTGCCGTCGGCGAGCATGTGGAGGGTGTCGCGGAACTCCAGCGGCGTGTACCCGACGACGAAGCGGAGATCGATCTCCTTGTTGACGGCCATCGCCGGGCGGAACCGGTCCGGTTCCATGCAGACCCCGGCGACGACCACCCGCGAGGAGAGAGGCGCGGCGGTGATGATGTCCTCGATGACGCCGGGGACGCCCACGCACTCGAAGATCACCGGCCGCTTGGGATTGGTCGCCCCGACCGCGTCGAGCACGCGGAAGGTGACTTCCCACGGGACGGGCAGGCTGCGGATCTTCTTCATCGTCGCCAGCCCGGCACGGGCACGACCCGCGATGGAGGTGGCGTAGCCGCGGTCACCGAGCGTGTCGTAGGGGGATCCGCTGGTCGGGTCGACGACGACGTCGGCCCCACACGCGGTGGCGAGCGCACGGCGTCCGGCGGAGAAGTCACTGGCCACGATCGTCGTGACGCCTCTGGCCTTGAGCATGCACACCACGGCGAGGCCGACCGGGCCGCAGCCGATCACGATCGCGGCGTCCTTCTTGCCGATGTCGGAACGGCCCACGGCGTGATGGGCGATCGCCAAGGGTTCGGTGAGCGCGGCGATCTGAGGGTCGAGGCCGTTGGGGACCCGAAGCGCGAAGGCCTCCTCGATCAGGACCTGCTCGGCGTACGCACCAGGCGCGGACGCTGACAGGCCGATGGCGTGCATCTCCTTGCCGTTGCTGCGCAGCGGAAGGGCGACCACCGGCGTGCCGACGGGGAGCTTCTTCGAGG
>JAABUR0100002140.1_pt1 | contig 31641 bp, 30 predicted proteins | sample 5560091 | NCBI WGS metagenome assembly JAABUR01 (sample SAMN10711879, study PRJNA513375) | rock metagenome | isolation source: Antarctica rocks | place: Antarctica: Victoria Land, University Valley sud
GGATCCTTTCCATATATGAGAGTATTGCCGTTGAAATTTGGCCTGCCATTAGTTAGCACTAGTACCCATTATCTGACAGTAAGGCGGCCCAGGCCTACCCAGCTTTGAGAACAGGTGGGCTCAAAGGGTTACCCATTAGTACTGTACCAATATAGAGCTGTATTGGAGATTTCAGTATATATGTACCCGCGGGCACATAGACCACCGCTGGTTGACCCGTGGTCCCAAGGCTATTGGTATTGCGGCTGTACGGCGTTGGAGAGCCGTCTGTTCGGCTTGTCAGTGTTAGTGGAGGAATCATAACTCAAATAGCCTCACCATTGATAGCCTTTTGAAAGGCATTCTGGGAGTCAGTCGCTCCAGACGGGTCTGCACCATAGCCTGCTACGACATTCCGAAAAACTTTCCAATTCGCTCCGCCAGGGATGAATGGGGAGGTGCCGTTGTGTGAGATCTGTTCGTACCAGAAGCTCGATGCGGGTCTTGAATCTAGTGGACAAATACCCGCCAAGAGTTCATTTGGAGGTGGTGGTCTAATGCCCGAACCTGCTGGTAGATTCCATGGCTGTTTTGCGGAGTCTAGGGGTATTTGGATGCCACTACAAGATACTTAGTAGGGCAAAGGATTATAGATCGTGGCAGCCTACCGTCGATCAGGCAGGTGCGAAGTATAGGTATTAATGCCTGGAGTTAGGACATCCGTGTCATTTGATGGCAGCTCTAACAGTGTGTCAATGGAGCTTATAAGGCCCGAAATCAGCAGGATATTCCTTTGCAACAAAAGAATGAGGAACAGAACCGTCCTCATGATTGGACGAAGGGCACGAAGCACTGATAGACACCGATAGACAATTACTTAATGATAGTGTGGAAGTGTCGGTTCTTGGAATGGCGCCGACAGATCAAAGAAAGGGCAAGATGAAAGAAAGGTACTCTTTCCCTGTAACGGACTTGGTAGTTTTCGCTCGCTTTGTCTGAACGAGACAGTCTCAGAAGACCAAGACAAAGGATGTGACTGCGCAACACGATATAGGGCAGATGACTGGACGTGAGACTTGAACACTTCGTCGGCACTTAGAAGATGATGATGCTCTGGAGTCATTGCGCGCAGTGATATTGAATCTAGTCCATTAATCTGTGCGGGCCAAGGGTGAATACAGTTGTCACGCATCTTTTGCGCCTGACCCCTCCGTGGTGCGGTTTGGGGAATATAATGGTATAAACAATGAAGTATCACAAGTCGCAGATACAGTCTTGTTGGTGTGGGCGATAATGGCACATGGGCGAAAAGAATTGCGGAACGAGAGTGACGATTCTTATACTGGGCCGGAATGTTACAGTCACGCTGAAGGATCGACTTGGAACACCTTTCTGCATCAATGGTACTACCGCACAGGCTTCGTGGTACAGCCTACTAGGCCACGACTTCTATTCCTTAATAAGAAGGGTTGCACTGTGGGGTCGAGCGGGTCATATAAGAATAATGTTTACTTACAGTGTGTAAACTTTGGTGAACGTGATTGGAAGATTCATGCAAGGTGGTGGGGTGTGCTTACTCTCCACACCATCTTCCATATCCAGCTACCGCGTTTCGATATATCATATCGCCTCGTACAGACGTTTGTACACTCAGTCCCATTACTTTCTTGCTCTGTCGGCTAAGTTCTGAGGAGTCTTCCCAAGACAATGGAAAGCTCTTGATTACCAAGCAAGAAAACTCTAACACTTGCGACGGGCGCGGGTTTCAGTCTTGGTGCGGGCCGACCGCATCTTTGATACAATCACCGAGGAGTCGCGAGTTCGGGGACAACTCGGCGCATCTAAAAGAGTGACTGACCGGCATGCTTCTTGTAGATGAGGACTGGTGGTCATTCCATGGGCCGAATATCATTGTGTGCTCGTGTCCAATACGTACGAAGCCCATTTCTAAGCATTTTCTTCTCTCGCTTGGGGGTCATACTTATACAAGGTCCTCAACTGATGATCTGTGTACTCATACAAGGAGCAGGCGACAGGATAACCCCGAGGGCTCCCCAAGCCTGACATCTCTTTCAGTGCCGCTGAGAAACTCTGGAACTTCTTCGTATGACATTCTGTCGCCACCCTAGTCATATGTGAGGCCTAGGATCAGATTATATAAGGATTGAGGCTTTTCAAGATTGACAGGTCAAATAGTAATCCAGATCTAGATGCTTCGCCACGGCTTTTGCAATCTCGCTATAATTGTTGCTCTCGTGTTTGGTGGTCGCATCCATCATCTCACAAGGGGAGAAGTCGAACCAGGGATCCTGCGATGAACGTGTTTATTTAGTGATTACTATGAGGTCTCGGGAAATTACCGGAGGAATTCGCTGAAAGAGGCTTCGGAGGATCATCTGCCAGTTTTGACTTTGCTATTTGACTGCGTGGAAATAGATGGCAGCGCTCGGTCGCCCCGTACTTGGAAAATGCCTGAAGGGCCGCAGGATTTCTGCTGAGTACTGCAGAACAGCGGCCCTTGGGTGGTACTGCTGGCTGTAACTAATCATCCTAGGATCTCAATTCCTCCGGTCAACATCCTCCGGTAAGACGCAGGAGACCCAGTTCCGATGTTTTTTCCATGTGTGGGTTGCTCGCCTCATGATTCAGTACGCTATGAGGCAGACCAGACGATCGGAGAGGTGTGATGGATGACGGTACGGTGATCGGCAGGGGCCCACAAGTGCGGCGCATCGAAGCTACTCAACAACAGAACCAGGGTTGGTGACATCGTTACAACTTCAGTAGTAGTAGGGTGGATAGGATGATGTTGATTAGTGACAGTTATTAACAAGAAATGACTGAAGTGGAAGCCCATCCATGGTACAGAACGCGGAGCGTATGTCCAGATTGAGATGGTTACCCGGACGAGCCGGAATCGAGGCTGTGGCATTCAGGGCTCCAAACATTCAGGTACAGTTTTGTATGCAAACCTCCTTAATCGTGCAGACATCTTCTCCTCGATTCATGAAGTCCTTAATTTGGTAGGCCCGATGCAGCAGCTTCGCACATATAACGTGAGCCTCACCCATTCTGCCTTCTCGGACATTCTTCTCAAAGCCAATAAGATTCAACGGTACCCGAATAACCAGGTTATACTCAAAATATGTTATGCAAAACAGTAAGACTATATCAATCCTTTGTGGAAAGATGGCGATCTGACTCGAGCTTAGCTTCTTGCCGGTAGCTCATTTGTGCTGGCTGTGATTGCAAGCCCATATCCTCAAGACGCTATCAGTTTCGCTCTTAGGTCGACGGTAACCGCTTCCTTTGGCAACAAGCAAGGCAATTTCCAGCCTAGCACGGGAGCCAGTTCTGGAAACGGCGTCAGTGCGGACATAGCGGCCGTTCCAGTGCCCGCTGCAACTGGTGGCCAAGTAACAAACCCTGCCGTTGCCGTGACTTCCATCAACAACGCCGATGGCGGCTCCGGAGCAGACAGTTACAGGCAGTACAACGGCGACGGCACCACTGGCGCTGGCTGGCCCGATAGATCGGCTTGGGAATCATATGACAATATGTATGTTATTGCCCGACACAACCGACGAATGCACTAACCATCAGTAAGGTTTAACAACAATAAACCCGTAATGTTCAGCTCCTGCAACCAGTGGGGTGTAGCAGTCGACTCAGATACAGAAGTCACCGATCTGTACAACGCGATTCAATCAGCCGCCACCGCGACCAACATAGACCATCGTTTCATCTTGGCCGTCGTAATGCAAGAATCAGGCGGGTGTGTCCGCGCTCCAACATCCAACTTTGGTGTCCGTAACCCAGGCCTAATGCAAGATCACGATGGCGCCGGAACGTGCAATGATGCAGGCGTCGTCCAGAACCCTTGCCCGACCTCTGAAATAAATCAGATGGTATCCGAGGGCTCAGCTGGTACCCCTAGTGGGGACGGTCTCGCCCAATGCATCAATCAGTCCAACGCTGGCGATGTTTCCGCTTTTTACAAAGCTGCCAGGATCTACAACTCAGGCTCCATCGATTCATCCGGAGATCTTGGTGCGGGGATTGCCACGCATTGTTATGCTTCGGATATCGCCAATCGTCTTACAGGATGGGTTATGGCACCCCATGCTTGTACACTCGACGGTTAGAAGATGGAAGTTTCCGGATTGTATATTCTGTGGTTGAAGTAGATGGACTAAGTGTGCAGGGGTTCGCTGGCGCAAAAGGCTCTTTCCCCTGGTTCCACTTTCTCGTAGGCTATGGTGTTCTTGCAACTTTAATGCCTTTTAAATACTAAAGCACCAAACATGTACGAGTAGACGATACGATGCACAGAGAAAGAAGCACATGAAAATCGGCTGAGTTCAAAGAAATTTCGGGTGACGCAAGCAAGAATACTACATGATGACGGGACCATCAGGCGTGGATAGGAAACATGGAACGGTCGGGAGTGGAACTCGGAAACGTAGAGCTCTACGGAGTACCTAACCAGGTATCCACACAACAACGTGTTGGAAGAGGAAGTTGGCCAGTACCTTGATGGCTGATCCTGATGATCGACTGAGGCGTAGCACGGAGTACACTCTTCTTCATCTCAAAGCCGGGGTGGGGGAGACCTCATAGTGACCTGACAATGATACCGTGTTACGGACAGAGAAGGTAGTACGGAGGATGAAACGATATTGCGAGGTTTTGTTGGAAAGTCCCTCTGAAAGACTTACTAAGCAGGCTATCGTAAGCTCCGAAGACGCTAAGCCTTGTGTGTCGCATCATCTATTCCGTAATCGTACATACACCCACGACACCCTCGTGTTCCATCTTACGCTCCACCTCCCATCACCAACAACTGTCCACCTCGATTGTATCACACCACACACCCGCTGAGATGCTATTATTTAGCTTGATCTGTCAACATACATCTATGGAGTCGGGGATCCTGGAAAGCGATGCACAAAGTCGAGCGGCGGCGTTCGGATCCTAGACCACACACTTGGAAGGAAATCGCAGCTAGTCTTTCCTGTGGTCACATCCTGACAATCTGGCCTAGAGTCCACCAACGGCCTGCCTCAATGTCTAGGTGGTCAGAAACTCGCCTTACATACCACGTCCAGCTCGGGATCGTGGTGTCCAACTTACACGAAGTCAGTTTAAGGTCGATTCATCTTTCCAGCTACAATACCCTTAATGCAAGCAACCGCTTCCCTGTTGACTACCCGCTTCAAAAAACTAAGCACTTGGATCGATGACGAGCCTGTGCTGGATCGCTGTCTCGCTAACAACATGTCAGCCTTACCTCCCTCCATGTCTGCATACCAGCCCGACCAATAACCATCATTTTGTTGTTACTACATCCAGCCTCTACGGCTGAATCCGCGGCCGAGGAACATAAATTTTGAAACACCGTAATTTTAAAATTTGAGATCGAATGGCGTTCGAGTCACCCAATGGTCGAAGGAACTTGCACGAGCTGTGGCATACTGAAAGGGTCCATGAACATGCAACAAGGTGTCCAGGTTTACACTTGGAAAGATGCTCGAGGCAAGATGTTGGATAAGTGAATGGTCGAGACGAAACAATCTATCGAAGGAAGGAGCATGGTAAAGTTGAAGGCACAGAGGCTGAATACATCATGGTGAAAGCGCACATGAGAAATCAGCGATACACATGATGTTCTATGGTTTTCCGGGAGATGGATTGCAGTCGAGTACATGAAATTCTCGGCGGTCTTGAGTTCGGACGTACATACACACTTTGCTTGGAGACATTATTGATGCGAAGATGGCAACAACCAAGGCTGACAGTCCTAGTTATCACTACATAGAAGTGTCATGTAGATGTAGGCTTCGCTGATTGGCGAAGTAAGAAATTGGAAAGCTTTGTAAGACTTATAGGAAGCCGCAGGATAACATCAATTACGAAGCGCTCAATACTATTGTTAGCGGTAGTCGGTCTCACAATGACAGTTCTACAAGTTCTGGTGAAGCTCATCGTGAATGCTTGCTAAGAGTCGGATTTACTGCTTGCCTGGGGATTCCCCTCGAATGTTGACGCGGTCAAATCAGCATTGCCATCGCCTACTCGTAGCAGAATTACAGTAGCCTTCCCACCGTCGGACCTTCACCATCACGTATCACGCCAAGATTGCTCAACCCCTAACAGACTACCATCACTGGAAACATGAGCTTCAGGATGGATAACGCCAAGTTGTCGCCGTTTGAATGCCTTCCTGCAGAGATATCGTGAGTACAGTCTGATATAGCGAAGTGATGATTTTGCAGGCATATCAATTTTGACCCTACATGATGGAAAGACAATCTGTTTTGCTTGAATTCTCTACACATGCCCGGACTCATCACATTCCATGGGACTGCTGTAGGCAGATTGCTATGCATCGACTTGACTAATCTTTTGGTAGAGACCAAATATGCCGTTCTCTTACGCCCTCGAATATCTGTGTTCTTGCACGATCATCACAGGCAATATACAGAATCGTTCAAATACCTTTGTACCATGATCCCCATATCGACAAATTCGAATCACTCACCTTGTTTGTTCGCACTCTCAATGAAATGAAGTTGAGAAGACAGGGCTCTAATAGGCTTTCCACGAGCAAAGAGATTGCAAGATTAAGCATCACAGTAGATCCAGTCAAAGATGCTGCCAGAAATACCGGTGGTCGAGGGCCAGCAGCGGTACTTCTTTCGAGGATGATAACGATAATTGCTCAGTGAGATGCTCTTGTTGTCGAAATATCAGGGCTCTAACCAGCTGCTAAGATTCACACAGACATTGTCCGAAAATCAACATTTCCCTATGCTTCATCAACTCAATTTGCAGCCAAAGTCCAGTTGCTACGCTAGGGACCGAGACGTTTCCTCGTGTCACCAGCATTATTCTTTATCTTGGGTCCCACTTACAGATAGAGCCTTGGCGGAATCAGTGTCGATGCAAGCCAGATACGAAGTTTTGGCGTCCTTTAGTCAATGGCATGTCATTACCTGACTGCAAATCAGTCGAGGTACATCATTGGTGGGCTTCGCCTCCACCCAAAGGCACAAGTATCCTCAGCCAGGCCATGGATTGTAACTACTATTCCGACTTTCACGGCTATCCCGGCTTTCCTGGCAAACCAGAAAGCCTCGGACTACTTGACGGCCTGGGAAAGCTCGAAAGGATTTCGTTAGAGAGCCCTCCGGAGCTTGACAAGACAATTTTAGTACAGCTTCTCGGCCACCAAGATTCACTGGCCTCAAATCTCAAACATCTCGAACTTCGCTTCTGTAACCTCGACCCTGATATAATTTCAAAACTAATTCAGCAAGCCTCTCCAAGCTTGACACATGTGACACTACTGCTTGGAGGAAGGACCAACACGATGGGCTACCAAGAGGAGAAGCCTCCTCATCTATGTCCTCTGATACGAGAGTTTAGCAAGAACCTTGTTCGTCTAGAGTTTTCTGCTCCTTCGGTTTGCACAGAGATAGTTTATGACGACGATGAGCTACGGGAGATTAGGAGGAACTGCAACCGTCTAAGTACTGATCAATCCGATAACTATGCGATACATGAGGCCATTCTAGCTTGTCGAAAGCGGAAGAAGACACAATACCGTAAGGAATGCATGCAAGAGGCTTTCAGAGAAGCCGGCAACGATTCTAAGGCCCACATTGAGACAAGAACCGAGCTTCTCCTTGACCGTGAAGAAGAGCAGCGAAAAAGGTTGATCCGGAACTCATGGAAAAGAAAGATCATTAGCTGGCAGGGCAGTTGTAGGGCCGAGCGCTGGGTCGAGCTCCAACAGGGGGCGAACCTGGCGGAAGCTGGGATAGAGTGGACTCTTGCAAGTAAGATCCCCCCCCTTTCTCCGAATGGAAACATATCTTTGTCTAATGAAAGCCATTGTAGATGCTTCCGCTCAAATCGCTAGTCGACATCTGGATGGCTTTGAGGAGCACATCCCGTATGAACCGGAGATCGAAGAAAAGTGCACGACCGATACTTAGGACCCCGAACGGATGGTGTTTTGTAACAATGTAATAAATACACGGCTGCTCTCTCGACTACTTTTCTTGCACAACTTTGACATAAGCTCGATTTGGTGCAAACACTGGAGAAGCCGTATGAGCTGGTGATTTACGAGGACTGCTTGGCTTTTTAGGCAATTGTATGAAATTGATGGGATATAATAATTTAAATGTAAACCAAATGTAATTCGGCCAAGACGCTCACTGTATGAGTTCAGCGTTTCCCTTTTTCTGCTTCAGTTCTACCAATGTCTCACCCATCCCCAGCATATACAATGCCGTGCCGCTGTGTTTGTAGAAATCATCTTTCACATTCGGATCTCGAGTCCCAAGTCATAGCTTTCTAAGCCTTGGGACTGTATTTCTTGGATACCCAGCGCTTTCTCCATTCTACCAAGGTATCCCTCAATAATCACTCATCCTCACTCTCCATACTCCACAAAATAGCAACCATACCTGAACTTCACCACTCTCTGGCCTCCCTTCATAGCAAGAACAACATGCTAGGTGCCAACCACTTTTATCCAATCCAGCGGACGGAAAATTTGTTCCCAACTAACCCTTACATCCCAGCCTCGTATTTAGTAGAATTTATCTCTCGCCTGTGCATTGCTTCCTTGCTAGTAAACTCGCACACGTTCCGGTGGCTCTACGTATTCAGAGTACTCGACAACTACTCTCACATTCCCCTTCCTCATTTCCCCAACAGCAATCCCTTCCCCCTCTATTCACACAAGCTCATAATACACCGGCAAGCCTTACCCTTAATCCAAGCACGTTTCTACCAACACCTCTCACCATTTCCCCATTTCACCACCCTGAGTATCGACGTCCATACCACCCGTCCCGTTGCACCAGTCCGTTATATTATGCTCACACCTTCCTTCCTTCTCTGTTAGCGACGTCCGCAATATCTCCTGCTCACTCTCTAAAAGTTTATCATTTTCACTCTCGCTGGATATAGCCTTTTGCTATTTCATACCCCCGATGGAGGCACTACGGCTTTTCGGTTTCGTGGCTATGGCAGTGGATGTCTGGTTTTAGATTTTATGCAAGGAAATACTTGGACTGGTTTGGGGGATTTGCTGCTGGGGATGGGATTGGTAAGTTTGGATGCTGGAGTTGGGGTATGGCGAGTTGGTATTGATACTGTACAATCTGGCGAGTACTCTGGATTAACCAAGATGGATATCCTTAAAGAACAACGGTTGTCTGTTCTCTCATCCATCCACAAACCCATCTATTCATCCAGCCACCTACCTTCATATTCTCCCAGCAAGCCCAAAACCACACCTTTAACCCCATCACCCCAGTTCAACAATCTACACCAAAGTCAAATTTCCACCTACCCACTTTCCATTTAGAAGTTTCACATCTGCCTTCTTCATACTCTTCTCTTTACTTCTTGATTCCCTCTAAGCTTGCGGCCGAAAGGATTTATCCTCAAATACCATTTTAGCGGGTTTTAAGTCTTCGTAGTACGACTCATCAAGACAGACTAACCTCTACCCAGGTAGAGGTAGAGGGTCGAGTACTATTTTGTTCAATCTCTTTGTAGATGCCAAAGAAAGCCTCCATTCTTCCTCTAGGGAAGATTCCCCTAGCGAGTAGGTTGGGGGTTCAAGAGGCTTGCTGATACGGGAAAGCAGCTGTTTATGTGGTTGAAACTTTCTCTGAAGTACGACGTGGTATGTTGAGGACTTCACTTGACGAGTCCTGAGTCGCTGGACATATCACTAATCATCTTGACGGGGGCAATGCTTTCAGCTCTTCCTCGTTGAATCCTCGTATCGTTTGTCAGCTGCTTTATCTTACAGACGGGACTCGTCTGTTAGTAGGTTTCAAAAGTCATTGCAGCGAAAAAGGTGAGCTACAGCCGCTCTCTAAAATCCTAAATGATGATAATTAGGTTGAGACTCTCTAAGGAGGTTACCAGGTATTCGAACCTTCTAGCGCTTGAACAAGGGCATGATGGTCATTTGTGCAATACTGTAAACCGCTGCTTCGTCAAACGATCCGTTAGGAACCCCCTCCTTGTTTAAAGTAAAAATATTAGTAGTCCGATAAAGTCAAGTCTTTTCTCTGGCAGGGCATTCGTTGAAGAACGGCCGAAACTCTCGGATTGTAAGTGGCTACTGCACAAATGGCCATCGATAAGCTCATTCTCCCTCAGCTGCTGAGAGGAATGAGTGGTTCCTCACGAACCGCAGCACCTCATTTGTAAATCCCTCGGGATTTTCTTCTGCAATGTAATGACCAGCTTCTTCCACCACAGCCACTTCAAAAGTTCCCTGCTCATGAACCTCACTGAACATTTCCAAGGCTTCGTCTTTATGCGCGCTTTTATCCCCACTGAGTGCCATGGCCGGAACCTTGCTTTTCCCATTTGTGTCTATCCAGTGACGGTTCTCTTGGGCATCAATCTCAAAGGCCCTATAAACCTCCAATGCACACCTCATAGCTCCAGGCTGCGAGTACATCTCGGAATAATGATCCAGGTCCGCGGATGAGATAGCTGCCGCATTGTAAATAAGCTTAGAAAAGAAATGGTCAAGGTAGATGCGCTCTCGGCCTGCTACTAAGGCTTCTGGCAGATCTAGTACGCTGTGGAAGATGAAATGGAACTGTTGTACTGCACGTGTTGTCTTGTTTGTGTGATACACGACTGTTCCAGGGAGTGGACACTCGCCCCACACAACACTCATGACACGGGAATGATAGCGTGAGGCGAAAGCGTAAGCAATCATGCCGCCGATATCATGGCCGACCAGGTGTATTGGGTCATCGATTTCAAGGTAGTCAAGCAACATTAGGATATCTTCGGCCATGCCTGACTTGGTGAAGCCTGAGGCAGGCTTGGAAGAGGCACCAGCTCCACGGTAGTCGGGAGCTATGATACGGTAGCCAGCAGCCGCTAAGGGTGTTATGACATGACGAAATTGATAGGATGTCTGAGGAAAGCCGTGGAGAAGGAGGATTATGCCTTCTTGATCTGGAGGGTGCGGAGGAGGGCAGTCGATGTAGGCAAGGCGAATTGGCGGATCGGTCTGGAGGGAGGCTACCAGCTGCTTCCAGTTGGAGACGTTGGGAGTTGAGAGTGTCATGCTGGCTTTCGATGAACGTCTGCCTGCGACAAGATCAAGCTGTGTCAATGCAGTGCGCTGAAATCAGGATTCGCTATCCCGGCTATCCTGCTTCAGCACTTCCGAAGTGACAATTTTTCCATCGTGGTACATTCTCAACTCCGGCGTGGAGACTTAATGTTGAGACCGAGTGAGGGTTCTGCGCATGACGTCACAGTTGCCAAGCCGCCTAGTCTACGCAAGAAAAAACCTGCAACACCAAACAGGAAATCTTTCTCTGCCTGTACCGTAGCGTAGGACATGCCAGATGATAGAAGAGTCTTTCGCGCATGTGCTACGTCTGTATCCTGATGATGGAAGAATGATTGTTCAATTCAGCGGTTAGATCTCCCCGCAATGATCTGACATCCGTATCATCCTGAAGATCAGTTGGCTTGACGATGCCACGGGGACCACTGACTATCCAGCGTAACCCAAAAAATGGGTTACCCAACACGCAAATCATATATCGAGCGTGCCATTGGCTACTTGTTCGATATCTTTGCGCTCAGGCCCTTTCTTGTCCAGTCCTGTTCAACAATTCTAGGGCTCCTGTACGCTAGTGGATCGGACGGAAATATTTGAGATCCAGAGAAGATTTCCGTAACCTCTATAGTGATCTTCAGCATCACCATCACTATTACTAAAAGGAGTACTCGGATATCCAAAACCACACTCGCGGCATTCCTCGGCTTTACGCCTATCGAACTGACGCTGGAACGAGTAAACGTACATCACTAAGAGACCCAATCCCGAGATAGGCGAAGCGTAGATAACCAGCACCGGCTTCATATCTACTTACGGTCATCTGTGACGCAGTCATAGGTCTGGTCTTCACTAAAAATTCGGTCTCAACTGCTACTCCTTTAACTAATACGCAAATCATCGCGGTTCATCTTCCCATCACTTTTACAGCCTCAAGCCCCGTTCAAGCTACCTCAACCCAGATTGTCCGCACGACTTTCGTGATGATAACCACCTTGAAACCTGCCAAATTTTACTCAACGTATACGTCTATCAAAACAGTCACAGTCATCGGGCCCGTAGCAACTTATTACGCTGGCTGCAATCCTGACAACCTTGCAACCACCTACAGTGGAGGCATGATCGATGCATTGACCAATGCCTCGACAATCCAGACAAACATCCAGGAAATCGACCGCTACAAGTGCTGCTCGTATTGCCTTATGGATTCAACTTATGGCGGAGCGTCTCTGTATTAGCTATTCGGCAGCGGAAATTGCACTTTGTGATACCCGACGACGGGCAATCCAAGTGTCAGTATTAGGAGCTATAGCGTCAGCAACGCATTTCTTCCGTATGCCGATTTGAGTAATTGGGGTTGTTAGTAATTCACCCTTGCATATCCTATCCGTGCGTGATATGAAGGTGGCGAACTTGTGCGACGACGATCTTATTGATGATTCAAATGGCAATTTGCATGTCCTTTTGCGGCAGAGAATGTCTGCGAAGTATGATGAGATAGTGGTAGTTATACTCTATGGATGGACTCCTAACCAATTGATGCTCCTTAATCATAATAGGCCATCTTTGTTACTATGTGACGCGGACTGGCGCTCCAGTCGGTGGTCAGAGAAGCATTCGATGCCTGCTTCAGCCTAATTCGTATCGCTCGCAGCGCAAGAATAGTAGGTCTGTCCCTATCTGAGACGTCACTCCTTGTGTCTGCGTAGCTCTGCATATGGATTTGCCTCAAATGCTGCTGCTTGGCGGCGAGCTTGTAAGTTCTTATCTGCTATGGGGCATTTGAATCCTTCGGGGAAGAGATCTGATCCAGGAACATTTCGAGTGGCGGAAGAAATCTCCGGCCAAAGCTTCCCAGTGGCAATTCTTCCGGCAGAAGGGGCTTGGATTGCTATATGTGCATGCCAGCTTGCAGTGATCGCTATTGAGGGACTTGAATCGAGCAGCTCGTGCAACATTGCAGTGGGAAATTGATAATTCGGACAGCCTCAGCTACGGGAGATGCATACAACCTTTCAGACAACGCTGCTGAGAAACCACTTGTATGCGTTGTTCGTCTATGTCACCGTAAGATGCCTGGTTGAGGAACATAATAAATCGTGCAAATTTCGAAATGGGGATTTCTCAGGCAAACTAAGGCTCAGGGGACTTGATATGCTTGCAGACTTTCACTAAAAGCTACAGAGGCAACACATTGCATGCATTGTTTCAAGTATCGCAAGGCAAAACTCAGAAACTTCAAACGATCTACGTTATGCACCCCGACTCACCATCCAGGTTTGTTGTTGATAAAGCCTCATTTTACGAGTATCGACCAGACGTTCGAGCTTTCGAGCCGCTCAAGTGCCATATGCATGCATCATGCGAAGGCATGCAGGGACCCCACGTACCCACATATCTCGCATGCAATGCGATTAAAACGGTAATCCGGCTACACTGGTCGAAGAGCCTCAATCAGTATGATTTTCTTTATAATTCCTTGGCTTTACGCATCTTCATGCACAAGTGCCTGATGCACTCATATCTCAATACGCATGTGTAACCCTACGCCTCTCGTATGCAAAAACCCCGGACGAAGCAATTGATGCCCTTCGGCCGTGTTTGTAATAGAGCCTTTATTAGCACAAAGTTCTCTACTATGTACTTCTTAGATATGGTCTCGAAACATATCGTTGCACAAGTGCCATATGCGTGCATAATATGCATATAGTACCTCACGTCTTCTATGCAGAGCCTTTGCATGAAACATCGAATGCCGGAAACATGGGATACTCTTAATAGCTTTACAATATGTTGTCATGAACTCACATTTTCCGGTTTCTGCATTCGAAACTGTACAGTGCGTTGCATGCTTGTACGTGCCACGTACTTACCCCGGGACTTGGTGCATTGGTGCATTTCGACCAGCTACATAGATAAGACGGCAAAAGCATCCCTGCTGGAAGAATGCATAGTGTCAATTGCCACAGAATCGGTCCGGGAGAGGCTGAGAGATTATGTGCAACTAGATTAGTTATTCTGATAGACCGTTAAGACAGCCTTACTAATGATGAGGCAAGCTTGCTCGTGAGGGTAGGCTCAGAAGCAAGAAACGCATGTGAAACTTCATGTGCCACACCTCATGTTAAGGTAACTTCGAGTGGGTTGTTTAATTCGCCTCAACTCGGCATACCAAACACCCTCGCAAGCAACGGAAACCTCGAAACATCCGAATATACTAGGCAACGAATGGTTCAGCTTTTGTTCAGCTTTTGAATCGACTTTCGAATGAGGATTCCTTTCGGAAGGACAACATCTTATGACCACCAAATTTAGGAATAGCTTACGATGCTCAGTAGTGAAATCGTGAAGGACATAAATTCTGATCACACTTCAATTGACCGAATAAACCGTATAGTGCACTTGAGAGCTCCAATCACCGAGGAATTTATAGAAACTATACGACTGAACTCGCAATACCGATAAGGGAAACCCATGTAAAGGAAAAGAAGGAAGCTCCCCGTTCCTCAGAGCCCGATATTATGTGCTCTTGCAAAAGCGGACCACTCTGAGGCAATTTTCCTCATGGCCCAGCTAAGAAAGCAATTGTGAATGATTCCCATATTGCTTTAAGCCTGTGGAGCAAACCCCATGCGCGGGCCATTGCTGTCAAAGACAACGAATTGGCTTTTCAATAGGGGGTCACCGAAGATGTTTCTACTAAAACCATCGCTACTCTGAAGCCCACCGAAACAGGAGATCCCGGTGGCGTCTGTCGGGCCAATATTGATAAGTCTACCCGCAACGACGGCATTGTAGCCACTGATGCAGAGCGTTATGTCTGGTAGAACCACGTTGCAGGCAAAAGTGTAAGCACCTTGAGCGTTGTCGTACGCTGCACCCTCAACCTCGCTGTAGTAGGCAGCCACGACGCTATCGTCAACGAGAATCAATGGACTCCTGGTGTCCACGATTCCATGAAGGCTGTACGGCCTAGCTGAGCCGCTACCAATGGTGTAACTCTCCATAGTGATATCCCAGAAGCCATAAGAACTGTCAACCTCGGTATAGGTAATGGGACCAGTATATTTGGTTGCATCTATATAGCCTAAGTCGAACGAACCGGGAACTTGGTGCTTCAGGGTTGCAGTAAAAAGTGGCGAAGCACGGCTAACCTTAACATTCTCAAAGAAGGTGTTTCGCTGGTCTGGCTGGACAGTATTGATGCTATTGAAGGCAAATCCAAGAATTCCTTAGGCACAGTAAGTTAGTAAAATGATGCATGGAATGGCTAACCATCGGATGAGGTATCGTCGAGAAAACGAGCGGTGAGCTTTGCGGCGAGCTGGACGGCTTGATTCTGGATAACAATAGTTCCTACAGCCACGGTGTCGGTGCATACCCCCCCAGATGCCCCCTGAGATCCATCGCCATAAATGATCTCGCAGGTGTCGTTGGCCAAAGCCTTGGAGGTATTGGATAAGGATGGATCATATATCTTGTGGCCCCTTTGTTCCGCCGTGGGGAGAAGAGGAGAAAAAACCCAGAGATCAGAAGAGCCAGTATCAACCTGCAGATTCAAGGTTTGTCCGCCAATGGTAACTGGTGTAAGATAGTCCTTATCATTCGATGTGGGAGTAATGATATCGTCTCCGGAACTGTTGGCAGTAACCTCATCATGTACTGGTGTAGCTTTGCCGTATTTACGATCCACTCTAGCAAGGGCGGACGGCCCGTGTCGTACAGCTGGGTATTTGGACTTTTGCTGCAAGGAGAAATTCCCTGAATGCTGATTTCGTAAGGAGATGGCAGCACTCAAAGTGACCATCATGACCAACATCGCGCATTTTGCAATGCACGGCATGTCGTAAAACATCTTTTATATTTAATGACTCTGAAGATCTTTTTAAGGGGTTTTGAGATAGGAGTTATGCAACAAAGGCGATTAAGCAAGAGCAATATATATGGTGTTCGAGCCGTGCGAATTTGGGGGGCGTATTAACAAAGGCCGAGACACGATAGTAGATGAGTTGGTGGAAGGATCACCCTGAATAGATCTACTGATGATCTGCAGCAGAACTTGCATCACAGTCAAACGTATGAATGGGTTGCACCATTGACTGCACACGCCATATTCTGCACTGTGCAGTCTGCAACCAAGGATTGCGAGAAAACTGGATGCGGTACTCAGGAGACATGATGATGCTGCACGTCAGTTACCATGCCGAGCTTCGCTTTCAAGAAGGGTTTTCTTCTGCAGGCACTTTTTACTCTGGGCCGATGGACGCAGTATCTAAAGCCTCAGGATGCATATTCCGTTACACCAGTAAATCCACTACTGTGGCTCTTGGCGAACGGTTGGGTTATCATGTTTTATCCTGCTTACTGGTAGTCGTCGTTGCTGATCAGCTCTGTATAAGGACGAAGGACAAGGCGCATACATACATGACTGAGGTGATTTCCAGAACTTGTACGTCAGGAGGTGGCGTGACACTATCTTCATCCTACGCATGCAGTGCCTCTCCATATCAATTCCTTAATCATACTTCGATTGGTTCTAGAGCCTTTGATTATGCCGGCTGTTAACAATATAAAACGCGAATCTTCGTTATAGATGGGTGGATCTTCCCAGACCTGCAGGCGTCAACAAATCAGAACCGTTTGGCTTGAAGCCAAAAGGCAAAACTGTTTCTATCATCTTAGACTACAGCTTTGTGCCTCGACAGACTCAAGTTAGTATATCCTGGTTCAAGACCCAAGAATGATTGACATGCTTCTATCTGTTTTCTTATCGGGTGTTATAGTTTGGTCTGTTGTGTAGGGGTAATGCGAGTGCCCTAATCGTGCCTTCCTCAGCATTAACTACTGATACCGTAAATGACACAGATCAACTGGGTCCTGCCAGATTCGAGGGTATTTCGTTCCCGTTGGCTCTTGAAACGCAGGATGAAGATCAGCGAAGACCTACATCACGCTAACAAGACTTCACGAGAACACGCGCCTTGTCCTCCTGGGCTTCGCTAACAATGCCAGGGCTGTTGGCTTCGTAGGTGCAGGCAGCAATTCGAGAGTGATCCTTGAGGGTATTTGGGTATTCTCATTGTGCCTCTCTTCGTTCGTTTGAAACGCGATGACATACTTCTAGGTAATCTAATTCCTTGTTTTATGGCAAAGGACTTTCTATATGCCAGTCTTACTGTTCACCGATTAGTCCGTCTAATACCAACGTCTCACATTCACTTAGCCTTAATATATATCTGGAGTTCCAAGTACAACCCTTATAGCGGTCGTGTAGCAGTCTTCCTATTCTTTTCCAAGTAGTGCTTCTTAGCTTTGAGTTATAGCTCCAAGCACTTCTCAACCCTCCGTACATTCAGACTCCTCGAAGACCCGTTGTCCTTACAGCAGCATCCCAAATAAACCTCCGTTGAAGATGTTGACTTGGTTCATGAAAAGCTCAAAGACAGTAAAGCACTATTTAAGTCCACGTCACTTTGAGGGGAGAGAAAATAACCTTCTACCAACACAACTACCTGCATCTGGTAAGCAATGTTGTGACATTCTTTTATGAAAAGCCGCAGCTGAACCGAAGGCGCTAGATGATGCTGAAAACAATCAGAAAGCTCATTCCTCCTTTTTTGGGACAGAAGATCGGCAGAGTACCGTTACCTCAGAAAGGGCGTCCAGGTACAGGATAAAAAGACGTCCCGTAGCAAGTCCGGCGCAGTTGGAAGGACCCTACTCGAATCTGTCGGTTGGAATTGAAACCAACGAGGTCCCTGCAGACCTACCACGTTCCGCAAGCACTTCGTCGATAGAAGAAGAGCAACACCATTCAGTGTTAGAAGTCGTGGACTTCGAGCATTTTGTTGCATCTGAACCAAAACACGAGCGCGAACCGACACTTTCGAAGCCAGCCATATATACAAGTTGCGGTAAAATTTTAGGAGATTCCCTTTTGCCTGAACCCCATAGTGGTCTGCATAAGGAGTGGATTCCTTTCATGCTCCGCAAGACTGTGGCTTCTCTGCTAGCAGTGATACTCTTTATGCTCGTTGGACTCTTGGAATTCTTAGACCGATTCGAAAAAAAAAGGTATCGTTGACGATCTCATGTCCATCTTCACTCAAAGGCTCTTTGCTGTGAAAAGACTTCTCTGACCATTCCATCAGACAGGGTTTCTCATCAGATCGCGGGATCATCAATGTGGCTATCCGGTTTGTACCAACCATACTTGTGATTCTTCTGTCTTTCACCTGGCAAATGCTGGTCATCGATTTGAAAAAGGTCACCCCTTGGGCTGCGATGACTAGGAAGTGGACTGAGCCTAGAGAAAGCATTCTTGCCAATTACATCGACGACTTGGAGATTATGTCTGTCTGGAATTCGTTCCGCCGCAAGCATTGGGGTATTCTAATCGCCCTACTCGGAGGGTTCCTGTGTGGTAGCTTGGTACCCTTTGCAGGTGGACTTTTCTACGTCGACCCTCTCCACGAGTCCACTTATAATTCGACACTAGTGAGAACTTCTCGATTTGAATTCAATGGCTCATTGAACGCCTTTGATCTCTCAAGTCCAAAAAAAGCACAGCAAGAAGCGGCTGTGACAGAAAAGGACCAGTTTGACTTACTATCTCCCTGGACGTCCAGCGAATATGCTTTCGAAACCTTCAACCTCTCTGATACACACCACAACGTAGCACTGTCTACAGATAGTGCAGCTTTTGGAGAAACTCTCGCTTGTGATATCATCAACTACAACACCAAAGTCACCCGGGGGTGGTATACCCAAGATCATGCTTCCGAGGATCCAAGAGCAAAAACCCCTGGACTCTTGACGAATGTTGAGCTTATTCCAAACGAGGAAGACATGGTTAGAATCGGTTGCAAAATCATTCCGGCTTTCTATCCGAAAGTTATATTCTCAAGACCTAGCGATCAATCAGTGAAAGTGCTTCCAGCAGCATGGATGAATGTAACAAACTGCTCCAACACTGAAGAGACACTTTTGACAATGACGACAATGGTATTACTGGGTGCTAATGTCAACGACACAGCGATAGAATTTAATACCAAGGGTTTGCTTTGCAGGCATCGTTTCAGCATAAGAACGCTTGAAATCGTTGTCAATGCTTCTACCGCTGAGTTAATGAAGATTACACAATCATCGAATACTTCCACTCCAGTTGACATTGGTATTGACACTGCCACGCTTGATGGTGTAATGAACCGGCAAGGCCTGTCCTCTGATGAACTCGACAATTACAACACACTAGTTCCGTTACCAGATGTACTGAACGTCGCGCGTCGCGGATTGTATGATGAATTTACCGGTTTTATAGGGAGGGATCCTTGGTTCACGAGGCTTATCCACGGAAATGTCACGAAAATGTTCGAATATACTACTGACATGAAAGCTCTAGCGACCGATTCATCGCAACTTTTCCAAAGCACTATGGCACAGATCGCGAATGTCGCTTTTAGGAGCAACGACTCGTCACCGGTACCCGGCTTTCTTAAGACACGAGAGCCACGCATTACGATTCAACGGAGCTCTTTGCTCTTCTTGCAGTCCGCGCTTGGTCTTTTAGGCAGTATAGCTATCTGCTGTGCTACTGTCTTGAGGCCCAAATCTTGCCTTAACGAAGACCCAGCCACATTAGCAGCTCTGTCTATCATCGTAGCCTCCAGTAGAGATTTCCAAAAGCAATTCAAGAACAAAGGCCATCTTGATAGTAGAAGGTGCACAGAGGGACTTGAAAGCTTGAAGGTCAGGCTCAATACTGAGGGGCATTCAAAGCCTTCAATAGAGCTTCAAAATCCCGCTGTAAGTCCACTTGTCGAACTGTCAGCATAGCAAGGACATTGTTAAGAAGAAAATAGTTTCAAGAATCCAGCAGCGATAGTGAGGCAATCAATGAAGGTTACAGGCCTCTCATGTTTTACCTCGCGTCCCGGTCCTGCCTACTTGTCGCGATTATTGGAACAGTGATGACCCTAGGGATCTTGTTAAGGCTCTCAAGCTATCGGTCAGGGTTTGATGCACAGGCCACATTCAGATTACTTGCCTGGTCTTACACACCAAGCGCGATCCTAGTCGTATTAGGATATGCTATAGACGGTGCGAGTAGCTGCACTCGGGCATTAAACCCCTACATGTCCCTTCAACGAGGGTCTGTTAGTGGTCAAAGGTCTTTACTCTTCAACCCGGCAGACCGTTCGGCATTCGCTATGTTCTCCTTTCCATATTGGCGAAACCTCGATGGGGCTTTCTTTGCAAGTTCGCTAGTCGTTATTATATATCCGGTGATTAAGATCATGGCTGTAGGCTTGTATATTCATTCTTTCAGCCGTCATACGTTTACAGCCAACATTGACATCGATCAGTCTTTGATAGCGAACCTCGACAAGATATCTAGAAATACCGAGTCACGAAATGGCTACAGCCAGGTAGCGTATGAATATGCCGTTTGGATGTTAGCGCCAGAGATTCAGTTCTGTTCGCCACCGGGCACCAAAGGTTCACTCATATTTAGCAACCTCACATCTAGCCCACTGCTAAGAGATACCAGCCAAGCCCTAGATCGCGGGGGTTCCCTTTCGGCAAATGTGCCAGCAATTCAAGTGGATGTCGACTGCTCTGCCTATAACAGCGAGGACTTCCAGGTCGTAAGAGAAGGAGAAGTAGTCCGTGTCACCTGTAAAAGTCGGAGCTGTCGAAGGTACTTCTCAGAGACCAAAAGTCCTAGTTCATATGGCCTGCCGGTCAATGCCCATGTGTGGCCCGGTGGCTTCAACATATCGGCTATGCCTGCTTATCGATATTTAGCTTGGGTCAGTGGCTTTGATCAAGCTTTTGGTGACACGGAAGATTACGACCTCGCCCCTATAAGTGGCCTGTTCATGAATGTTGATGACTACGGTCCTAACTCAACAAGTGCAACTCAGCGCTTTAATATAACACCTAAAGCTATCGCTGGGTTCTCCTGCGTTCGATCTCTCAATAAAGTCAATGTTAACGTTACATTTACTCGAGCAGTACAGCAAAAACTTGAAAGAACGTCAATACTTTCAACGGAAATTGCAACCTTTGATGACCGATCGATACTCCCAGCTAATGATCTGCCGCCCCCCAACGTTAGCATGAATTACCCTACAGAATGCGTCTCGTCACCAAACATGACATGTGGATCATCAACAAGCTGGATCACTCCTCACTGGGAAGCCTGGATAGGCGATTACCCGGAGAGAATGCCAACCGGTCTAGGTAGTAACTCCTTCTTAGAAGTTTTGGCGGCCACCACGCTGCAGTATCAGCCTGGCAACAGCTCCTCTTGGAACAGATTATATGAACCAGATCATTTACTTAAAGCGGCCAAAGAGGCATATACCATGTTTAGCACTCAAGTTATTAATGTGCAGCGCATTACAGCTACGAAAATCAGCAATAGCACAGTCCAACGAATAGCGACAATCGATCAACAATCCTTCCGGGCGGTCCAGTCTCGCAATGTTACAATCATACTCATCGTACTTCTCGGTACAACCCTTGCATGTATACTTGTTGCATTCTGGCGTGTGCCATCGAAGGCTGTCATTACTGAAGCACCAAACTCCATCGCCGCGCAAGCCTCTTTGCTCGCAGGTAGTAATCTGGTCCGCAGACTTGAAGTGGAAGGCGTGAAATCGGTGGCGGAAACTAACATCTGGAACGAAGAGGTCTTCAGTATGGGATGGTGGGCGACCGACGAGCCGCAGTCTGGAGTAGAAGGACCTGTAGAGAGGTGGGGAATTGATATTGGTGTTGCGCGTCTGCGCAACACACTGGAGAAGTAGGAGCTTGGGCGGCGCTGACAAGATTGATGAGATGGGACAGATCGCATAGTCGATTAGCCGGATATTTGGAGATTGGAGAGTTTTTCGAAGTGTCATAAGGGAAGAAGTTACGAGGGAATAGGATGCAATAATGCAAAAGAGACTTTGTTGTTCTGGGGTTTTTTCCTTTTTAATTTTGCGCTTCTCAAATGTGCTGATAACTTGATATCCAATATATTACCTTTACTCTTTCGTCTTCGTGTTCAGCGATGAAAGGGTCGTTGTTGACTGATCTTGTGGGGCTGAGCCCTGTCGAAACGGCTTAATCCGGACAACCCTATCGCAATCCCTGCCCGCCCTCGGGACTGTTCAGATTCATCATATTGAGGACATTCGTAAGACTTGCTCATTCCTGGTGTTAAAGATACCCTTGCCCTTCAAAATGGTCGAGTTCAAGCTACCATCTACGTTACGAGCAGACGAAAAAATCGCGTCTCAACCTCTCGAGTCATGGCCTCCCTAATCTATGCTGCGGGCGCCGCTACATACGATAGGTAAGCTGTTATCTTCTGGATTTCTCCTCTGCTTCCCTTGAAGGCTCTGATCATGGTAGCTTTACATGGATCTCCTCTGAACACAGATACCCTAGCTGACCCACCACCAGAATCCAGAAGATCTTCACCGCGCGTCGCGAACGCAAAGAAGCCAACGCAGCCCTCTTCGCCCAGCAAGAAGCCGCCAACGCAGCTCGAATCGCCGCATTGCAAGCCAACACCTGTTTATGCTCCTCCAGCGATTGGGATGGGCGAAGCCACAATGATGGATGCGCACAGGCTGCGGCCGCCGCTAGAGAACGTGAAAGAGGAGGACTGAACAACGAGCCTGCAGATATTGAAGTAGCGGAGCCTAATGGCCCACCGCCAGTATACATGCTTGTGGACGAAAATGGGCAGATGATGGTGGATAAGCATGGCAGAAAACAGAGATGGCAGGGGAGGGGATTAAGAGCGCTTTTCCAGAGAAAGAGGGGCCAGGGGAGGATATGGTTCGCGTGGGGTGACTGGACAAGAAACGAAAGCGTATCGGTAACGAGTGGGTAATAGCCTTGGTCCTTGGCTTTGTAGGTCAAAGTGTCGGCTATCTTGATTTTACCGAAAGGTGTAAATTGTGTTTTTGTAATGCCTTGTACTGCTGGCACTGCCACCCGCACAAGGCTCTTGTTGTCTCTAACATGCTATAATCGATCAGCCTAGACTGAAGTCCAGGTCCTTTCTTCTTGGGTCGAAAGCTAATTTTATTCTTCACAGCATCGGGTTATCCTTAACTCTCTTTCATTACCTACTTGCCTATCTAGAATCTCGCCTTCTTATCGCAACATCTCAGTCTTGCTTCATCTTAGCTCCATGCGCTAATGGACAGACACAGAATGCTTGGTGCAGATATAAGGCATCTGATGCCTCGTTTTGTCGCCTTCCTCCTACGAGTCATGCTTTCATCTGCTTATTGGTGCCCACACTACCTCAGCGGCTTCGTGGTGTGGATGCACAAGGCTGCCTGGAAGCGTGTCCATATCATTGGTGGATCATCTACGTCAGGCTGCATTACAGACGGGTTAAAACCCGAAGTCAAGAGGGCTGCATAAGCTCTCTACACTTCACGTATATCCAGCTCATGTTATAGAGCGGCAAAGGATTCAACATCCGCAGTCGCACATCTCTTGATTCGACATTGATTTTATACGATATGGACCCTCTATCAGTCGCTACTTCGATCGCCGGACTAATAGTTGCAGCGTGTCAAGTGTCTAGCCTCTTGAAGGATTTTGCAGGAAGTGCAAAAGAAGCTCCCCATTCGGCGCGAGCTGTCTTCATGGAAGTTACAGGCATCAGTGTTTGTCTCAATCAGCTTCAAGGATATGTATTAGGGAAACAGGAGACCTTCAGATCCCGAAGATCACTCATCATGATTGAGCAAGTCATTGTTGTTCTTACCGACTGCGTTTCTATTTTCTCCGAGCTGGAGCAAACCCTGGAGATTTTAAAGACGGATCAGCCAATGAAAGTCATAGACAGATTGAAATGGACCATGAAAGAGGCAGCAATCGGCAGACTCCTACAGCGTCTTCAGACCTCTAAAGCGTCACTAACCTTTATGCTAACAACATTGACTTGGTAACTTACGCATTTAACCCTAACGTGCATAGACAGTGCAAAAGAAGGCTGACCGACTTATGCTTTTAGTACCTCTATGGACGGGGCTTTGGCATCGACCAGAAACCTGAATACTCTTGTTCGCCAGGTGCTCAAGTCCAATGTGAATATGTCCCATAGACTGAGAAGCATCGAACGCATGCATCCTGCTCTAGCTGCCTCAACCGCTCCTTCGAGTGACAGTCTGGGGATTAACGCGCAAGGCAGCCAACGAGCAACAAGTCCAGCATTCTTTAAGTTTGCTTTTGAAGAAGACCTCCAAACCTCTAGGGTCTACAAAAGGGTTGCCCTGGACGAGTCGAGATTCTCCAAATCATCTTTCAGCAATTCTATCGGGCACTCCTTTCTATCAGGTTTGAGTCTCTCGGACGTCTCCGATATCAGTGCCATTTCCTTGCCTATTTCGCCAATGGAGCTCTGGAATCATCATCGTTACGGTTCCGGACACGAGAGGAAAATTGATCCTGGTGCATCCCCGTTTGAGGCATGGTACAATCCATCATCAATGGTAAGGAAGTCTTTTCAGCAGCTCTGCAATAGGGAAAGCTAACAGCAGGGTCAGAAAAGTGCATTCATACGCACTGCCTATTTCAACGGACAGTATACCAATCAGTACGCCCAATCCAAAGTCTCTGGCCATCTAACGTATAGGCGGTTTACTATTACCACGCCTCATTGCTCCCCGATCTTCACCGAGGGAGCGAAGCTGGCACAGATCTACGAAGAGCCTACAGGAGGGAGAGATCAAGAATCTTCAAAAGATCAGCACTCAGAAGCAGAAGACAAAAGTATTAAGTTTGCAGATCCTTATTGCAGTAGTGTTGAGGTTACGGGTTCCCACTCCAACATTCCTGACCCTATGAAAGATCTCTGGGCGAGGAGGCCCAACGTTGCAGAGAGAAAGCGGAACGCACTGCCTTCACATGCGGGGAACGCCTTAGCCTGGAAACGGACGGTGCTAGATACCTTGAAAGAGGTTCCTTACTAGCCCCATGCGGAATGTTCTATATGTAGGATTTCCTCGAGTACGGCCCTCTTATCTGTTATTTTCTGCCACCTACTTCAATCTGAGTCTTAACTAATATGAAGTAGGAGCGAATTGATCGAAGGATATATCAATGTGCTGGCAAAGACTGGACATTTGACTTCGGCGCCATAATGGTCCTCTGTGCCCTAATTCAACCCTTATCATACTGTACGTTCCGACAGCCTTGTCATTTGAAGAGCCCGTACCTCTCACACTTTACAGGCAAATCTTAATTAAATTCACATTATATAAATTCAAACATATACAGTCTATCGCTAGGTAACTTCACGCCTTCGGATACTCACTGCATCTTGTAGTTTCGTAAATGATGTAACGGCAGTCATAGGCTCGATGATGCAAAATTATGGAAGTTGAACGGTACATGATGTTTGTTTATATGTCAACTAATATGTTAATTGTTTGATGATGCTCATGGGCTGTATAGCAGGTTTAGCTGACTTTGCTCTCTTATATTCATCGAGACTCATCCCAGACACCTTCTGACCGCGCTCGATCCACCTTTCACCAACGGTCTTGGCATCTTCCCCTTCTCACTTTCTCCAAGTCTCTTTCCTTTTTCATTTCTTGTATCTTCGAATATCTTGCACTTCCTTAAAACCCCTAGTACCACGTACGAGTATCTTGCACATACTGTAACCTACCTATGGTACGGTCCTGTCCCATCGAGCTCAACGTTCCCAAATCTTATGCTTTCCGACCCTCTTCTTTCGCCGTGCCTGCTATTGAATCTCAGATCTCATACCTAACCGTCGGCCGCGTTTCGGATGCTGGCTCAGAAGCAGCCCCATATTACAACTTTGGTTCAGATATCAGATGTAGAATCACAAGAGCTTCCGCGAAAGCTCAAGGAAATGAAGCCGAGTAACGTCCAACGTGACTTGGCCCACGCCACGAAGGTCAATAGAAAATATTATATGAAGGCGTAAACACGCTGATATCTATCCTCCGTCCCTCTCCTCCAGAAAGTCATTCAAGGCCGAATCGGTAGATGACTTCTCTTTTCTCGTCCAGGCTCCATCGAAACGATTACATGTTCAGGAGGATATCGGCAGTACAGATAGTGACATCTGTGCTTAGTTGGAAGAGGTCTCCTACGCTGGAGCCAAAGAAGGGAAGGACATCAGCATGCCGCGGCGTCTGTGCAACATAGGGGCGCTGATGGGTAATTAGCAAAGGATGGTGGCAATGGCCTTCATCAGCTAAGGCGCACGGACAGGTCTATCTTTATATCCGTGACCGATAAGATTTTGGGTACGTTGTTTGGATACTTGGGAGGAGGCCGCTAGAGAGTAATATCCTGGGATATGAGTTTATATGGAGCGAGATGAAGCACGCTAGTATGTGATCGGAAGCTCGGGAGATGAAGGAGCGGTTTGAAGTAAGTGGGAGTGAGTACATGAAGAGTATGTTGAAGTATGTGACGACGGAGGTCGGGGAGGACATTGTGTACTAGATGGAGCTTGGGTGAGAAAGGTGGCGCAGAGGTTATGTATCCTAAAGATATGGGTGTGTAATGCCAAATCCAGTAGAAGAGAAGTTAAACGGTCCGTTTAATCAAAAGTGAATTTATTGACCACCAATACTGACATGCATAGAACGACGACAACTTCTTCATTACGCGGCCAGGTAGATTGTGGAAACCGTCATTTACTGCCCTATAACAGCGAGTTCTACTTATTGCTGTTCCTACATACGCCTTCCAAAACATAGTAAAAAGGTTTCACAGTGTCGCAGTGGCGCCATGCTTCTTTAACAGGGCTCTTGTATAGTAACCTTTGACACCCGTACGGTTCGCTATATCCAGCGCCGTTCCATATTTGCTGCTACAGACATTCACATCTGCCTCCTGTCTGAGGAGTAGCGCAATGATATCGTCATATAGAATAGAGGCCAACGAACAAGGCTGAATATTTGAAAGACCAACTGCAGCCGCAATTAGAGCAGTTTCAAATTCTCCTCGTTGGAGCTTGACGTCAGCCCCGTGATCGACAAGTATCTTAACGATACTGTCTTTCCCTTTGTGGCATGCCATTTGGAGTGCTGTGCCAAGCTCTGGGCAAGATTCATTAACGTCTGCACCGTAGCGCAGAAGAGAATGAACAATTTCCTCTAGTTGAACATCCCTAGCATAACGTCCACTGATTGCGTTCTGCAATACCGTGCAGGATATCTGTTGTCTGTCAGAGTATCTATGTACGTGACATCCTTGCGGTACACGCCGCGGCATGATGGCTTCACCGCACTCGATTCACATGACGATTGGGTAAGGTACCAAACTTCAAGGCATCGAAATGCTTTAGCTACTTCTGGAATTCTCGGAATCACGGTTTCGGAATTGGGAAGATCGGCTTCCAGCAACCTTACGGCTTAGGAGAATTCTGTTTGACGCTCGTTCCAGCACAGCCAGTCAAGTGTCAACATTCCGTAAAGTGCTGCACTAGCATAGTCTGTGCGGTTACCTTGATACATCCCTCAGCCCCTGTTACTAATTTGCTGCCACTTGAACTGTTCTCAGCTATCAAACGTACGCTTCAACCGACTAAAAATTAGCGGATCATTGTACCGGCTCACCATTCTGGAGGGCTATGATAATTGCTTCAATCTTTTTTTTGATTCGCTCTCAGTATATCTGGTAAGAGCACAATGCAATCAATCCGCCGAGAGAATCTTTGTTGCGATGTTTTCTTGACCAATGATCCATGTTGCTCGTGTGATATCTTGATCAGGTCCTACAAAGTTCTTCTTCACACTTGAATTTTCTTACACAGCAATACAGAGTGTGCTCGGACCAATGACTCTTCTGGTTCCGGGTAGAGCACTGTGTAACCTCAAAGTTAGGTTCCTATTCAGCAACAACCAAAATATCAAAATGCCCCCATATGACCTCGTGTACCAACAGTAAATAGCCTGTTAATGTCACTGGCAGCACCTTAGGGTCACCCATGATATTACCAAATGGAAGTGTGAGAAGGTTGAAGAGAACGACGCGTAAGGGCAGGCTCAAAGATGGTTGAGAGGAATGCTCTGGAGCAGTCTCGTTGCTTGAGTTTGGGCGAGGGCGAGGCCAAATCGCAGCTTCTAATAATGGCGTGGACTCAAGCGTAATGATTTCGGGTACCTGCGCCCCTCCAGGACCTTGCCGATCACTTATGCACGCCATACGAAGCAAGACGCCCACACTGCAACGATGGCGTGTCGTGGTGTCACTGGGCTTGATTCTCGTGCTGCTGTGCCAACATCGACCAGTATTTCGACCTCCACGCATTGGCGTCGTGCCAATTGCCAGTGGCCGACCGACGAGGAAGGAGAAGGCAATAAACCAACAGTACCTCAACCCTCAGGAAGAGAAGGTCCTCACACAAGAAGGACTACGAATGGCTGGAAATGATCATCCGTGGCGGGTGTAACATCTACCAATTCTCGCGCAGTTGATTGCCCGTCAGCGATCCTCCGTGTTTCCAACTTCCGCCAACGATCACGAGATATGTACACCTTGTATGAACTGGGCACAGTGGTTTCTCAGACGTAACCTGGAACCCAGACCCAAAAGACTGAAGGCGATAGACCTGAAAAGGCATGGGCCAAATATATATGAGAAGGCGGCGGATTGGTGCACCATCATCGGACGAGAGTTTCACGACCCTCGTTAGCTTTCGTACTTTGACAACAATAAAGCAATCTGCTGGATTTCCCAAGTTTCTCAAACCTATCCCGTCCTCAAGGATTAAGCGCTTATTTCATCCGCCCTTCTAACAAGTGTCTTTTGGACCACGACAAGTCATCTGTATCTTCATGTATAATTTCAGCATCGCCTCGCGTACACTACTAGTCTCTGCGCTCAGTTTCTTGCCATTCGACCTTGTTGAAGTATTCTTTGACGGATTTCTTATGGGATCGGTCGTGGAGTGCTACGAGTAGCGCTGTACGGGCCGCGAATCTATTTTTATAACAATACTGAGACCTCGGGGTTGTTTGAACCATCGTCGGACTACTATCAGAAGCGACCCGCCAGTTTTTCCGGCCAAGTCGTAGACGGGAATAGAAGTGGTGATGATAGGGGTGGGGTATGTCAAGGTGTATAAGTAGGATGGGGCTCCCTTAGATGGATTTGCATCATAAGGTACCTTAGATAAAGTGCTCAACTCACGTAAAATCTCAGCCGCATTGGTCTCAAAGGTTAGTCTCTGGCTGGAAAATCTGTATCTAGGTTAGGGGCCTGAGCTGATGCATATTCTTATCAGTACTACTCGTCGTTGTCGTTGTACGTCTAGCTTTTAAATAGAGTTCAAGAGTTTTCATCACTCGCTTCTCACAATGATTCATCTCCTTCTCGCTCTCGCCACTCTCTTCACCGGCATCACCTCTTTCCAATTCTGGATCGTCGAACACTCCAAAGCTATCCAAGGCGCCGACGTCCACTGGACCTCCTGCCAAAACAACACCGACGTCGCCAACACGAGCCCGGACTACATCAAGGGCATGCAAAAGTGCTTCGACGGCTACAACACCGCCCCCGACAACTGGGATGGCATGAACTGCAACGGCGCCGGTTGGTTCAAGGGCGGGGATGGTGGGTACGCGAACGCGCAGAATTGCTACGCCGCTTGTAAGCCGTGTATCGACGCGTCCATAGCGGGCGGATCGGCGGATGTGAAATGTTGGGATGTGTTTGGGACGCCGGCTCCGATCTCAACGGGAGGGAGTAACTATGGGCCCGGTCCTGGGAAGTGGATTGGGTGTCATATGGGCTTCCATCCAAGTTAGGCGGCTTCGAACGCATCGATCTAGTTTCTTGGTGCCTTTGCTCTAGATTGTACATCTATCGGTAGCGCTACCTCGAGAGACAATGGAAGAAGGAAATATGTTGCATCGAGAGATCTTCAGTGACCACACCGAGAAAATTAAGGACTTATCTTTTAGAAAGTGCCAGGAAAGATTGCAGATTAAGATTTAGTACGAGTGCCATGGACGCGACTAATACGATCGGTAATGACATGATTGGAAGTTCAGTTCCTCCGGCAGTGATCGCTCATAAAGAGACCTCAAGTAAATCTTGCTACTGGTACTGATCACTGCTTATTGTCTACCACAGTTCTGACTTTCCTTCAAGTTGAACCATGGGACTTCTTGCCATTTATAGTGGGCCACGTTTCTGCTCAGTGCAGCAGATGGCTTTATCGCCGGTCTAGTTACATTCGCCAGGAGCATGGGAAATCGAGACCCTGTACTCAAATTCGTAGTGCAAAATAGGATTACCATAGACAGCAAGGTTCGCTTTAGAATTATAGCAAAGTCGCTGAATGTAAAAGGAATTACTGGCAATGGTTTTTATGTTTTACAGTGGTCTCTGAACTTCAACATTTGAATAGATTCATAAGTTTCAAACGCTTTAGCCTCGACGTCGGCCCCAACTAGCGCGCGTACTGTAAGATGACTTCTGGATTTGTTCATACCTCAAAATCAAGCTCGACTACTTAACGGTCTCCCTGAAGACGTCGTACGAGTCTACCTGTCTGTCTTCTGTTAACGGCAAGACAAAGTTCAATTGGGTCGCGGATCAGACGGCTATCGAGACCATGGGCATGGGATGACTGTTCAGCTTCACTTAGTAGATTTGATATGCTTCTGAACCTACGACATTATGTGCGGGTAGATGTACATCGACTATCTATTGGCCCAGTGGTCCGACATGTCGAAACTTCACTGTGCATCTAGTTAAACCTAACCAAATGAACGTACAATGAATTGAACATAATCTGAAGCTACGTTCAGGGCGACCCTGTCTAAGCAGTAGGTGGAGGGGTGTAAACAGCCAGAGAGATGCCAGAGGGTAGGCCAGCAGTGCACTCAGGGGGGATATCTCCCTGGCTATAACCCTGCTCTTCCTTCTCACACCAAACTGTTGGCGTCCATTCAACAGGCTTGTTCATGTCGAAATCTTGATGCACGTTCAGATAGTCGTTGTAAACGCTTTCATTGTGAGACACGCCTGCGTTGAGGTAGGCTGAATCTTGCCAGCAGAACTCGAGGGGCCAACCGACGTCGCAGTTAACGGCAACAAAGACGGTCACTCCCACAGGCCCTTCATGAGAACCAATATACGGTGTTTGCTGACATCAGTCGCCAGTAGTCTTCATGGTTCTACCGCAGATGAAATAGTCTCTGTTGGGCTGGCTGACATAGTCTACTTGAGAGACCTGGTCAGCGTAAGTTAAACTTTCACAAGTACTACAGAATCGTCAGCGAAGCTTTTCGTCTAGAATTAAAAGAAGACGGGAGTTTCACGTTATATAATATGGTATAAAGGTTCAGTAGCCACATTTGTTAGACGCAATTGCGGGTTTTGTGTTTGTGTGAGCTGTTGCGTTTGTGTACGTGGTGCTGTAGGACCAAGTCGCACCGGCATTGAACACGTTTACGAGGTCGGATGGGCTGAGGCCCTTTATCTCCCGTTCTTCCGAGGTTCTTTTTTTGAGAGATATT
>JAABUR0100002142.1_pt1 | contig 31619 bp, 34 predicted proteins | sample 5560091 | NCBI WGS metagenome assembly JAABUR01 (sample SAMN10711879, study PRJNA513375) | rock metagenome | isolation source: Antarctica rocks | place: Antarctica: Victoria Land, University Valley sud
ATCCACACCACCAGTCACATCAATTGCCGGTCGTTCTAAGCCGGGCTTCGTCCACGACACCTATTCGTCATGGCACCCACTGCTCGCGGCCGGCGGCGCGTATGCCGCACTCGCTAGTGGTGTGTCTCCAAAATACTCGGTGGCTTCCACGTAGACTGGGCGGCTGATGACGCCTGCTGCGGCTTTGGTGGTTGGGGGGGGCTTTGGTAATTGGGGGGGCCAGCGTGCGGATTTGAATGTGATTGCCGGCTCTCCAACACCGGCGCCGTCCTCTCACCCCCCGGGGTGACACGCCGGAGGCTCACCCGCAAGTACCACAGCAGCCACCAGACCAGACGATGGTTCCGCACTCATGATGACTCCCCACTCGACGACAATGCTGTGGCCAGTCTGTCGTTCGTTCCCAGCGGCGGCGGGCAGCGACTACTTGGCGCCTTGCATGACCTTGCGGAGAGACGCGAACCCGCGCCGCGGCCGGCTGCCTCCGCTGTGGCGCAGAAACGGCCAGGTGAACTCATGGCCTCGTGTGAGCCCGTCCGGCCGAAACAGCAGCATGGTCACCAGAAGCGCGCCGAGCAGGATGTCGTGCACGCCCGAGGGGACGGTTACGACGAGATTGCCGACGCTCAGTCCTGTCGATGCCTGTTGCAGTAGGAAGTCCAGCGCCGAAAAGATCAGGGTCCCGAGCACAGCGCCCCAGAGGCTCAGCATTCCCCCGAGAACGAGCATCGAAATCGTCGTGAAGGTCAACTGGACCGATACCTGCGACGGATCGATCGATCCGTGCACCTGCGCAAGCAGCCCGCCCCCGACGCCGCACAGCACCCCAGAAACGGTCAGCGCGATGATCCGGTGTGGTGTGACGTTAATCCCCGAAGCGGGGGCTGCAGTCAGCCCTTCGCGGGTTGCCCGCAGTAGCCGGGCCGTCGTCGATCGCTGGTACAGCCAGCTCACGATGATCGCGGTAATCGCTATGAACAGCAGCGTTTGCATGCTGATGGATGGATCACTGAAGAAGAAGCCTTGCTGCGAGCTGGCCGGACCGATCGCCTTCCAGTTAGCGAGTACCTCGTTGACGACGGCGAGGAATGCGAAGGTCGCAATGCCAGCCTGTAGACCGTTCAGTCTCATGAGCACCGGGGCGACCAGCGCCGCGAGAAGTCCACCTAGCACGGCTGCCAAAAGCAGTGCTGTCCAGAACCCTGTGTGTGCCTTGATCAGGAAGGGAAACATCGTCGAAATGGTGCTCTTCTTGACGCTCGGACTTGCGAGGAGAATCCCCATCGTCCACGCGCCGACTGCCACAAACGATATGTGCCCCAAGGACAAGACGCCCGAGGTGCCGATGAACGCCTGGAGTCCGACGACGATGACGAGGTTCGCCATCGCGTACTGCGCTTGCTGCTGCACCGATGTGCCGGCAGCGTTGGCGTAGTAGATGGCGACGTAAACGACAATAATCGGAACAAAGAGCGACCAACCGCTTGCCATGCGGATACGCACTCGGCTCGGTTGGGTGTTGTTCGCATCAGTCGTGGTCCGGGTTGCAATTGTGGTCATGTCCGCTCAACTCCACCGCTTTGTACAAGAAGTCCAGCTGGGCGCGCCACCAGTGCGACGATCACCAGCAGGAACACGAACAAATCGGCCATGCTGACCAGACTAAACGGCAGCCAGGTTCGCAGCTCAGACAGCGCAAACCCGACGGCGAATCCGCCGACCAGTGCGCCAGTGAGTCGGTCGATGCCACCGATTACTGCTCCGATGAGCGCGAAGATCGTCACGGGCGCACCGAATGTGCTGATGACCTGCACCCCCTGCACCGTTTGCACGAACGCGACGGCGGCCGCGAGCACACCGCTGAGCGCGAAGGTCAACATGATGACGCGATTGGCACGGACGCCAAGGAGGCGAGCCATCCGGAAGTCGGACGAGGCCGCCTGGACCTGCAGGCCGATGCTCGTCTGCCTCAGGAAGAGTTGCAGACCGACAAGCAATATTGCGGCAAGCAAGATCGTGACCAGCGACAAAAGCTTCAGTTGCAGCCCGAATACATCCACCGATTTCGCAAGCCCGGGCGCCACCGCCGCGCTGCGGGCGCTGCTGCCGAACAGGTACTGATATAGCGCCTGCAGCAGGAAACTCAGCCCGAAGCTGGCGATCAGCAGCGTCGCCGGGTTGGCGGCGCGCAGATGCCGGAAGACGACTAGCTCCATAGCGATCGCGAGGACAACCGGGACGATTAACGACAAGACGATGGCGACCACCGCGCCCAAATGCCACGACAGCACCAACGTATACGCGGCTGACGTAATCAGCTCACCGTGGGCAAAGTTGGCTAGGCGCATCACGCCGAAGACGAGGCCGATCCCGAGCGCTGCCAGCGCATACACGGCGCCGGAGGAGATCGCGTCGACCAGTGATTGGATGAAATGGGTCACGATCCGAAGTACGCCTCTGTGAGTCGGGCCTCGTCGTCGCTGGCATCGGGTGTGAGTTCCAAGGTGATGTTTCCCTGGTGCAGCACGTAGGTACGGTCGGCGAAGGCAATCGTGAACTCCGCCCGCTGCTCGACCACCAGGATCGAGGTCCCGCGCTGCCTCACCGCTTCGAGGGCGTCGAAGACGGTATCGACTACGGTCGGTGCGAGGCCCAGCGACGGCTCGTCGAGCATGAGCAGGTCCGGTCGGGACAGCAGCGCGCGCCCGATCGCGAGCTGCTGCTGCTGCCCCCCGGAAAGCAGGCCGGCCGGGCGCGACCGGAACTCACCCAGAATCGGGAAAAGGTCGAGAACGTCGCGCATGGCGTCGGCTGCGCTGGCCTTGTGCCTGTTGGCTACCAAGCCTAATCGGAGGTTGTCGTGCACCGAGAGCTGGCCGAAGATCTGACGGCCCTCTGGCACCAACGCGACGCCCCGACGAACGATCGTCTCAGGAACCTTGCCGAGCAGTGACTCCCCTGCGAACGTCGCGGTGCCTCCACTGGTCTTCACGACGCCCATCAGCGCCAGCAGGGTTGTCGACTTGCCTGCTCCGTTAGGGCCGATCAGACCGACCGCCTCACCACGATTGACGTGGAAGGTCACGCCCTTCACGGCAGCAACACCGCTGTAACGAACGTCCAGTTCAGCGACGTCGAGCACTCGCTCAGCGGTTTCGGGCACGGCCACTCCTCCCGAGATATGCCTCAGCCAGTGCCTCGCTCGAGCGGACTTCACCGGGCGTCCCCTCGAGGTAGCTCCTGCCCTGCACGACGACGTGGATGCGTTCACATACCGTCATGATCAGATGGATGTTGTGGTCGATCAGCACGACGCCCACGCCCCGCTCATCGCGGATACATTGGATTGACTCACCGAAATCACCAATCTCACCCTCATTGAGGCCCGCGGCGGGTTCGTCGAGCAGCACGTATCGCGGGCGGGTCGCGAGGGCGCGGGCCACCCCGAGGCGCCGTTCGACACCGTGCGGAAGCGTGCGTGCCGGCTGATGTTCCCGGTCCGCCACGGCAAAGAGTTCGAGCAGCTCGGTGGCGTCGACGTGCGCCTGCCTGCGCGATCGGCCGGTTCCCAGCGCGGCGACCTCCACGTTCTCTCGCACGCTGAGGCCTGAGTACAGGTGTCCGTGCTGAAAGGTTCGGGCGACCCCGTGACGACTACGCCGGAATGCCTTGCCGCTCGTCACGTCGCAGCCATCCATCACCACCGTGCCGCTGTCCGGGCGGTCATACCCGCTGAGGATGTTCACAAGGGTTGACTTGCCTGCTCCGTTCGGACCGATAAGCCCGAGGATCTCCCCGCGCTGCACGTCGAGATCGACACCATCCAGTGCCTGGACTCCGCGGTAGGCCCGGCGGATACCGCTCGCCCGCAATGACTCTGCGGGCGAGCGGTCCGTAATTGCCACTGGCGTCATGAAACGTTGTCGACCTGCAGAGGAGCCTGCTTGGCGACAAACTTCAGCTTGCCGTTGACGACCTGGAGTACCCGCATGGGACGGGAGACATTGATGTGCAGGTCAGGCGAAAACGACGTCGGACCCGCCAGGGTCGGGACGTTCTGGAAGCTCTCCATGGCTGCGGTCAGCTTCGCGCCGTCCCAAGTCTGTGCCTTGTCGTAGGCGGCCTGGATCGCCTGCAGCGTTGCGGGACCGGTGACAAAACCGCCTGTCTCCGGCGCCTGGCCCGCGGCAGTCAGCTTGCTGACCATGTCGTTCACCGCCGCGTCGGGATCGTCCCCGTTCTTCGCTGCGTACGTGACTACGTAGTAGTCCTTCAGACCGGGGATCTGACTCGTCCAGAAGTCACCATCCATGCCGAAGCCAGAGATGATCGGAGCGGCGACGCCACCCGCACGCAACTGCTTGACAACCGTTGCTCCACCCGGGTTGTAGCCGCAGTTCGCGATGACGTCGGGCTTCGGTCCTGCAGCGATCGTGGAGACCGTCTCGCTGACCGAGTCGCCCTGCTTGTACGTGTAGTTCTGGATGACCGTCCCGCCAAGTTCCTTGAAGCGCTTCGCGAAGATCGCGCACTCGTTCTGCGTGTATTTCAGGGTCGTGTCGGTCAAGAGAACCGCGTTCTTCCAGCCCTTCGAGGAGGCGAACTCAGCCATGATCGAGGCCTCACCCGGCGTTCCGTCGCCCATGGAGAAGCCGTACTTGAGACCGCCGGCCGGTCCGTAGATCGGATCACCGACGCATGGTGCGATGTTGAGGACTCCTGCGCGTTCCGCGACCTGGGCGGCTGGCAACGCGGTGTCGTAGTCACAAGTTACGACGAGGACTTTGGCTCCGTCAGCGAGAACCTTGGTCGCGGCTGGTCCATAGGCCTTCAGATCGGAGTTGGTGTCGACTACGTCGAGTTTGATGGGGTGGCCGCCGATACCACCCGCAGCGTTGATCGTGTCGGCCTGGATCTTCATGGCGTTATAGGCCGGCGTATCGATCGGGCCCATGAAGCCAGAACTGGGCGTCGTGGCCATCACGACGCCGACAACTATCGGAGCGCTTGCGGATGCTCCCGACGAGTTCGGGCTTCCGGTTTCACCGCCAGATTTCTGGGCGCTCACACAACCTGCCAATGTAAGGCTCGCGGCACAGAGACTCGCCACGACCACACTCACTCGTCGGATCGACATCACACCACCTATCACTTCGCAGGTTGAGCTACGTCCAGCCAACCCATCCGTCGGCGCCGGTTGTCCAGCACGTTTCGCAAGTATGACATTTGATCAACGATTAGACCAGAGCTTTCGCGCACTCATCTGAGAACACCCGCGGACGGCTGGCCGGTTCGGCCTGACGCTTCGGCGAGTCGCCCTGCAGACGCTCCGCCTGTGAGCGCTCCGCGTTGGCTCCGCAGCATCTCCGATGGGAGCTCGCCGAAGCGGTCACGGAAGGAACCAGAGAAACGGCCCAGGTGGCTGAATCCACATCGCACGGCCACCTCGGTGACCGAGAGCTGCTGCCCGATGCCTTCGGTCAGGAGCTGATGGGTACGCTCGAGCCGGATGTCGCGCAGCATCTCGATAGGCGAAGCGTGCTGCTCGCGCGCGAACAGCGCCTGCAGTTGCCGAACGCTGAGGCCGATCGCGCGCGCAAGGTCGCTGACCCCCATCGCCTCGGCGTAGTGCCAGCCAGGTTCGGGCGTCCCCCGAGCACGCAGCGTCGATACATCGGCGGGTGCGGCGCTCAGCAGACTGGAGTATGTGTGGGGAAGACCGAGCAGCAGCGCCGTGAGCAGGTTCTGCTCGAGCATCCGCGCCGAGGTCGCCGGCAACTCGACCACGGCGCTCGTCGCCGCCCAAGTCCCTGTCACCACCGCGTCGAGGTAGCGAGCAGGCAGGACCGGCTCCCACGCCGGGTCGGCACCAAACTCGATCGCACCAACCAGCTCGTACCCGAGCACAGGTGACGGCGCAGTCGCTCGTGATCCACCGCGATTACCAGCGCGCCGGCGTGCGGGTCGGGGATCATGAGCGTGCGCCGGTCCCGGTCGAGCACGAAGCTGCTGGTACGTGCACCGGCGTCAGACAGGCGAGCGTGACCGACCGCCATGGGACCGAGAGGCAACGTCAGACCGAACCGCTCCCCGGCGGGGGCGGCCTCGACCACGACCTCGGCGCCGTAGCGGACAAAGACGAGATTGGTCTGCGCCAGGCGACGCGAGCGGGTCAGACCGTCGAGGCGCCCTCCGGACGCCTCGACGTGGTGCGGAACGGTGAGGCGCTCGGACGTCACGCAGCACGTGCGCGTCGTCCGAGACCACTCCGTCGTCCGCTGGCTGTGTCCTCCCGGCGAGCATGACGTCTCCTCTCCAATCAACGTGGCACGCGTACACCCTTGCTCTCCAGGCGGGGGAGCACCTCCTGCGCGAAGTAGCCGAGTTCGTCGGCGTAGTCGAAGAACGACAGGGTCATCCCCGAGAATCCTGCATCATAGAAGCGGGCCACCTCGTCCGCGACGTCGTCGGGGGTACCGATCAGCGGACAGCTTCCGTGCCCGGCGGCGAAGCGTGCCCGGAAAGTCTGCAGCATCTCCGGGGTGAAAGACTGCGCGTGCATGCCCTGCAGCGCCATCAGGTTGTCCACGGCGGCCCAGTCGGCGTTCTCATCGGCGTAGTAGTGCAGGAACTCCTGGGCCTCTGCGCGCGTCGGGCGGCACACCACGTGACCGAGTGTGAAGGCGCCCGCCGCGCGGCCGTACGAGTCGCGCGCTTGCTTGGTGATCGACTCGACGATCGCCTTACCGTCCTCGGGACCACTGACCACGGTGAAGGCGAAATCGGCACTGCGTGCCGCGAAGTCGCGGCCCTGGGTGGACGACCCTGCGTTGAGCACGGGGAGGACGCCGTCTGCCGGTTTGGGAGTTCCCTCGACGTGGGCCAGCTGGAAGAACCTGCCGGTGTGGTCGAAAGGCTCCTCGGAGGTCCAGATCCGCTGGATGATGTTCCACCACTCCTGCGCGAGCGCATAGCGGTCGTCGTGGTTGCCGGGGAGGTCAATCCCGAAGGTGTCGTACTCGGGCTTGTTCCACCCTGCGACGATGTTGATCCCGGCACGGCCCGACCCGATCTGGTCGATCGTCGCAAGCTGTTTGGCGACGACGATCGGGTGGTTGAACGCCGTGTGGACCGTCGCGAACACCGCGATGCGCTCGGTGCTCGCGAGAAGTCCCGCAGCCCACGCGACCGGGTCGAGGACCCCCTCGTGGAAGTTGGTGTCGCCGCCGTACCCGATCCAGCGCGCGATTGGAAGCAGGAAGTCGATGCCGACTTCGTCTGCCAGCCGGGCGAGGCGAAGGTTGTCCTCCCAGCTGCCGGACCACCGCTCCGCCAGCTTCGTCACGGCCAGTCCTGAAGAGCAGTTCGGGCTGAACAGGCCCAGTTTGAAGGCGCTGCCCTCGATTATCCTTCGTGTCACGTCTCGCTCCTTATCGTCGCTGTGTTGCGAACGAGGCCTAGTGTGCGGACCCCCGAGCGCTGGTTCTATCCATCTCGCGCCGACCTTGCTCCGATGTACGCAGTCCCCTCGCGGCACGGCGCGTTCGCGTAGCGAATCGCCCCCGACTCCGCTCCAGGACCACTGATGCGGCCCGCAAGTTCAGGCTGCCCCCGCTCCTCGAGACTCTCGGTCACGATCTCCATGGACGAGGTCAGGTGTTGAACTAGCCTCTTCTCGGCGAGCTGACCATTTCCCGCCACCACGGCCGCGAGAATCTCCTCGTGCTCGCGGGCTCGCTGCACGGCCATCTCGGGATGGCGGAACGACTCGAGACGGTAGCGCTCGGAGTTACGCCACAGCGGCAGGATGCTACGCACGAGCCAAGCGTTCCCCGATGCCTCGTAGAGCGTGAAGTGGAATCGCTCGTGCGCGTCCCGCGCGAGCCTGTGCTCGCCGGACTCGAGGTAGCGTGCGCGGTCCTCGAGTGCGGCGCGCGCCACCCGTTCGTCCTCTGTGGTGAAGCGTGTCGCCGCGTTCCGCACGGCCGCCCCCTCGAGCAGGAACCGGGTCTGATAGGTGTCGCCGAGATCCTCCAGCGTCATTGAACGCACCCGTGCACCCTTGTGGGGCTCGAGGTCCACGAGGTCCATCGCCGCGAGCTGGCGGATAGCCTCACGGACAGGCATCATGCTCAGGCCTAACTGGTCGGCAAGCTCCTGCAACCGCAGGTGCGTTCCCGGAGGAATGCTTCCGTCGCAAATCGCTTCGAACAGTGCGGTCGTCGCCGCCTCCGCTGCTGTGCCGTGTCGTACTGGGTCAAGCATGCCTACCACCTTCCGCCAATACTTGATAATTTGATCCGACTTCACCTGTCATAGCTGCAGTTCAGGCCAAAGATCGTCGCTCAACCACGTTTCGCAGGGTGCCGAGCCGGCCGACCCGGGTGACCAGCTCGTCACCGGGCTTCAGGAACACCGCAGGCTCGCGGGCATTGCCGACCCCACTCGGGGTGCCGGTGAGAACCACGTCGCCGGCGCGCAGTGTCATCCCCCTGCTGAGCTCGGCGATGATCCGCGCGTACGAGAACACCATGTTGGACGTGGAGGCCCGCTGCAGAACTTCGCCGTTCAGCTCGCACTCGATGAGCAGGTCAGCCGGGTCATCGAGGTCCTCCACCGTCGTGATCCAGGGGCCGATCGGCATCGTGAGGTCGATGCTCTTGCCCTTGAGCCACTGGCCACCGTGCGCGCGTTGCAGGTCGCGCTGCGACACATCGTTCGCGACGAAGTAGCCGAAGATGTGATCGAGCGCCTTGTCCTGCGGGATCGACCGGCCGTCGACGCCGATTACGACGGCGACCTCTGCTTCGTAGTCCCACTTGGTCGACAGGTTCTCGTCGAACGCGATCGGGTCGGTCGGCCCGACAACCGTGTCCGGCCCCTTGCCGAAGAAGGTCGGGTGCTCAGGCAGTACCACCGGTTCCTGGCCTTCGCGCTTGCCCTGCGATTCGTAGAAGTGGTCGAGGTAGTTCCAGCCGGTGCACAGGATGTCGCGGTTGAAGCGTTGCAGGGGAGCGCCGAGTACCTCATCCTCAAGCGGCGTTTCCGCCGCCCCGGCGGCGGCACGCCTGACCTTCTCGAGCAACTCCGGTCCTCCCCGCACGACGTCGTCCACCGTGCCCAGTGCCGGGTCGAGCACAGTGATCCGGCGATGGTCGGCACTGACCAGACCGATGGCCCAGGTGGAGGTCGAACGAACAGCTGCGAGTCTCATGGCGTGGTCAGCCCTCGACCATGGCGATCGCGTTGATCTCGATCAGGTAGTCCTTGTTCACGAACTTGGCCACCTCGACCAGCGTCGACGCAGGGGCACCGTTCTTGAAGTACTCGCGGCGAACAGCGTGAATGGCATCGAAATCCTCCATGTTGCGGACGTAGACATCGACTCGGGCGATGTCGTCCAGCGTCCCGCCGGCGGCTTCCACGGCTGCCTGAAGGTTCTGGCACACCTGGTGGGTCTGGGCGGTGATGTCTCCGACCCCGGTCACGCCGCCGTTGGCATTGCGGGCGGTCATCCCCGAGATGAAGACCAATCGTCCGCGGGCGGCGACAGAGGTCGCCTGCGCGAAGTGGCCGTTGGGATCGGCGAGCTGGGGTGAGACGACTTGGTCCTTGGGCATGGTGATCCTTGTGTTGTAGTGGCGTCGGGGTGCACTCAGCGTGCGTCGTCCGGCGAGGAGTACCAGTCGGGCTGCGTCGGATAGTGGGGGCCGTCGTAGAACTCGAGCAGCACGCTCTCCTCCTCAGCCCGCGTCGGTCCGTGCAGGCTGCCCTTGGGATTCCAGTAGAACCCGCCCTCGGTCAGGGTTACGCCGGTCGGGACGTACGTGTAGCGCCCCCGCAGACAGAACATGAACTGGTTCGAGGCGTGGGAGTGTCGCGACGGGATGCCCGAACCTGCAGCGAACTTGACGAGTGAGATCGAGGCCCCCGTGTCCTCGTTGCGCCACAGGGCCTTGTGCGTCAGGCCGTCGAGCGACTTCTCCACCCAGTCCAGGTCCTGCGTCTGCACCAGGACCTCGCGGAACCGGTACGCAGCCTCACCGTTGCCGTCCACCGCGCTCTGCTCGCGGGAGCGGTCTGCGGCCTCCCCTCCGTAGCGCGCGGGTTCCGAGAGGTTCTCGTTCCATTCCTCCTGCGCGATACCGTTCGGCTTCGGCGGCGCCGCGACGAGCGGCAGGTTCGCGTTGCCCTCCGGTGCCCCGGCGGTCATGTCCTCTCCTGATCGGCGACGATCGACTCGAGGCGGGCGAGGTAGGTCAGCTCGACGACGAAGTACCTGGCCGCGACATCGGTCGGGTTGAACAGCTCGACCTCGCCGGCGGTATGGAAGGCCACGCCGGCGGCGGGGTCCTTCTCAAGGTCGGGTGCGACGAACGGCACCGTCAAGTGCGGCAGGTCGGTCAACTCGAGCCTCGAGGACCCCTGGGCAGGCACCAGCACCTCCCAGACCCGGACATGGGGGGCGTCTATCACCCGCTCACGCCCATCCGCCTCGGGACCACCCGGCGGACGTGCCCCCGGGACGCTGCGTTCGCCCGGACCGATGTCGACCGCGTGGTCGCGCTTCTCGCCGAGGTCCTTGAACTCCACCAGATGGTTCCGGTAGTGCGCATCGCCGATGTTGGTCAGCCGGTGCACGGGCGAGGTCGGCCGGTAGACCGCGCCTCCGGCGTACTCGTCGAGGTAGCGCGACTCGCCGCCGTCCAGCCAGTCCATCCGACCTGGCGACGCCTCGAGGCTCAGCACCACATAGGGGTTGTGGTGCAGGTGCCAGGGCTGGATCTCACTCGGATCGAGTGCGACGTCCCAGACCCGGACGACCGGGTTGTCCAGCAGCACCCGCTGCCCAACGTCGATCAGGACGATCATCTCACCCAAGGGCGAGGTGACGATGTCTCCCTTGCTCATTTCAGTGCTCCTCTCGTGTCGGAACCCGCGAGTTGGGCGGGCTCCGGACGGCCGATGATCCTGCGGTAGTGCTCCACGACCCGCGTCGCCGCGGCGGGAGTCCAGGGGAAGAGCGCGGCGACGTGGGCATCGGGGCGCAGCAGCGCGACGAAGTCGCCCTCGAACCCGAAGCGCCGCCGAACCCGGTCGCCGGGATCGAACAGGGCACGGTCGCGCAGACCTGAGTCGTGAGGCGCGTCCCACCGGCTGACGACGACCTGCCGCAGTCCTGGCAGGCTCTCGCTAGGTACGTCGGGACGACGGCGCGCGTCGGTGAAGTGCAGGGCGACGAAGCTGTCACTGACCAGTTGGTGCACGTAGATCGGTCCGGTACTGCCGAACAGGGCCAGGTCGGGTGCACGGTCCCCGGCTCGGACCGGCAGCGGTGTGGGGCTGGTGCGCACCATCGACCAGTTGCCCGTGCCGTCGACGTCCAGGCTGACACCGAGCAGGGTGCGGGTGACGGCGTCGCCCCAGCCGCCGCTGCCCATTGCCTGAGTGGTCTCCGAGCGTCGGTCCATGACGGCGCGGGCCGCCTCGGCCATCTCCCCCGAACCCTGGATGGCCACCGGTGACTGCTCGGTCTCGTATCCTTCGAGCAGGCTCTCGTCGGCCCAGCCGCGCTCAACCCAGGCCAGGCGCCAGGGCAGGTTCGAGGCGTCGAGCACCCCAGTATTCAGGCCCAACGCCCACATCGGGGTGATCAAGTGGGCTGCATCTCCCATGAGGAAGACCCGGCCGCGCCGCCAGCTGTCCGCGACCCGGTGGTGGACGCCATAAATGTTGCTCCCGAGCACCTCCAGTTCGGAGACCTCCCCGATGAAGTGGCGCGCTTTCGCGACGAGTTTCTCCTGGGTCGGCTCCTCCGCTCCCGGCGCCAGCGGGAACAGGAACCGCCAGCAGTGCGGCTGCCGGACCAGAATCATCCACTCCGTCGGGTCGCCGAAGTAGGCAAGATACGGGTAGTCACGCGGGTTGGCGATGTCGAGGTCGCACTTGAGGTCGATGAGCATGTAGCGCTGCTCGAGAGTGTGTCCCTTGACCACGACGCCGAGCTGCTCGCGGATCTGGGATCGGCCGCCGTCGCAGGCGAGCAGGCGGGACGCCTCGAAGATCACCGGCCCGTCGGCCGTTTCCAGGTGTAGCTCAACATGGTCGTCGTGCTGCACGAGGCTGGTGAGTCTGTGGCCCATGCGGAGCGTGTCGGGTGCCAACTCCGTCAGCCTTCTCTCGAGCACGGGCTCGAGCTCGTGCTGCGGGATGTTGATCACGAACGGGAACCGCGTGTCCTCGAACAGGTTCCCGGTCAGCACGCTCCCGGTGGAGGCACCCGTCGCCCGGTCGAGCTCACCGATCTCGTCGATGCGAATCGATGCCGCGAGCACGGGGCCGAGGGCGTCGTAACGGTCGAGCACCTCCAGGGTGCGCGTCAATACGGTGCCCGCCTTCGTGTCCAGGGACAGCACCGGGTCCTCTTCGAACACGACCACCGGCACGCCGTAGTGGACCAGACCGAGTGCCGTGATCAGCCCGATCGGTCCGGCCCCCACGATCGCGATCGGTCGGGCACCCAAGGTGGATGGTGTCATCGTGGTCACCCCTTCGGGTAGGCGCGGTCGCGGGTCAGCGTGGAGCCGGTCATCGTCGCTGAGTCGGACAGCAGGAACAGCAAGGGACCCACGACGTCCGCAGGTGTCCCGATCCCGGTGGTCTTCGCCCAGTGCTCGCGTTCACCACCGGTAGGGTTGGCCGCCTGGAACTGAGGGGTGTCGATGACCCCGGGGAACACCGTGTTGACCCTGATCCGGTGCTGCACGACCTCGGCCGCGAGCGACTTCGCGTACGAGATGAGCGCACCCTTGCTGGCGGCGTAGGCGGCGGCCTGCGCGCGCCCCAGGTGGGCCAGCCCCGAGGCGAATACGAGGATGCTGCCTCGCCGGGCCTTGATCATCGACGGCAGCACCGCTTGGCAGCACCACACGACGCCGTCGAGGTTGACCGCCAGCGCCTGGCGCCACACGTTCTCGGGGGTGTCGAGGACATCGACGCGGGGCTGGACTGCGGCCGCCGCGACGAGCCCGTCGATCCGGCCGTGCCGGGCGAGGACGTCGTCGACCGCGGCATGCACCGCGGCCCGGTCGGAGACGTCGACCTGCAGGTAGTCGACGCCCGCGCGGGGGGCGGGCGGTGCGACGATGTCGAAGACCACGGATGCACCGCCGGCAGCGACGAAACCGTCGGCGACGGCCGCACCGATGCCGTTGGCACCGCCGGTCACCACCAGCACCTCACCAGTCGCGTCGAACGATGCTTTCACTGCGATCCTCCTCGGTGGTCGGGGTCGTGGGAGTGGGACGTCGAGCTCGTCACGCCGACCTCCCTGTGACGGAAAGCGGCGAGGCGCCGCGGCGCGAGCAGGGCCTGCGCCACCAGATGGCCCGACCCTCCCCCGAGTCCCGGTCCGGGGTGGGTCGAGGCACCGATGTGCCAGAGCCGGTCCACCCCGGTGCGGTGGCGTGCCGTGCGCGGGCCCGGACGCCACAACAGGTTCTGGTCGAGTTCGGCGGAGCCGCCGTACGGGTCACCGTGAACCGCGTTGCGGTTCGCCGACTGCAGGTCGACGGGGCTGATCGCCGTCCAACTCGCCACCTTGCCGCGCGTCCCCGGGGCGTGGGCCTCGATGAGCCCGAGGACCCGTTCGACATACCCCTCGATCAGCTGTGGTTGCCATCCGCCGGTGACGTCGAGCTCGCCGGCACTGTCGCCGCGCGGCACGAACGGGAGCTCCTGCAGCTGCAACCACAGACTCGCCCGTCCCTTCGGCACCCGCGAGGGGTCGAGCACGTACTGCTGGCCGACGACGACCGTAGGCCGGCGGGGCAGCAGTCCGGCCTCAGCCTCCGCGCACGCGATCGCCGTGCTGGAGGAACCGTCGCTCAGGTGCACCAGCGGCACTTGGGAAAGCACACTCTCGCGCCAGCTCAGCGGTTCGGACAGGGCGACGTGCACCTGCATCGCGGCACGGCCGAACCGGTAGCGCACTGCCTCACTGCGGGCGCCCTCGTCGGTCACGTCGGGAGAAAGGAGCTCGTCGTAGAGCGTCCCGGGGGTGACCGAGGCCAACACCGCACCGGTGGCGCTGATGAGCTGTCCGCCCACCTCGACGCCTACTGCGCGGCTGCGATTCACCGCGATACGCTCCGCTGCACAGCCCACCCGGATGTCCACCCCTCGCTCCCGTAGCAGCCCCTCGAATGCTGCGACGAACCTGCCCGCACCCCCGGCCACGACTGGGAGTCCTGCGGCGTGGAACGTGCCTGCGAGCAGGGGCAGCATGAGACCGCCCGAGGCGCTGTCCGGGGCGAGGCCGGCGTGCAGCAGCCACGGCGCCCACAGGTGGTCGACCTCCGGTCCGTCGAACTCGCGGCGGCTGAAGGCGCGGCCGCTGGTGACGGTATCGCGGGCCCAGTGCTCGAGCCCGGTCAGCTTTCCCCGCCGGGCGATCCCGGCAAGGGGGCGCAGCGCGCCGAGACCGCGCAGCTCGGTGCCGAGCAGCCCACCGAGCGAGTCGAGGTCGGCGCTCAACCGGTCGAGCATCGCCAGGTATCGCCGTGCGTCGGCGGCGTGGGTGAACCCGGCTGCGGTCTTGACCGGGTCGCGGTACCCGACCGTCGTCGTGCCGTCAGCAGCGACCGCCGCCGTGACCAGGTCGTCGGTGTTGCGGTACTCGAGGCCGTGGCGGGCCAGGTCGTCCCCGAGCGCCGCGTAGGCACCGCCGGTGACGAACAGCGGATGCCAGGACGAGTAGGTGTCGTGAACGAACCCGGGCTCGGTGAGTTCGTCCGACGCGATGAACCCACCGATCCGGGCGTTCGCCTCGACGAGACAGACGCTCCAGCCGGCCCCAGCCAGCTCGGTCGCAGCGACGAGGCCGTTGATCCCGGAACCAATGACCACGGCGTCGTACGTGGATGCACTCAAAACGGTGCCTCCGCAAGGTCTACGCCGACCAGTGCGGCGGTTGCTCGGAGCCCCTCGAGCACGCTGGCGTTGACATTGACGCCATGCTCGCGGCCCGCTGCGGCCACCTCGGCCTCGCGCTGGCCGGGCAGCAGGACCCGCTCGGTCCCGGGCGCGAGGGCGGAGTCGCCGATCTGTGCGGCGAGCGCGCCGACCGCAGTGTCGAAGTCCCTACTGCCCCCGAAGGCCGACACGTCGAGCGCGAGGAAGAAGTGCGCGCAGTCGTTGGGAACGGTGACGTCGGCGTACATGCCCTGCACGCGGTTGCCGAAGGACCCGCCGCTCAGCACCCCCGTCAGCACGTCGACCATGACGGCCAGGCCGTAGCCCTTCGGGCCACCCATGGGCAGGAGCATGCCGGCGATGGCGGCCGCCGGGTCAGTGGTCGGCGTCCCGTCGGCGTCGGTCGCCCAGGTCGCGGGGATCTGCCGCTGCTCGGCCTCGGCCAACCGGATCTTGCCCAATGCCGCCTCGGACAAGGCCATGTCGAGGATGATCGGGTCCAGCTCGGCGCGGGGGACGCCGATCGCGACCGGGTTGTTGCCCACCACCGGAGTGGCTCCCCCGGGCGCCGGCATCAATGGGCGGGTATTGGAAAGTGCGATCCCCAGGCACCCGGCCGCCGCAGCCTGCTCGACGTAGCGGAAGGCACCGCCGAAGTGGAAGGCATGGCGAACCGAGACGATTCCCACGCCGTGCGTGTGCGCCTTCTCGATCGCGAGTCGCATCGCCTGGTCTGAGGTGAGCTGGCCGAGCGCGTGGCCGGCGTCCAGTCCCGCGACAGCGCCGGTGTCGACGATCACTTGCGCCTCGTCGGCGGTGCTGACCGACCCGGCACGGAGCCGCTCGACGTACATCGGGATGAGCATCAGTCCGTGCGACGGGATTCCGCGGAGGTCGGCGTCGACGAGTGCCTCGGCAACTGTCCGAGACGAAGGCGCACTGACTCCTGCGGCGACGAGGATTTCGCTTGCTACGGCAACGAGCCGGTCGGCGTCGATCGTTTGTGTACTCATCGGCGGATCCCTCTCAGGGCGAAGGCATTGTTGCGGGCAATCCGGTCGCGCCGCTCGGCAGGCAGGTGCGCAACCGCCTGCCACGGGTCGTCGAGGCCCATCGGGAACGGCCAGTCACTCCCGAGGACGATCTTGTCTTCACCAATAACAGCGGCCGAGAGGTCGACGACTGCTGGGTCATGCGCAAGGGCGTCGACCCAGAGCCGGCGGACCGCATCGACGGGGCTCAATTTCAGCGGTGTGATGCCCGGGCGGGACGTGTCCACGCCGCGCTGCCACCGTCGCACGAGGGTGGCGACTGCACCCCCGCAATGCACCAGCACAAGGCGTAGATCCAGATGGCGGCCGAGGACGTCGCCGAACACCAGCTCGGCCGCCGCCACGGTCGTCTCGATGGGGTTACCGAGCAGGTTCGCCAGGTAGTGGCGGTCGAGCCGGCTGTCGGGCGAGGAGCCTGGGTGCAGCAACACGGGCAGGCCAGACGTCTCCAGCCGGTCCCACACCGCTGTCAGCCGCGGGTGGTCCAGGGCAAGGGACTCCCCACCGGCGGACCCGACCCAGCCGATGACGCGCTGATCATCGGCCAGCCGGTTGATCTCGGCGAGCGCGACCTGCGGCTGGTCCAGCGGCAGGTACGCGAGCAGTTCCAGGGATGGGTGGGCGGCGATCCGCTCCATGAGTCCGTCGTTCGCGGCGCGCACCCACTCGATGGCACCATCCGCATCGAGTCCCTGACGGAAGAAGGGCGGCGGGATCGACACCCACGCGCGATCGACTCCGGTCGAGGTGAGCCGGGCCACGAGCGCCGGCGCGTCGTACAGGGACGGCAGACCGACGCGGTGCCCGTCGACCACATAGCGCCCGCCGGCCTCCTGCAGCCCGCCCGACCTCAACACCGACTCGTCGAGAGCGGGCGCGAGATGCGTGTGGACGTCGACAACCGGGGCCGGGTTCACAGGAGAGGCCCCGTGACTGTGACTTCACCGGCGACCGCAGCTGCCTCAGCGAGCACGTCGCCGATGGCCCGGGCCGCGATGTCGCGCGCGACGCGTTGGCCGACGCTGGCGGCGTTGCCTCGCACCACGACCTCGGCCTGCCACGTCACCGTCGTCCGGTCCCGCTCGGCGGCAAACTCGAGGCGCAGGTCGACATCGACGAGTTGCACGCCACGTCGGCCGGTCACCCGCAGCCGGGCACCGGTCTCGCTCTCCTCGAGCGTGGTGATCGTGGTCGCCAGGGGAATTCTCCCGAGGGCGATGACCGGGAGGAAGACCGCGTGTACGACGTCAGCGCCTCCCGCACGCACGTCGCGCAATGTCGACACCTGCTCGAGCAACTCCGCCCTGGAGCCCAGTGCTCGCAGGCCTCCGACGGGTGTCGCCGTCGTGAACGCTCCCGTGATGTTCATCGGATCACCCGTACCTTGTCGGCCCCCGCACCGGCGAGCGCGTTGAACACCGCCTCGGGAGAACTGTGACTGTTGAGAACGGCACCCGCGGTGCCGATCACGTCCTGGATCCCGGCGGAGACGGCGTGCAACGGAGCACCGCCGCCCTCCCCCATGCCTTTAGCCCCTGTCGGAGTGAAGGGCGACGGGCTGATCACGTTGCCGTACAACAGCGTGGGCATGTCGAGAGCGGTAGCCGCGTGGTAGTCGTAAAAGTTCGCTGCCCGCAACTGCGCGTTCTCGTCGTAGTCGAAATGCTCGAACAGTGCAGCCGAGAGGCCGTGCGCGGTGGCCCCGTAAACTTGCCCCTGGACGATCATCGGGTTGATGGGGTTCCCGCAGTCGTCCACGACCGCATAGCGGAGGACCGTGACGGACCCTGTCTCCTCGTCGACCTCGAGGACGCACGCGTGGATCTGGGTGGCGTAGGTGAGGGTCAGGTTGCCCAGCTTCTTCTCGACGTCGACCAGACCGAACGGAGCCCGGTAGACCGCCCGCCCGACGAGACCTACCTCGTCGGCGATCTCCGGAGGGAGCGAACCGGGGGCGAAATGGACGATGCCGCCGATGTCGGCGAATGGCAGCGCGCGGTCGGGGTCGTCCTTGACCTTGGCGAACCCGCCCTCGAGGTAGATCATTGATTCCTCAGCACCGAGTACTGCGGCGGCAACGCTGGTGATTTCGGCGATCAGCTTCTTGGTCGCGTTGATGATCGCCCCGATGCCGGTGACCGCGAACTGTGACGCGTACGAGCCGGAGAACCCCGTCTGGGCGCTCAGCGATGAGTCGCTGCCACGATGGACGGAGATGGCCTGCGGGTCCAGCCCGAGCAGGTCCGCGACGACCTGGGCGGTCGTCGTCTCGTGGCCCTGGCCGAAGGCGACACCACCTGTCGTGGCAAAGACCTGGCCGTCGACGCCCATCCGCACCAGGCCGCCCTCGGTGTTGCCGGCGAACGGAAGGAACGGGTTCATGAGCTGTGCCTGCGCGAAGTTGTTGGTGCCGGAATCGAGCGTCGAGCCGATGCCGATGCCGATCCGCTTGCCGGTGCCGACCGCCTCGGCCTTGAGTCGCTTGGCGTCCTCATAGTCGATGAGGGCGAGCGCCTTGCGGAGGCTGGTGGGTAGGTCGCCGGAGTCGTACACGCACTCGTTGACCGTGGTGTACGGGTACTGCTCGGGCTGGACGTAGTTGTGCAGGCGGAACTCGACCGGGTCGAACCCGAGGTGGTGGGCAGCAAGGTCCATCATCCGCTCGATCAGCCAGATGTGCTGCATCCGCGAGTATCCGCGCACCGGATGCACCGGTCCCTTGTTGGTGTAGACACTCTTGAAGTCGACACGCAGGTGCTTGATCTGGTAGCAGGCAGTGGCGACCTGGGACCAGATCACCGCGCCGAGCGGCTCGTAGCGCGAGTACGCACCGATGTCGTCGAGACATTCAAAGCTGAGGCCGAGCACAGTGCCGTCGTCCTCGACCGCAAGTTTGACGTTGCGGAACGTCCGCTCGTTGCTGTGGCCGCCCATCCAGTGGTGCTCGGTGCGAGTCTCGGTCCAGCGCACGGGGCGCCGGAGCTTGCACGCCATGAGCGCGACTGCCGTCGCCGGGACGTACATCCCGATCTTGACGCCGAAGGAGCCGCCGAAGTCTTTGCTCTGGATCCGGATCCGCGACGACGGGTGGCGCAGCGCGCCAGCCATCATCAATATCGTGAACTGCGGCATCGCACAGCCACCGATGATGTCGAACACGTCAGTGCCGGAGTCGTAGTCGACGGTCACCACGCTGCACTCGAGCGGCGTCGCCGAGAAGCGGTGGCAGACGAGTTCGTCGACCTCGATCACGTGGTGCGCATGATCGAGGGCGAAGTCGACGTCGCCGAAGTTCCAGGTGTCCTCGTGGAGGATGTTGTGCCCGATCTCCTCGTGGAGGACAGGTGCCCCCTCCTGCACGGCAGCGCTGGCTTGGACGACGACGTCCAACGGCTCGTACTCGACGACGACTGCAGCCGCGGCGTCGCGAGCGGCCTCACGAGAGACCCCGGCGACCGCCACCACAGGCTCGCCGACGAAAAGCACCTTGCCGCCACTCGCGAGGCAACGGTCGACCTCGGCATCGGCCGGTGGGGCTTGGAGCTCCCCGAACTTGTCGGTGAGCGACTCCACCTCGTCGGGAGTCAGGGCCCCGAGGAACCCGTCGACCTGCTCGGCACCGGAGGTGTCGATGGAAAGGATGCGAGCGTGCCCGTATGGCGACCTGACGAAGAACAGGTGCGCGAGACGGCTGATCGGAGTGTCGTCGCCGAACTCGCCTTGGGCGCGCAGCAGGCGTTCGTCCTCCTTGCGGTTGATCGATTGGCCGGCCCAAATGTCGGTGCGGGTCGCCGCGGTCGTCGAGGTGCTCATCGGGGGACTCTCTCAATTCCGTGGCCGTGGGTGTCTGGGGTCTTGCCGTGCGGTAGCGGCACATCCTGGCCGGCGGCGGCGCGGATGGCGTTGACGATGCCCTGGTAGCCGGTGCACCGGCAGATGTTGCCCTTGATCGCACGCCGAACCGAGTGCTCGGTGATTTCCTCACCGGACTCGAGCAGGTCCGTGGCGGTCATCAGCACCCCAGAGGTGCAGTAGCCGCATTGCAGCGCGTGGTGGTCGCGGAAACTAGTCTGCAGGTCGTTGAGCGGGCCGTCGGGGTTGGCCAGCGAGGCGGCTGTTTCGACGGTCGTACCGTCGGCCTGGGCAGCCAGGATCATGCAGGACTTCGCGAGTGCACCGTCCCAGAGGATGGTGCACGCACCGCAGTTGCCTGTGTCGCAACCGATCTTCGGGCCGCGCTTGTCCAGTTCGTCGCGCAGCCAGTGCACGAGCAGCCTGCGCGAGGGGACGACACCACGCTCGGTCTGTCCGTCGACGTCGACGGTGATGGCGTGAACGTCGGGGGCGACATTGTTGGCGAGTTCGGTCATGCGACAGCCTCCTGAGCGGGAGCGGACAGTGTGCAGATGTCGTTGAGGGCACGCTTGAGCTGAACCCGGGTGACGGCAAGTCGGTAGGCCGCCGACCCATGTGCGTCACCGAGGGTTTCCACGTCCTCCCCATCGAATGCGGCCAGCGCCGCGGAGGTGGTGTCCGGGCCGGGCGCGGCGCCGAGGATCACGTCCTCGACCGCCTCGAGCCGTCGGGGCGAGCCGGGAACGGCCCCGAGGTACACCCGCGCCCGGACGACCTCGTCCCCGACGACGTCGGCGCGGACCACAGCTCGCGCGAGCGCCCACGAATCGGCGCCCACCTGCTGATGCCGGTAGGCCACCCTCCTTCCGGAGGTCTCGGCCGGCACGACAACTGCCGTCAACATCGTCGGCCCGTGCGCCACCGTCAGCAGTGTGCCGAGGAAGAAGTCCTCCGCCTCGACGACCTGGGGTTCCTGACCGTGCGCACGCACCTCGAAGGTGCACTCGAGCGCGGCGAGCAAGACCGGGAGGTTGTTGGTGGGGTCGTTGAGGCAGCAGTTCCCCCCAATGGTCCCGCGGTTGCGGACCTGGCGGTCCACCAGCCCCGCGGCCACTGAGGCGAGAATCGGCACGCGCCGTTTCACCAGCGGGTGGCCCGCGAGCTCGGCATAGGTCACGGCGGCACCGATGTGCAGGCCGGCGTCGACCTCCTCGACGCCGCGTAGCTCGGGAAGCCGGTGCACGTCGACCAGCGCCGTCGGGGCAACCAGATCCAGCTTGAGTGCGTTGACCAGGCTCTGCCCCCCGGCAAGCACCACGGCTCCCTCATGGGTGGAGAGGAGTGCGAGCGCCGCAGACAGAGACGACGGAGCGAGGTAGCGAAAGGGCGGGGGAATCATGGGTCTTCCTTCCAGCAGGGATGGCGACGCAGGCGAAGCGAGGCGGACCGTGTGGCTTTAGAGTGCGACGCTTTTGATCACATGTCAAACGTGCGACACTTTTGGGACACGAGTCGGATCTCCGGCTCCTCTAGCGCGCGGGAGGTATCGAGATGCCGAGCTGCGACGTGGTCGTCGTCGGAGGCGGGCACCAGGGTTTGGTGGCCGCAGTTGTTCTCGCCGAGGCGGGCCTTGAGGTGACCGTCGTGGAGGCCTCATCGGAGGTCGGCGGCGCAGTTCGCAGTGCGGAGGTGACTCGCCCCGGGCTCGTCCACGACCTCTACGCGACGAACATGAACCTGTTCCTCGGTTCGCCGTTTTACGCACGCTATGAGGTCGAACTCGCCGACGCGGGCCTGCGTTTCGCGCACTCGGCCATGCCGTACGCCTCCGCGTTCCCGGAGGGCCACAGCCTGCGGATCAGCAGCGACGCGGACGAGACTGCATGCATGTGGCAGAAGCACGACGCCCGCGACGCCGAGGGTTGGAAGCGACTGGAACGAGTCTTCGACGACGTTTCCGCGGCGTACCTGCCGATGTCGAGCCACCCCTTCCCGTCCCGCTCCACATTGGGGGTGGCGCGCACGGTTCTGTTAAGCCGCAAGGAGTCCACGCTCTCCGAGCTCGTCCAGACTGTCGCGTCGTCGACCCGCGCCCTGGGCGAGCGCTACTTCGCGACCCCGGAGGCACGCTCGCTCGCAGCGGCCTGGGGCATGCACCTCGACTTCGCCCCGGACGTGGCCGGGGGTGCGGTGTTCCCATTGCTTGAGTTGTTCCTCGACATGCGATTCGGTATGAACCTCGTGCAGGGAGGCGCCTCGCGACTGCCGCAGACGTTGCGGACGTTGCTCGAGGCACGAGGAGGCAGAGTGCTCACCGGGCAGGCGGTCGAGTCGATCGACGTCGCCGATGGGCGCGCCCGTGGCGTACACCTGGCCGACGGGCGGAGAGTGGCTGCACGCCACGCGGTGCTCGCGACCACTCCCCTGCCGGTCCTCGTACACCGACTGCTGAAGCATGCGCCCGTGCCGGCCCCGATGCGCGACGCTGCCGATCGCTACCGTTTCGGGCCCGGCACCTTCATGGTGCACCTCGCCCTCAATGGGCCGATCCCGTGGCACGACGAGCGCCTCTCCCGCCACGCCTACGTCCACATCGGTCCGTACGTCGACGACATGGCCCGCACCTATCAGCAGACGCTCGCCGGTGTCCTGCCCGACGAACCGCTGCTCGTGGTCGGACAGACGAGCGAGGTCGACCCAAGCAGGTCGGCCGACCCCAACCTGCACGCCGTCTGGATCCAGGTGCGCACGGTGCCCGGGCGCATCGTCGCCGACGCCGCTCCCCGGAGCACCGGCGGCGACCTGGGCGGACAGACATGGCACGAGGCCGCCGAGCCGTTCACCGCACGGGTGCTGGAGAAGCTCGAGCGCTACGCGCCGGGCGTGACCGACCGCGTCGTCGGCAGCGCGGCATTCAGCCCGCCCTCGCTGGAGGCCGCCAACGCGAACCTCGTCGGGGGTGACTCGATTTCCGGCAGCCACCACCTCGACCAGTTTGTCGGTCTCCGCCCGGCGTTGTCGCTGTCTCGCTACCGGACGCCGCTCGACGGGCTCTACATCGCAGGGGCAGGCACGTGGCCAGGGGCCGGAGTCAACGCAGTATCCGGACAGCGTGCTGCTGAGCAGCTGCTCAGCGACTTGCACAACCGCAACCGCTGGCGCGGTCGAGCGAGGCGAACTCTGCACAAACGAAGTCTCCGGACTCGCCGGGGTGGTTCAAATACCGCGCGCACCCCGGACTAGAGTTCACGTGCGTCAGGGATGCAGACTGGGTCCAACAGCGGGACCGGCCCCCCTTTTTTGACGTGCAGATGACCGTGGCTGGCATCTCACACAATCGTCGTGTTCACGGCCCTTTCGTTGCAGGAGCGATCAAGAAACCCCTCCCCCGCCGCCCTGACTAATGAGATCAGTCGGGTGTTTCTGGAAGGCTCGACTGCAGCAGCGGCTGGCGGGTCAGCACTCACCCTTACAGGCCTTTTTGAGGCCTACTGACAGACCGTGCGCCCGCCGGTCCGCCGGTGACTGCACTGCTGATGAGATGTCGTGCGGACGGCGGCTACCAGACGTGGCCCAATATGTGCGGCCAGCCCGTCGCCGTCTGCGAGCTCGTTGAACAGTTCATCGTGGGTCTGGACGCGAGCAGGCAGGAATAGGTCGTTGTAAAGCTGTGCCTCGGTGGCATATGCAGCGCGCTGTAAGGTGAGCAATTCTCCGGCGTCAGCCGGGATGAGCGCCCGCAGTTCAACGCGCTCGTGGCGCTCCATCGCGGTCTCCTTGATGTCGGCGCGGAAGTGTGATGACGCGGTTTTCAGAGCGCCGTGTAGCCACCGTCCGCGGTGACTACAGAACCGGTCATGAAGGACGAGGCCTCAGACAGCATCCATGCAACGACCGGCGCGATCTCTTCGGGCTCCGCGATACGTCCTTGTGGCGTTCCCTCGGCCATGCGGTCGAGCTCTGCCCCGTCCTTCAGCCAGCCCGTGAGGATGCCGGTCCGCACGGATCCCGGGGCCAATACGTTGACGCGAATACCGAGTCGCGCGTAGTCGGCGGCGGCCGACTTGCTCAGGCCGATGACCGCGTGCTTACTTGCGCAGTAGGGACCGATGCCTGGCGCCGCGACGACCCCACCGACCGAGGCGGTGTTCACCATGACGCCACCGCCCGAGCGGAGCATGGCTGGGATTTCGTGCCTCATAGCCCGGTAAACGCCCAGTAGGTTGGTATCGACGATGCGGTGCATCTCTTGGGGCGACTGCTCGTGTAGGGGCATCGCGGGACCTTGCGTGCCTGCGTTGTTGAAGGCAAGGTGCAGAGCGCCGAACCTGCGTTCAACGGTTTCGACGGTTGCTGCGACATCGCCGTCGTCGCATACGTCGAGCCGAACCGCGTAGGCGGAGCGTCCTCGTGCCTCAATCTCCCTGGCGATCGTTCTTGAGGCATCGAGGTTCCGAGCTGCAAGGACGACCGATGCACCGCATTCGGCAAGGTAGCATGCACTGGCCGCGCCGATGCCCTGACTCGCTCCGGTGATGAGGCAGACTTTCCCCGACAAGTCGGGGTGGCCGGGAAGGGGTGAGAAAGACACCGGTTCCTCTCGTTAAGTTGGTCAATCTTGACTGTGTCGGAGGATGTGCAGACGGTGGTGGAGGTCACGCAGGTTCTGATAGCTGGCGCGATACAGGTTGTATAGGCCGTCGTAGTGGATGTGCGCGGCGGAGTCAGGTACAAAGGTCTCATCGTGCTGGGCGAGCGCGACCGCTTGTACCCACGGGTCCGTGCCAGTCTGGGCTGATGCTGCTAGCGCGGCTGCGCCGACTACGGCGGTGTCCTTCTCGATTGAGCGGTGGACGACGCGGCCTGTAACGTCCGCGATGATTTGGCACCACAGTGGGCTGCGTGATCCACCCCCGGATAAGACGATTTGTCGTGCGGGGACGGTGGAGGCCACCTCCACCGCTTCGAGTAACTCGCGGGTGGAGTACGCAACGCCTTCGAGCACAGCCCGACTTAGCTCAGGGAATCCGATCCCCGCATGAATTCCGGTGAACCAGGCGCGGGCTTCGTTGTCCCACAGTGGGGCACGTTCGCCAAGCATGTGCGGCGCAAAGACAACGCCGTCGGATCCAGGCGTAGCCGCGGCCGCTGCGTCGAGTACATCAGCAATCGCGCGATCTGTGACCTTCGCCCACCAACGGAGCGATTCTCCACCGGACTGGGTCGGTCCAGCATGGACTTGGTGGCCGCGGTACGGTGCGAAGTTAACCACTCCGGGCCCGGATGTACCGCCTATGCCCAGTGCTCCCACGATGACCGATGTCCCGATGACGATCATCGTGTCACCGGGTTGGTGCAGGCCCGAGCCGAGCACGTTACCGAAAGCATCCATTGTGCCCGTCGCGACAGTTGTTCCTGCGGGGACACCGTGCCAGGGTCGGTTTGTCACGCCCATCGGTTCCTCAGGGCTTCCCAGCGCCGGGAGGCGGGTCGCGAGGCCCTGAGCATGCGCTATGCCGGAGACGTAAGCAGCGTCAGCGCCGACTACTTTGAACGACGCAAGCGGATCGCTTGCGGCGACGCCGGTCAGCCAAGCATTAATGAAGTCCTTCGGCAGCAGCAGCCATCTGGTCGCCGCCCATGCGGTTGGTTCGTGGCGTGCAAGCCATAGTGCGCGCGGTACAGGATTAGAGGCGTCGATTAGCTGGATATCGCCCCAGCCATCCAAGCGACCCCAATCACCCAAACGTTCGTTGAGAAGGTCGGCTTCCCCCGAGCTGCGCACATCCTGCCACAGCATCGCGGGCAGCAGTGGGTCGAACTTTTCGTCCACGAGCACATGGGTGTCGACCTGGCTCGTGACCCCAATACTCTGTATGGTCGCCAGGTCGATAGTTGTGGCTATTTGTGCGACGCAGTCTCCAACGGCGTGCGACCAAGCGCGCGGGTCTTGCTCAGCCCGATCGTGTGACGGCCGATCGATAGCATATCCAGACGTGCCGGAACTCAAGGGGTTCCCGGAACGATCGAAGGCGATTGCCTTCGTCGCGGTGCTGCCAACGTCGATGCCGAGATAAGTCGCGACATCGGTGTGCAACTCGTGGCTTTGTTCACCCATCAAGGGACCTTCTGAGACCCCTCAACAATGCGCGGAGATCGTGAGCGCCAGCGCGGGCAGCACGTAGGCAGGCCGACCCCACGATGACACCGTCGGCTCCTAGGTCGATCGCTCTGCGGGCGTGTCCTTCTTGTGTGATTCCAAAGCCGAGAGTTAGTGGGGCTGTGATTCCTGAGGCACGCAGCCGAGTGAGTATTTCGCGGTTGTCGACGCCGATTGTGGGACGGGCCCCGCTCACCCCGCATGCCGCTGCGACCATGACATAGGCCTCCGCGGAAGCTGCGGCTCTGACTTGTTCGGCTCTTGGCTTGTGGTCGAGGAACGGGATGCTGCATAGCCCATGCCGACGCACCGCGGCAGTCAGGCTGCTTGGCTCGGCGTCGGGTAACAGGACGCCCCCTGCCCCGGACCCGACGACTGTCGTGAGGTAGGCGTCGCTCGGCTCGGTGCAGTAGCTCATCCACACGGCAGGTGGGGTGCCGGCACGCTCTAATTGTGTCGCCAAAAGATCGGCACCGGCTTGTCCATAGATGCCCGCGTCGATTGCGCGCGCCATCGATTCAGCTACCTCCGGTCCGTCCAACACTGGGTGCCGGACCGGAAGACCCGCCTCGATGACGTCGACGCCGCAGTCGACGTACACCGCTGCAGTGGCGGATGCTGCCGCGGGGTCGCCGACCGGGAGATAGCAGATGAGCAGCGGCCGTCGGCCGCAGGTGGACGTGGCGGCGGTCAGGACACGGGCGGCACTCACGCGTCGACCGCCTCTGCCGGGTGGTCCTGCAGGGTCGGGTCGCTTGCGGCGACTTCCGGGCGGAGCAGCGCCCGAATTTGCCTACGGAGCGGAACGAACTGAGGGTGCGAAAGCGACTCATCGAGCGTACGGTTCTTCCCGAATGGCACGTCAAAGACCTTTCGGATACGTGCCGGACGACTTGACATGACGACGACCCGGTCGGCAAGCAACAGTGCCTCGTCGATGTCGTGGGTGACTAGCAACGTGGTCGCTTCGGACCGGCGAACGATACCGAGCAGCTCCTCCTGCAGGTAGCTGCGCGTGAGCGCATCGAGAGCACCGAATGGCTCATCGAGAAGCAGTAGTGCCGGCTCCAGAGCGAGACCGCGGGCAAGTGCCGCACGCTGCTGCATGCCACCGCTGAGCTGGTGGGGGTACTTGTCACCGTGCTCGCCGAGGTGGACGAGTTCAAGCGCTCGCCGGGCCCGGTGTGACCGCTCTTGCGACGAGAATCCGCCTTGCTCGAGGCCAAATTCCACGTTTCGCCGGACCGACCGCCAGGGCAAGAGCCGGGGGTTTTGGAACACGTACGCGCTGCGCAGGTCTTGTCGGGCGAGCTCAATCGTCCCGGCGGTTACATCGGTCAGACCTGCGAGGACGTTGAGCAATGTCGACTTGCCACATCCTGAGGGCCCGATCAACGCGACCATCTCACCGGGACTGACGTCCAGGTCGATGCCCTCAAGGACCGGCTCTGTCGCGCGAGCAAACGTCTTGCCGACCCCACAGAATCGGATTATCGGTTGGGTTGTCATGTTAGTCCTTGTGCATGTGGCGTGTCAGGCGGCGTTCGACGGGGCGGAAGACGCCGTACTCGAACAGAAGGGTGAGGAACACGACCGACAGGCCCCACATGAACACTGCCTTGGTGTCCAGCAGCTTAATCGCGCTGCTCACTTGAAACCCCACACCCTTAGTACCCATGAGGTATTCCGAGAAGAGGCTGATCTGCCACGCAATTCCTAACGTAATGCGCGCACCTGCAAGAAAATACGGCACCACCGAAGGGAGTACGACCGAGCGCATGATGGCACCTTCGCCCGCTTGGTAGGCACGAGCCATGTCAACCAACTCTTTGTCGATCGCCCGGGTGCCCTGGATGACGTTGAGCAAGAAGTAGGTGATGCACCCCGCCACAGTCACTCCAACAACCGACGTGTCGTTCGCCCCGACGACAACCAACGCCAAAGCGATAAGAACGATCGTCGGTACGGTCTGGAGAAACAGCAGTACGACGCGGCTAAGGTCCTCGGCAACCTCGGAGCGACCGATGAGGATACCCAGTGGAAGCCCAATCATCAGAACAATACCGAACGCTGATAGCAAGTGCTGCAGGGTGGCCACAACTTCGCTGACCCAAACGCCGCGATCAAAAGCCTCCAGGAACGAACCCCACACGTCGACAGGGGCGGGCAGGATATAACCCGGGTAATGCGGTGCGAGCAGCGCCCAAGCAATGTAGATAATGACGACGGCGCCAACGACCCGCGTGGGACGTAACCATCCGTTTCTGGCGGCCCGGGTCGTCGCTGTGCGGCTCGCGGCCCCCTTCCGCTTCAATTGAATGTCCGTCGCCATATCACTTCCCCGTAGCGGTCAACACAAATAGTGAAGCCGGGTCGGGTGGGCTCTCCTGGATGAAACCTGACTTCCGAAGCAGTGGATAGATCTTGGCCCAAGTCTGAACGTCGCGCACACTAACGGTCTTCTGTGCGTCGGTTGTCTGGGCTAGGTTGAGGACCTGCGCCACGAGTTCTAGTTGGGCAGGTGGTAGTCCACTCACCTTGCTCGCAGCAGCGATGACTGTGCCGGGGTCTTTCTGGAACGTAGTCCACGCGTCTTGGGTGGCGGCCACGAGGGCTTTGATGAACTCGGGGTTCTTTGCCACGAATGCACTGCTCGCGATGAACCCTCCGTTCATCACCGCTGGATCACCAAATGCCTTGTCGAACGCCTGTTGAACGCTAAAGACTGGTTGGTAGCCTGCTGCCAGCAGCGGCGCTGTGGCGGGTGCTTCGAGGAACGCGGCGTCGACCCGGCCGAGCGACAACTGCTGTGCTGCTGCGTCGGTTTCGGAGAGCTGGAAGTAGTTGTTGATCGTCTGCCCCGTTGCGGCCTCCACCGCTGCCTGCTCAGCCCCAAACCGCGAGGACAGCGGTGCGATAGCAACCTTCTTTCCCTTGAGGTCTTCGATCGACTTCACTGGGGATCCCTTAGGAACCAACAGTTGCGGGCCTGGCGTCCAGCGCGCCATTGGAAAGAAGTATTTGGTGTCGATACCGTACTGCTTCTTGATTGTCGGCATGAACGAGGGAACCGTTGTGATCACGTTGAGATCGCCGCGCCCGAATGCAGGAACTTGGGTCGTCGCGTCTAATGTCTTGAAAGTGACGTGATACGGCGTGTTCTTAAAGTAATTATCTGCGTTCGCCGTCAGATAGTCAAAAATTGGGTGGAAAGGGACGTCGATACCGATCGTTACAGGGGTTTTCGCGGCATCGACCGCGGTGGTGCCGCCACTCTGCGTGTTGTTTTGATTCGACGAGCACCCTAGCAGGAGCAACGCCAAGGCTGTGAGGGCTGACACAATCGCGGTGACTCGGATTCGGTTCATGGGATCTCCTGCGCAGTCATCTTCGGGTTGACAAATAGGGGGTCATCGACACGGAGTCGTAGATTGATGGCGAGGTCGTCGACGCGTCGCTCGGTGGAAACGACGACGCGATCACCCGGCATGAATGCCCGGTCATCGACGATGGGTTGTCCGTCCCGCGTGTAAGTGAGACGACTGCTGACCAAGCCGGGAGAACCGACCGGTCGCCGGAGTGCAGCGGCGTTGTCCCCTCCCAAGGCTGAGGCCCAGAATGTTTCCACGGCACGGTTAACCACGATCTCAAGCTGAAGCGCGAGGGCGTCGTAGAGGGAATGGTCGGCGAGCAGCTCGAGGTTGAGCTGGTGTCCAACCTTGGGCGGCAGCAAAGACATCGAGTAGACCAGCGGGACCTCATCCACCCAACGCAGGCGGGTGATGCAGAAGACGACGTCGTCTTCGAGGCCCATGCGTGCGCGGACTCCGAGTGGCGCGTCTCTGTCCTCGGCCGAGATGATCTCGCTGCGCAGCGAGCGTCCAGCGTCGACGATCTGCTGGGCGAAGCTGCTCAATCCGTCTAGAGGGAGCCGGTATGCGCGGTCAGCAATGAAGGTGCCACGCCCGTGCTTGATTGTAAGAAGTTGCTGCTCCGCCAGCAGACCCAACGCCTGCCGGACCGTCATCAGGGTGACCCCGAAGTAGTCAGCCATCTCCCTCTGTGACGGCAACGCCTCACCCGGCCGTAGTCGGCCCGACTCGATGGCCTCCGTGATCTCCCGACAAATGCGAAGGTATTTGGGGGTGGGGTCGCCGTTCGCAGTCGGCCGCGGCGAGGGGTCAGAGAAGAAGCTACCCATGGCCTACCACCTCTGCGCCGCCCTTCGGCAGGACGGGCTGAACACTGTCTATGAGCGAGCGGACGCAGGCTGCGCCTTGGCCCGCGGCTTCGACGAGCGCTGTGCCGATAATTGCTCCATCGGCGATCGAGTCCCCAAGCGTGGCAATCTCCTGCGGACCTTTGACACCGAAACCGACGAGGACGAACGCGCCGCATCCGTCTAGCGCCGTCCGTACCTCGCCGAGGCGCTCGCGCGCTTTGCCGGGATCAAATCGGCCACCGGTATTCAAATCTGCGGATTGAAGGTAGATGACGGGGCGCCGCAACCCGCTGGACGCCAGAGTCTGCAGGTCATCTTCCAGGTAAAGGAAGATGACCTGCTCCAGGCCGGCAGCGCGTGATCGCCGCGAGAAAGACAGTTGTTCGGCCATAGAGTGCTCTGGCATCAGCACAGCGTCGACATCTGTCTTTACGCAGAGCTCGATCAGGCCGTCCGCACCAAGTGCGTCGAAGGCATGGCGATACGCGAGCGCAATGATCGCCTGCGACTCGTCGGTGCGCCCGCGGACGGCTCGCCGAAGTGCATCCGCGGGACCCGATACTTGTGCTGCACCGGCAACCGCGGCCTGCTGGATGAGCGGACCGTCTAACGGGAGCGGTGGGTTCGGGAGCGCAATTTCCATGGCGTCGATTCCTGACTCGAATGCACTGCGAATACAGTCGGTGAACCCGCGACCCGTGGGATAACCCGCAGGGAGGAATCCGGCCAGAAACAACCGCTTACCCTTGCGGCACCACTCGAGCCGCTTCGCCAACCGATTCACATCGTAACCTCTCTTCTAGAACTCTAGAAGAAAGCTAGTCTGGTTTTTTTGCTGAGTCAAGAGGGCGATGTCCCTGCTGTTCACTGTTCGTTGGGTCCGAGTGTCGTCGCGGAACCCGTTTGCAGGTGCGAACCGCTCTGGGTGGCACAACAGGATTCAACCCACCGCCGTGGCACCCCATGCCGGGTGCCACGGCGGTGGGTTCGGTGGCGTCGAGCTGTTTCAGTGCGTCGTCGAGGATGCGTCGCAGCTGGGACCGTGTGCCCTCGATGACACAGACCGCATCGGCGCTGAAGACCAGGGCGAGGTCGTCGACGACGTCCTCGCCGATCTCGGTGCCGGCTGATGCGACCTCGACCGCGGTGGCGGCACTCATCCATTCCACGCGCACACTCACGATGCGCTCCTGACTGGTTGGTGGGAGGTGTGCACGAACAGCACCCCGTACCCGTGGGCGAGGTGGTCGATCGCGGGGTAGCCGGCCATCACGCCACCGCCGCATCGTCGGAGGAGGTCTCACCCAATGCGGCGAGTACCCGCCGGGCCGCGGCCACCACCTGCTCGCCGGATTCG
>JAABUR0100002145.1_pt1 | contig 31591 bp, 26 predicted proteins | sample 5560091 | NCBI WGS metagenome assembly JAABUR01 (sample SAMN10711879, study PRJNA513375) | rock metagenome | isolation source: Antarctica rocks | place: Antarctica: Victoria Land, University Valley sud
AATAGACGAACTATCGATCTAATTCAACGATTCTACTATTGGCCAGGTCATCGAGCCACAGTCAGACAGTACATTCGGAACTGTCATGCCTGTCAGCGAAGCAAAGCCCCTAGGGATAACACCAATGAACTTCACCATCCCCTACCCATTTCACAAGAACGCTGGAAAGATATAGCTATGGACTTCATTACTGGGCTACCCCTATCAGAAGACTATAACGCCATTTGCACAATCATATGTCGTCTCACCAAAGAACGTCACTATGTTCCCTGTCATTCTTGGTATACGAGGACACGAGGGTAGATAGGCATACAGATATATTTGACTAAACTATGTAGTAGGTAGAGCATACGGATGGAAGGAAGAAGTGGAAAGAAGGTAAATACCCTGAATCCTCTGAATCCCCTAGCGCCGGATGTGGGCGGAGATTACTAACCATAGGGGTAACAGTACGAGTACGTACGTACTGTTCCCTATTTCCATCAGTCATTGGGGAGACGGTGGCACCTCAGCCGAAGAAACGGTTTGAATCATGCTATGGAACGTCTATCGACTGCATGGCCTACCCAGTTCTATTGTTTCGGACAGAGGCTCCCAATTCATATCGACTATGTGGAAGAGCCTTTGCAGGCGACTGAGAATCACAGCTAGTCTATTCACAGCCTACCATCCTGAGACCGACGGTCAATCGGAACGAGCCAATCAAGACGTTGAACGCGGACTTAGAACCTACTGCAATTACATGCAGGACGACTGGGCCAAATGGATACCTATGGTGGAATTCAGCGACAATTCCAATACCTCCTCGGCCACTTCAATGACCCCCTTCTACTTCAATAAAGGATTTCACCCCCGAATGAGTTTCGATCCAGATACGACTGACTACGAAACAACTCGTGAACGACTTGAAGCTAGGAAAGCAGACGATATTGCCATCCGAATGGAAGAGCTACTGAGCTTCGGCCGTCAACAATTGGAAAAGACGAAGCTGGCCATCGAAGTTCAGGTCAATAAACATAGACGGGACGTCACCTATGAAGTAGGTGACTGGGTTTGGCTATCTTTCAGAAACGTCAAGACAACGAGGCTCTGCAAAGATTTGGAAGACAAACAGCTGAGCCCCTATCAAATCACTGCGAAAGTGGGTATCTTCTATCACCTTCGCCTACCAGTCAGCATGAAGCATCTGCATCCGGTGTTCAGCTCGAAGCTACTGCGGCCGTATCCAGAAGACCCCCTACCAGGACAGCATTCAGAACCACCCAGGCCAATCACTATCGAAGACGATGAACACTGGAAGGTAGACGATATATTGGACTTCAGACGCTATCGAGGCCGAATACAGTACAAAGTCAAATGGACAGACCTAGATAGGGACGACGAATGGTACTATGCCGATAAAGGGGAATTCGATGGCTCAGAGGAAGTTTTGGACGAATTCCATAAGCTATATCCAAACAAACCGCGCTAAATATCGGAATAACTATCAACAAAAGCGAGCAAAGGAACTACATTCATGCGGACATGAATTTTCGGAGGGGGGGGTAATGTTACGAGCGTACCAAGGCTGAACAAGGCTGAAGCCCTAATCAATTGGCAGTGAACGCTAGCGAGTTCCCTGCGTAATGATTAGGGCTAACCAGCGAGCTAGCCAGATATGGCCCAGATATGGCCCAGATATGGCCCAACACCCTTTTCCTTCCCCAACACCCTTTTCTTTCACCAACACCTTGTTCACCTACATCACATCCTTCCCGTGTCACAAACACATTCCTTTCGAGCCTAGCGCAGCCTCTGAACATTACATAAATAGAAGCTCTTGTACCAACCCTCTTCTGTATTCTTAATATTCAGTTATAGCTACCTCTAAAGATCAAGCACTATTCAACCCTGACTTCCGCTGGTTGACTCACCTAGGCACGGTCCTGACAATACTCATCGATCAAATGATGATCAATGATCTCATCAAGCTTCTGAAGTTAGGCAAATTCCTGATGTTCAGATCAGTCATGAGACTAGCTTTAAGGGTTGAAGCTACTCTCGTTGAGCATGACGTCGACGAGTAAAAGAGCATGAATATACAGTCAGTAAAAGATTCGAATAGCTTCGTATAGAGCTTCAATTTCTAAGAGAGAGTGTTGAAAACAGAGAACAGTACGAAACAGAGAACAGTACTGTTATTCATGTGGTTAGTAATCTTCGCATTTATTCGAAGCTAGTGAATGAGTATTTACCCTTCGTTCACTTCTTTCCTTCATCGATATGCTCTACCAGATATATATACTCTACCTACTACTAGATAGTTATATGCACATATTCGCTCTGACTCTCATATACCAATAACACGAACGTACGAGCTTACGAACATATTCTATTTTCAACAGTTTCCACTCATGAAGAAATGGCTCATTGGGGAAGACTTATGGTCTGTTATCGAAGGCAAGCTTGGCTCGAACACACTCAGCAGTATTATCAGTATCACCAGCGAAATTCAATCTCTCGGTCTCGGAAATCAAAAGATCGACGCGAAAGCTCATTACTGACTGACCATCTGCATCATCATCGACGATCAAGAATACATTGCAGACAAAATGTCAGCGAAAGAGGTTTGAGATGCTTTAAGCTCTAAGTACAAAGAGAAGCTGCAAACCACTGAGAGACAATATCTGGCGGACTTCATCGGCTATAAGATGTCGGCAGATACCTCTATCGAAAAGGCATGAACACATCTCGCCAAGTTAGCTCGAAAGATCGTCGCTACACAGAAAGACATTAGCGGTCTATTCAAGCCAGAACGTCGCTTCCAAGCCTTACTTCAATCGCTGTCAGATGAATACACAGTTATTCGAGACGTCATTGATGCTTAAGATAAGTCAGATGTTGAGCGGGAACTTCAAAAGCTGCAAGAGAAGAAGGCAAAATTGAAGACGACGGAGGCTGCGCTATCGGTCAAACGGGGGAACGAACGCGAGGGCACTGGTCGTGGGCAAGACAAACGCAAAACCAGTCGTCGTCGCAAAAGCCTCTCAAGCTTCGATAGTGATCAACCGCGTCGTCGTCAGCCGCAACGGTCCCTTAAGTGCTTTCTCTGTCTATGGAGATCAACATCACCTAGTCGATTGTTCTCATCTGTCTGCAGCCCAAAAGCTTGTGAAGGAACGCAAGGGCAAAGGCAAAACAAAGCACAAGGGCGCTGATGATCTTCAAACCCTCACTGAGCTTCTGAAAGGCAAGCACAAGAAATACAGAGCCTACAACGCGGAAAGTGACGAGTCTGAAATCTTTGACGACGAAGGGAAAGACGAGAATGAGGAAAGCGAGAACATTGCAGCTCTGTCAAAGAACATTGCCAGTAAGATCTTCGAATTCAACTGGGTCGCAGACTCTGACGCTTTCTCACACATGACTGATCAACTTCGACTTTTTAGTGACCCTCTAATTCGCATTAAGAGGCGCATCATTAAAGTTGAAGAAGAGAAATTGTATGTCAATTATTGTGGCACAGCAGTCATGCGGGATCGTCAAGGAAACTCAGTCAAGTTATTTTCTGTTCTTCATGTTTCTAAACTCGGTGTAAATCTTTTATCTGGAAGAAGAATGTGCGAAAAGAGTCTGCAAGGAAGTTTCGACAAGAACGGTCTGTACATGCACAACAAGCACGGAAAGCAGATGATTGAGACCAAAGAGCACGAAGGTATTTACATAGTGGAACGAATTGCGAATGGCCTTGATGAATTTGCGTTACTATTAGCTATGCAGCGTGATGCCTCATCAGCATTTCCAGCAAGTGATTCAAGCAGTTCAATGAACCTAGAGTCTAGTTCAATGAACTTAGACCTCACTGACACTGAAGTGAACCAGCACCCAAACTCTTCAGACGACAAAAACTTCAAGGCATACAAGCTATGACATCGACGATTTGCTCATCTTGAATCAGCTAAGCTTCGTCATCTTCACAAGATAGTCACGAGAACACGTGTGAAGTATGCGCCCTCACCAAATTCACTAACAAGAGAGAAAATGTGAGCGAGCGAAAGATAAGCATTCTAGCTCTGATATTCATAGACATCTGTGAACCATTACCGCTATCTCATGAAGGTCTTTCATACTTTCTGAAAGTTGAAGATAATCACTCAAGGAAGATTTGGTGCATTTCATTGAAACAACGGGCCGATGTATCAAATGCTCTGCGGAAATAGAAACTCAGAGTGAAACTTCAAAGCGGATTCAAACTTCTCGCGGTACGCAGTGATAATGCTACCGAGCTCAAGGTCACGCTCGATGAATGATGTTTGTCACTTGGCATTGACCCTCAGTACATCGTGTCATACATGTCTATTCAAAACGGAGTGGCTGAGAGAGCTATACGCATCACAGAGAGCTCAGTGCGGGCCATGATTAAGGACGCTAAGTTACCCATTGAATTCTGGGCAGAAGCTGCAAAAACCAATGCCTATCTGCGAAACCGAACAGCCACAGGTCCTTCAGTCAATGGAAATCTCATGACTTCAGAGAAGGCATTCACTGGCATCAAACCCTCGATTAATCACATACGGGTTTGAGGATGCAAATACTACTCACACGTTGATAGGTTCAGCTTGACTGAAGGCTATCGGCAAGCGAAGGGGGCTGCTACCCGGCATTGGCTCGGCCAATGTCGGGCGCTAGGGAACAAGGAGATTGCGCGGGGAAAAGGGGATAAATAGGCCGTTCTCCCTTCTGTTTCCCCCATCATCTCTTCCTGTTTCTCTATCCCTTAGGATTCAGCCAGAAACGCGCTTTTGCCCCACCCACCCACTTCATAGACTCCGTCGCTTAGATAGAGGGAGTGCTTGACACCTCAGGGCGGCTTCCGGGGCAAATTTTGGCCCTGGAGGCCGCCAGGGGCCGTCGGGTTTGCCCAAACACATATAATATATATTCGTTCGTTCAAACGGAAGTGATGCCCGATAGAAGGTCATATGAGGGCATATTGACATTTTGAATGTTGTTGTTCGGAGGCTATCTGGTAGCACCTCACTGTCAACATCGTCAACATGTTCAAATCTACCTCCTCTGCTTCGGACTGTGCTGACCCCGCTGTCACCGTCGCCTTCAACCACACCGCCCTCACAATTCCGGTTCCATCGGCGAAACCGATGCTCACATTGCTTCATACGCCGACGGATCTAGCAGTCAAGCGGCGTCAGCTTTTTGAAATGACGAAGCCAGTGAATCTGACAGCGGAAGAGTTGGCAGTATACTGAGTGATCGATAACGCGTGGGTTCGGAATAAGCCTTCTGGATGAGACTGCTGAGTGGCAAAAAGAAGATTAGGACGCCTACATGTCAGCTTGGATTGAATTGACCCGTCGTGTCAATGGCCCTATCCGGCGACAGGGGGTGTAAGAAGTAATGACTACGCTTCACAAATCAAAGAAAGACGAAGCTATACAGAAGAGGGAGGCGGAGCGAGCTGCTGAGTAACTTGCCGATCAGCGGAACAAGGCCTACGTTAATTCGCTAGCAAGCGAAGGCTTAGATAAAAGCGACGACGATGAGCTCGATGAGGCAAAGGAGTATTTGAAGGAGGGCAATCTGCCCATGACCACTGAAGGCCGCTTGAGGGAGCTGGCTCCCTAAGGTATAACACATCTACTGTTCGAAGCTCTGCCCAAAAGACGGCGGCGGCATCACTAGGGATGGGTGAGAGAATGACGTTAGAAATGATGTTATAAACAAAAAAAATTCTATTAAACTTTTGACTCTATATCTTCATCATTCGTGCCTTCATAATTTGGTGACAGCGAGATTGACCTGTAATCTTCGCGATTTACGTTGCCAACTGGGAGAAAAACACTAAAAATCCTCTAGTTGAAGACTTACTTGCATTAGCGTAGCTGAAGTATAGAAGCTTCCTCAGCGCTATGAGGCGAAGGTTATCAACTCCCCTATTTCCAACAAGACAGAGAGAGAAAGAGAGCTAGAGGGAGGGACGAAGAACGAGATAGAGGGGGTGACGAAGGTTTAGCAATCGTAGAGCAGATTCCGAAATTTCCGAAGCAAGCATCAGGTGATGAAGACTTTTATGATCAATTTCAGGTGTAAATTAGCTTGAAAATAACAGTTGATTCAGAGATACTTGATTCTTGGTGAAACACTCATACAAATAAAGGTATTTCTAATCAATCGAGATATCAGTAAATAATTCTAATTTAAATGAGTGTTTATGTAGTGAAATTGAGTGTGCATATGTGAAAACCGAGTGTGCAAATATCGGTTCCCTTGAGCAAACTGTATTCTTGCGATACTACTATTTCTGATTATCGTTGATGTAAAAGTACGTAACCACTATAAACACCATCCTTTGCAGAGACACTCTGAACTTTGCAAAAACACCACCTTCCCTCACTAAGTCTAATCAGGTAATTGTTGAACCCCTGAAAGAGATTTGAAGAAGAACGCTGAGAAGATCACATAAATAGTCAATTCTTGGTGCGAAAAGCACCTCGCTTCCAAGAGCATAATCAAAACCTGAAACATATCTTTTCAAACGCTTTAAACCGCATTCAAATTAACATTTATTACATCTGAAAAGAGGTCATCATGACGTCTGAAACGCCTGCAATCTGATCACCTCTTGCTTCACCTCTTGCTTCATCCCGTCCTCGTCCTCGTCCTCGTTCTCGTTCACGTTCATCACGGTCCCGAGGGGCTTGTTGAGGCTGAGTCTCAGGTATCTGAGTCGCCTAGGTAGCCCCGCGCGACGGAAGCTCTTCCCCGAGTTCGACCGCCCTTTCGCCCTGACAATGGCGGGCTCCTGAACGCGTAGTATGTCTTCCGAAGCCGTCGTAGCGGTAGGAGCAGTGACGACGACGGGTGAAGATGTGGCTGGCACATCTACCACCTCTTCCTCTTCCATTTTGTGATCCTTCTCTTCCCGAATCGCTCAAGGCCAGATGCCTGGGCCACGTCGGCACGGTCGCAACAGATTCAGACTTTCATGGTCACACCTTTCTTAAACTTCTTAGAGCGCTTTTTTCTGACGGCGTAGCCTTGAGGACCAGCGTGTTCATTGACTGACTTGATATGAAGCTCAATTGAGCAGTGAAGGCCTTCTGAAGGAGGAAGTAATTGCACAGACATGGCGGCGGCGTGGGTGGGTAGCAATGAAGGTAAAAAGTGGAGCGAATATTCGAACGCAAAGGTAAACACCGCGATGAACCCTGTAATTACCTAATTAGACTTAGTGCAAAGAGGGTGCTGTTTTTGCAAAGTTCAGGTGATGTGTCTGCAAAGGGCGAGTGATGTTCATTCATATAGTGGTTTTAGCGTATGCAGAAAGCTATGAATTCCTTGGCATCACAATTGTCGCGCTCTCTTCAAATTTACTATTGAATGCAGACATTCTTGACATTCTCAAACCTTCAACGCTCTGTTAGAAATCAATAGAAAAATCAATCAAACAAGTAAATTTGAAGCTGTTTCAAACTTTCACATTGCTGAAATTCGTTTAGCTATGACAGGTCAACTGGCTTTGGCCCTTCGCTCGAAGATACCGTCTACGCCTTCTGCTTTTACATTGAATCTTCCTTTCGCCATCGTCAAAGAGGTTCACTGTCATCGTAACATTGTTTATACTGCAAGAGAATCTCTTCATGTATGACTCTCTCTTTTTAAATCTTAGTTTCGTTCGAAGAGCGCTTCTTGCAAGGTCTTTTCAGCAGCTGAAGACGTTCTAATTACATATCTAAAGCAATAGCCATGAGTCATGCAGAAAGAAATGATGTGGTTTTTATGGAAAGAGTGAGGTTTAAACGTGCATCAGTTCACGATATCGAGAATTGTGAAGAGAAGGCGCTGGAACAATCAAAAGAAACAGCGTGTGAGCATCAGACAGAACGACGAGCTTCGGTTGAACTGAATTGCCGATCTGTTGCAGCTGACGGCTGAGCAGCTTGTCTTCGTTGACAAGACTCTCTTCAACGAGACTATGAGATAACGTCATCAGACCTACGCACCAGTTGGTGAATCAGCTCGCTATCAAGCCTCTAGAAAGAGAGAGCATTGCTGAAGTGTTCTTTCGACTTACATGATAGATGACTATCTGCTCTGTATCGATATTCGTGAAGACTGATTCAACGACGAGACTTTCTTTTGATAATTAGCAGATGAACTGCTATCTCTATACAGTTTCTTTCCGATCAACTTCATTGAACGCGATTTCAGTGTGCTGAAGACCCGAGTCAGAAGACATTTCGAGAAGATATGACCTCATTTCGAAGGCACTTTTGATGAGTTTCTGCACTATGTAAAAGCTAGAAGTCGCTGTGACCGGCTTTCAAGGCAGTATTTCAAGCATAGCGTTGATGATTATACATTTGAGGCGAATATCAAAGCATTGGAAAGAGTTCTTGAAGCGGGTACTATAGATTTTGATTAGTAGTGTCTGAATAGCTTCAATCTCACCTGTTTGAATGTGATAATAGGTGTTGAGAGGTTGAAATGTCGAAAGATCTATACAAATTTGAGGGAGGGAATGCGAAATTTGCGATGCCAAGGGATTCATGGCTTTCTGCATACGCTAATTACCTAAAACTAAGGCAATGTTCGACTCGCAGTGCAAACACCCTGTATGATCATCATGCGAGTGGAAGAGGTCTTGAAGGCGGGAATGATGATCTATCCTGACCATTCACTCTCATGATGTGACGAATTGAAGTCATAAGGTAGTAATTACGAAGAAGGGATGAAGAGAGAAGCTCGAGGGTTTGCATCTAAGTGTTGATATATGAGGGTCAGGGCGAATATGAGCATGTAGATATATTGAGTATATGGTAGAGGCATGTATCTAGTAGATTGGTTGATTCTCTTCTTTCTTAGAAAGATAGAAGAAAGAAGGTGATCTATATACCCCTAGAGTCGGAGCGGAAATACCTAATCACTGAGGTATGTACGTGTAAACATACCTTCGTAGGTATGTATGACGTACGAACATTCCTACGTACATACCTCATTTCCAACACTCCCTCTTAGGAATTGAAGCTTCATGTGAAGCCATTCAGACCTTCTAATAACTGTATATCAATGCTCTTTTACTTGCCGGCGCCATGCTCAGCGAGTCTCATCACTGACCTCGACCTCAGGAATTTGCCTGGCTCCAGGGGCTTGGTGAGACCGTCGGCCACCATTTGGTCAGTCGATATATATTCCAATCTTAATGCTCCCTCTTCTACCTTGTTCCGGACATAGTGATAAGACGTATCAATGTGCTTGGCCCGTGGGTGATTGACAGGATTGCTACCCATTTTTATAGCCGCTTGATTGTCAGCTAAAATGGTGGTTGGATTCATATTCAAACCATTATATCCCACCTCTTTTAATGCTTGAACCAGGAAGGTCAAATCTTTGGCTGCATTACACTCGTCGATGTATTCAGCTTCAGCAGATGACGTGCTAACGCATTGCTGATGTTTGAAGCTCCAGCTAATTGGTTCATTCCACAGGAAGAACATATAGCCGGAGGTGAACCTTCGGGAATCCAAGCAATCCGCATGAGCTGAATCGGTATATTCAAAGAATTCAGCTTCCCCAACTCCCTCCTCTCTGGAAGGTTCATATCGAAGCCCCAGCTCAGCAGTACCGGCCAGATATCGAATGATTTGTTTAACAGCTAGGTCATGATCGAGGGTAGAATTCGTCGAATATCTGCTGCATTTGCTCACTGCGTAGACTATGTCCGGCCGTGTTTGACAGGCTACCCACATCAGTGTTCCAATGATTGATTGGTAGCCCCCTATTTCTTCAGGGGTAGCTTGGTACTCAACTCACTTCTCGGACTTTCGATAGACGTCCTTCTTTAGCTGGCAGCTGTGGTGCATTGATGTCTTCGTCGGATTGCAATTGCTCATGCCTAGAAGCTCGATTGCTCGCTTGATATAAGTGCTTTGATTGATCCAAAGAGTTCGCTCGGTCCTATCACGAGTTATGTGCGTTCCTAAGTACCATTCTATTGAGCCAAGGTCTTTCATTTGAAAGCGCTCTGCAAATTGTAGCTTCAAGGCTTCTATATTGAATATGTTCGGTCCTAGAATGAGCAGGTCATCTACATAGATGGCTATGATAATGCCATTCTGATGAGTGAACACTGAATGGTCAATCTCTACCCTTTGGTAGTCGATGGAGATGAGATAAGCTTTCAGGGTTGTGTACCATTCCCGAGATGCTTGTTTAAGTCCATATAGGGCCTTGGTTAGGCGACAGGCCAAAGGGGTCCCGTTTGTTCCTTTTTGCTCAAACCCCGACGGTTGCTGCACCCAGACCTTCTCTTTTAAGTGTGCTTCTAGAAAGGCGGTGACAACGTCCATTTGCTCGGCTTCGTAGTCATATTTGGCCGCCAATGCCAGAAGCATTTTGATGATGGTGACTCTGACCACTGAGGCAAAGGTCTCGTCATAATCGACCCCTTGCTCCTGTCGAAACCCCTTACACACCCATCTGGCTTTGTATTTGATAACTTCTCCTTTGGGTCCTCGCTTAATGATGGTTACCCAGCGCGTAGACAGTATTCGCCTGCCCGGCGATGATGTCCTCAGGGTAAAGGTGTTGTTTTTGATGTGAGCGTTCAGCTCACTCCTGAAGACGAGCTCTCATTGTTCTCTATCGGGACTGGCTCTAGCTTGTTCCACTGTTTGTGAAGTATCCGATTCAATTTGAATTCGGTTTGCTCGACTGGCAAAGCCCCGATTGCTTTTGGCCCAGGGGTCATTGAGAGCCTTGTAGTCAATCGATTCAGCGATGGCCCGTTTGAGACGTTCGCTAGAAGCATCAGGAGTATCGAAACCGCTTGAGCTATCTGACTCACTTGTTTCTGATTCTAGTGGCCTGCGTTTAGCTTTCTGTGAAGCGACTGATGTTCTTGTTTGATGATCGTTGATAATTTCCGTGATCTTCGCGTTTTCGGTGGTTCTTATCGAAGAAGATGCATCGTTGGTTTGGTCATCGAAGCTCAGTACCGAAAGATCATCGTCGTACCCTCCGGCTTCGATGACTACCTCGTCTCATTGCACGTGGCTGAATATCAGCACCTTCTTCCCGTTCCACAAACGGAACTGGTTGACTTCCTTGTAGCCCAAGAACTGACATTTCAAGCTCTCGTCATCGAGCTTTCGGCGAACTCCCTTCACATGATGGTAGGCTATGCATTCAAACGTATGTAGATAGCTAAGGTCAGACTTCTTGCCATGCCATGCCTCATAGAGAGTCATATTGTTCAACGCGATGGTAGAACTTCGGTTCTTCAGGTAGGTGACAGTCATTATTGCCTTCCCCCATAGTCTTATTGGCAATTTGGCGCTAGATAGTATAGCGCGAGTTCGTTCAAAAAGGGTGCGAAAACATCGTTCTGCAACTTCATTTTGACTCGAGTTATATGAGACCGTCGGCTTCCATTTGACCCCATGCTCCTTGAGCAAGTCAATAGTGTGATGATCAGCATACTTCCCTTCATTGTCTGATCGAAGTCAATGCATCGGAGTGCCCTGCTTCTTCATTAAATTCAGATAGTCCCGAAGTACGTCTCTTAGGTCGAACTTTCGGTCTATTAGGTAGATGATCGTATATTGACTGTAATCATCAATTATAGTGACAACATATCTGAATTCTTCATCAATCATGAGTATTTTACCATCGTCGACGAGGTTCAAATGCATCAGCTCACCAATTTTGATGGCTCTTGTGTGAAGTCTTCGGCTTGAAGCCCGATGTTGCTTGTCTAAGGCACAAGCCCCACATATCAATTCTGGGGATTCTTCTTCTTCTAGGCTATTGGCCGAATTCACATCGATGCCGATGCTCATGTTGGCTAGACGCTTTACGTCTGCCATATTCAGATGAGCTAGCCGTCTATGTCATTGTTGTCATGACGTCTTGACCGATACGTGTGTTCTGCTAGCCAATGTTTGGGAATTTGAGAAGTTAGCTGGTGCATCCACGAAGTAGAACCCCCCATCGCTTCTCGAGCCGGTGAGGGCGATGACCCTCATTGAGTCAATGAATAGAAATTTACTTTCCTGTATTCTACACGTATATCCTTTGGCTATCACTTGTCCGACTGACATCAGGTTATAATGCAGCCCCGGACAGTGATAAACATCGTTTAGCCGAATTTTGGTTGATTGCCCCTCTAGCAAAATATCGATTATAACCGTGCCTTTCCCGATGATGAATACTGCATTGTTATCCGCAGTAGCGATGCTGCTTCCGATCACTTTTCAATATGTCTGTTCATCGAACAGGTTCTTGTCGTAGCAAACATGATCGTCAGCTTCGAAGTCTATCCACCAGGCGTTGATGCAGCTGCTGGCTCGACCGACGAGGGAGATTCTCATTGATCTGACCATTTTGACCCCGAAGTCTGTTTCGAAGTCGACGGCTAGATCCTTGATTCTCTCGCTGAGTTTCCATTCATCTGATCGAAGGTTAGAATGTAAATATCAGCACCTCTGCTGTTCGTGACCCGTTTGTTCGCAGTGAATGCAGGTTTTATTTGATCCTTTTCGAAGTTTGCCTCCGATTTTCCTCTTCTTTCCACCAAATTGAGCTACCATGCTCTTGAAGCTGAAGTCCTCTTCTTCGTTTGACCGTTTGTCGTGGTCGGCTAAGACGATAGCCATCTCGTCGATGAGCAGCTCGGAGTTGTTGGCCTTGGCGCTCTGTATCAGGCCAAAGATATACGGTTCTAGACTTTCATTAAGGCCTAGAAGGAAGAGATTGCTCAGCATCCATGATTCTATCGTTTTTCCGACGTTTGAACATCTGGTAGCGACTCGTTTGAGTGAGTCAGCATAGTCCTGAATGGATTTGAAATCCGATTGCTTTGCCCGGTTAAGTTCTTTGATGGCTAGGTATAGAGTAGTCAAGTCCGATTGCCCATATTGAGTCTCTAGAATGAACCACATGTTGGTGGCTTCGGTTATCTTGGATATATGTACTCGAGGTCCTGTTTCGCAGTGATAGGTAATCATACCGCGTGCCCTGTCATTTTTATCCGCCCAGTAGTGAGCAGCGATGGCATACTCTTTTATGGCTGCGGTCGACGCGGGTGCATCTACTGCTGAGGTGGATTCAGTTGATGTTGATGAGTTGGATTCTGGAGCTTCCGGTTTCTCCAGCGACCCCGAGGTGATCATCCAGAGGCCTTTGGCTTGCAAGGCACTGGTCATGTCCTCCTTCCATGATTCGTAGTTCTGACTTCCCTTTAGCTTTGGGACACGATAGTTGTCAGTACCTTCCATTGTGATTGAGGTATGGGGGTGTGGAATTGGTGACAGCGAGGTCGATGCTTCGAGTTCTGCCCTTAGGTATGTTTGTGGTAGCGGAATAGAGCTAACCCGGGCTCATAACCTGTTGATATATGAGGGTCAGGGCGAATATGAGCATGTAGATATATTGAGTATATGGTAGAGGCATGTATCTAGTAGATTGGTTGATTCTCTTCTTTCTTAGAAAGATAGAAGAAAGAAGGTGATCTATATACCCCTAGAGTCGGAGCGGAAATACCTAACCACTGAGGTATGTACGTGTAAACATACCTTCGTAGGTATGTATGACGTACGAACATTCCTACGTACATACCTCATTTCCAACACTAAGATGTAATAACAATTGGAAATATGAAAAGTAAAAAAGATGATCTAAGTTTATATACTGACAACTGTAGAAGTTTTGACCACTTAAGCGATTGAATTAACATAGGTACGTAGATCATCCATGCAGATTATCGCTAATCGCGATTCGCATTAAGCGTCACACAGAAGGTTGAGAATCTCAACGCAAGTCGTGAGTTGCTGTCGCATGTCTGATGGAGTAGGCGTCAATCTAATACCTTCAATTAGGGCTCATGACTTTTGATTGAACTTCATAAGCTACTAATTGGCCGAGGTGACGGTTTCATTTAATAGATGTAACCCTCATATGCGTCAGACCTTCCGAGTAAGTTCCCTCCATTCATTGAATCCTGTATTCTATCTAGTGACGGAGCATAGATTTCTTGGGCCTTTCCCTCTCGCGTTCTCGAGCTCTGATAAGAGCAACAAACCGAGGAATCTTCCACATCCGACGGAGAACCTTTAACTGCATCACCCTGACAGCACGCAGTCGAGAATGCTTTGCTGCGACTGGAACCTTGTCAATCCGTGTACATCATTGTGGAACTCGTGCGTTTTTGCTTACACCACTGATCTATAGTGTCTCCATTTACGTATCCCACCCGTTCTAGCAGATCTTTCTCTACATCGTTGGGCTTCCCATGAGCTTCGTAAAATTGTTCAAAGAGCTCTTGGGTTGCGGCGGTCATCCCGGGCTCTCGAGGATATATACCGCTTAGTTGAGCGGTGGTCTTGAGTTGCCTTGCGCGAGTCAGTGATTTGTAAGAAGGTTAAGAGAAATTTCACCTCACTCTTCGCACAAAGCACGGATTGCACAACGATATATGATGTAAAGCTCATTATTCGGGTCAAGTGTATCAAGCTGCTCGTTGGCTGTCGCATGCTCAATCTTGAATAGATTATGGATTCGTACGAAAAGCTCTACTGGAACTCGGCCTCGTAATCGCAGAATGGCTTGTTCACCAAATTGAAAGTGGTCGTGATCATCTGCTACCGGACTTGGATGCTGTTCGGCACCCTCTTGTTCACATGAAGTCTTGCGCAGACTTCTCAGTAAAATTTTGAAACGTCTACCCGATTTTCTAGTGGTTCGAGCCGCTGCGAAGCATCTACCGACAATATTATCTTTGAAGCCCATAGTTGCTTCAGGTTTTCAAAATCGTTCTTGTGGTGGTTACTTGATGTTTGAAAGCATAGTGCGTTGGAGGAGACTAGCGAGCGCTATGTGTTGTTGTGAATCAACAAAGAAAACCAACTAAGCTCCCTCGATGGTGTGTTGTAATCGAACCTCACCTCGCACACCTTTCTTCTTGACACAAACTTTTGGCAACATCACATATTCATCCCCTCTTCGATACTGGTTTGTCGAAGAGCTCATTTAACAGCATTCCTTACGTAAATCACCAGACTACGCAATAATGTCGACAGTACAGCTGGTTGACCGACTGTGGCTCAATTGTGAGGCTGCGCTGAACGCTGGTATCAGCGATGAAGTTCTTGTGCCAGTGGTCCTGACCACCATCATTGGCAAGCAGGGCATTGACGATATTGCAGCACGCTTCAGGTTTGCATTCCTCTGATTTGATGCATCGACATAGCTTACACTATTCTAGCCGATTTGTTCATGCGAAGGCTGCCATCGTCGAGGACGCAGCCCATAATGTTACCATCAAGCGTGCACCTGAACTTCACGGAGACCGTGCTATCATTGCTGGCGGGTCAAAGCCAAACTATGCGTCTGAGAAGAAGTCCAAGCTTCCTCGATCTCCCAACGCATTTATTCTGTACCGCCAGCGTCACCATCCGCTTGTGAAAGCTGAACATCCGAAGCTTCACAACACCCAAATCTGTAAGTTCTTACGCCCTTAACCTAAACTTATCTAACTAATCTGTTGTAGCGATTGTTCTGGGTACTCAGTGGAAACTTGAGTCCGAAGACACCAAGGTCAAATTCCAGAGAATGGCTGAGGCACTCAAGAAAAAGCACTTAAAAGACCACCCGGACTATAAATACCAGCCTCGGAAACCTGCAGATAGGAAGCGTCGGATGACCCGTGCTAAGATCGCAGCGTTGAATACGGCGACCTTGCCATCAACTGGGCCTGCCTCTATGACGTCCACACCAGTCGAGCCTGTTCCCTTGCCCAAACTTGCCCAAACCGAGACGGGGAACATGATTCTTGACATTGGCCACCAGGATCTCGAGGACAACATCTTTAGGCAGTTGTTGAACGATTACAACCAGACCGTTCAACCAATGTGGGGTCAGTTAGGCCATAATGTCAACATCAACGGCCACTCCGCAATTCTCTCTACTGGGGTCACCGAGGAAGCCTCACTTGAATCGAATTACTATTCTAGCATGTTGGATTTCGACGACAAGCTTGAGTTTGCTGATGATCTCGCCGCTGATATGGAGATTCGCATGCAAGATGCTACCACAGATAGTGAGATGTGGGCTGCCACCGGCATCGCCCAATTTTCCCCAAGCGCCTTGAGATCCTTCAATAAAGCGTATTATGGAACATCCGAAGATGGTACTACTATCTGAGATCGCCCGGATGTGAGACTAGATTGTTACGGATACGCGCTCTGCGTATGGATGGATTGTCTCAGCCAAGACAAGAGCCTCGGATTACTAGAGACATACTTGCAGCTCGAAGATTTACAGAAAGCTGTGTTGGGTGGTCAAACCCTGACATTCTTATCAGGTACCACCAACACCATTAGCGATTGATTTTTACTTTCCTTAAAAAATTAGTTAGAAAAAACCAAAAACAGTTGTAATCTCCCCCTTCTCCCCTTTCTATCCCCCTTCCTAGGATTGTCCCAGGGAATTTTGGTGCGAGCTAGCCGAGTTTTCTTTGTTCTGAAAATCATGGCTGAGGGTTGCTAGGGAAGACGTGGGAGGAATGTGAATCATCTTCAACACGCCCTCCTCGCTTTCCCCCTTTTCTTTGAATCACTTGTTGCGCCGTTTTCGGCACTGGCGCCCGAGGATAAATGGTTGCCAGGCGACTCCTGAAGTTCTGTAGTGGAGAAAGAAATCCGCCAGCCTCCCACATCTAAATTTTTTGGACTCACGAAACAGCAACAACAACAACAACCACTGCACATAATACCTGGATTACTCTGAAGCTTGTATTAAAGTAAGCAAACTGTAAACCACGTTGACAATCTTCTTACAATTCTTTGCGTTCCACTACATTCATCGCACGCTCACTTCATCTTGTCTATTGTGAGCAAAGATGAGCATCAGCTCAGCGATGCAGCGCTTCTACGACACTGCGAACTCGCAGCAAATTACGACTTGAATTGGCATCCGTAAGGCATGCAGAGGATATGAACCCGTATTTCGTAGAGGCATATCTATGCTAAACATCATGACTGTGCTCGATATTCATCTGCCTCAACGGGAAAGTGAACATTTAGAAGACTGCTTTTCTTTGTCCTCAACGTTTCACTCTGCTTGAAAGTTCTCCCTGCAGGGCTCAGGGACGTGGCCAGGAATGAACGAAACCAGGCTGAGTGAGACAAAGAAAAGCTAAAATCAAGGGTGTTACCTGCTTTCTCAAAGTACATAAGGTAGTCAATTCACACAGTAGGCATGCTCAACTACAGTACGCTCTGCAAAATTCTGGTACCACATGGTTTTCTAATCTCAGTAACCATACCGAAGCTTCGCTTGGTACAACATGTCTAATCAAACAGCTTAGCTGCTGCGAGAGTTGCTGCTCTAACGCGCTCCTGGAACGCTGATGGTGGTGGAACCTCATGAACGAGTACACTCAGCAGATTTGTTGAACGTTGACGCCGCCCGTCCAACCCAGCTTGTCAAATCAAGTTAGCCATATAGCAGATCTACGCAAGTGATGCTCTCACCGAAGGCCTCATTCAACGTTTCTAGCCTCTGAGGTCCAAGACTTCTTGCCTCTCTCTCAGATCCCTTCAAGTGTCAGTTGCGCTGTCATTGATCTTACACTCATATGAGGATACACACTGTAGGGGTTGGACGAAGAGCCGTCAGTGACTATCAAGAGATTAGTACCATGGAAGAATACTTGAATACTTGGCTCGGACCATGTACCTTTTGAAAAGTTCGAAAGTTTCCCTCTATTGATATATTCGTGGTGACCTTCCCGACCCGAGGTATCTATGCTTTCATGAGTACAATACCACAACTGTCATGAATCCGTGCTTAGAAAGTTTGTCTTACTGTGCTTTCGGGATCATCAGACAACTGTATTGATCGGCATTAGCATACAAGGTAATGAAATGTGATTAGGAAATTTCACCTACTGCTTGAATATCACGCACAGCGGACTGATAATCTTGAAGCATGTTGCACACCACTCTAACTCCTGCAGGAGGAAAAAGGTAGGCGCATCCCTCTTCATTTGTTCGAAGTTCTTCAATCCCACTGCCTGGTGCATGATTGTGAAGAAATTGTTGCCAAGGCTTGCGGTGTTCATCGTGGTCTGGTAGGACTTCCGCTTGATTAAAGCCGTCGAGAAACTTGCTGCGATCCCTACGGGCCTGTCTCAAGAGTTTTGTACCCTGTAACGTCTTCGCTATGCCATCACAGCGTTTACGAACAAGTTGCAAGAAGTTCTGTTGAGCAATTTTGTTCGAATAGAGTTCAGGATTTTCCTGAAGACGCTTGAGCTCTACTATAGTTGCATCCAACTTTTCCTCAATAAGAACTGATATTTCATGATCATCATTACAAAGACACCCGATCTGAATAAGCTCCAGATCTTCTAGAATGACATTCAGAAATTCGGGGCTGCAAGCAGATCCGGCTTGGGATGCATCTGAAGATGTCAGATCGTTTACAAAGCTGTAGCTAAGTATTCATACCTTTCAGAATGCCATTTATCTTTTCCAAGCATTCTTCCAATTCACTCTCCTCGTCCTCAGCATGTGCAAGTGAACCTTGGGATGCTAGATTCTCGGCTTGGTTGCGGGCTCGACGAGCTGAAGCTGAGAGGGGAACCTCATGGCCCTTCTTAGCACGAACACTTTTCGGCATCTTAGAGATGGATGGATGTAGGCAGGAAAGGATGAGAACTCAAAGTAGATGCAAGTCAAGACAGAGGTAGTGTGTTGGATGGTGAATGTCACTGGCTTGTATTTCCTGATTCAGGACCAGGGTGACAACAAGCCAAAAGGGAATGTTGGTGCTGAGGTGTGCAGAGCTAGCCGAGTTTTCTTTGTTCTGAGTCATTCATGGGTTGCTAGGGGGAGACGTGGGAGGAATGTGAATCATCGTCAACACACCCCCGAGGCTGAACGGTTGCTAGGCGACTCCTTTCACTCAGCCTGGTTCCGTTCATTCCTGACCACGTCCCTGAGCCCTGTATGAAGCCTGTAGGGAGGACTTTTAAGCAGAGCGAAACGTTGGGAACAAAGAAAAGCAGTCTTCGTGTTTAGCATAGATATGCCTCTCCGGAATACAGTGGGTTCATATCCTCTGCATGCCTTAGGGATTCCAATTCAAGTTGCTACACTTGATGCGCAAGCTTCTGCAAGGAAGGGAGGGTTTCAATTTTCGACTATAGTTAGTTGACGATTATACAATTGGTGTAGAATTGTCTATCTAAATACTCTATACGGTTACCGTGTAGCAGCTTTCCAACCTCTTCATCCGATGTAGCTATGCCATGCACTCCAGCTGTTAAACGGCAATATCAAGGCCCTTGACCAACCACCCGGAAGCCCCCTGCATAATGTTGGTATATGAGGGTCAGAGCGAATATGTGCATGTAGATATATTGACTATGTAGTAAGGTAGGTACTATGGAGGAAGGAAGAAGTGGGCGAAGGGTAAATACCCATTCACTAGCGTCGGATCAATGCGGAGATTACTAACCACAGGGGTAACAGTACTGTTCCCTATTTCCAACACTCCCTCTTAGGAATTGAAGCTCAATACGAAGCTATCTAGACCCTCTACTGACTGTATATCCATGCTCTTTTACTCGTCGGCGCCATGCTCGGCGGGGGTAGCCTCATTCCTTGAAGCTAGTCCCATGACTGACCTGAACGTCAGGAATTTGCCTGACTTCAGGGGCTTGGTGAGGCCGTCGGCCATCATTTGATCGGTGGGTATGTATTTCAATCTTATTGCTCCCTCTTCTACCTTGTTCCGGACATAGTGATACGACGTATCAATGTGCTTGGCCCGGGGGTGATTGACGGGATTGCTACCCATTTTTATAGCCGCTTGGTTATCAGCTAAAATGGTAGTTGGATTCGTATCCGAACCATATTCCACCTCTTTCAATGCTTGAATCAGGAAGGTCGATTCCTTGGCTGCATTACATTCGCCGACGTATTCAGCTTCAGCAGATGACGTGCTAACGCATTGCTGACGTTTGGAGCTCCAGCTGATTGGTCCATTCCATAGGAAAAACATGTAGCCGGAGGTGGATCTTCGGGAATCCAAGCAATCCGCATGGGCTGAATATTGAACGGAATCCTTGATTCTATAATCTAGGGGGATGAGAGCTATCTATATACACGTTCCTGATGGGTACACTCCCTATTATGCAGGGGGCTTCCGGGTGGTTGGTCAAGGGCCTTGATATTGCCGTTTAACAACATAAAGATATCTTTCTTTGTTCGCAATCCGCTTTAGCTTTCTACCTTTTCCACCGCTGGGATATCGTACGTGAAGCTGTGCCTACCTTTCAGCAGAACCAAGACTGGTATAATATCAAACTCTTCCCTGGGGGTTCCAGTACGAAAGAACTCTCGTACGAGACTCATTTGAAGTGAACAAACGAGTTGTTTAACGCTGGCGACTTCATTCCCTTAAAAAAACGCATTTAGGCCGTGAAAAGGGCTCACGGAAGTCAAACGAGCTCGAGGTGGAGGAAGGTCAGATTCGGCGAGCTGGACACTGTTGGAAATAGGGAACAGTACGAAACAGGGAACAGTACTGTTACCCATGTGGTTAGTAATCTCCGCATTTATCCGGAGCTAGTGGATGGGTATTTACCCTTCGCCCACTTCTTTCCTTCATCCATATGCTCTACCAAAGATATATACTCCTACTAGATAGTCAATATATGCACATATTCGCTCTGACCCTCATATACCAATAAATACCACAGAAGATGGCAGGACAAGTTGACAGAAATAGTAACCAGAAAAAGTCAACCAAGAATAGATGACAGGACTCGATCGATGATCTGCCTCGATGACAGAACTAGCTGACAGATGACAGAGCGGAGTCAGCAGCCAAATTCCCTGGAACAACCGGGAGCAAATCGCCATTCGACAGACAGGCATTAAAGGTTTGGGCTGTTCTTACCTACAGTTGCATTGCCGCTGGGTGATCCTGCTTACACGTCGTTCAGCTCAGGTATTCACTTTCTCTGAGAATTCCTTTCAAATATTCCTATGCTTGAACTAGCAGCGATCGTTATGAGTATGACAGTAAGTTACGCTTACCAAGATTGATAGAGATAGCAGGCGCAGAAAGGAGGCTCAATCACGGTAATAATTCATCTGTAAGCCTTTGAATTCTTCAGGCTTACAGTACCCATTATGTGAACGAAAGATAAGCCGGACAATCGAGGCGCAGGCAATGCAACAGTAAGAGCACGGATGGATTGCTACTCGTTGTGAGGGCTCGTCATGTGTTTGATAATCGTCGGATGAGTACAGTCAACACGACACCTAGAAAATCCAGGCCCTGATTGCTGTGCAGGATATGAGGCGCAGGCATCAATCTCCTCCCGCCACTAAGGTCCTACGATGTGATTTTCCGGGATGTGGAAGGGAGGTTCCAGGGAAGACAACTGAATCATCATGGGCGGGCGCACAGTGTTGTACGACCATATGTCTGCCCGGAACATAAACGCTTAAAGCGTTATTCCGATTTACCGAGTCTGAATAAACATACCGAGACTCATAGAGAAGCGGATCTGACTTCCGGTCCCAAAACGTTGCTGTCAGAATTGAAACGAGTCATTGAGGAAAATGACTCCAGGAACACGAACATCAAATCCTTCCATGACAATGAAATCTTCCCATTTCGGTTGGAAAACCAAGATATTTGGCAGCTTATCTATCATCGTGCCAAAGGATTGTGAACGGGGATCCGTCAATGGCAACTACAATGAGCTTCAGGTACACCAGATCGGGTTGTTTCTCACCGCGTCGGATGTGTCTATCGCTTCATATATCGACTTCCGATGAGCGAAAGAACGATGCCCTTGCGGTCAGAATGCCTGCTGTTGAAGTGGCGATGGCCCGAAGGCTTGAGGATGGAATTCATGCGCGTCAAGGAAGCTTCAAAAGCACCTGGCCGTCGATGACGCTATCCAAATACTCGTTGAGGACTCGCTCGCAGGATTTAGTCTGGTCATAGCAATTTCCTCCAGGAACCGAGTGAGGGAGCGTCTAAACCGATGGTTAAGGAATGGCTCACATCGTTGGAGTTGGTATGTGCGAGGAATTTAGGATTTCACAATCGCCACAAAAAGATGTAAATCGACCCCGGACTCCATCGAATTCTATTCCTATGTGCTGGTCTTGTCGTCGCCGGAAGTAAATTTTACATAGGAAATGATACATCCCGCCTTCTTGGGCTTAGACTTGGCCTTCCGCTTAGACTTTAAAGTCTCAAGGCCTTCGAACTTTGATTTGGCGCAATAGCTGTAATATTCAAACTCCCAATTCTTGCACTTGCGTTTGTCATATGAAGGCCGCGAGATGAGAGTGTGCTTTTTTTTACGGTAGAGTCGTGCCACATCACTTTTCAGGATTTCCTTCGCGCGATGCCAACTTCTCTGTATGCCCCGGGCAAAATTTCACATTACCTTGCAACCTTTGACCAACCTACTTGTTGTATCAGATCTCACCACCCCCGCTCCCGTTTCCTCCGTCTCTCCTTGAACCCCCCTAAATGCTCCGCGCCATCCGCTCAATCGCTGAACCTTATTTGGAAATGCCATCGCGCAAGGAGTAAACAAAGTCGCTTGTGGGGGTGTCGTCAGCAAATTCGTTCTTCAATAGAAGTCAAAGCGCGGTTCCGCTTGCGTGAGAATATCACGGCACTGGCGCTCGTTCAGCATCGCGAGGTCGAGCAGCCCTCGCTGCAACGATATGAATGAGCCTTGCGAGAGAATACCCAAATCTGTAGCATAGAGAAGATGGGCAATGATCACAATTCCATTAGCGCGAGCCCAATGATAGGTGACGGTGGGTCGAAAAACGGAAATACTTGCTGGGATCTACAATCCGGAACGACGAAAAACGTCACTAAACAGAAACCGCTCAACAAAATGAAGAAGGGCGTGAATTCAATGCTGGTGTGTCTCGCTGTATTCATGTGTCTTCAGCTGATGGCATTGAGGCAGCCATTTGTTGATGACCACTTGTACCAAGAAACTTAACGGCGAGTTCCGCCCCATCAAATACTCTCAAGCTGACAGAGGTACGGAAGGCATCACTTTTATTCGCCTTCGAAGCAAGCTCACTCAATCACCACGTCTTATTCGTCTCGTGGCGTAATCATCTTGCCGAACAGCAAACGCCGTCAGCCTTCAATATTCACGATCTCTCGTACTTTCAGCAAACTCACCCTTCAAATTCAGCCTCAAATCTAGCTTACAAACTCATTCTGTACCCTTCTATCGTAGAACGTAATCTCTATTTGGGGGGCGAATATGAATAACTCGAAGCGTCAGAATTCGTTGTTCTCAAAAACCACAACCTGAATTCTTCTTAGCGTTATACCGAAACAATCGTCAAATGTCATATCGATAGTCACACTACTTGCCTGAATGATCTCTGTTTATTTCAATTGAATCAGTGACCATTGGTAGACTGTGAAAATTTCCCCCTCGACAATGCGACAGTGTGAGTACGCTGTCAGAGGAAATAACAAGTTGGCTTCGATTTCGATCGAGTTGCGCTTCAGGAATGTGAATGTCGAGTCTGAATGATTTCCCTGAGATAACCTGGCTTTCGCGAATTATCTCGTCTATCGCGTGCCGAAGTCACGCAGTATTAACGCATTTCTTCATGTTCTGCCATTCGATCTGTTAATATCTCGCTATGACGAAGTTGATCATTCTTGAGAACAAGCTCGACGATCGTGAACCTCTTGAGATTGCTGAAGAAATTAAACTGTACTGAAGTAAGACGATCATATCATGACTAATAGCATCGCGCAGAATGAGCAGCGAAGAAGTTTGTCAACGCTGTTATCTGTGACAAACTTCGTCAAGAAGCGTCAAGTCGATCTGCTGATGAAAATTCTTTCGAACAAGACTTCTCGAACCTTAGAGAATGCACATTCTGTAAGACTTTCATTGTTGAAACAAGGCATAATTCGCTAACGCAGAATGACAGCGCCTCTTTTTCCAGCTTGATCTCGATCGAAGAAATTAGCGTGTGTCAGACTTGTCAGAGATTGCTTTCATTTCTTATTGATGAATGATTTGGTCAGAATGTATTTGTCCCAATGCAGTCTTTTGTGCCGTCATAGCCAGTCGCTCGTTCGAGATGATGTCATTCTTTGCTCGGGAAAGATATTTTCTTGTGTCACGTCTGATGGTTAGCCATTGATCTATCATCTGCTTCGTACACAAAGACATTAAATCACAGCTGTCAGGGCGAGATTGATCTTGACGAGTTTGTCGATGTCACTGTGAAAGTCAATGACTTACTAATGCATGCTGACACTCAGTTTGAGTGTGAACGTCGCCAGCTTGTTTCATGACAGTACGCGTTACAAATATGCTTACCTTCGTCAGTGGAAGTGTGCCTGGTGTCGCTACTTGCGAGTAAAAGAAAAAGTGATAGAGATTCTCAGCTTTTTTCATGTACAAACCAGTCTGTCATTGCACAACATTGACTTAATTACAAGATCAACCCTGTCGATCGATTTAAATTCCAACTTCAGCCATGATCGACCTTATATACTCTCTATTTCTGAAGATCAGCAAGAACTTGACTGTCTCTCATCGTCGCATCGCAAAGTATCGCGGGCTAGCTGTTGTTATCATCATTCTGACAATTCTGGGTTGCGCTACCCTCGTGTCAGTGTTCATCTGGTTCAAATTAGAGTTCCTGATACCGAGCATCTTGGCTTTGACAGCGATCTTAATCTCGAGCCTTTCACTCTGAGCCTGGGGCTATCTTTCAATCTCTCTGATAGTCGTCGCTTGCCTAGTTATCCCCTTCACTGTGAATCTTGAACGACTTCCTTCAAGCTCTCGTGATACAAGAACGGCCGCTTTCCTCGTTGTGATTTGCTTCTGGCTCGTTCTTGCGACACCTACACTCTACGTTTGCATACAATTCATGAGACTCGGAAGACGGTTACTCGTTCGACCTACCAAACAAGTGGAATCAACATCAATGCCGTTGGCCGACCCGTCGCCCGCTTGCCCATTGCCTTCGTACGCGTCGCGGTCGGAGAGTCCTGACTCCCTCTACCCGGTTACCGCTAAGGAATTTGTCTGAATTGGGTTAGATCCCGTTGAAGATTCTGTTGACGTTGCTTTTCCCCCTGTATGGCTGATTGGTTGCTCAATGCTCTTACTAAGACGAATGTGAAGGTGCATGAGGTTATTTTGTCAGTTTGAAGGCAGTGTCTCTATGCTAACTAATGGCACTACTACGTAATATACATAAATACTTGTTAGCGTGCGCAAAAACCCCGTTTGCACCGTTTGGGCGGGAACCCCGTTTATACGCATATGTGCGTACGAAGTACACCTCTGTGATTAGTTATTTCCGGCCGAAGCCGGCTTGGCGCTAGGGGTATTTACTTTATCCTACCTCCCACTTCTTTCTTTCTTCGATACTTACGATAGTTCCAATCTACCAGATATATGCACCTACTACGGAGTACATAAGGTACTTAGTCAATATATCTACATGCACATATTCGCTCTGAACCTCATATATCAACATGCTATTGCAGTGAAGGCTGCTGCAAAGGTATTCTCATGGCTTGTGTTGAATTCCTAATTTCAACATTAACGTCAACATTGAGATGCTTAAGCTAAAGCACATACTTGTTAGCGTAAACGCAACGTGTATTCGTTCTCGTCGGCCGTTGAGACTGCAAGTAATTCTTTAGAAAACCAACAGGTATGTGTTGTAGTATACACTGGCTCCAGATCGGCAGATACGGTATGGTCCGCACAGCGGAGATGCTGCACCCTTCAAACCTGGCAGAATATATTGAAAGGGCCAGCATTGAGTGGAAAATGGCCTTAGCCGGCTTGAATGAACTCGGAAGGCATAGCGTTCATGCCTTCAGATGCAGCCATTGGTGGAGGAGGCTTCACTGTCGATAGTGAAGGATTTTGAGGCGGGACGTAGGCACGGTTAATATTGCGCACATTATGCTCCACCCAGCGAAGCGTGCCTTCTGCGTCTTGACAGTTGACAGTGGCGGCCGTGTTGCAATGAGTGTACTCGTAGCCATCACCAACTGCCGGCTTGTGTTTTACTCCGTATTCCGTACATCAGGTCGAGTACCATGAATGATTATATTAGGGAACCTTGAGGTCATAATGTTATCTATGCTTCACGCATTCGATTTCTAAACTTCATGTTCGCATTTCGACGGCTATAAAGAAATGATTAAGCTGGATGCTGATCTGGGTTGATATATTCGGGTATCTAATTAAGATGCGCGGTGGGAGGTCGAATAAGGCTGAAGGACAATTGGCTATGAGCCTATGATGCGCAACCGCCGAGGATGAAACTTGAGGGCCTTCAGCCTCAGCCTCAGCGCTGTTTGACCTCACCGTTTTTTTGGGACGTCTAGAGTGGATGTCGGGGTGAGTGTTTCTTGAAGACTCCTTCCTACTTCAAGAAGCTGTGTACGATGTACGAGTACAGCTCTAAATAATCAACACCACGCGCATTCTAACGAGTTCACAGTGTTCTCTGTATCGAACCAAGCATTTCCTGAAAACGCCTCCCGTCCTCACGATCGCGGGAGCTTCGAGATTGCGATCATATGTGCCTTACCACTGGAAGCGAATGCTGTGATAGCTTTGCTTGACCCCTGCTGGGAAGATGAGGAGAACATATATGGCAGAGCTATAGGAGACCCGAATGCTTAGACTACAGGTGTAATAGGTGGGCACAACGTTGTGGTGACTCATATGGCAGGTATGGGAAAGGTCAACGCCACCGCCGTCGCTCTTGAACTCCGGAACAGTTATATCAATATCAAGCTTGCTTTAATAGTGGAAATATGCGGAGGGGTGCCTTTCGGCCCGCACCAAGAAGACATTCATCTTGGCGACGTCATTATTAGTCGATCGCTTGTTCAGTACGATTTCGGAAGGAGGTATCCAGAATCGTTTGAGCGAAAAGATACAATAGAGAATTGTCTAGGCAAACCACCTGTGGAGATTCGATCCTTTCTAGCTAGAGACAGATCATCACTACAGACGGATACAAGATAATACTCGTCGCTACCTCGAACTACGTCAACAGGAATCTGAGAGCTCGATATATCCTGATGCAGATATCGATCGGCTTTTTACATCGTCTTATCTTCATCAACATGACTCCCAAGCTTGCGACAAATGTCGGGGAAGGGATGGAACACATATTTGCGCTGATGCTCTTAAGATGACATGCAGCGACCTTGGATGTGACAGACGTGGGCTTCTTCGTCGGGAGAGACAGGGGAAAAGTCAAGAACGGAAGACAACAGGGAATTTAGAAATGTTCTCGTCCTCTATTCATATCGGGTCCGGATCTGGCGACACGGTCATGAAATCAGGAATGCATCGTGACGAGATTGCAAAAATTGATCGTCTTCTAGATACTAGCGATTGTTGCTCGATCATTGGTCGATATGAAATGGACTACGGTACTATATTGCACGCTGCATCAGCAGGAGGGCACGAGAAGATCGTACAGATACTACGATCTTCTCGTGACCTCCTGCTGATGCTGCCGTCAGCGCTGTGTCACCTTCCGCGTTTATGTCGGCCTTCTTGTCCAGCAGTATCTGTACGATCTTCTCGTGACCTTCTGCTGATGCTGCCGTCAGCGCTGTGTATTATGTACAATTACTGCTGAATAATGGGGCTAAATCGGTGGAGGAATTAGCGAAGGCACCAGCAGAAGCACCAGCAGAAGCACTACTATCAGAGGCACAACCAGCCGAGCGAGCAAGGACTATAATCACGCCTCGAGCAGCAACACTATCCGCTCGGTCCCGACGACGAGGAGAGGCACGAGGAAGAGGGGCACGGGGAGGAGGGGTGCGAGGAGGAGGGGTGCGAGGAGGAGGGACGCGAGGAGGAGGTAGAGGGTTGGGACAGGGCTGACGAAGTGACAATGGCAGGCGAGTGCAGCTGAGGGTGAGGATTTGACTTCATAGTCTATCGGGCATCGCCTCCGTTTGAACGAATATATATTATGTGTTTGGGCAAACCCGACGGCCCCTGGCGGTCTTCAGGGCCAAATTTTGCCCTGGAAGCCGCCCTGAGGTGTCAAGCACTCCCTCTATCTAAGCGACTAAGTCTATGGAGTGGGTGGGTGGGGCAATATGAACGATCGATTCCTTATTGAGAACGACCGGAGTTGCTCTCCGGACACGCATTCTCTACCATCGATCAAAGCCAAGCATCAAACAACACGCCTATATCAACCTACTCAACGTCTACGTGACACAAGACAAGAGCAGGATAGGGTCATCAATACAACCACACTCTACCTCTCATCGTTCGCGCCTCTCTTTTCACCACATATTTCCTTGCTCGATGAATGGCAATCATCAAGCAGAATAACACGGTTTTTTACGCTACAACCATGAGCACCACGGGTGCAAAGGGATCTTATGTCTTCGCGACCGGAGACCGGGACATCGTTGTATAGGGCAAGAACGGTGCATTGCAAGAAAACAGCACAGGCAAGCATTAAGAGTTTACTCGAGCGTCACATGCTGGATAGAAGCTATAGGTTCATGAATGGTACATTGTCTCATTCTATTATTTCGGCGGCGCGAAGTCGCTGTGTAGTCGGCGAGCGGTTTTCTCCCCCAGAGGGATTTGTCCGTTCGATACACGTAACATAGTTTCCCCATGGGTCGGACCAAACCGATGTCACAAGGGTGTATGAATTCAAATCAAAGTAAATTCTGTTAATAACTATATAAGAAGTCTTTAAGCTAGTGCTTGCTGACTATTTCTAATAGGAAGCTGCGTAGATGCAACAGAGAGCAGACAACGAATACGTGCAATGATCGTACTAGTAGAAAGGTACTGTGAAACGTGTATGTGAATGTCTCTGTACACTTGGGAAATGCTCTCGGCTCTCCTGTCCTTGGCTCAGTTAGCAAGTGCACATCTGTTGTATCCGCAAAGAATTCGTTGTCTCCATATTTTTCACAAATACTAAAGGTGTCTTCCCTTTGGACAAAGACCCGATTTTCAGAATTATGTACTTTCCAACGGGTTTCATCGTCAGACTGACCACAACCAACTTGCCACATAGAGTCTAACTGGGTGGTGTCTTTTTCGTTGTTTGAACCAAGTGGGAAGTAACCAAGAATATTACCATCAGCCTTTGCAACTGCCACAATAACTTCTCCGTCCTTTGCAAAACTGCACAATTGACCGTCGTTCTCAAGTTTTACCTCTGCTAGCTGATTATCTTTAGCAAAGACTTGAAGAACAGATTCGTGATTGAAAGAGCATCATCGCCCCGAAGAATCAAGGATCACTTGTCGAAGGCCCTTTATCTCCACTTTCAAATCACTCTCAGTTCAATCATCTGTAAAGATTAGTTGACGTACGAAATCGTCCTTTGAGCAAACTACAATAAGACGTTCGAAACCAAAATCGTAGACGATGTCTTCTAGAATATAATCGCGATCGATCGCTATTATACTGATGATGCTGCATTTGACATCAAAAATTCTGAGTTTCGTATCGATAGTCAAGCAAAAACTTCTCATGTCAAGACTGGTAAGCTTTATCACTTTCCCCTTCTGCGAGAACCTCGTTCAGTTCATTGAAACTGGTTTTCTACAGTTTCTATTACGTCGCCAGATTTGTAGAGCGACGAAATTCTCAACAAATTCGAAGCAAATCACAATGAAATAGTTCAGTATGATAACTCTGATATAAATCTCGCCTTTGTCAGATTGAATTTGCTGCGAAGCAAGACAAAAGCTCGCGCTTTCGCTAATTCAACGATAAATATACTGATTGTTGTTTTCTTGTACTAGTAAAGCTTCGATTTTGACATTAGTAGAAAGACATGTGAAGTCAAGAATCTTAGACTGGTTTTGAAAACATGAAGACTGATAGTATTTTTCATACTGATCAATCAAGTCACAGTTAAAGCGACTTTCATTCTGATCATTTTCTATAAAGATTATGTCATGGTGCTAGGCTGAAAGCTCGGCCGAGCCGCATGAGAGTCATGTGGCTACATGCTTCTTTCGCGACTGCGCTAGCAGATCTAATTTCCCATGTAATATAGTCGCTTTGAGCTCACCTTGCTTTCTTTCCTTCTTGTCTTTCGTTCTGTACACTACTTGTATCTAGACCTGACTCTATCATAGCTATCATACATTATATTGATAGTTCTTCAAACCTAGTCCCTGACATTACGAAAGACCTACAATTCCTGCAACGCTTTCACGCGCTGCGACCTCGTCTTGTTTCCTCGTTGATTCAAGATACCTTCTCGCCCCGATCGCTCAATGGAGCATCCCGAGTACACCCTCGAGAACGAACTCAATGCCGATGAGTTCGCCCGACATGTCGTCAACGACTCAGCGGCAGCCTTACGCCGATTTCAGAAGCTTCAGAACCAAGCTCGTAAAGCCACTAATGCGACCCCCTCGTCCTTCGCCTCTCCTGTCTCAACCCCTTCGACCTATGCTTCTTTAGACCCGCAAAACCTAGCCTCCCTGATAGCTCAAGCAGTGGCTCAAACTCTTCGGAACCAACCTTTACCGCCGGCCCCTGTTATACACCTCCCTCCAGCGTCTGTGACTGCCGCAGCCATCCCCGTCCGATTGTCTGAAAAGCTCCCAGATATCGTCGAATACGATGAAGATAGAGACAAGCTGAATGCGTGGAAGCAGAGCTTGAAGCAGCGCATGCACATGAATCACGATCGATACATCATCGATGAAGCCAAGATCGCCTACGCCGAGTTCCGTCTCATAATTGGGAAGAAGACTCACATTCTCATGATGCCATACCGAACAAATGGCATCTGCAACCTTGCTACCTTCGACGAATACCTACGAATCCTTCGTCACTGTTGTGGCAATCCTTTTGAAGCTGAAGACGCTCGCACGTACGTTCGCGAAACCCTTAAGCAAGGCTCTATGAGCTTTGTCGAATATTATTTACTCTTTTGCCAGAAAAAAGATCGTTCCGCGTTAGAAGACGCGTCGCTGATCGACTGCATGAAGCGCAACGTCAGCTACATCACTCAACTGACCGTCTTCTTCTGACGAACCATCGAGGGCAAGAAGCTCTTCATCTTTTCGGAATACGTTCAAGCTTTCTCGAAAATCGACGAAGAGCTTCAGCAGCTTAAACATCGACAACCCCGTATCACGATCTCTAGCTTCACCCCTTCGAAGCTCAAGTTCTTCACGATTTCGATCATCAATTCTTCGAGCTCTAAGTCAATCTTCGTCGTGCCTGTTGCCTTCGCTGTCTCTTCAGAAGATGATGAACTCATGAATCTTAGCTCTGCTATGACAGCAGTTCAGAGCAAGGCTCTAGCTACCTCTGAGATAAAAGATATCTGCAACAAATGAAAGCTATGCTACTACTGCAAGTTGCAACACTCGAGTAAAACAGTCAAAGAATGCTCAAACAAGAAATTCTTCACTCTTCGTGTTACTGATATGAACGATGATGTCAGTATCGACGATGATGTTTCGCTGTTCGCGAAAAAAGTCTAGTTCTTGAGCA
>JAABUR0100002146.1_pt1 | contig 31587 bp, 29 predicted proteins | sample 5560091 | NCBI WGS metagenome assembly JAABUR01 (sample SAMN10711879, study PRJNA513375) | rock metagenome | isolation source: Antarctica rocks | place: Antarctica: Victoria Land, University Valley sud
GGGGGGTTTTGGGGTGGGGGGGGGGGGGGGGGGGTGTGGGGGGGGTGGGGGGGGGGGGGGGGGGGGGGATGGGGGGGGGGGGGGGGGGGGGGATGGCGGTGGAGGTGGTGAATGAATGGCGGTGGGGGGGGGATGGCGAGATAGAAGGGAGGCGATGAAGGTGAAAAACGCTGGGATAAGACTTGAAAATGACTTGTTGTGTCTTTTTTTCTTTTTATGCTGTGGGGTGGGGGGACGGGAGAATGGGGACGATGCATTATATAAAAATATATAGATATAAAATTAAAAATAAAATTTGTAATTTTGTAATTTGTAATTTGAATTCATACACCCTTGTGACATCGGTTTAAATCCGACCCATTGGGGGAACTATGCTATGTGTATCGAACGAACAAAACCCTCTGGGGGAGAAAACCGCTCGCCGACTACACAGCGACTTCACGCCGTCGAAACAATGAAATTGAGACAATGTATTCAGTAATGAACCTATAGCTTCTATTCAGCGCGTGACGCTCGAGTAAACTCTTAATGAGTGTCTGTGCTGTTTGTTGTAACGCATCGTTCTTGTTCTGCTCTTCATTGATGATATTCTATACAACAATGTTTCGATCTTCGATCTTCGATCGCGAAGAAGATTTCTTTGCACTTGTGATGCTTGTGATTATAATGCTGAAAACTGTATTCTTTTGCTCAATGATTGTCATTCATTGAGCAAAGAAATATGTGATGAAAGAGAGACACGCACGATGAAAAGATAGAGTGTGATTGTATTGAATGACTCTATTCTGCTCTTGACTTGTGTCATGTAGACGTTGAATAGATTGTTGATATAAACGTGCGATCGCAGTCATTTGATGCTTAGCTCTGATCGATAGTAGAGAATACAATCTGCTCGAAATCACTACAATTCTGATCGTTCTCATGTGCTCTTGATCACTCACGTAGATAGATGCACAACTTGTCATTATAAGTAAAGAAGTTGAGTTCAACGAGTTCTCTCAATATATCAGCGCAGTTGATGAATCACTACTTCTTCAATCACTTGTAATCATGAACTCAAGACACTTCTGAACTTACACGAAATGATTATTCTATCAATATCTTTTCATCACTTACTAATAACGACACTGTTGATGAGTAGAGAAGTCAAGCTCGACGAGTCTCTTCAGTATATCAGCGCAGTTGACGAGTCACAACTTCTTTGATCACTTGTAGTCACAATCTCGAGACTCGTCATCTGAATCATCTATCTCACTAGTAGTATCTTTTCATCTCTTACTGACGACTTGTCATTAGTCTTCTTCGTGAGTTGTAGCTATTAGGAAGAATGCTGTCGCGTGACAACGTGAATGAAAACTCTGCACGACAGCTTTCATGATTACGCAATGTTCTAACTTCGTTTGAACTGCGTCGAATTGAGATCTCTTGACTTTTCTGACTTCTATTCGAGAATAGAATCAAAAGGTTCGTAGTTGACATCACGTACAGGTGAATCTCGTTGCCGACCAATTAAAAATAAAAATAAAAATAAAAATAAAAAATAAAAAATAATCTTCGTTTCGATGAAATGCTCGCCCTTTTCGACTTCGAGTTTGACGTTCGTCCCTTTGAGTTTGGCCTGGCCTGTTTGGGGCAAGGCGTCTCTTATCAATCGATTCGTCGCTTTCTCTTCGACGACCAAGCTATAAGTATCGACCTTCCTCGCTGTTTTTCCATCTTTTCTTCATTCTTCCTTTTCAACACTCGGTCTCGCCCTTGCAATGCCGCTCTCTCTACCCTTCTCATTCGTCAGCCGTCCTAACCGACTGGTTCGCTTCTGTGTAAGGCATTTTTATTTGCCCCCTCTTTTCGCATAGTCTGCCTCACGGTTGCACGTCTTCCCCCCAAGTCCTGCTTCACATCCCGAGCCAACGGCACCGTTGTGCCTTCTCATTCGCTGCCCGCGTCTTTCCCGAGACCGGTGTAGGCCCTCGGCTCGAATGCGCATGATCTCGATTTGAAGCGAGCTGAATCCTTCTCGGTCAAATCTACCTGTCTGAGAACGTTTAATCTCAGCCTCTCTTCGTCGCCCTCATTTTATCTTGACTCAGCTGACCTCTGAGCTTGCCGTGACATTGGTTCGAAGCGTTCGCCTTTAGTGGGGATCGGCAGAGGCGAACCCATCGCATCGAAGATTGCTGCGACACGGTTCAATGAGGGAAATGCCTCACTGCGGCTGGCAGCAGTCTTCCCACGTCTGCCTGGCCGTGTCGACACGAATTCCACATCCGCAGTGATATGGTGACGCGACCTTAGAGGGGCTGAGGGTGAGGGTGAAGGTGAAGGCGTCATCGAGTTTTACAAAGGAAAACGAATCAATGGAGAAAATGCCTCAACACGGTCGCAGCGATCTTCCCTCGATTGATGACGTTGCTGCTCAGGCTACCTCGAAATGACCTGTGTTCATGTGTCATGCGAGCATGAGAGAGCTTGCTTATCTGCATTTCATGAATTCGTCTGAGTTCTAACACTCTCTCTTCTTTATTACGCGACGATTGCGAATTGATTGATATTCAGTTTCTTTCGTTTCACGAAACTGTCGATCTTTCAACATGATCTTTCGAATGATCTTTTCATCTTGTCAATGCGTCTTGTCATTTGATCGCTTCTCGATTTCTCAACAGTGACAGAAAATAGAAAGAGGCTTAGAAGACTGTAACTTTGATATGAATCAACTTTTCATATGAGCTTCAGCAATTGAGATAGAATCATGTTGAAGACATGAAGAGAAGAAGCTGAATCATTCAAGTATCTTGATACGCAATCAGCGACGAAGATCATCAAGACTCAGATGAAATGATCTGAGCTTGCAGACTTCAAAGAAGAAATGATTGAATCGTATCAATCTATGTCTTCTGCAGACGAAGCTGAAAATGAGCGAAGCTGCCTTGTCAGTCAAGAATAACATCGAGTTGAGACTTTCATGCATTGCAACGTTGATGTTGAATGTCTTGCGATTAATCATCGTTTCAGTCATTGACGATGACTTGACTGATGAAAAGAGAAATGTCGAGCGAGATTAGAAGAAACTTCTGAATGCAGTCTGCAGTTCATCATTTACTTAAATCATCTTTTCTTCTCGCCTTTATCAAAACAATCAGTTATTTTGATCTTCGTGAATATCGAGTGATAAATGACATCAAATTCTGACAATCATCATCTTCTCAAAGGGAAACAATCATCATCAAAGATCAACAGATTCAAGAAATGAATAATCGAGCTTCGTTCGTTAGCAATAATGCTATTTTCGCAAGACTTAATGACTGATAGACTGATCATCAAGTCAAGTTTTCATATCTACATTCTGACTCAACTCGATTACTTGAGTTGAATCTTCTGACTCAACTTGATATCAATCTCGAGTCAAAGTTTGATTCGAGTTCTCGATTCAACTCATCAAGCAATCGAAAATGACATCAAATGTCAAGATTTACTATTTTTGAATCTATTACGTCATTATATTTGAAAGTCTTTCGTGCAACAAACGAATCTATTTCTCTTCTCATTGTTTGCATTATCTTGTGTCATGATATTAGATCATCAACTCAATTTAGAACATAGATCGTTAATGTTTTAAATAATTTTAATTCATTGAATCTGTTTTGCAGTTCAATGAATCAAGTCATTAATCTAGTCATCATCATTTTAATCTAGTCTCAGCAATTCTGTTTCAATTATTTCAGTCATGTGCGCAAATCTTTGCAATCTTAAGTCATAAAACTACTGTTTAGCCTTAATTCTGCTCAATTCATGTATATAGAAGTTGAGTTCTCATTCTTTTCTTTCACTCTTTGTCTTTCGTCTTGTACATTATCTGATGTATTGTTCTGTATCTAGTTCAAGTAATATAATAATCAATTTTTTATATTGATAGAATCTTTAGTTCAGTCTAGTCTTTGACATTATGAAAGATCTACACTTTCTGCAACGTTTTCATACATTGAAATCTCGTCTAGTTATCTTTTCACTTAAATGAAGCAATCTCATCGCTTCTTGATCAACGATGAGCAAGCTGTTGAACAGTTTGCTCAAAGTATAATCGAAAATTCAGTTGAGATCTTTCGCGCAATGCGCGAGCTTCAAAATCAAGTTCAACAACATGATGTTATTATCTCATTCTCATTTATTATTTTCAGTTCTTCAGTTTATATAGAATTGAATTCTCAGTCTCTTGCAATAATAACTCAGATCATTGCACAAATCTTGAACAATCAATCTTTCTTCATCATTCATCTCTCTGTGAACTCTGTCGCTGTCATCATTGCTTCTAAATTCAAGAAGCTTTTTGACATATTTGAATATGAAAGAAACAAAGATTGATTGAATGCATGAGAGCAGAGTCTGATACAGTGCATGAACATAAACGATGATCATTATTTCTTTCATCAAGCTAAGATCATTTATGTCGAGTCACGACTCATCATAAATAAGAAGATTCACAATCTAATGAATTAATATTGAGTCAATGATCTTTGTATCATTTTCATCTTTGCAGATTGACAACATAAATTGCATCATTGCTGCAACAATTTTTTCAAGACAGAAGATGCTCATTTATATTTTCGTGAAACTTTAAAGCAAGACATGAATAGCTTTACTGAATATTACAATCTCTTTTATCAAAAGAAAGAATGTTCTTTGATCAAAGATTTCTTGTTGATTGACTGTTTGAAGCGTAATGTCAATTATTTCACTTAAGTCATCATTTTCTTCTGATGAAATTTCAATGAAACTCAATTATTCATCTTTTATTAAAGAATTCAAGCATTCTTTGACATTAATGAAGAGTTTCAGCAGCTTAAACATCATCAATCTTGCTTCATCTTTGTCATCATTTCATTTGTCAAAGTCAAGAGCATTTTTGCGTTAACTAATATTTCTTTGAGTTCAAAGATTATCATTTTTGTGACTGTTGTTTCAACAGTATCTTCATCTCTTTCTTTCTCATTTCTCGATGAGTTAATGAATTTAAGTTTTATTATTATCATCATTCAAGATAAGACTCTGATCATTTTTAAAATCAAGAAAATCTGCAACAAGTGAAAGCTATGCTACTACTGCAAGTTGCAACATTCAAGCAAAATCATTAAAGAATGCTCAAATAAGAAGTTCTTCATTCTGCATATCATAAACATTTATGACAGTAACATTGTCAGTATAAATGAAGAAATCTCGCTGTTTGCAAGAAAAGTTTAGTTTTTGAGCTAAGTCACGCTCAGAAATCTGTATACATATCATTTTGTCTACTAGTCTTAATCTTTTCATTCTTACTTCAATCATATAGAAAGTTTTCTGCTAAATTTATCTTGAAACTCTTTGAATTCAATTTGACATTCAAAGATAGTCACATGATAGTATTTTGTATTCTACGTTAAGCTCAATCTAGAGTTCTCATTCTTGCTCTGATTGATAGTGAAGTTTTTGCTTATGTTTTTATGAATAAATTTTTCATGCATCAATTAATTCATTCTTGCAGACTTCAAGAATTTGATGATCAAGTCGCTTTAATCAATGACATTACTCATGTCGTTGAAATCACAATGATTCTCGATGAATATATCAAGAAACTATTCTTCTATGTCACTGAATTAAGTTAGTATCTCATCATCATGAGTCTGTTATGACTTTGTCATCACGTCATTGATGTCAATTTTGAACACAATATTCTTATCTTGTTTTTCTTCTTTTGTCTTAATTATTATTGCTCATTTCTCGTCAAGATCTATGATCTTAATCAACAAGAAGAAAATTTCTCATTCAAAGTTAACAAAGTAGCTTTCTCTCAATCTCATTTTCAATTCACTCACAAGAAGTAACTCAGTTCATGAATCATTCACAAGAAGCAATTCAGTCTACAGATCATTCACAAGAAGCAATTCAGCATTCAGTTTGCTTGCAAGAAGTAATTTAGTCTTTCATTTGCTTGAAAGAAGCAATTTAGCACTCAGTTTGCTTGCAAGAAGCAATTTAATCTTTCATTTACTTGAAAGAAGCAACTCAGTTTTCAGTTCACTCACAAGAAGCAATTCAGTTCTCAATTCACTTGCAAAAAGCAATTCAGTTTTTCATCTGCTCACAAGAAGCAATATAAATTCTCGTTTGCTTACAAGAAGTCAACTAATACTCAGTTCATTCACAAGAAACAAATTTCATTCAATCTTATCTCTCATCTGAAACAAGAAGCTTCTAGTTGTATTCTTCAAGTCATTTAAAAAGAATATTCATCAAAAATCAAGTGTCAAAATTCTTTTCTTTCTAAAACTTCTGTTGTTTTTCAAGCAGATCAATTCAATCGATCTTTTATACAACTTGACATAGTTGAGTTAAGAGCTTGAAGCTTTGATCATGCTGCTCATGTCAAAGACATTAAAGTGTTTAGCATCACTTTAAAGAAAATCAATGTCTTCTTGAATCTTAAGTCAATCTCATCTTCTAGTTTAGACTCTGATGAGTCAAAATCGCGTCATGCAACTTTAACTATTCATTCAAAGAATAGTTCAACTCTTGCTTAGTTTTCATCTCGCTCTCAAGACAGTACATATGATAAGAATCATCGTTTGAATCTTCATCAAATGAAAAAGAAATTTCATTTGACTGCATTCACGACACAAGAAGATCTTGAAGTTTATCAACAAAGTAAGAATGTCGATTCAGTCACAATTTTATCATTCAAATATTTCAAGTTTCTAAACGTTTTCTTCAAGAAGAACGTTGATATCTTGTCTTTGCATCAAGCTCATGATCATGTCATACATTTTAAAAAAGATGCTCAATTCTCAGTCTTCGCTTTGTACAACATGAGTTGTGATGAAATTCTAGAACTTCGTCGTTATCTGAATGAGAATCTGAGCATTGATTTCATTCAAGTCAGTCACTTTCAGATAATTGTCTCTGTTCTCTTTATTAAGAAACTTGAAGAAAAACTTTGCTTCTGCATGAACTATTGAAATCTGAACATTATCACAGTCAAGAATTGATATTCTTTGTCTTTGATTTCAGAAACGCTGAATCATTTAAGTCAAGCTAAAATCTTTATTAAGCTGAATATCATTTCTGCATTCAATTGACTTCAAATCAAAGAAGAAGATGAAGCTTTCATCATTTTTCACACTCGATTTAAATTATTCAAGTAACTAGTTATGCTCTTTAATCTATGTAATGAGTCTGTCTCATTTCAGAAGTACATTAACAATACTCTTCATGAACATTTAAATAAGTTTTATACAGCTTATCTGAATGACATTTTAATCTATTTCGACAATGAACTCGAGCATGAGATTCATGTCAAGCTCATTTTGCGAAAGCTGCAAGAAGCAGATCTTCAGATAAATATAATCAAATGCAAGTTTTACGTCACTCAAGTTTCATATCTAGAATTGATAATCATCATTGAAGAGATCAAGATGAATTCTTCTAAAATAAACATCATTGTCAACTGATTCATTCTGATCAACATTAAAGACGTTCAAAGTTTTCTAGATTTCATGAACTTCTATAAAAAATTCATTTATGACTATAGTAAAATAACTATCTCGCTCACTCATTTCATCAGAAAAGATGTATTCTTTGTCTGATTTCAGAAATGTCAGATTGCATTCAACATTCTTAAGAAAGTTTTCACTTTCAAGATTATTCTTTATCATTATAATTCAGATCACAAGATTGTGATAGAAATCAATGCTTTGAACTATGTGTTCAAAGACATTTTCTTTTAATATGATGAGAATGAGATTCTTCATTCAGTCACTTACTTTTCGAAGAAGCATAACTCAGTCGAGTGTAACTACAAAATCTATGATAAAGAACTTATGATCATTGTTTGCGCTTTTGAGAAATGATGATCAGAGCTTGAAGACTTTATCTACTTTGTCGAGATGATCACAAATCACAAAAATCTTGAGTATTTCATGTTAACTAAGCAGTTGAGTCATCATCAAGCTTGTTGAAGTAAGTTTCTGTTTAAATTCAACTATTGCATCACTTATTGTCTTGACAAGATCGCTGATAAGTTGAATGCTCTGACACGTTGCTCAGAAGATTTTTTTAAAGAGAAAGATACATTCAATTCTTGACATCAATATCAACATCAGACAATTCTGAAAACTCATGTTTTAAATCTTGATATTGTTAAGAATCTCATTTTTGACATTTTTGACATCAAAGTCATGAAGCTTCAGTCACAAATCATCATTCTAGATTCAATTCAGTTACATTTGTTTTTAGTTATTTCAGCATTCTTGCAAATTCTAGTTCTCATGAATCTAGAAATTGAAGAATTCAACGTTGAAGACGTTGAGTCTCAACTAGATCAAGACACTCTGAATCTTGATGAAGATTCTGCTGATACTTTCACTCAGACATTGTGAAAGCAAGTTGAAATCAATGATAAATTCGCAGTTCAGATAATTGAAGTGCTTTGCAATAAAGCACGACATCACAATAAGATCTTTCTAGTTAAGTGTGAAGAACACAAAAATCATCTGTACTTTCAAGAAAAAAAGTATGTGTTCAACTCAAACAAACTACGTCTTTGTATCATTCAGCTCGCTCATAATAGTGTTGTCAATGATCACTCAAAAAGAGCAAAAAGCTATGAACTGATTAGTCAAGTCTATTGATGATCAAACATTTATAAGTATGTTCAACGCTTCGTATGAAACTGTCACATGTGCACACATTTCAAGCTCTCTAGACAATGAACTCAAGAATGATTGTGTTCTCTTTCAATTCTTGAACGTCGTTGATGTGATGTTTTCATAAACTATGTAAATTCTTTATCGCTCAGTATCTTCATGAATATCACATATAAATATGTTTTAATCTTCGTTGATCATCTTATCAAAATGAAACATTTAGTTCTCATCACTTTTATGAAAGTTGAAGAAACTATCAATTGCTTTTATGCTCATGTTTGAAAACATTATGATTTATTCAAGTTCTTTGTGTCTGATCAAGATATACAATTTATCTTCAATGTTTGAAAGCATATGTGTAAAATGCTGAAGATAGATGCTAAGTTATCAACAATGTATCACTCTGAAATCAATGATCAAATTGAGAAAGTCAATGCTGTCATGAAGCATTATCTTTGAGTCTTCGTCAACTACATGCAGAATGATTGAGCTAAGTGACTTTCTGAAGTTGAATTCATCATCAATAATGCATCGTCATCAATCACTTTAGCATCACTCTTCTTAATCAATTCAAGTCAGAATTTACATCTAGACTTTAAGTCTTCTGAGTCTTTGCTCAAAAATCTTACATCTCAAGCTTGAAATAAGTTAATCAATGTTGAAGAGTTTATTAAGAAGATGAAGAAACTAACTGAGCATTTACATGATAAGATGCTTATAGCTCAGATCATTTACAAATTCAATGTCAATCTCTTTCGTCGCTCTTGTTCTAAATACTTCATTAAAGATGAAGTTTGACTGAATGTTTGCAATCTCAACATCGCTCATCTTGTTATCAAGTTAAATAATCATAATATTGATTTCTTCAAGATCAAACATGTCTTCATGAATAATTTTCTGATCATTGAGTTAAATCTTTCAGCATTCATGAAGATTCATTCAATCTTTTATGTCATTCTTCTGAGTCATATCGCAAGTAATCTTCTTTCAAATCAACGTCAGAAATCTCAAAAACTCATTGTCATCAAAAATGATGAAAGATTCTAATATGTAAACAGCATATTAAACTTCAAGCATGATAAATGCTATAACTCATCTTTGCTCAAGTATTACATCAATTGAGAAGATCACTTTTTTACTTGAAAATCTTTTCATCTTCTGAATAATTGTGAGCAAATGCTCAATGAATATCATCTTGTTAATTCTGTTGTCGAAGAATCACATGTACTATCATGTGTGATGTCTCAATGTCAATGTCAAGAACTTTAAGTTCAATCTTCATCATTTCAACTCAGCTCAAATCTGACTCAAATATCTTGTTTAAATCTGATTCAGATGTGACTCAGATGTATTCTAGTTTTGCTCATGCATCATCATGTTAAAATGTATTTCATCTCATCTTACTTAAATCTGACTCAGATGTGACTCAGATTTATTTCAGTCTCATTTGTGCATCATCATGTTAAAATGCGTCTCGTTTCATTTCATCTTTTTTTTGCTCAAATCTGACTCAGATCTTGTCTAGATTTGATTCAGACATCTTGTTTAAATCTGACTAAAATGTAATTCAGATGTGTTTCAATTTCTGTGCATCATTACGTTAAAATGCATTTCATCTTGTCTTGCTCTTCAAACATCTTGCTCAGATTTAACTCAGATGTAACTCAGATTTATTCTAGTTTCATCTGTGCTTCATTACATTAAAATGCATTTACATCAATTCTCATCTCATTTCAATCTTTGTCTTCAATTCTTTCTTGTTTCATTTTGCAGAAACTCAGTCTTGAAGAAAAGAGTTACTGTCATGATGTCAAATCATCAACTCAATTTAAAATATAAATTGTCAATGTTTTAAATAATTTTGATTCATTGAATCTGTTTCACAGTTTAATGAATTAAGTCATTAATTTAGTCATCATCATCTTAATTTAGTTTCAGCAATTCTGTTTCAATTATCTCAGTTATGTGTGCAAATCTTTGCAATCTTAAGTCATAAAACTATTGTTTAGTCTTGATTCTGCTCAATTCATGTATATAAAAGTCAAGTTCTTGTTCTTTTCTTTTGCTCTTTGTCTTTCGTCTTGTACATTATCTGATGTGACTGACAACGAGATTCATCTGTTCATGATGTTGACTACGAACCTTTTGATTCTATTCTGTGTTCAAATAGAAGTCAGAAGAGTCAAGAGATCTCAATTCAACGCAATTTGAATGATGTTAGAATGTTGCGTAAGCAGAAAAGTTGATCGTGCAGAGTTTTCATCTACGCGACAACATCTTTTCTAACAGTCACAATCAATCTACGAGAGTGATTGATGACATGTCGATGTCAGTAAGAGATGAAAAGATATTTAGTGAAATAGTCGTTCTCAGTATGAGAGTCGTGACTACAAGTGATCGAAGAATTTGCAACTCATCGACTGCGTCAATATACTGAAACGTCTTCATCACATCGACAGTGTCGTCGAGTAATTGATGAAAAGATATCAGGTAGAATAGTCGTTCTCAGTCTGAGAGTTGTGACTACAGTGCTCGAAGAAGTAGTGACTCGTCGATCATGCTGATATACTGAAAGAGCTTGAGCTCACCTTTTTTACTTGACGTCAAGTCATTCATCTATCTACGTGAAAAATTGAGAGCTCAAGAGAACGATCAGAACGCATTCTCTTTCATTGATCAGAGTCAAACATCGAACAATTGCGATTGCACGTCTATACTAACAGTTCATTCAACGTTTACGTGACACAAGTCAAATCAAGAGAAGAAAAGAGTTACTCAGTACAATCACACTCTATCTTTTCATCGTGTGCATCTCTCTTTCATCACATGTTTCTCTGCGCAATGAATGACAATCATTGAGCAAGAGAACGCAGCTCTACGTACGTTACAATCACAAGCATCACGAGTGCAAAGAAAACGTCTTTTGTCTTCGAATCGAGAATCGAATCGAAACATCGTTGTATAGAATATCGTCAATGAAGAGCAAAGCAAAGACGATGCGTCATAAATGAACAACACAGACACTCATTAAGAGTTTACTCGAGCGTCACACGCTGAATAGAAGCTATAGATTCATTACTTGATAATACAGTGTCAATCTTGTTGTTTCGACTGCGTGAAGCAGTCATATAGACGACGAGTGATTTTCTCTCTCAGAGAGTTTTATTCACTCGATATAAGTAGCATAGAGTCTCTCATGAGTCGAGTCTAAATCAATGTCACAAGAATGTATGAATTACAGATAAACAGACATTATCTGATGTATTGTTCTGTATTTAGTTCAAGTAATATAATAATCAATTCTTTATATTGATAAAATCTTTAGTTCAGTCTAGTCTTTGACATCTTGTTGCATTATTAATAAAATATATTGTGTGATGTCTGATTCTGATAAGACATACGAATTGTCAAGATCTTCAATTGAGAAAAAGTTTAATTTCTTAATCATTCATTTATTTACTTTCAGTAGTCTTCATTTTAATGAATTCACAAGTCAAGATTCATGAAACATCAATCGTACTTTCGTCAAAAAGAAACAAACTTTTCAAGAAGTAATAAATAAAATTCATCGTGATACTTCTCTTTTAATATTAAGAAAGAATAATCAGTATGTTGAGTGAAGTGCTGATATCAATGCTCAATTTCAACAATGATGATTACAGATGTCTGTTGACGAAAGTGTCATCAACAAGACTCAAAAAAAGATAAATAATTCACTTTGAATTAAGAAGATCAAAGTAAATAAACAATTCAGAATCTGAAACAAGTTTATTCAAATGATCTCAACATTGAAAGAATATTCTAAGATTTCATGCAAGAATTGTCTTAAAATTCTAAATCATTCTACAGCTATTGATGAATCTAGTACAATTAATATGATCAAGCATCTCAAGATAAATGCTTGCATGAAATGATTTAAATGAAAATGACTCAACTTTCTTTCACAGATGAAGATATCTTTCAGTTGTGTAAGTTTAATATGATAATGTAAATAAATAATGCAAAGTTGACGCGTTTATAAAAGAAAAGTCATATCAACTTATCATCTCAATTCAATCAACAAAATTGAGAAAAGATATTGTGCAAGATCTTTGTTGCACTGAATTTATCTTTTTGAATCATTGAAAACGAGCATTTTCAACAGTTACTACAAATGCTTCGTTTAAAGATTACTTTCGTTCATTGCACTAAATTGTCAAGCATAATTTTCTTGAAATATGATGAAATTCATGCAAAGATAAAGCAAGACTTAAAAGAGTCACGACAGATTTTTATTGCGTTGAATGCATGATTTAGTTCTTAAAAAGTCGCTTATCTGAAAGTTTTGATATATTGAATGAATGCTACATTTCAATATCATGAACATTTCATTGAATTTACATCTATTCAAGTTAAGCATACTGATTGTCATTTGATGCAAGAGCTGTTCAAGATTTTGAATACATACAACATTAAGAACAAGCTTTTTGATGTTGTTATTGATAATGCAAGCAACAATGACACTCTAAAGAAGAAGCTTGAAAGAGCGCTCAGTCAACGTGACATTTCATGAGATAGAATATAAAACTTGATATTTTGTATAACTCATATCATCAATCTAGTGACTCAAGAGTTTATCAGAGCTATTGAATCAGAGACTTTAAATGACAATTTCGCTGTGTCATTAAATGATGATCAAGTCAAGAATGTAATCACAAGCAATGATCTTTGCACTGTTATTAAGAAGATATTTATCAAGTTGATAATGCAAAAAGATAATGCATTTACTAATTAATAAAACAGATTCGCACTTTTACTATTATCATCAACAGTTCTTCTTAACAAAAGTTTTGCTTTTTAAAGCTTCAAGTCACAAGATCTTGAAAATTGATATAAGATATTTACATTCGCTGAAACTTTATTTATTTGATGCTTCGACGTGCATATCAACTGCATGACATGATTAATATATGAGTTGAGAAATTCTTGACAGATGCAAAGATTCAAGCTATTCAATTAAAGAAGAATGAATGATTATTAGTATTGCTTGTTGACAATATGTTAAATTCTTTCTACGAGTTAACTCTGATTGTGTCTAGAATCATCAATGTTGATATACATTTAGAATTTTGAATGTTTGATGCTCTTTTCAATCATCTCAATGTTATTGAGACAATAGTACGTGATAATGCATGTACTTCACAAACACTTGTTCTTCAAGCTTGCGAACTGACTTCTAACAAGCTTGCAAAGTACTATTTCAAGATGAAGAGCAAAGATGAACTGATATACAATCTCGCTATGATTTTAGATTCTACTCAAAAGCTGAATTTGTATCAAGATTGAAATGCAAATGAGAATAATTCTCATTTTTATTACAACAAGTACAGAAAAGAGTTCAAGAACTATTTTCATCATCATTATGAAGAGAAAACTACAACTGCAAAAGTCAGAGTGCAAGTGACTAGTGATGTTAATCAGATAATGTAATATGATAATGCAATTAATCATTTGTTAACAATGCTATAGTTTGTTGTGATGATTACATGAACTCTTCTTCAAAGAACTCAACGTTGCTCTGTATCTGTTAGTGAAAATGATCAATATCTTTGCACTGATGCTATTGTTGAGAAGTTTTCAACATGAAAGTATTGAAGAGACAACGTCTTGAACTATTCAAGATTGACTCAAATGACTAAGAATATTCTTTCATGTTTAATATTTTCTGTAAATATTGAATGAACATTCAATCTTGTAAAAAGAGTTTGTTGATGAGATTGATCACAAATGACTTCAGAATCAGTTGAACAGATAATGCTTCTCAAGTATTATAATCATATCATGAACTTGAATTCTGAAAAGATTATCATTGAAGCATGAAATATTTATTGCAGAGAAGAAGATGAAGATAACGCGATTGATGAATCTGATGATTCTTTCAAGACAGATTTGCAGAATGTTTTATGTTTTATTAATGTTTAAATGTTCAATATCATTTCATTTGAAGTTGCTTTTGCATTGTCAATGTATGTAGTATGATAACACAGTTACAAGATAATGCAAAAAGATAATGCAGTTTATAAAGTGTATTGCTATGCTAGATAAATTGATCTGATCAAGATATCACGAATGTTATTTCTATTCATGACTCAACTGAATTTCAAGATTGCGCATCAAAGTCTTCATGAGTATCAAATCTCTTTGCTGAAAAGTTACTCACTTGACATGAATAGCAAGAAGATTGCTATCTGCATATGTAAAGTATTATATCAGTAAGTGTTATAAAACATCAATGATAATGCAAATGAGTAATGCACTTATTGACAAGAAATTTACATAGAAATGCTTCTGTGATTTTCTGAAGAGCAAGCAGTGTTGAAGTCTGAATTTTATAGTTTGCATCGCTCATTTTCTGATTCATCTTGTTCATATCAGTCTTATTCTGCATGATTTCGCGAACTACTCTTTCAAATGAGATCTTTAATATCAACAAATCTGCATCTCTTTGATAACGACATATTTCTCAAAGTGTGATGATTTCTGACTTTCATTTTCTCTTTGACTATTGCGATAAATTAGCTGTTGATAGCTTGATGCATTATCTGTTTGCATTATTTTCTGAACTTTATTGATCTTGCTTTCAGATAGAATCTTTAAGTTTGCTCTTAATTCATTTGTAATTTAATTATCTGATGTCATATCATCACGAGTTGAAACTCTTAAATCATCATGCAATGCATCTTTAGACTTTCGTTCTAAATCGAGTCTGTCAGCAATGCGTAACAAGAAATGCATTATTTAAATGCATTATTTGTTTGCTTGCAACAAGTTATAATGTATATCAACTGACAATGATTTGAAAAATTGAGACTATTAAGTTGAGTGAAAGCAAAGTGAAGTACGATATAAACAAAAAATGATGTGTAAACAAAAGATGATGACTATTGACTGTGTTTATAGTAGAATCAATATGACAAATGTTTTGATATTAGCACTAATATGATGAATGTGTTGATCGCAGCTCTAAGATGATGAATAAATTCTAACATTCAGCTTTAACTCTAATTTTACTTACATCTCATCTTACATCTATTCTAATTCTAACTTTATCTACGCTCAACGTCTATTTTAACTCTAACTTTTTCTACGTCTCACATCTATTCATTGCACTCATCTATTGTGACTAAGTTTATTAGAAAAAGCACTTCAACATTACTATCAGATAAGAAGATTGTTATGCATTATTTATATACATTATCATTGAGACTAATCAAAATCGCAGAATGTTCAATTTATCAATCAAGTCACAGTCAATTGCGAGTAGAAATTATGCAATGAGATAAAACAAAGATTAGAAAACTCTCTATATCAAACAAAGTGCAGATCAAGTGATTCTTTATAAACAACTCATCAAATTAAGAAGCATCAGCGTTTATCAGAAAGTCATCAAAGCGAAGCAGATGAAAATGAAGAATAATATGCAAAATATGATCATAAATGATCGAGTGAAAAAGAGTCTGCATGATAATGCATTTGAATAATGCATATGTGTTTCAAAAGCTGATTGTATAATAGCTCAATGCTTTAAGATGAATTTGATGAAGAAGACGAGAAAGAAGAAGACTGCAAAGCGAGCAAAGCTTGAAGCAATAGTCATGAAGATGACATTCAATACTACTTCTACTGTTGATGTATGTACTGTGTTTGATGTGAAAGACAAGACTAATGTATGCATTAAACTATTGCACAACAAGATGAACTTGAAAAAAACATGTCAAGATACATAATATTTACTATTGAACTAATTCAGTAACGCATTTTACATCATGAAGAATTGAATGAATTGAAGATGATGAACGATTCAGATGTCATACAAGAATTCAACAAATTCATGAATGCATTTTCGAATGAAAAAAATGCGATTGATCGAAAGATAGTTAATTCACTAGATTCATCAAATGATGAATCTGATGATATCATTGAGATTGATGATGATGACAAGAAGATGAAATTTAGCAAGAGAGATGATGATGCAGATATGATTGAGAATGAGAACGAGTACAAGAAGAAGTATGAGAAGAAGTATGAGAAGAAGAAGAAGAAGAAGAAGAAGAAGAAGAAGAATGATGAGATAATAGTGATCTCAGATTAGCAGTAGTAAATGAACAAGCATGAATTTTCTTTAATCAATTGCATTATTCTGTTGCATTATCAGACACTCAGATAAATATTAGTAGTACTTCACTTCATGTCTTGATGAGTTGAATCGAAAATTTCAAATCGATACTCGATTTCAACTCTTTAATTTAACTCAATTACTCAAGTTGAATCTTCTGACTTAACTCAAATACTCAAGTCAAGAATTCTGACTTGAATCAAGTCTTGACGAGTCAAGAACTCAACTCGATCTCGATGATTCAACTCAACATGATCAGTCTAATGACTGAGACGAAGCTTTGCAAGTTCTTGACGTTGTGAAATTCGTAAATATGACGACATCAGATGAAGTAAATCTTGCTACGCAGCAAGAAGAGCAAGACATTGTTGAGATCATGTCTAGAAACTAATCAGAGTGCATGCGTGACTAGAATGTTTAATTTATAGAGATAGTTATAACTAAGACTTTAAGAATACAGAAGAAAGAAGATACAAAAGACAAGAGAAACATGCTCTATATAGTAGTTACTCAGATCGACGCTAGTCTCAAAGAAGACGTGTTGAAACACAAGAAAGATGTTGATTTAAAAGATGTTTGTGACATAAAGAAATATGTTTGTCATAGAAATCTGTTGATCATTCATAACACAAAGAAGTGTGTTTGTCTAGAAGACAATAGAAGCTGATTAGAAGATGCTGAAAAAGAAAAAAGATGCTGAGTCATATCTTGACTAGCTTTAATCATTATGCAAAGAACTCGCTAGTGTTCACTGCAAATTGATTAGAGCTTCAGTCTTGTTCAGTCTTAATACGCTCGTAACATTACTCTTCTCTTCGAAAATTCATGTTTGCATGAATAGAATAAATGAAATGCAAAAATTTTCACTGTTTTTCAATTTAGTGTGACTTGTCTGAATAGAGCTTATGAAATTCAACTAGAACTTCTTTTAAGTTCTTGAATTCTTCTTTGTTGACATAGTATCATTCATCGTTTTGATCTAGTCTCGTTCATTTGATCTTGTATTATATTTAATCTCAATAGCGTCTAGAGTTCAAAATGTCATCTATCTCTTAATGCTCATCATCTTTAATAGTGAGAAATCTAGATGATTCTGAATACTGTTCTGATAAGAGATCATTGAGATAAGAATGTAATAACTTTAAACTGAACATTGAATGCAACTGCTTCATGCTTATTGATAAACGAAAATGATAGAAAATTTCAACTTTGACAGTGATTTAATAAAGTTTTAGCTGTTTATCTTTCAAATTCTTACATGATCTAGTTGTTTTTATGTTTCTAAAGAATAATCAAATTCAGTCGTTTACTTCATAGATGACATCTCATTTATGTTTATTGATTTGAGCTTCAATGCTCTGCTTTGTCTTTTTCAATTACTGATGATCAAAGATAAGAAGTTCTTTCATTCAAATGATAATATCATCTGCTTTTCTAGCTTCAAGACGTTCACGAATAATTTCATAGTCAGTCGTATCTGAATTGAAACTCATTCGTGAGTGAAAACTCTTATTGAAGTAGAATGAAGTCATTGAGATGATCAAGAAGATATTGAAATTCTCGCTAAATTCTATCATTGATAGTCATTTGACTCAGTCGTTCTGCATGTAATTGCAGTAGATTCTTAGTTCGCGTTCAACATCTTGATTAGCTCGTTTCGATTAATTGTTGATCTCAGAATGATAAGCTGTTAATAAACTAGTCGTGATTCTTAGTCATTTGCAAAGACTTTGTCACATGATTAATATGAACTGAGAGTCTCTGTTCAAAACAATAGAGCTAGATAAATCATGAGGTTAATAAATATTTCATAGCATGATTCAAATCATTTCTTCGACTGAGATGTCATCGTCTTCTCAATGACAGAAGACATAGTGATGTTTCTTGATGAAATGACATATGATTGTGCAAATGATGTTACAATCTTTCGATAGAGATAGTTCAGTAATAAAGTTCATAACTATATCTTTTCAGCGTTTCTGTGAAATCGATAGAGAATGAAGAAGTTTATTGATGCTATCTCTAGATGTCTTGCTTTGTTGACAGACATGACAGTTTTGAATGTAACATCTAATCGTTGCTCAATGATTTGATTAATAGTAGAAACGTTGAACTAGATCAATAGTTCTTTGATTGTCAGAGTGAGAGATGAAAGACTGATCATGAATTTTCTTTAGCAATTTCGTATGCATATTCTCAGAGATTCACAGTAGATCTTTTCTGAACAGAACGTCGTCAATGATCTTGCAATGCTTCAATTCAGTGCTATGTAGCTTGAGCTTGTTTTCGCTTATAGCTTGTTTATACTTATTGCAAAGCTCATTCGTTCTGTTGACATCTTTTACTCACTGATAGAGATCAACTTCAGATTCAATAGCTAGAATATCTACTTTATTGAATGTCAGAATGATCTGATAGTGATTTTCAGTATGCTAAGTTAATTCAGAGACATTGATCAGAAACATTCTGATTAAAGCATTGACTTTAGTGTTCATTTTGCCTGATCGAAAAATGATCTGAAAGTTGAACTCAAATAGAATGTCTAGATAATTGACTTGACGTCAAGTTAACTGTTTATTTTTCATGAAGATCTTTAAAGTCTGATGATTGATGAACATCTGAATAAGCAGCTTCATGCATTCTAGCTCAAGTCTTTAGTGTTCAAAACATTGAATAATGACTAGTAATTTCTTGTCATAGATGTGATAATTGCATTCAGCGAGAATTATGCTCTTGCTGTAGAATGCTACTGAGTGAAAAACACTCTTATCATTGTACTGAGATAGTATTTCATCTTTGACGTAGTTAAAGACATCGATTTTCAGAATAGTCTGTTGTTTTAAATCAAAGTGTCGTAGAACTGAGATTGAGCTGACCTGTTTTTTTAGATCATCAAAAGCTTAAACACAGACTTTATTTCAAACAAAAGACGTGTTTTTTCTAGTCAATTGAGTGAATGATTTGACTAGCTTCAAGAAGTTTTTAATGAAATGACGATAGAAGTTAACAAATTTCACGAAGCTCTGAACTTCTTTTAGATTGATCAACGTAGTTCAGTTAACTATGACTTTCACTTTGATAAAATTCATACGAAGATCTTGTTCTGAAACTATGACTTCTAAGAAGACAGTTTCTTCTACGTTGAATTCGTACTTTCAAATATCTACTTGTAAATCAGCTTCTTGTAGATGATTTAATATCATCTTGATATGTTGTTAATGTTCTTGTTGAGTTTTGCTGTAAATCAGAATGTCGTCTAGATAGACTTGACAAAAGTCATTCAGAAAGTCTCAAAGAACGTCATTTATATACTGCTCTAGAGACATTATGATTAAAGCATCAATCTTAGTGTTTATTTTGCCTGATTTAAAGATGATTTGAAATTTGAACTTCGATAGAATGTTCAGATAGTTGACTTGTCATTGACTCAACTGTTTGTTTTTCATAAAAATCTTCAAAGTCTGATGATTGATGAACATCTGAATGAGTAATTCAGTGCATTTCAATTCAAGTCATCAATGTTCAAAGCATTGAATAATGATTAGCAATTTCTTGTCATAGATGTGATAATTGATTTCAGCGAGAATCATACTTTTGCTGTAGAAGATCATTGAATGAAGAACTTTCTCATCATTATACTGAGATAGTATTTCATCTTTTACATAGTTTGAAGCATCGATTTTCAGAATAGCTTGTTGTTTAAGATCGAAGTGACGAAGTACTGAGATTGAGCTGACTTATTTCTTTGAATTGTCAAAGACTTGAACACAGATCTTATTTTAAACAAAAGATGTATTCTTTCTAGTCAGCTGAGTGAATGATTTGACTAGCTTCGAGAAGTTCTTAATGAAACGACGATAGAAGTTAACAAATTTCACGAAGTTCTGAATTTCTTTTAAATTGATCGAAGTGATTCAGCTGACTATGACTGTTACTTTGCTGAGATTCATATAAAGATTTAGTTCTGATACAATGACTTCTAGAAAGACAGTCTCTTCTACATTGAATTCGCATTTTCGAATATTCATCTGCAGTTCAGCTTTGCATAGTCAACTCAATACTAGTTTGACGTAATCTCTATGTTTCTTTCTCATTTTGCTATAAATAAGAATGTCATCTAGATAGACTTGACAAAAGTCGTTCAGAAAGTTTCATAAAACATCATTCATATATTGCTGAAAGAAGATTGATTCATTAGTCAGTTTGAATGATAGCATCTTGTATTTATATGCTTCTAAAGCAGTGATAAAAGTAATGTAATTCTCGCTATCAAGATGCATTTGCAGTTTGTTAAACGCTGATATGATGTTCAATCTAGTCAGATGCTTGCAATTTACTATTTTATCAATGATCTCGTCTATCAACGATAGAGAATATTTATTTCTTTTGAAAATAACATCTAGCTTTTGATAGTTCACGCAGAATCAAAAATCTTCATTTGCTTTGAGAATAAATAGAACAGAAAAGAAATAGAGAGTTTGACTAGAAGTGATGAATCTCTTCAACAGATTCTCGTTTAAGTACTTCTTTACTTTCAGAAGTTTGACAGAGAATATTCAATAAACTCAGCAGCGAGAAGACATTGAATTACTGATGAGCTCGATTTTATGATTGTAGAAGCGATGAAAGAGTAGTTTATTTCATTGAACTCGATCAAAAACATCTAGAAACTTGTGATATTTCAAGAGTAACTTCGCTTTAATATCTTTCAAATTCTGAGTCGTTTCTTTGATTAAAAAGACGTTTAAAGCGTTCAGATTGCACTGAGTATTGTACGCGATTTTTTTATTGATGTTCATCATGAATAGAGCAAAGACTTTAATCTTGTTCTTCTTTGAATAATTCAACAGTGTTTTGAACGAAGCTGCGTTTATGCTTTGAATTGAGAATGACTCTTTCTGAGCAGTGATTGAAACAAGTCATTTGAGCATCATAAAGATCTTAGTCTGAGTGATTGAAAAGAACGAAGATGATCACGATTAACTTGAGTGCTTTGAATTGAAGAAAATCGAAAAAATCGAAATAGAAGTATTCAATTGATCGAGAAAAACAATGACGTTGTTTTGCATATTCAGTAATATTTCGTTCTTGTTTATTCAGAGCTTACTCAATATGACTTCATAATGATCAATATCAGCTATCAACATTGATACAGTCAATTTCTTATGACTTTCGATGATGAGATTGAATAGAATTTTATGAGTGATGATTTTCTTAAATATCTTTTCATCATAATCTCTTATTAGCTTCTCTTTTGTCAGTGATATAGATTGAATTTTCAGTTTCTTGCATACTTTATTGACTAGATTAGAATGTATGATCATATAAACAGCTGAATCACTGTCTATTAAAAAATGAAGGCTGAAAGATTGATTCTGAGAGATGAGATGAGCATCAATTAGAAACAACTTTTTAAAGTAATTTTCTTTCAATAGAATTTCATCTAGTTTGCACAAAGATATAATCTCTATTTCTTCAATAACTTTTGAAGAGATGACTAGTTTTTTGAATCGAAATTCGAATCAAAATTGAAGCGATCATATTCATTGTTCACTGCATTAATTCTAGTGAGTCGATTGAAACACTCTTTAGAGCTATGATCTGATTTATGACAAACGAAAAAGCTTTCAACTAGAATATCTGCTTCTTTGACGCTAGTTAAAATCACTTCGTGCAACTTTAGATGATCAGACTTCGAATAATTGACTGACTGAGTGACAACAGTCACTTTATGAAAGATAGTTTTTGAAAGATCATCAACGCGTTTGATCTTGTCTTTGATCTTTCAAATGATTCGCTGATCATTATTCAAATGAATCAGATAGAAATGAATTTCTTTTAGAGAATCAGATTGAACTAGTTGATTTACTCAAATGAATCAAAGACAAGAATGTATTTTATCTTTTAGATCAGCAATCAGTTGCTTCTTGTGATAGTCTAGATAGAAAGATAAACGTTGAAACTGAGTATAAAATTCATTGAATTTCTTGAATTCTTGAATCAAGTTGTAGTATTTTCTACGAAAGTTGACTTTCTTATTCAAATCATTGAACAACTGAGCTAACTCTTTCAAAAGATCATTGACGATTTTATAAAAGTTGACATAGTCATGTTTGAATTTAGCTTGAATGATCTTAGCTGCGTTATTGAATAATCTAGAATGTACATAGTTCAATTTGACTCATTCATTAGAAAAGAGATCAACGTTGATCTTTAGTTTATTCTGAATTTTTTCGTATCAGTTCTTTTAAGTAGAGTTCTTTTCATCAGTAAAAAGTGAAGAATCAGATATTTTTTGAGATCTAGAACGCTCAGAGTAGATGAAATCAGAAGAAGTGTTTTCTTTAGCTTGAAGTCTAATCTTCAACTTTTTGATTTCGTCTTCTTGTTGTTTATCTAACTCGTAGAGTCAATCTGTTTCTTCATCAAGAGCTAGACTTCAAGCCTTTCAGATTTCGTAGAACACGAAGAGTATTATTGTTTCAGTAAATGATTCATCATCTTCATGAATAAATGATGCAGCACTTGATGATTTCGTTCGTGATTTCAATGAATCAGCATCAGAGATTTGAGAGAAATAATTTCGAAATTTTTCGAAACACTCTTCAGTGAGCGAATGACTAAACATGATGAGATTTGTTTTGAAAGAGAGTTGAACGAAAAATGATGCTTAATGATTGAAGAAGAAAGATGTATAGAGTAATGTTTAATCTTCAACAAAGAAGATGAGATTTGTTTGTTAATTGATTTGATTGATTTTATAGCAAACAATGAAGATTCTTTATCATTGAATCTATCGATCGATTTAATTCTTGAGCAATTCACGAAGATTCTTTATCATGATTTTCATAATCGAGTGAACTTTGCATACTTAATGAGTGATAAGTAGTCTAGCAATTCAAACAGTCTCACTGTTGATTCTATTTAACTTTCTAATGTTGTTTTATCTTTTGATTGTCGTTGATCATCAGGTAAATGAATTTCTTTAGACTCATTCTGTCTAGATGAGTATGTTGAATGAGTAATGAGATCAGTATCATGTGATTAACGAATTCTTAATATAATGTCAGAATCATGTCTAAATGATACAATCAATGAAGATCAGAATTGATAGTGCTTGATCTTTAAAGATAATTATAACTGAATATTAAGAATACAGAAGAAGATTGATACAAAAGCTTCTATTTATGTAATGTTCAAAGACTGTGTTAGATTTAAAAGAAACGTGTTTGTGACATGAGAAGAACATGATGTAAATGAACAAGATGTTGATGAAAGAAAAGAATGTTGAGAAAGAAAAAGAGTGTTGAGTCATATCTGAGTCAAACCTGAGTCAGATCTCGACTAGATCATTGACTAGTTCTAATCATTATGCAAAGAACTTGCTAGCGTTCATTGCAAATTGATTAAAGCTTCAGTCTTGTTTAGTTTTATCAATCTTGATATGCTCATAACAATTTATCAGTTCAAAGAGCATCATCTGATACTCAAACTGATTGTAACATGTATGAAAAGTTGTTTTTCATTCATCGCTCTTGCAAATTTGAATGCAATGATAAACGTTGTAAATATCAATTTTGATAAAGTATCTTGCATAAGCAAAGCAATTCAGTGTCTCAAATAGTAAAAACAATGAGTAATTGTTCTTTACTGTTATTTCATTGAGATCACGATAGTTCATGCATAAATAAAGACTTTCGTTCGACTTTTTTACAAACAACACAGATGCTTCTGCAGAACTACTTAATAAATGAATTCATTTCTTCTTTAGCGCGCTGTCTAAATAGTTTTGTATCACAGTGAGCTCATCTTGTGTCATCTTATAAATAGACTTGATGCAAAACATTTTGCTCTTCATCAGATCAATGAAATGTTTCATCTGATCATGCATGTTCAAACTATCAGAAAGAATTTCAGAAAACACTTTCTTGAGATCTTGAATAGCAAAGAGTATCTTTGATTCTTTCACTTGAAGCGCATTGCATCTTGCAGTCTGATGATCTGCATTCTGTGATAAGTCATCTGTAAATAGCAGCTGATAAAGCAAAGCTACATAAGTCTCTCTTTTTTTCATAGCTGCAAGCATTATCAGCTTGACAAATTTCAATGTCTTGCACAGATTAACTTGTATTTACTTTGCATGCTGAGTGCTGTTTCTTTAATATGATCAATGATGCTTGCGTTAATGAATATTCAAGTCAATCTCATTTAATCACAAGTAGTCAAGAATCATATCATATTCTCATATATTCACAGCATAAAACTCAGTGTTTCAGCTTTTGCAAAATTTCTTATGATTGATTAACTCAATATCAATCTGATGTGTATTATAGCAGAAAATTCAATGATCATTAATTGTCTGAATCTGTTTCAGAATTGCATGATTCTTCAATAACTTGTGCTCTTTTACTCATGATTGTGATATAAAATTTCGCTCAATCTCAGAGTCAATAAGACAGTGAGCTTCATGCATTCTTTCAGAAACATTTGTCAGTACTGATATCATCAATGCATGTGACAATCATCTTTTCGTAGTTATATTTAATGATTCAATGATGAACATCAAACTTTCTCTTTTCTCATTTCTTCATCATGATTGCAAGTCTTTTGTCTGAATGCGTAGTTAAAATACATCAAATTATCAATCTTGTGCTTCATCTTCTTGCATGATCAGCACATAAGATTGAATGAAGCAACATTTTGCTTGAATTCACTAAACTTGAGTGTTGCATTGTCTTTAAACTGTGTGCTTGAAGCAGAGAACTTTGAATTCTTCATTGCAACAATAAACTTCGTCTTTTCATGCAAGAATTGAAAACTCTTCTAAGACGCTGCACTTTCACTGTGCTGCAAATGTAACTTCAACAATGCATCAGTGTCTTGCAGATGCAAGTCAATGTTTATAAGATGCTTTAGCAGATCGACATAATTGATAAAGATGTATGAGATGCAAAGAGACTCATTCATGATGATTTCATTAATCTTTATTTGCAAATACATTATGCAAGTCTTGTTGAATATATGATAGTTCAAATCTGCGTACAGTTTGATAAGATATTGCTTGAAATTCGTGATGTTTTGATCGATTTGCTACTTTGCAGTCTCAAGTCAATGTTCTGTTTAAAAGTTATGAATTTCAGAATTACTAAGTTTAGCATGCAAGTATTCAGTGTAGTACTTTCAGTCAAGTATCTCATTATGATTGCACATGCTCATCACATGATCTCGTCACTGATTGCAAGACTTCTCTGACAAGTATGATGTAAATCATTACAGCTTCTCTTCTTTTGTGATGAAATCAGATGACGTTGCAGTTATGAAGTCTTTGCAGTCTTGCAGTCAGAACATCAAGAAGTCGTAATTCATGATGCTTTGCTCTTTAAACTTGTAAGATTAATTAGCATGCTTGCGTGCATTACTTTGATAATGATCATCACTATGTTAACATTGATGATCAAAGATTGATTGAATCTCTTGCTTGAGTTTCAATATGCAAAGTTGCAAGATAAGCAGTACATTCTGCGTCTTCAGATTCTTTAACTGCTTGCATACTTCGCTTATTAATTGTCAAAAGATATAATTTGTTTGTTCATTAAATTCTTGCAACTTGAATTTCTCATTTACATATTTAAATGTGTGATTCTCAGATCTGTTCTGATGAAACGATGAATTCTCAGTGTGAAAGAAGTTATTACTTCTTTTGATCATATGACTTCTGATGAGTCGCTGCATGTTTGACATTTCTTACTGAGCAACTTCATGCGAATGAAGCAATTTAAAACTGTGAGATGACGAGATCTTTTTACATGAAACTGCATAGTAGAAGATAATAAGATAGCACTTTATTGATGATAAAACTAATTGCTAAAAAACGAAAGCAAAAGCTTGCAGAGTTTTCATCTTCTGTCAAGTTACTATCTTTATTCACTCATTAATTTCTTTAATTTAATCTTGTGAGCTAGTCTTGCAGACACGCATCATTTATAGTCAATGAGATGCATTCTTTTAATTGTTGACAAACTCAATCATGAGTAATTATTTGAATCAGTCATTCTGCATATATGAACAGAAGAATCAAAGATATTGCTTGATGTTCTGATTAACTCATTTGCTTTGATCATTGATCTGAGAATGATAAATAATGAACAATTGAAGAAAAATGCTCAGTTGTTTGCAAAGAAACTTTCATAGTATAAAGATGAATTGCAAATCTTGATCAAATACTATGAAGCTTGATAGATCATGAGTTCAATATACTCATTAAATCAGCATTTTAACTGTCTTTTTGACAATGATATCTTCATCATCAATGATGCAAGAAATATAATGTCTTTCTTTTAATAATTTGCAAATGATTGTCAGAATAATGTTGTATTTACTTGAATCAAATAGATTGATAATGAAGTTCATTGCTATGTCTTGTCATCGCTGTTCAGATATCAATAAAGATTGAAGTAAGTCATTTGATTTATCTTTAAATGTTTTTAAACGTTGACAGATATAGCAGTTTTAAATATATTGATTTATCGTTTTTCACATGAATAATCAATAGTAGTTTTGCTTTATGACTTTCACAGTTCTAAGAATATCAGAATGATCAACTGATGATTGATCATGCATCTCATGAATCAGGTTCATTTGTAGAAGCTTGTTGAACAAGACTCATAGCTGACTATCATGATACAAGATTTTATTCTGAGTTCAACAATTCTTCAATTTGATATCTTCATATTATGTTTCATCTCTTGCTATTACTTTGCAAAGTAACGTACAATTCTCGTTGATTTCATTAATCTCAAGAATCTGTTTATAAATTGATTTATTGATGTTCTTTTTTAAATCAGCAATTTTCATTTGATTTGAAGTCAAAATAATGATTCATTGATAGTAAATGCACTCATCTTCTGAATCTCTGAGCACGACGTCAACTCAACGAGTTAATGCATTAATCTTGATGTTCTGTTTGTCAGATCAATATATTATTCTAAAGTTGAAATCAATGAGCTTCTGAACTTAACACATCTGATATTTGCTCAGCTTTTTATCTGTCATCAACAAAGTGAGCGCTTGATAATCAATGAACATCTTGATAAAAATGTCAGTTAGCTTCAGTTTGAATCATCAGTGTTCAAATGCTTAAATGATAATCAGAAGTTTTTTATCATATATCTTGTAGTTGCATTCAGCAGAAAACATGTTCTTGCTATAGAAGACAATTGAATGTAGTACTTCTTCATCATCATATTGAGAGAGAACTTCATCATTAACGTAGTTGAATGAGTCAATTTCAAGAATAGTCTTATGAGTTTGATCAAAGTGACGTAGTATAAAAGTCTTGATCATATGTTTCTTCATATGATCAAAGATGATTTGACAGACTTCATTTTATTTAAATATGATTTTCTTTTGAGTGAGTTGAATCATTGAACGAACAATCTTTGAAAAGTTCTTAATGAAGTGTTGATAGAAATTGCAGAAGTTAATAAAGAACTGCATCTGAGTGAGATTATTGAGTGTTAATCAATTAACGACTGCTTGCATCTTTCATGAGTTCATCTTCAATTCTTCAATTGATATCAAGAGTTTTAGAAAGATAGTTTTCTGAACATGAAACTCATACTTGTTGATGTCTATCTGTAGATCAGCTTCTCATAGTTTATTCAAGATCAATCATACATGTTGCTTGTGTTTCTTCAAGATCTTGCTGTAAATGATAATGTTATTTAAATAAATTTGACAAAACTGATGTAAATATTCTTTGAAAGTAATTGACTTGAATGAAATCTTTGCTCAGATTTTCATTCAAATAATGATGAAGTTCTAGAATTTCATTACAACTCATGTTGTACAAAGCAAAGACTGAAGATTGAACATCATCTTTAAAATGTATGACATAATCATGAGCTTAATGCAAAGACAAGATATCAACGTTCTTTTTAAAGAAAATGTTTAGAAACTTAAAATATTTAAATGATAAAATTGTAACTGAATTAACATTCTTACTTTATTGATAGACTTTAAGATTTTCTTATATTATGAATGCAGTCAAATAAAATTTCTTTTTCATTTAATAAAAATTTAGATGATGATTCTTATCATACATACTGTTTTGAGAATGAGATGAAAACTGAGCAAGAGTTGAACTGTTCTTTGAATGAATAATCAAAGTCGTGTAATGCAATTTTGACTCATCAGAGTCTAGACTAGAAGACAAGATTAACTTAAGATTTAAAAAGACATTAATTTTCTTTAAAGTGATGCTAAACACTTCAATGTCTTTGACATGAACAGCATGATCAAAGCTTCAAGCTCTTAACTCAATTATGTTAAGTTGTATAAAAGATCAATTAAATTAATCTGCTTAAGAAACAACAGAAGTTTTAAAGAAAAAAGAATTTCAACACTTGATTTTTAATGAGTATTCTTTTTAAATGACTTAAAGAATATGATTAAAAGTTTCTTGTTTCAAATGAAAAACAAGACTGAATGAAATTTATTTCTTGTGAATAAACTGAATATTAGTTGATTTCTTGTAAGTGAACAAAAAGTTATATTACTTCTTGTGAGTAAATGAAACATTAAGTTACTTCTTGCAAGTGAATTAAGAATTGAATTACTTCTTGTGAGCGAACTGAAAACTGAATTGCTTCTTTCAAGCAAATGAGAAACTAGATTGCTTCTTGCAAGTGAACTGAAAACTGAGTTACTTCTTTTGAATGAATGAAGAATTAAATTACTTCTTGCAAGTAAACTAAATGTTGAATTACTTCTTGTGAGCAATCTGTAAACTGAATTGCTTCTTGTGAATGATCTGTAGATTGAATTGCTTCTTGTAAGTAATTCATGAACTGAGTTGCTTCTTGTAAGTGAATTGAGAGTAAGACTGAAAGAAAGCTACTTTGTTGACTTTAAATGAGAAATTTTCTTCTTGTTGATTAAAATCATAAATCTTGATGAAAAATGAGTAACAATGATTAAGATAAAAGAAGAAAAACAAGATAAGAATATTGTGCTCAAAATTAACATCAATGACGTGATGATGAAGTTATGATAAACTCATGATGATGAGATATTGACTTAATTTAATGACATAAAAGAATAGTTTTTTTATGTGTTCATTAAGAATTATTATGATTTCAATAATATGAATAATATCATTGATTAAAGCAACTTGATCATCAAATTCTTGAAGTCTGCAAAAGTGAATTAATTGATGCAAGAAAAGATGATGTTGTTACGCGAAGAATTTATTTATAAAGACATAAGCAAAGATTTTACTATTAATCAAAGCAAAAGCAAGAACTTTAGATTGAGCTTAACGTAGAATACAAAATACTATCATATGACTATTTTTAAATGTCAAATTAAATTCAAAGAGTTTCAAGACAAATTTAGCAGAAAACTTTCTATATGATTAAAGTAAGATTGAAAAGATTGAAACTAGTAAACAAGATGATATATATACAGATTTCTGAGCATGACTTAGCTTAAAGACTAAACTTTTTTTATGAACAGTGAGACTTCTTCATTTATACTGACAATGTCATTGTCATAAATGTTCATGATATGCAAAGTGAAGAACTTCTTATTTGAGCATTCTTTAACAATTTTGCTTGAATGTTGCAATTTGCAGTAAAAGCACAGCTTTCACTTGTTGCAAATTTTCTTGATTTCAGAAACAATCAAAATCTTATTTTGAACAATAACAATGATAAAGTTTAAATTTATTGATTCATCAAGAAATAAAAGAGAAAAAGATGAAGATACTGTTGAAACAACAGTCACAAAAATGATGATTTTTGAATTCAAAAAGTTACTAGTCAATGCAGAAGCATTCTTGACTTTGATGAATGAAACAATGATGAAGATGAAGTAAGATTAATGATGTTTAAGTTGTTAAAGCTCTTCATTGATGTCAGAGAATGCTTAAATTCATTAATGAAAGATGAATGATTGAGTTTCATCAAGATTTCGTTAGAAAAAAATGATAACTTAAGTGAAATAATTAACATTATGCTTCAAACAGTCAATCAATGAGAAATTTTTCATCAAAGAACATTCTTTTTTTTGATAAAAGAGATTGTAATAATAATAATAATAATAAATTCATACATTCTTGTGACATCAATTAGATCGACTCATGAGAAACTCTATGCTATCTGTATTGAGTGAACAAAACTTTCTGAGATAGAAAATCACTCGCAGTCTACACGACTGCTTCACGCAGTCGAAACAGTGAGTTTTGAGACTATGTATCAAATTTGTTCGCGTTGATTGCACGTTAAAGAACGAGTGTTCTAGTCATTTTAAATTGCTTCAAGAGCTTCGTTTTCATCATCATCTTCGCTACTGCTCTGAGATTCTTCATGATGACGATGATTATTCGATAGTTCAAGAAGTCAGCATCTTGTAGCATTCTTGATCGCAAGTGCGATCAGTTCGAGCAGTGCATGAGTACATGCTTCGTTGTCTGATGACTTCATTCGCAGTTGCATCGCGAACTATTCGTGTTTGAAACGTTTCTAGAGTGCAGATAAGCGTTCAGATCTATGCGTTTGATTCTGATGTGCATTGCGAGAATGCTTTCTGCTTTCTGAAGATCATCACGCATCTTTATCGTCTTATTGCTCAGATGCAACCTTTGTGCTGAGATTGCGTTGACGTCTGCGACGCGTTCTCTGTACTTTTCTCATCGTTGATTTCATTGATCTTTGTGATACTGCGTTATTGCGATGCTATCGCTTGTTGAAATCGTTGTGA
>JAABUR0100002147.1_pt1 | contig 31576 bp, 27 predicted proteins | sample 5560091 | NCBI WGS metagenome assembly JAABUR01 (sample SAMN10711879, study PRJNA513375) | rock metagenome | isolation source: Antarctica rocks | place: Antarctica: Victoria Land, University Valley sud
AACACCCAGAACCGCATTACGTTCTGCGCTGGTCAGCGTGGCGCCGACGGCACCAGCAACGCGCCAAACGCGCGCACTGGCACAGGCGAACACGGGAATACCCCGCTGAAACCCGGCTGTAGTACTATGATACCCTGCTGCGGGCCGAGCGCCGCACCCTGCACGCCGAGGCGCTGTCCGCGCTCGAACGCATGAGCGGAGACCGTGCGGGCGAGGTGCTCGAGCGCCTTTCGGACTACGCCATGGCCGGCGAGGTCTGGACCACCGGCTACCGCTACAGCCTCGGCGCCGCGCGGCGGGCCAACGACCGCTTCGCATGGCTGGAGGCAATTACCTATTTCGACCGCGCGCTGGAGGCGGTCGGCCATATCGAAGACGCGCACGAGGCTGCGCTGGCCGGCATTGAAGCCCGGTTGGGCCTGCGCGTTGCTCTGGGCGCCACAGGCAAGCTGGACCGCTGCCTGACGGTCATGGAGGACGCGCGGCGGCTGGCGGCCTGGATGGGCGACACGATCCAGGTGGCGCAGATCGATGGCTACGCCTGCATGCTGCTGACGAGCCTCGGATCATTGGACCGGGCGGTGGCGGCGGCCCAGCGCGGGGCGGTGGCGGCAGCCGGGCATGCGCCTTCGATGCTGAACCTGGCGTTCGGGCTGGGCCAGGCCTACTGGTTCCAGGGCCGCTTCGGCGACGCGATGCAAACGCTGTCCGACAGCCTGCCCAGCATACGCGGTCCCATGCGCGTGGCATCGACCGGCACCATCGGCACCGCATCGGTGCTGACCCTGGTGGCGCTGTCCAAGACCCACGCCATGCTGGGCGAGTTCGACCTCGCCTTCACACTCGCCGCCGAGGTGCAGGCAATCGCCGCCAAGACCCAGCGCCCCTATGACATCGCCTATGCCAGCGTCGCCCCCGGCTTCGCCTACATGATGCAGGGCGCGCATGACGACGCGGTCGCGGTGCTGGAGAACGGGCTCCAGGTGGCGCGCCGGGCCGGGATAATGCTGCTGCTGCCGTCCATCGCGCGGTATCTTGGCCGGACATACGCGGCGGCCGGTCAGCCGGCGAAGGCGCATGCTTTGCTGGACGAGGCGCTGGCGCTGACGCGTGGCCAACGCCTGGTTGGGCTCACGGCGTGGTGCAGCGCGGCGTTGGGCCACGCCCACATGGACGGCGATGCGGTCCGGGCGGAGGCGGCGCTGCAGGAGGCGCTGTCAATAGCGACTGACCATGGCTATGTCCCTGTACAGGTGCAGACCCTACGCGCTTTGGGCGAATTACGGCTGCGGGCCGGCGACGCCGCGGACGCCGAGGCCATGCTGCGCCGGGCGGCGGCGTTGGCCGAAGCCATGCTGCGCCGGGCGGCGGCGTTGGCCGAAGCCATAGGCATGCGTCCTGACTTGGCCCGTGCGCGCCGCTCGCTGGCCGACGCGCTACGTGCGCTGGGCCGCCCGGCCGAGGCGATGGCCGAAGACGACGCGGCAGCGGCGCTTGGCCTTGCGCTGCGTCCAACCCGGGTCGAAGCTCGCGCTGCCAGCAATCCGGCCCCACTGCCGACCAGAACGGAGCGTTCCCCATGAGCGATCAGCACCGCCCGCTTCGCCCCGCCACCCTGAAGGACTTGCAAGCCATCCTGAGCCATGCCGCAAACCATCCAGCCGAATGCCAACGGCTGGCCGACGCGCCCGATGATGTGCTGCAGCAGGCCGGGCTGATAGCGACGCCGGATGCGGTCGAGTTCCTGCGCAGCCTCGGCCAGGCCAAGTTCGACGAGGACGCTCAGGCCGCGAAGCCCGCCAAGAACGACCCGGCCGGCGGCGGCATGGGCGAGATGTAGCCGCTCCTGCAATGCTGGAGGCGTCGCGTGGCGGCCGGGCCATGCTGGTATCGATGCCGTTCTCGTCACCGCACTACCCAAACCTGGCATTGGGCCTGCTAGAACCGCTGGCGAAGCAGGCCGGCACCGTGTGCGACGTGCGCTATTTCTCGCTGGAGTACCTGGACGCATTGGGTCTCGACGCCTACGCGGCGCTGACGGACCCCTCAATCTACATGGCGCAGGCAGGCGAGTGGGTGTTTGCCGCCTTAGCCGACCCCAGGCTCGATCCGGACGATGCCGGGTTCTTCACGGACGTGCTGCTGCGCCACCACGCCGAGGCGTATCGCCCGGCACTGCTTCTGGCGCTGATGACGGCGCGGCAGGGTGCTGCGGACTTCATCCAGCGCTGCCTCAACAGCGTCGATTGGGAACGCTATGCCCTAGTCGGGTTCACGACGTCGTTTCAACAAACCATGGCATCCCTGGCGCTGGCACGCCGCATCAAGGCCCGCTGCCCACGCGTCGCCATCGTGTTCGGCGGCGCAAATTGCCAAGATGCGATGGGGCTGGAGCTGCTGGCGCAGTATCCCTGCGTCGACGCGGTCTGCCTCGGCGAGGGCGAGCACGCCTTCGTCGAAATTCTCCGCCGCACCCGGGCAGGCGCCACGCTGGACGGCATCCCGGGCCTAGCCCTCCGCGACCAACCCGCCTCGGCCCCCGCCGCCCGCACCGATGTGGAGGCCCTGCCCTACCCCGACTTCGACGCGTTCTTTGCCCAGCACACCGCGAGCCCGGCCGCGGCCGCCTTCCCGCCCGCCGTGGTGTTCGAGACCGCGCGCGGCTGCTGGTGGGGCGCCAAGCACCACTGCACCTTCTGCGGCCTGAACGGCACCAGCATGGCGTTCCGGTCCAAATCGCAGGACCGCGCCTATGACGAGCTCGCCTACTTGGTCACGCGGCATGGCGTTTCCGACGTCGCCAATGCCGACAACATCCTGGACATGGACTATTTCAACGAGTTCCTGCCGCGGCTGGCGGCAAGCCCGCTCAACCTGCTGATCTACTACGAGACCAAGGCCAACCTGCGGCCCGAGCACCTCGATACGCTGGCTGGCGCCGGCGTGCGCAAGATCCAGGCCGGGATCGAGACCCTGGACACGGCGCTGCTCAAGCTGATGCGCAAGGGATCGACCGCGCTGCAAAACGTGCAAACGCTCAAGCTCGCGGCCGAGGCCGGCATCTATGTCGAATGGCTGGCGCTATGCGGCTTCCCCGGCGAGACCGCTGCGGAGTACGGCCGCATCGCCGCACTCCTGCCGGCGCTGCGCCACCTGCAGCCGCCGGCAGCGTTCCTCCGCGCCCGCGCCGACCGCTTCAGCCCGTATTTCGACGATCCGGCCGGGTTCGGCGTCACCTTGAAGCCATTGCCCGCCTATCGCCACATCTATGGCGGGGACGCCGCTGCCCGGATGCGCCTGGGCTACCACTTCGCCATGCGCTCCCCGGCGCTGGACGACGTCGCGGGCTATACGGCCGACACAGCCCGGGAATACGCGCATTGGCGGGACCATCAGGCAACGAGCGCCTTGTGGTTGGATGGAGCGACCGTCCATGACCGGCGATGGGGCTGGCCCACCGCGGACGAGGCGCTCACCCCAGCGGCGTCGGCTATCCTCGGTGTGGCTTGGCGCATCATGCCCTGGCGGCAGATGGCGCGCGAGCTGGGTGAGCGGCATCCTGGCCTCGACCAGGCTGCCGCCGAGCTGGAGCGACGCGGCTGGCTGCTGCGGGAGGGCGGCCAGGTCCTCGCTTTGCCGCTGCGCCAGCCCGGCTTCCGCGCGGCGCCGTCGATCGCCGAAATCCGGCAGGCAATCGGCCGGCCGCTTGCCGTCGCGGCCGAATGATGCGGGCGCTTTCCCGCTCCAGCAAGCGCGACGTGCTGGCTGCAACGCCGCTGTTCGCAGGCCTTGGGCGCGAGGAGCTGGAGGCGCTAGCGGACCTGGTCGGGGAGCGCCGGGTGGCGCGGGACGCCATGGTGGTGCGGCGTGGCGAGGCAGACGGCACCTTGCTGATCTTGGTGCACGGCCGGCTCCGTGCCGGCACGGTGTCCGCGGACGGGCGGGAAGTGACGATCAGCCTGATCGAGCCCGGCGGCGTGCTGGGTGAGATCGCCCTGCTGGATGGCCGCCCGCGGAGCCTGGATGTGGTGGCGATGGCCGATAGCCTGCTGCTGTCGGTCGAACGGCGCGACTTCCTGCCATTCCTGCGCATCCGGCCGGAGCTGATGCTGCGGCTGATGGCGCTGCTTTGCGATCGCCTGCGCCAGGCCAGCGCTGCGTTCGCGGACGTGGCCCTGGCACCGCTCTCCGCCCGGCTCGCCCGGCTGCTGCTGACGCTGGCCGAGGCGCACGGCACCTCCACGCCCCACGGCATCCAAATCCGGCTGACGCTGTCGCAGCGGGACATGGCCGCCCAGGTCGCCGCGACGCGGGAGCGGGTGAACAAGCAGCTTCGCCAATGGCATGAGGCTGGGGTGCTGGGCGATCAGGACGGGCGCTTGGTGGTGCGCCAGCCGGAAGCACTGCGGGCGTTGCTGGGATAGACCGGCAGGCACCGGTTCTGGCATCGTCGCGCGATGCCGGACCTTCCACTCCTGCCAGCGTTTGTATTCGCCGTCGTCGTCCTGCTGCTGATCCCGGGGCCGAACGTCGCGCTGATCGCGGCGAACTCGGTCGCCTACGGCGCGCGCTATGGGCTGCTCACAGTGGCGGGCACCAGCACCGCAGTGGCGCTGCAGCTGGCGCTGACCGGGCTCGGCATGACGGAGGCGCTGGGCACCCTGGGCCATTGGTTCGAGTGGCTGCGCTGGATCGGCGCCGCCTACCTCGTTTGGATCGGCGTGCAGCAATGGCGCGCGGCGCCGGTCGACCTCACGCGCACCGCGCCGCAGCCACGGTCCGCGCGGGCGATCTTTGGCCGGGCGGTGCTGGTGTCGCTGACCAACCCGAAGACGCTGCTGTTCTACGGCGCGTTCTTCCCGCAGTTCATGACCCCCGGCCACGCAGCGGCGGCGCAGGTCCTGACCCTGTCAGCGGTGTTCCTGGCCCTGGCGATCACGATCGACAGCCTTTGGGCGATCGCCGCCGGCCGGGCCCGGCGCGTGCTGGCGGTGCATGGCCGCCTGCGCAACCGGGTGTCCGGCGGCATGCTGGTCGGCGCCGGCGTCGGCCTGGCACTCGCCCGGCCGAAATAACCGACCTATGCCGCACGCCTCGCGCGATGCCCGGCAGCGCCCAGGCGCACGACGATTGGGCGGTGGTCGGACGCCTGGCGGGACAGCGCCTCGGCCCCGGTGCAGATCAGCCCGCGCACCAGGCAGCGGTCGATCCGGAGCGGGAACACGTCGCCCGCCACATGCGTCGGCTCGCGCGGTCCCACGTCGCGAAAACCCGGCAGCAGCGCCGGGCCGACCAGGTTGAAATCGCCCAGCACCGCCGCACGTGGCGGCAGGCTGTGCGCGATGGTGCGCAGCTGCCGGCGGTTGAGCAGCTGACCGTGCGACAGGTGCACGTTGGCAACCGAGAAGGTGCCGAGGTCGATCAGCTGGCACACCCGCTCGAACATCGCCCCGGCCGGCAGGGCGATGACGATCGGCGTCGGCAAGGGCACCGGACTCCACATCGCCAGCCCGTGGATGCGGCCGGGCAGCAGCACCCGCGAGTAGCTGCCGCCGAGCCGCACCGGCAGCTCGTCGATGCGATGCGTGGCCTCCTGCATGAGCAGCAGCTGCGGCTGCTCCCGCCGGGCGAGGCGCACCACGTCGTCGAGGCTGGCGCCGGTCAGCCGCAGCAGGTTCCAACTCACGATCTTGGCGAGCGGCCCACGCGTCGGCTGCGTCGCGAAGGTGCTGCGGGCGTGTCGGAACAGCATGCTCAAGCTCCCGAAGTTCCAGAATCCGCCAAGGCTGGGTGGGCGCGCAGCCGCCACGCCCGCACCAGCAAAGTAATGGCGACCCACGCCGCCGCGATCGCCAAGGGGACGGTCAGCAAACGCGGTATCATGACGGCGACCGCCGCCAGCGCCAGCAGCAGCGCGGCGCCTACGGCCATCACCTTGGCCTCGGCCGGGCCGAGCGCCCGGTGGTTGGTGATCGCGGCGCCGACGACGCTGCCCAGCCCGACGGCGCCCGCGGCAAGTCGGCCTGGGCTGCCGCGCCGCCTCCCTTGACGGCGCGGCGCGGCGGAGTGCACCCGGCCGAGGTCGAGCACGATCTCGGTCGCGTGCTGCAGGTCCGCCTCGAACATCGCCTCCATCTCGCCGGCGAAGCCATCATCTTCGATGGCGACGTCGAGCTCCCAATTGCCGAGCCAGCTCGCGAGGTTCAGGTTGCTCGAGCCGATGCGGGCCCAGCGGCCGTCGGCCACGGCGGTCTTCGCATGCAGCATCGGGCCGTTCCATTCGAACACCCTGATGCCGGCTTCGAGCAGCGGGCGGTATCCGGCGCGGGACAGCGCCTTGGCGACCGGGATGTCGGACGCGCCGGGTACCAGCAGTCGCACGTCCACGCCGTCCTGCGCCGCGTCGCACAGGGTGCGGACATAGGCGGTGGTGCCCACGAAATAGGCGTCGGTCAGCCAAAGCGACTGGCGCGCCATCCCGGCAATGAGCTGGTCGAACCGATACAGCCCCATCGTGTTCGGCTTGCTGGCGATCACCCGGAGCGCGACTTGGTCCGGCGAGACCGGCGGGTCGAGCGGCTGGACGACCGGTTCCTGCGGCCGTTGGGGCGGCTGCCCGCCGGCGTGGGACCAGCTCTCACCGAAGGCCCTGTCGAGGTCGGCCACGGCGGGTCCCTGGATCATGACCCCGGTGTCCCGCCAGGGCGGAACGCGGCGGGCCGGGTCGCCGACCCAGGCGTCGCCGACGCACAGGCCGGCCACGAAGCCGACCGTGCCGTCGACGGTCACCGTTTTGCGGTGGTTGCGGCTCAGCCAGCCGATCGGGCTATCAAGGCGCGGTCGGTTGAAGCAGCGCACCTCTACACCCGCCGTGCGCAGGCCACGCCAGAACCCGCGCGGCGTTTGGAGGAAGTTGCCCATCCAGTCATACAGGACCTGCACCGCCACGCCGTCCCGTGCCCTGGCCGCCAGGGCGGCGGCGAACTGCTGTCCGATCGCATCGCCGCGGAAGATGTAGTTTTCGAAGTGGACGGAGCGCTGTGCCGCGCTGATGGCGTCGAGCCAAGCCGGATAGTTCTCCGCCCCATCGCGCAGCAGGCGCACGACATTGCCCTGCACTGGCGCCGCGCCCACGACGCGGGAGAACAGTTGGTCCGCCATCAGGCGTTCGGACGGACGGCCGACATAGTTGTGCTGAACTGTCGGGCTCGTCCGATGCCGCCGCAGCAGCTTGCTGGACCGCAGCAGATTCAATGCGCGGTCCAGCTTGCCGTGTCCGTTCAAGCGCTGCGCCATCGATGGGTTAGCCTATCCGGCGGCAACGCCCAGGCCCGTTCCAACGAACCTGGGCCACCGCTATGGAGCTTGGCTTATAGCGCCGTGAAGACGCGTCCCGGCCTATCGGACCCGCGTCGTCCCCACGTTGCCCTGCGGCACTGGGGTCGGGTAGGCCATGTTCCCGGTATCCGTCGGGCGCTGCGGACCCTGCGTCCTCGTTGTACCAATGTTGCCCTGCGGAAGCGGGGCTGGGTAGCCCATGCTGCCGGTATCGGTCGGACGCTGCCGGCCCTGCGGCCGCGCCGAGCCGATGTTGCCCTGCGGAAGCGGGGTGGGATAGGCCATGTTCCCCGTATCCGTCGGCCGGTTTGTCTGTGCCGTTGCCGTGCCGGCGAACGCCAGGCCCAGCACAGCCGCATACGCCAAAGTAGAAATCTTCATCGATATATCCTTCCTTGCAAACGCACGCAGGTTAGGCCAGGTGCGCATTGAACGCAGCCGGCGCAGTGACGCACGGGCGCTCGGGTTACCATCAAAACGAGACCGGCACCGCCGGGCCCACATGCCGGAATCGTTTGGCCGCCAAACCATCGCACGATCCGGACACCCTTGACCATAGGCCGCAACTACGCCCAAAAAACGACAATTTAGTGTTTACGCGCCAAGAATGGCGCCGTCGGGCTTGCGTCGATCAAGGCTCGGCCTGCTGCTGCCGCTTATGCGCAGCGAGGGCCGCAAGCCGTTCGTTGCGCCAGCGGGTCCGGCTCGCCTGGCGCTCGGGCATCGGCGCATGCGGCCAGGCGGCGATGACACGGTCGGCGTTGGCGCCCTCGTACACCGTGGGACCCGCCGGGTCGGACGCCAGGCGCTTGTAAAATCCGGTGTAGCGGGCACAATAGTCTGGGATACCGCCCGGCGCGTTCAGCTCAATCGTGCCGAACGGCCCCAGGAACGACCAGCGCAGGCCCAGCCCATTGCGGACGGTCTCGTCCAGGTCCTCCGGCGACATGACGCCGTCGCCCACCAGCCGAAACGCCTCGGCGAGCAAGGCGCCCTGCAGGCGGTTGAGCACAAAGCCCTCGACCTCCCGGTTTACGGTGACGGCGACTTGGCCGACACCCTGGTAAACCGCCCGTGCCCGTTCGATGGTGTCGGGGGCCGTCCAGGGCGCGCCGCATAGCTCGACCAGCGGCACCAGATGCGGCGGGTTTACTGGATGGCCCACGAGGCAGCGGGCGCGGCCGGGCAGGCTCTCGGTGAAGCGTGAGGCGACGATGGCCGAGGTCGAGGAGGCCAGGATCGCGTCGGGGCGGGCCAGCCGATCCAGCTCGGCGAACAGCGCCTGTTTGGCCTCGACCGTCTCCGGCCCGTTTTCCTGCACGAAACCCGCCGGCGTCACTACGTCTGTGAGGCTCGCTGCAACGCTGACCCGGGCCGCCGAGCCCTCGGGATCATCGACCAGGCCGTGCGCATGCAGCGCGTGCAGCTCGTCGCGGATCAGCCCCGGCGCTACGTCCAAGGTCGGGCCATGCGGGTCGGTCAACCGGACCGCCCAACCAGCCCGGGCAAACACCACGGCCCAGGCACGGCCGATCAGCCCGGCACCAACGATGGCAACGACGCCGGCCATCGGTCAGCGGATGCCGAGCAGCTCGACGTCGAACATCAGTGTCGCGTTCGGCGGAATGACGCCGCCAGCCCCACGGGCGCCGTAACCCTGCTCGGGCGGGATGATCAGCGTGCGCTTGCCGCCGACATGCATAGTGGCGACGCCGCTATCCCAGCCGGCGATCACCTGCTGCCCGTTCAGCACGAAGCTGAACGGCGCGCCGCGGTCGCGCGAGCTGTCGAATTTCTTGCCGCGCTGGCCGTTGTCGTCGAGCCACCCCGTGTAATGCACGGAAACGGTCTGCCCGGATTTGGGCTCCGGCCCGGTGCCGACCACTTCGTCGTGGTATTTCACCCCGGACGGCAGCGTGACGTAGCTATCGGCGGCGGAGGCGGCCTGGGTCATCAGCAAAGCTCCAAGAATCGGTCGGATTAGGCGGCGTAACATGGCAAGCCCTTTGCGCGTATAGACAGCGGCGTAGCGCGCCACTGCAGCCTAAGCACCTGGGACGCGCTTCGGTTCCGGACCTTGTCGAGCCTTGCCGCCCCCCGTAGGACACCGGGGTGGCAGGAAAGGCACCATGATGGCCGGCTGGCAGTTCTGGATCGACCGCGGCGGCACCTTTACCGATATCGTGGCGCGTGCGCCGGACGGCGGGCTGAGCACCCACAAGCTGCTGAGCGAGAATCCCGGCCGCTACCGGGACGCCGCCATCGCCGGGATCAGGCAAATCCTCGGTCTGGGGTCTGCTCAGCCAATCCCCGCAGGCCTCGTCGACCAAGTGAAGATGGGCACGACCGTCGCGACCAACGCACTGCTGGAGCGCAAAGGAGAGCGCACCCTGCTGGTCGTGAACCGCGGTTTCGGCAACCTGCTGCGCATCGGCAACCAGGCCCGGCCGCGCCTGTTCGACCTGCATGTGACGCTGCCGACCCTGCTGTATGAGCGCGTAGCGGAAGTGCCCGGCCGCGTCGGCATCGACGGCCAGGAGATCGAGGCAATGGACGAGGCTGCCGCCCGTGCCGCCTTCGCCGACGCAGCGGCAGACGGTATCCGGGCCTGCGCCGTCGCGCTGATCCACGCTTGGAAGCATCCGGCCATGGAGCGCCGCCTGGCGGAGCTGGCGCGCAAGGCCGGGTTCACCCAAGTGTCGGCCAGCCATGAGGTCAGCCCGCTGCTGCGCCTGGTGCCGCGCGGGGACACGACGGTGGTAGACGCCTATCTGTCGCCGATCCTGCGCCGCTACGTCGAGCAGGTCGCGGCCGAGCTGCATGGGACGAAACTGTATTTCATGCAGAGCAACGGCGGGCTGGCGCAGGCGGACCGGTTCCAGGGCAAGGACGCCATCCTGTCCGGCCCGGCCGGCGGCATCGTCGGCGCCGCCCGTACGGCCGGAATGGCCGGCATCCATCGAATCATCGGCTTCGACATGGGCGGCACCAGCACCGACGTGGCGCTGTATGACGGCGCGTTCGAGCGGGCCTATGAAACCGAGGTCGCCGGGGTGCGGATGCGCGCGCCGATGATGGCGATCAACACCGTCGCGGCCGGCGGCGGTTCCATCCTGCATTTCGACGGCACCCGTATTCGGGTGGGACCCGACAGCGCCGGCGCCAACCCTGGCCCGGCGTGCTACCGCCGCGGCGGGCCGCTCACGGTGACGGACGCCAACGTGTGCGTGGGCAAGATCCAGCCGGCGCACTTTCCGCCGATCTTCGGACCCGGCGGCGACGCTCGGCTGAACGCCGAGGTGGTCGAGGCTGGGTTTGCCAAGCTCGCGGACGAGGTCGCCGCGGCGACCGGCGCCAGGCAGGACCCTCGTGCCGTCGCAGAGGGCTTCCTGCGCGTCGCCGTCGCCAACATGGCGAACGCGATCAAGCAGGTCAGCGTGCAGAAAGGCCACGACGCCACCCGGTTCGCCCTGCAGTGCTTCGGCGGCGCCGGCGGCCAGCACGCCTGCTTGGTCGCGGACGAGCTGGGGATGGAGACGGTGTTCATCCATCCCTACGCCGGGGTGCTGTCCGCCTACGGCATGGGCCTCGCCGACCAGACCGTGCTGCGCGAGCAGGCGGCGGAACAGCCCTTCACGCCGGCAGCGCTGCCGGCCTTGGAAGCATTGGCCGACCAGCTCGCCGACGCCGCCCGAGCCGCGTTGCTGGACCAGGGCGCCGACCCCGGCCGCGTGAGCGTCAAACGCGCCGTCCACCTGCGCTATGCGGGAACCGAGGCTGCGCTGCCGGTGCCGCTGGGTGGGGTGGATGAGACCCTGGCCGCTTTCACCGCCGCCCATCGTGCCCGCTTCGGCTTCGCGACCCCGGACCGTCCCGTCATTGCGGAGACCGTGGCGGTCGAGGCGACGGCTGCCGGCGAGGCCGTGCACGAACCCCGCCTCGCTGCCCGCGAAGGCCGCGGCCCCGAACCGGTCGACCACGTGCAAATGTGGAGCAGCGGCGGCGAGCACCGCACTCCCGTGTTCGACCGCACGGCACTCCGCGCCAACGACCGCCTGCCCGGCCCGGCCTTGGTGCGGGAGGCCAACGCGACCACGGTGATCGAACCTGGCTGGACCGCCGAGGTCACCGCGCAGGATCACATGCTGCTGCGCCGCACCTCGCCGCTGCCCAGCCGCGTGGCGGCCGACAGTTCCCGGCCCGACCCGGTGCTGCTGGAATTGTTCAACAACCTGTTTATGAATGTCGCCGAGCAGACCGGGGCGGTGCTGCAGAACACGTCCATGAGCGTGAACATCAAGGAGCGGCTGGATTTCAGCTGCGCCATCTTCGACAGCGAGGGCAACCTGGTCGCCAACGCGCCGCACGTGCCGGTGCACCTGGGCGCGATGGGGGAGAGCGTGAAGACCGTGCTGCGCAGCCGCGGGCCGAGCTTGCGGCCGGGCGACGTCGTGGCGCTGAACAACCCGTTCAACGGCGGCACGCATCTGCCGGACGTGACCGTTATTACCCCAGTGTTCGACGAGGCGGGCGCGGCCGTCCGGTTTTTTGTCGGCAGCCGCGGTCACCACGCCGATATCGGCGGCACGACGCCGGGCAGCACGCCGCCCAATTCCCGCACGCTGGAAGACGAGGGCGTCGTCATCGACGACTTCCTGCTGGTCGACGCCGGCGCATTCCGCGAGACCGAGTTCCGCGCCCTGCTGTCCGGCGCGCGCTATCCAGCCCGCAGCCCCGACGTGAACGTGGCGGACATCAAGGCGCAGGTCGCCGCCAACGAGCGCGGCGTGCAGGAGCTGGCCCGCGTCGTCGGCCAATACGGCTGGGCCACCGTGCAGGCCTACATGCGCCATGTGATGGACAACGCAGAGGAGGCCGTGCGCCGGGCAATCGTCCGCATCGCGCCGACTGTGGGCGACGGCGTGTTCGACTACACGATGGACGACGGCGCGAAGCTGCGCGTGGCGGTGACGCTCGACCCGCAGGCGCGCACGGCGACGGTGGACTTCACCGGGACGGGTCCGCAGAGCGCCGGCAATTTCAACGCACCCCCCGCGGTCACCCGCGCCGTGGTGCTGTATGTGTTCCGCTGCATGGTTGGCGAGGACATCCCGCTCAATGACGGCTGCCTGAAGCCGATCCGCATCGTGCTGCCGCCGGGCACTTTCTTATCGCCTGAACCCAGCGCTGCAGTGGTCGCCGGCAACACCGAAGTCAGCCAGGCGACCTGCAACGCCCTGTTCGGCGCGCTCGGCACCCTCGCCTGCAGCCAAGCGACCATGAACAATCTGCTGTTCGGCGACAGGGCGCGGCAGTACTATGAGACCATCTGCGGCGGCATGGGCGCCGGCCCCGATCAGCCCGGCGCGTCGGCCATCCAGACCCACATGACCAACACCCGGATGACCGATCCCGAGATACTGGAAATGCGCTATCCCGTGCGGCTGGAAACCTTCGCCATCCGCCGCGGCTCCGGCGGAGCGGGCATGCAGCGCGGGGGCGACGGCAGCGTCCGCCGCATCCGGTTCCTGGAACCCATGACCACCGTCGTCGTCGCCAGCCGCCGCACCGTGCCGCCGTTCGGCCTGCAGGGCGGCGAGCCCGGCGCCGCGGGCCGGCAATGGGTGGAGCGCGCCGACGGCTCGCGGCACGAAATGACCGGCACGGACCAGGCCGAACTGCGGCCCGGCGACGCCTTCGTCATCGAGACGCCTGGCGGTGGCGGCTATGGGTTGGCAGACGAGCATTGAATGAGCAACGACAGCCTCCCTCTCCCGGGGGGAGCGGGAGAAGTGAGCGGCTGATCTGGTGGGGACTGCTTTACTCGCGGTAAAACGGCCGGTCGCCCTTCACCGTCACCCGCGTGCCGCTTCGTGTGTGCGGGAAGTAGTCCCACAGCGCGTGGTGCTGCGCCGAGCGGTTGTCCCAGAATGCCACCGAGTTCGGCTGCCAGCGGAAGCGGCAGGAGAACTCGGGCGTCTCGATATGGCGGAACAGGAACGCCAGCAGCGCGTCGCTTTCTTCGCGCGTCAGTTCGTTAATCCGCGTCGTGAAGAACGAGTTCACGAACAGCGCCTGCCGTCCGGTCACCGGATGGGTGCGGACCACCGGATGCTCGGCGCGCGGATAAACCCGGCCGCGGTCGTCCATGCCGTAGCGGCCGCGATACAGCGCTTCCCCGTCATGCGTTGCCGTCAGGCCCGCGAGCATCCGCCGCATCGGCTCGGACAGCGCCTCGAACGCCGCAACCATGTTGGCAAACAGCGTGTCGCCGCCGACGTCCGGCAGGGTCCGCATATACAGGATGCTGCCCATCGGCGGCTCGGTGTCGCACGACACGTCGGAGTGCCAGCGCTCGCCGTTCACGAATTTCGAGTTCGCGTCGGCGTGGATCACCATCACCTCCGGGTGACCCGGCACCGACGGCGCGGCGGGATGGATGTGCAGCTCGCCGAAGCGCCGGCCGAACGCCATCTGCTGCGCCTCGTCCATGCGCTGGTCGCGGAAGAACACGACCATGTTGTCCATCAGCGCGTCGTGCACCGCCTGGAACGCCTCGTTGCCGAGTGGCCGCGACAGGTCGATGCCGTGGACCTCGGCGCCGATGACCGGGGTCACCTTGCGGATTTCGATTTTCTGCTCGTGCATCGCGAACACCTTCTCGGTCGTCGTCAACTGCCATCCTGCGCGTGGATCTCGGGGAAGAACAGGTCGCGCCAGCCCTCTGGAAGCTGGGTCAGCCCGCCGGTCGAATGCATGAACGTCGCAAAGGCCATCATCCGCCGGGGCGTCGTCGTCCAGTCGTTCTCCGGGCGGCGGACCATATCGACCGCCTCCTCGGGGTTCAGCCGCACCCGCTCCGAACGCACCCAGGTCGCCGCAGCCTCGAGCGGCTTTTCCTTGATCAGCGCCATCGCCCGGTCCAGTGCCGCCATGAAGGCCGCGACCACCGCCGGGTGGCTGTCATGGTAGCGGGTCGTGGCCCAGACCAGGTTGAAGGTGTGCGGCCCGCCCAGCACGTCGTAGCTGTCCAGCACGCGGTGCACCTGCGGCGACTGCACCTCGGCATACATGTAGGGCGCGGCGGTGAAATGCGCCGTGATCTCGGTCCGGCCGCCCAGCAGCGCCGCCTGGCCGTCCGGATGGCCCATCGACACCGTGAGCGGATCGAGCCGGTTCTGCTGGCCCGGCCCGAACGCCTGCAGCGCCGCCATCTGCAGCACGACGGCCTGGATCGACACCTTGACCCCGGGCAGGGCGATCCGGTCGCGCTCGGTGAAGTCGGCGATCGTGCGGACCGCCGGGTTGCTGCTGTTGAGCCAGATCGGCATGGAGCACAGCGCCGCGACGCCCCTGACCCGCAGGTTGCCGCGCGTACGGCCCCACAGGGTCAGCATGGGCCCGACGCCGCCCGCGGCCAGGTCGATCGAGCCCGAGATCAGGGCGTCGTTGATCGGCGGCCCGCCGGTGAAAGTGATCCACTCGACGGTGAGGTCGAGGCCGCGCGCCCGGCCCTCCGCTTCCAGCAGGCCGCTGTCCTGCATCAGGATGAGCGGCAGGTAGGAGACGCCGAACTGCCGGGCAATCCGCACTGTCTCGGCCGCGGCTGGACCGCATCCGGCGAGGATTGCCGCGAACAGGACAGCAGCCGGCAGCCGCAGCCAACTTAGCACCATTTGCCCTCGCTCACTCCGCCATCCCACCATCGGCTCATTGCGGCATGATGGCGAGCTAGCCGTCGCCCAATGGCACCGTCTCCTTCAGCGCCTGCAGGTGGCCCTCTCGGCTCTGCACCTCGACGAAGATGCGGCGCACCTGGGGGAAGGCCGCCTTGATCTGGCGTTCGACGCTGCTGACGGTCCGCTCCGCCGCCTCGGCCGGCAGCGTATCGTCGAAGTCAAGGCTGATCGCCGCCAGCACGTCTCGCGGGCCGAAATGCATCGTCAGCACCTCGTTCACGCCATGGACGCCGGGGCTGCCGGCCACGATATCGCGCAGGCCGGCGCGTACGGCCGGGTCGGCGGCCTCGCCCAGCATCAGGCCCTTGCATTCAGCGGCCAGGAACAATGCAACCCCGGTCAGCACCAGGCCGATCAGCACGCTGGCAACGCCGTCCAGGATAGGCAGTTGGAAGATCTCGGCACAGGCCAGGCCAACGCCGGCGATCAGCAGGCCAGTAAGCGCGGCGCTGTCCTCCAGCAGGACGGTGAATACGGTCGGGTCCTTGCTGCGCTGCACCGCCTCCAGCAGGTCGCCGGTTTTGGTTTGGGCCCGGAAGGCACGGAGCGCCACCAGCCAGGTCGCGCCCTCGAATACGAACGAAAGGCCGAGGACGACGAAGTTGACCACGGTGTTCCCGACCGCATGCGGGGTGCGTATCTTGTCGATCCCCTCGTAGATCGAAACCCCGGCGCCCAGGCCGAAAATCAGAATCGCCACCACGAAGGTCCAGAAATACAGCTCGAGCCCGAAGCCGAACGGGTGCGCCGCCGTGGCGGGCCGGGCGGCCCGGCGCAGGCCATACAGCATCAGCAGCTGGTTGCCGGTGTCGACCGTGGAGTGGATGGCCTCGCTCAGCATGGCCGCGCTGCCGGTCCAGAACGCCGCGCCGAACTTGGTCAAGGCGATCGCCAGGTTGCCGGCGAGGGCGGCATAGATGGTGGATTTGGATTCGTGGGCCATGTGGGCCTAAGTGCCCGCGGGCTGTCCCGGTTGCCTCGCAGTGGAGGGCTGCGCAGCTAGCCGGCCTCGGCCGGGCTGCAGCGCCCGATCCAGCACCAGCACGGAATGCACGGCGCGGCGTCCCGAAAGGTCGTTGATCTGATGCCGGCACGAGGTCCCGTCCGCGACGATCAGGTCATCCGCTGCGGCCGCGCGGACGGCCGGCAGCAGCCCGGCCTCGGCCATCGCAACCGACGCCGCCTGCGTTTCCGCCTGGTAGCCGAATGCGCCGGCCATGCCGCAGCAGGACGACGCGATCGGCTGCACGTCGAGGCCGGGCACCTGACCCAGCGTCGCGAGCGCGTCGGGGAAGGCGCCGAACGATTTCTGGTGGCAATGCCCGTGCACATGCGCCCGGCCGGGCACGGACCCCAGCGGCAGCTGCACGCCCTCGCGGACCAGGAACTCGCTCAGCAGCATGGCGCGGGCGGACAGTGCGGCGGCCTCGGCGCCGGGCAACAGGGAAGAGAACTCGTCGCGCAGGGTAAGCAGGCATGACGGCTCCAGCCCGACCACCGGCAGCGGGCCGGCGAGCGCCGTCATCGTGCGTTGGGCCTCGGCGCGGGCACGGTCGACCATGCCCGCGGACAGATAGGTCCGGCCGCAGCACAACGGCCGCCCGGTGTGTGCCGGCAGCACGGCGCGGTATCCCGCCGCCGCCAGCACGCGTATGGCGGCGCGGAGGTTCTCCGGCTCGAAATAGCGGTTGAAGGTGTCGGCCAGCAGCAGCACGTCGCCGCGTGGGGCGGGCGGGGCTGCTGCCTCGGCGTCCCGGAACGGCGCGCCGCTCCAGGCCGGCAGCGAGCGCGTGGCGGACAGGCCGAGCAGCCGCTCCGACAAGCGGCGCAGCGCAAGAACCCGATCACGAAGGTTGGCAAGCGGCGCCATAACCGAGGCGAGCCGGGCATAGCGCGGCAGCTCGGCCACCAGCCGGGCACGCCGTCCGACGCCGCGCCGTGCCGCGCGCGCCGCCAATGCCTCGATCTTCATCTTCGCCATGTCGACGCCGGTCGGGCACTCCCGCCGGCACGCCTTGCACGACACGCACAGCGCCAGGGCATCCGCCACATCGTCCGACGCCATGGCGTGTAAGCCCTGGGCGTCCGGCCCAAGCTGCCCCGTCAGCGCCAGCCGCAGCGTATTGGCCCGGCCGCGGGTCAAATGCGCCTCGTCCCGGGTCACCCGGTAGCTCGGGCACATGCTGCCGGCGTCGAACTTGCGGCAGGTGCCGTTGTTGTTGCACATCTCGACCGCCGCCAGCATCCCGCCGAGCGGCCCCGGATGCTCCGACCAGTCAAGTTGCGGCGAAAAGCCCGGTGCCGCCGCGTAGTCCGGCCCATAGCGGAACAGGCTGCGATCATCCATGCGCGGGGCGCGCACGACACGGCCGGGGTTCAGCAGGCCCGCGGGGTCGAATGCGTCCTTCACCGCCTCGAACGCGCGGACGATGCGGGGGCCGAACATGCTTTCGTGGAACTCGCTGCGGACGATGCCGTCGCCGTGCTCGCCGCTATGCGAACCCTTGTATTCGCGCACCAAGGCAAAGCATTCCTCCGCCACCGCGCGCATGGTGGCGACGTCCGTGGGGTCCTTCATGTTCAGCACGGGGCGCACATGCAGGCAGCCGACGCTGGCGTGGGCATACCAGGTGCCTTTGGTGCCGTGGCGCGCGAACACGTCGTTCAGCCGCTCGGTATAGTCCGCCAGGTCGTCGAGCCCGACGGCGCAGTCCTCGATGAACGAGACGGGTTTGCCGTCGCCTTTCATCGACATCATGATGTTCAGCCCGGCCTCCCGGACCTCGGCGACGCTGGCCTGGAACGCGGGGTCGGTGGCGCGGACGACGGCACCGGGCCAGCCGAGGTCGGCCATCAGCGTGTCCAGCTCGGCAAGCTTGGCCAGCAAGGGACCGTCGGCGTCGCCGTGGAACTCGACGATCAGCAGGCTGTCCGGCTCGCCCTGCACCATGCGGTCGATGGTGGCGCGGTAGATCGGGATGCTGCGGCCGAGGTCGATCATCGTGCGGTCCACGAGCTCGACCGCCTCGGGGCCGAGCTGGACCAGATGCCGCGATGCCTCCATGGCGGCGCGGAAGGTCGGGAACTGGCAGATGCCCAGCACCTTGCGCGGCAGGATCGGCTGCAGCGCCAGCTGGATCGCGGCGGAGAACGCCAGCGTGCCCTCCGACCCCACCAGCAGGCGCGCTAGGTTCTCCCGCCCGGCGCGGCGGGCGGCCGGGGTCAGGACCTCGATGTTGTAGCCCCCGACCCGGCGGAGCTGCGCCGGGAACCGTGCCGCGATCTCGTCCGCCTCGGCCGCGCCCAGGGCGCGCAGGCGCTGGATCAGGCTAGCGACGCCGGCCGGCACGTCGCCGCCGAGGTTGTCCGGCACAGGGCCGAAGCGGTGGGGCGTGCCGTCCGCCAGCATGGCGTCGATCGCCAGCACGTTGTCGGCCATCAGCCCGTAGCGGATGCTCTTGGAGCCGCAGGAGTTGTTGCCCGCCATGCCGCCCAGGGTGCAGCGGCTATGCGTGCTGGGGTCGACCGGGAAAAACAGCCCATGCGGTTTTAGGCTGGCGTTCAGATGGCCGAGCACGAGGCCAGGCTCGACCCAGGCGGTCCGCGCATCGGCGTCCACGTCCAGCACCCGGCGCAAATGCTTCGTGCAATCGATCACCAGGGCGCGGTTGACCGTTTGCCCGCATTGGCTGGTGCCGCCACCGCGAGACAGCACCGGCACGCCGTGCTCCCGCGCGATAGAAAGCGTAGCCGCCACGTCCGCCGTCGTGCGCGGCAGCACGACGCCCACCGGCTCGACCTGGTAGATTGAGGCGTCGGTGGCGTAGCGCCCGCGATCGGCGCGGCTGAACAGCATCTCGCCCTCGACCTCCCGCCGCAGTCGCTGGGCGAGGCGCGGATCGCCCAATGGCGCGAGGCGGGGCGGGGCATATAGGTCGTCAGGCAAGTTTCGGCGCCTCCTTAAGCAGTGCAGCCGCGGCGTCGGCGGCGAAGGTGTCGTCCGGACGCATCCAGAACGCAGCGATAGTGCCGGCTAGCAGCAGCGCCATCGTGCCATAGAACGGCAGCGACCAGTTGCCGGTCGCGTCGATAACGATACCGAACACCAGCGGCGAAAGGATGGCCGCCAGCGCCGATCCGGAGTTCATCAGTCCGCTCGCGGTGCCCGAGTAGGCTGGGGCAATGTCCATTGGGATCGCCCACATCGGCCCGATCGTGAGCTCGGCGAAGAAGAAGGCGCCACCTAGCGATAGCGCCGCGAGCGCCGGGTCAGTCACGAACAGCACGGGTGCTGAGCAGATGAAGGAGCCGACCATGCCCAGGATCACAAGGTCCCGGCGCGCGCGGACCAGGCTGCCGGTCCGGCGATACAAGGCGTCGCTGACCCAGCCGCCTAGCGCGTCGCCCACGACGCCGCCCGCGAACACGAGGGATGCGAACAGCGCCGAGCTGCCGAGGTTGAGCTTGTAGGCGTGCAGCATGAATTGCGGCACCCAGGTCAGGAAGGTCCACAGGGTCCAGCCATAGCAGAAATAGACGAAAGTGACCGGAGCCATACGCCGGACCAGCGGACCCCAGGGCGTCGGCCCCCGGTTCGCCACCGCGACGCGGGCCGGCGGCAGCAGCGCTTCATTGGCGGACGTCATGCCCGGGTGGGTCCGCGGGTCGTCGCGGTAGTACCATGCCCAGACCGCGACCCATACCAGGCTGAGTACGCCCATGATGATGAACGAGCCGCGCCAGGAGACGACGGAGATCAGCAGCACCACGAATGGTGGGGTGATCGCGTTACCGAGGCGCGCGGCGGCGTGAGTGATCCCCTGCGCCCAGCCGGACTTGCCGCCGGGCAGCCAGGACGACATGGCGCGGGTGGCGGTCGGAAAGGTGGCGCCTTCGCCGAGACCCAGCATGACCCGCACCAGGAGCAATGACCACAGGCCGCCGACGAAGCCGGTCAGGATGGTGGCGACCGCCCAAATCAGCCCACAGATCGTGAGCGTCCGCCGCGCACCGAAGCGGTCGCCGAACCAGCCGCCGATCACCTGGCACGCGAGGTAGGGATAGGCGAAGGCGGAGAACACCAGGCCAAGCTGCGTGTTGCTTAAACCCAGGTCCGACTTGAACGCCGCCGCCGCGGTGCTGACGTTCACCCGGTCCATGTAGGTGACGAAATACATGATGCAGAGCAGCAGCAGCACATTGCCGCTCGCCGTCAGCCGTCGGATACCCATGGTCGTCCTCCCCCTTGTCGAGCCCTTTTTGTGGGCTCGGTTAAACGGCCTTGGCAGACGCGGCCTTCGCAGACCGGGCCTGACTAGAACGGCCTGCCAGCACGTCCATCGCCCGCGCCACGCCATCGGCCCGGTGCGGCACGCCGGCCGCGTGCAATCCCATCTCGACGCCGCCCAACGTGCCCAACAGCATAAGGTCATTGAAGTAGCCGAGGTGCCCGATGCGGAACACCCGGCCCTTCAGCTTCGCGAGCCCAGCACCCAGCGACATGTCGTAGTTCTCCAGGACCACCTGCCGCAGCCGGTCGGCGTCATGGCCGTCCGGCATTACGACGGCGGTCAGGATGCTGGAGTACTCCCGCGGGTCCTGGCACAGGATTTCCAGCCCCCAGCCCTGCACCGCCGCCCGCGTCGCCGCCGCATGGCGGTCGTGGCGGGCGAACACATTGGGCAGGCCCTCCTCCAGCAGCATGGCGATCGCCTCCTCGAGCCCATAGAGCAGGTTCGTGCTGGGCGTGTAGGGGAAATAGCCGGTCGCGTTCGGCGCCAGCATCTCATGCCAGTCCCAATACGACCGCGGCATGCCGCCCGCCTTCGCCGCCGCCAGCGCCTTGTCGGACATCGCATTGAAGCTCAGGCCCGGCGGCAGCATCAGCCCCTTCTGCGACCCGGACACCGTGACGTCGACGCCCCAGGCCTCATGCTGGTAGTCCATCGAGCCGAGCGAGGAGATGGTGTCGACCATGAACAGCGCCGGATGATCGGCGCGGTCGATCGCGGCGCGGATCTCCGGGATGCGGCTAGTCACGCCGGTCGAGGTCTCGTTGTGCACGACCATCACCGCCTTGATCGAGCGGCCGGGATCGGCGCGCAGCCGGGCCTCGACGTCGGCAGGATCGACGCCGCGGCGCCAGTCGCCGGGCACCCAATCCACCTGCAAGCCGAACCGCTGGGCCATCGCATGCCACAGCGACGCGAACTGCCCGGTTTCATACATCAGCACCCGGTCGCCGCGCTCCAGCGTGTTGACGATCGCCGCTTCCCACGCGCCGGTGCCGGAGGCTGGGAAGATGACGACAGGGCCGGAGGTGCCGAACACCGTCTGGCAGCCCGCCAGCACGGCGCGGCCGAGCCGGCCGAACTCGGGGCCGCGGTGGTCGATCGTGGGCCGGTCGATGGCGCGCAGGATACGGTCGGGCACGTTGCTCGGACCCGGTATCTGCAGGAAGTGCCGGCCGCTCTTGAATGCCCCGCTTGTGCCAGTGCTTGTGCCAGTCATGACGTGCCTCGGAAGTGGATGCATTTTTCTGCTCGCACCTTCGCGGCTATATGGCAAGCGCGTGTTTTTGCAATCCAACTCCGCTGCCGCATAGTGCCGCGATGATCACGACCAGCGACGTCGCGAACGTCCCTTTCAACCCACCCTGGTGAGCGACGTCCGCCTGATTGGGTTCAGCAGCCGCGCCCCGCTCGAGGACGCGCTGGCCTGGATCGACGCCCATACCGCGACCCTGCCGGCCGAACTTGTCGCCTTGGCCGGCGCAGCTGGGCGCGTGCTGGCCACGCCGGTCATGAGCCCGGTCGACTGGCCCGGCGCCGACTGTGCCGCGACGGACGGCTATGCTGTGCAGGCCGCCGAGACCGAAGGCGCCAGCGAATACAATCCATTGCCGGTCCAGCGCCATGCGCTGATTGCAGCGGGCCAGCCCATGCCGGCCGGGACCGACGCTGTCCTGCCGTTTGCGTCGGCGCAGCCGGGCGGCCCTTTGCTGGAGGTGTTGGCGCCGACCGCCCGAGGCGCCGGCGTCGACCGCCGGGGCAACGGCGTGCGGATGGGGGGCATGATGGCCGTCGGAGCCGTGCGCCCGCAAACCCTCGCGCTGCTGATGGCGTTGGGAGCGGACCCGGTCGCCGTCGTGCGCCGGCCCGTGGTGGCGCTGGTGGTAGCGGGGCCGAAATCCGGGCCCGACCTGCTTACGCCGATGCTTGAAGCCCTGGTTGCCCGCGATGGCGGGATTGCGGAGGCAATGCCGCTGCCGGCGGCCGGGGCCGACCTGATCCTGATGGCGGGCCGCACCGGGGCCGGGCCGGATGACGACATGCCGCTGGTCCTGGCGAACGCGGGCGGCATGTTGGACATGCATGGCATTGCGGTGCGGCCCGGCGACTCTGCAGGCCTCGGTCGCATCGGTGGCGTCCCCACGCTGCTGCTGCCCGGCGCGCCCCATGCTTGCCTCGCGATCTATGACCTGCTGGCAGCACGGGCGGTGCGCCGCATGGCGGGGCGACAGCCTTTGGAGCCCTATCCGAGTATGGAAAGAGTTCTGGAACGTAAGGTGGTGTCGACCGTCGGCTTCACCGACGTCATTCAGGTCAACATTACTCGCACGCACGCGATCCCCCTGGGCACCGCCGACGCCAGCACGCTGGCCACTCTCGTTCAGGCAGATGGTTTTATGGTCGTGCCCGAAACCAGCGAGGGATTTCCCCCTGGGGCGAGCGTCCGCGTCCATATATACGGCGTATGACGCTCGATCTCCGCATCCTCCGCCGCGCCGCACGCCAGGAGCAGTTCCTCGATGTCGTGAGCCGGGACGAGGCCGAAGCGCGCTTCCGCCGCCACCTGCGGATGGAGCCGCTGGGGGCAGAGGTGGTCTCGCTCGCCGCCGCACGGGGCCGGGTGCTGGCGCACGACGTGGTGGCGCCGCTGGACGTGCCGGGATTCGACCGCGCCAGCGTGGATGGCTTCGCGGTCCGGGCGGAAGATACGGTGGACGCGGGCGATGCGCAGCCCGTCGTGCTGCGGCTCAACACCGAGGTCCTGACGCCCGGCGTCGCACCGACGCAGGCAATAACGCCGGGCACAGCCGCCGTGATCGCTACGGGCGGCATGGTGCCGCGCGGCGCCGACGCGGTCGTCATGGTCGAGCAAACCGAGCTGATGAACGGTCCGCCGCTTGCCATCGAGCTGCGCCGGGCCGCGACGCCGGGCCAATACATCGCGACGGCCGGGTCCGACATCGCGCGTGGCGAGACCGTGTTGCGTCGCGGCCGGCTGCTGACATCGCGGGAGATCGGCATGCTCGCCGCGGTCGGACTGGCCGACGTCCCGGTCTGGCGCAGGCCGCGCGTCGCGGTGTTCTCGACCGGGGACGAGATCGTGGCGCCGGGCAGCGCGATCCGGCCGGGCCAAGTGTTCGACAGCAACGCCGCCATCATCGCGGCCGCGATCGAGGAGGCCGGCGGCGAACCGGTCCCGCTCGGCATCGTGCCCGACGACGCCGACGCGCTGCAGGCCCGGTTGGACCAGGCGCTGGCGGCGGGCGATATGGTGGTGCTGTCCGGCGGCACGTCGAAGGGTGCGGGGGACCTCGCGTATCAGATGGTCGCGGGCCTGGCCGATCCCGGCGTCGTGGTGCATGGCGTTGCGCTGAAGCCCGGCAAGCCGCTTTGCCTTGCAGTGCATGGGGGAAAACCGGTCGTGGTGCTGCCGGGGTTCCCGACTTCGGCGATCTTCACCTTCCATGAGTTCGTCGCGCCGGTGATCCGCGCCTTCGCCGGCCTGCCCGCCGCCCGGCCGGAGACCGTCGACGCAACACTGCCGCTGCGCATCGCCTCCGAGCGGGGGCGGACCGAGTATGTGATGGTTTCGTTGATGCAGGCGCCAGAGGGCGGGCTGCTGGCCTACCCGACCGCGAAGGGGTCCGGCGCCGTCACGGGATTCGCGCAGGCGGACGGGTTCTTCGCGGTTCCGGCGCTGACCGAGGCGGTGCCGGCGGGCACTTCGGTTCGCGTGCAGCTGATCGGCACGGCGGCCGGCGCGGCGGATCTGGTCGTGATCGGCAGCCATTGCGTGGGACTGGATATGCTGATCGGCCTGCTGGAGCAGGATGGGCTGAGCGTGAAGTCGCTCGCGGTCGGCAGCTCCGGCGGGCTCGCGGCGGCGCGGCGGGGCGAGTGCGATCTGGCCGGGGTTCACCTGATGGACCTGGCGAGCGGTGAGTATAACCGGCCGTTCCTAACCGACGCCCTACGCCTCGTGCCGGGCTATGGCCGCCTGCAGGGTGTGGTGTTCCGGCCGGATGATGCACGGTTCAACGGGCTGACGGATGCCGCCGATGCCATGCGCGTCGAGGGTGCGCTGATGATGAATCGCAACGCGGGATCGGGCACGCGTATCCTGATCGACCGGATGCTGGGCGGTGCGCGTCCGCCGGGCTATTCGGCGCAGACCAAGTCGCACAACGCGGTGGCGGTCGCGGTGGCGCAGGGCCGGGCGGATTGGGGCGTGGCAATCCGGACCGTGGCGGCCGAGTACGGGCTGGGCTTCCTGCCGCTACAGGCCGAGCAATACGACTTTGTGGCGCCGGCGGCCCGGCTTGACCGCGCTCCGGTGCAGCGTTTTCTGGAGCTGCTGCGGCTGCCGGCGACGCGGGCGGCCCTGCGCACGAGGGGGTTCGAGCTGTCCGATGATTGAGCCGACGATCGGCGTCGTCCTGGCTGGCGGCCTGGCCCGGCGCCTGGGCGGTGGGGACAAGGCGCTGCGCATGGTGGGCGGCCAAACCGTCCTGGCCCGGCTGATCGGCCGCCTGACGCCGCAAGTGACGGGGCTGATCCTGAACGCGAATGAGGACGCGGCTCGGTTCAGCGAGTTCGGCCTGCCGGTGGTCGGCGACGACCTGCCGGACCGTCCGGGGCCGCTGGCGGGCGTGCTGGCCGGGCTGGATTGGGCCGCGCAGCTCGTTCCGGAAACGCAATGGGTCGTGACCGTGCCGGGCGATGCACCGTTCTTGCCGAGGGATTTGGTGGCCCGGCTGCATGCTGCCCGGGGCGAGGCGACGCTGGCCTGCGCCGCGTCGGGCGGACGCATGCATCCGGTGGTGACGCTCTGGCCTGTGGCGCTGCGGCACGATCTGCGCCGGGCTTTGGTGGACGAGGACCTGCATAAGGTCGGCGCCTATGTCGGGCGCAATGACCCCGCAGTTGTCGAGTGGCTGGTCGAGGGCGTGGACCCGTTCTTCAACGTGAATACGCCCGCCGACCTGGCTGAGGCCGACTGGCTGGCTATCAGGCGTTTATCTGAACAAGGCTGAACGAACTCGGCTTGGACAGGGAAAGCAGCCCCTGAAGCGTCAAGAGTGCGGTTTGTGCCCCCTTATTTACCTTGCCGGCGTGGTTTGGGGTGATCTGCCAGGTTTTCCAGGCCTGGCCATCCTTGTGCCGACGAGGGCGCCGTCCTTGCCCGCAGTCACAGCATAGGTCGAACCATCGGCTTTGAATGAGAAGTTGTTCACCGACAGCAGGCTCGGCACGGCGTCGCCGCGAGGACCTTTCGTGGTCGTGTCCGGTTGAACGTTGATGCCGCTTCCAGCAAGGTCGATTCCGATCCGTGCAGTCGAGTATTTGAGATATGCATCGGATGCAGCTTTGAAGGCATCCGTTTTGGCCTGACCAATAATTTTCGCGGCATTGGCCCAATCGAAATGGCCTACTGAGTCGGCAACATCGTTATGTGTTTTGATTTCTTCCATTAACGAATCAACCCTGCGCTCGGCAGGCGTTCCGGAAAAGGAACCTACTGCGACAGAAATCGCTACGGTGTCGGACGGCGTTGCGGATGCCGCTTCAGCGAGCGTTAGCGGCAAAGCTGGTCCAGCCGAAGCCAGCGGTAAGAGTTGTCCAGTCGAAGATGCTGCAGAAATCGCGGTCATGGCGGGCCTCCTTTCCATCCCAGCCTCGCATTACTTCTTTAAGTAATCTGTAAGACGAGTTGCGTCATACCGTAACGCTACTCGAGGGGCGGCGGAAATCGAGGACATCAGCGAGCTTGCCCCCACAAGAATTCAAATAAGACAGAGGCAAACGACACAAAGCTGAGAAACTGACTTCATACAACCTTTAGCTGTTTTGACCCTGTTCACGCCTGAATGTCTAAATCAGGTTACCACAGCAAAACTGAGTGGCTCTGTCATCGGCAATATGCATGCCGGCCGGTTTCAGAACCCGAGCAACAGAATGTCGAGCGCGCGGGTGATGCGGTCGTGGTGGTCGGTCAACGATGCGATGGCGCGCTTGAGTTCACGGCCCGGGATGCTGGCGATGGCCTGGGTGACCAGCACGTATCGCTTTCCCAGGATTTCAAAAACCGGGTTGAGCTCGGTGATGGGCCTGGGCGCTTTATCCTCTGACAGCAGCGGTACGAGGATCCGGGTCGCGAGGTGGGACAGGAGATCGGCCTGGACATCTACGACGTAGCCGTCCCGGCCTCCGCCAGGCATCGGATATACGTCGAGGCGGGCCATCAGAACTGGCGAAAGGCGGCGAGCGGCAGCCCGTGCTCGGCGACGTGTCCGTTCCAAGCGTCCATTGCGCCCCTGTTCTCCTTGAGCCAACGCTGCCGGCGAGCGTCTGCAACCTCAGCCGCAAGGCCTCGCTCACAGGCTTGGGATAGGTTGATGCCCATGTCCCTAGCGTCGTGGAGCAGCGTCTCGGGCAACGTCACATTAGTGGCGCGCCGGGGTGAAGCCGAAGTAGTCGTGCGGGGCATGAAACCTCTTTAAGCGAGAATGCCGCCTACTATGCGTATTTCAAATGCGCATAGCAAGCCGCATTCACCGACGTAAGGAGCAAATGCGATGAACTAAGCCGCCCGGCGCCCGCTCGAACGGCGGTTGCTGTTCTGCGCCCCGCGCTGCCCGCCGCCACGATGGCCCTGCCCGCGGTTGTTACCGCCGCCCAGCACCGGCGCGCGCATCGTCGAGTTCCGCGCCGCCTCCGAATGATACTCGTGCTCCAGGAACACCGGGATCGTCTGGCCGACCTCCTTCTCGATGTCCCGAAGCCAAGCGCGCTGCTCGGCGCTGCACAGCGAGATCGCGTGGCCTTCGCGCCCGGCACGCGCGGTGCGGCCGATGCGGTGCACATAGCTTTCCGGCACATTCGGCAGGTCGAAGTTGAACACGTGCGACACGTCGTCCACGTCGATGCCGCGCGCCGCGATGTCGGTCGCGACCAGCACCTTCACGGCGCCGGAGCGGAAGCCGGCCATCGCGCGCTCGCGGGCGCCCTGCGACTTGTTGCCGTGGATTGCCTCGGCGTTGACGCCGGCCTTGGTCAGGTGCTCGGCAACCTTGTTGGCCTCGTGCTTCATCAGGGTGAACACGATGGCGCGGGCGACCTTGGGCGACTTTACCAGCATCTCGATCGCGGCCTTTTTGTTGGCCTCGTCGACGAACATCATGGTCTGCCGCACGCGCTCGACCGTCGTGGAGGGCGGCGCCACCTCGACCCGGACCGGGCTGCGCAGCATGCTGCCTGCCAACTCGGCGATGCTGGGCGGCATGGTGGCCGAGAACAGCAGGGTCTGGCGCGCGTGCGGCAGGGTGGCGACGATGCGGCGGATGTCGCGCACGAAGCCCATGTCCAGCATGCGGTCGGCCTCGTCGAGCACCAGGACCTCGACCTTCGACAGGTCAATGTGGCCTTGGCCCATCAAATCCAGCAACCGGCCGGGAGCGGCGACCAGCACGTCGACGCCGCGGCGCATCGCGTCCACTTGGCGGCCCTGGCCCACGCCGCCGAACACGACGGTATGGCTCAGCCGGATATGCTTGGCGTAAGTCGCAAAACTCTCGTCGATCTGCGACGCCAGCTCACGCGTCGGCGCCAGCACCAGCACGCGAGCGCCCTTGGGCGGCGCCGGCACGCGCTTGGCGTCCAAGCGCTGCAGGATCGGCAGGGCGAAGGCGGCGGTCTTGCCGGTGCCGGTCTGCGCCAGGCCCAGCAGGTCGCGGCCCTCCAGCAGATGCGGGATGGCGCCGGCCTGGATCGGCGTCGGCGTGGTGTAGCCCTCGGTCGCAAGCGCGCGCAGCAAGGGTTCGGAAAGCTTGAGGTCGGTGAATGTCGTCATAAAGGAAAGCGCCTCCTGGCGCTGGTTCGTATGGCCGCGTCCGTTGCAGGACCAGGCGGCAGTATGGGAAAAGGGGATGCCGCAGCATCGGGTTCGGCGGGACCGCCGGAGCGTTGATCGATACTTCTGGGGCGAGGCACTTCCGTGTTGGGCGTCGGCTCTCTGCGCGCGACGACACCTATTTTGGAAGGCGTAAGCAGTCGCAGTCTGCTGCACTGCACATAAGCTTGGTGGCCCGAAGATGCAACTATCTGTGTCAGAGCAGCAAGGCATATGGCAGAAATGCCACAGCCTCGCCCGGCGACACCGTGGTCACGTCGTCCGCCAACTCGGCCAACCCGTCCGTCTCGGTTAAGGACGTCAAGATACCGGCGCCGTCCACTTCATGCTTATACGCCGCGGCGATGCCGTCGGGGCCGGGCCGCAGCCGAACGCGGACATACTCGCGCCGCCCGGATTTCTTTCGATAAGCAAAGGCGGCCCGCACGTGCAGCGTTGGCGGCGGCTGGATCCCACCGCCTGCAAGCGCCGCAATCAGCGGCCGGGCGATCTGGGCGAAGGTGACAAAGGCCGCGACCGGGTTGCCCGGCAGTCCCATGAACGGCACGCCGTGCACCACGCCCATCGCCACCGGCCGCCCCGGCTTCACCGCCAGCCGCCAGAACACGAGGCGCCCTGTCGCCTCGACCGCGGCCCGAACATGGTCTTCCTCCCCGGCCGACACGCCGCCGGAGGTCAGGATTAGGTCGTGAGCATCCGCCGCCGCCCGTATCGCTCCGGTAATCGCCTCCAGCCGGTCGGGCAGGATGCCAAGGTCCGTCACCTGCGCCCCGGCCCGGCGCGCCATCGCAGCCAACAGCACCCGGTTGCTGTCGAAGCGCTGCGCCGGACCGGTGGGCCGCCCGGGCTCGACCAGCTCGTCCCCCGTCGAGAACAGCGCCACCCGGATTGCCCGGCGCACCGTAAGCTGCGTGAGGCCCAGCGCCGCCGCCAGCGCCAAATCCTGCGGTCGCAAGCGCAAGCCGGCGCGAAGTGCAACGGCGCCTTGCGCGATATCCTCACCGCGCAGCCGCGTATTGGCGCCGGGCCGCAGCCCCGGCGGAAGCTGAATTTGGCCGGCGTCGAGCTGCACATCCTCCTGCATGAACACCGTGTCGGCGCCGGGCGGCAAGGCGGCGCCGGTGAAGATGCGCTGGGCCGTGCCCTCGACCAAGGGCTGCGCCAGTGCCCCGGCCGCGAGCCGGCCCAGCACCGGCAGCCGGCCGCCATGCTCCAATCCCGCGAGCCGCACCGCGTAACCGTCGACGGCCGAGTTGTCGAACGGCGGCAGGTCGACCGGCGCCGCCATGTCCGCGGCCAGCACGCGCCCGTCCGCCTCGTGCAGACTTACGCGCTCCGTGCCGTCGACCGGCCCGACCTGAGCCATGATCATGGCCCGCGCCGCGTCCAGCGTCAGCAGCGCGCCCCCGAATGCAAAGCAATCGTCCGAGAGCTGCGCCATCAGCCGACCTGGACCGCGTGCACCTGCACTGCGGTCGCGATGGCCGGGATATCGTCCAAGTGCAGCCAGGGCAGCGCGAGGTTCGGCATAGGCGCATCCGACGCCACCGCCACCACCGAGGGGTCGTCGCGATACAGCGGCGCCTTGTTGTTCGCGGCGCGAAACACCTCGAGCTTGGGATGGCCGCCCCGCTTGAAGCCTTCGATCAGCACCAGGTCCACCGGACTCAGCCGGCTCAGCAGGTCTGCGAGATCCGGCTCCGCGTCTCCGCGCAGCTCGTGCATCAGCGCCCAGCGGTTGGCCGAGGCGACCAGCACCTCCTGCGCGCCAGCCTGGCGGTGCTCCCAAGAGTCCTTGCCGGGCTGGTCCACGTCGAAGTCGTGATGCGCGTGCTTCACGGTCGAGACGTGCAATCCTTGGGCGATGAGGACCGGTATCAGCCGGCACAGCAAGGTCGTCTTGCCGGCGCCGCTCCAGCCAGCCAGGCCGATCACCCGCATCGGAGCGCGATCTGTTCGGGCAGCAGTAAGATCGATTTTGCCATTGATTAGATTAATGGTCTCTCCTGGGGATGTCATGGGACTAGTCCCTTTGTTTGTGTCGCTAGTCACTCTTGGCGCACTGCCGGTTCACCGTCATAGGACAGTGACAGCGAAGCGCGGCCCCGGTGCCGGGCGCCTTGGGAGTGACCGATGGCTGAAGCACCAGCTGGAACCGTCGCACGCTTCGAGCATCCGGGTGCTGGATGCCGCCGTGCCTCGGTTCTGCCCAAGGGCCGCGAGGTCCAGCCATAGGCCAAGTTCGAGATCGCGGCGCTGCTCGGCGACCGGCCGCGGGAACGTGAGTACCTGATCGAGTATCTGCATCTCATCCAGGATACCTATCATCAAATCTCCGCGGCAAACTTGGCGGCGCTGGCCGACGAGATGCGTCTTGCCTATGCGGAGGTATTCGAGACCGCGACGTTCTACGCCCATTTCGACGTGGTGAAGGAGGGCGACGCCCCGCTCGCGCCAATGGTGATTCGGGTGTGCGACATCGTGACCTGCGCGATGTATGGCGCCGAGAAGCTCTATGCCGAACTGCGCGCGCATGAGGCCGCCGGCAGCCTGGGTGGCCCGGCCCGCGTGGTGCGTGCGCCCTGCGTCGGACTATGTGACCAGGCGCCGGTCGCCGAGGTGGGCCACCACTTCCTGCACAAGGCCACGACCGCGACGGTGCTGCAGGCAGTCGCACAGGGCGACACGCATCCGCACGTGCCGGACTACCCGGACTACGACGCCTATGTCGCCGGCGGCGGCTATGCGCTGTTGAACCAGCTCCGCGCCGGCACGCTGACCAGCGACGCCGTGCTGGCGGGAACGACGTGCGCGGCGTCGCCGTCAACCTGATGCGCTTCTTCGAGGACGAGAGCTGCGGCCAGTGCACCCCCTGCCGGTCCGGCACGCAAAAGGCGCGCATGCTGATGGAGCGCGGCGTGTGGGACGCGGAGCTGCTGGGCGAGCTCGGCCAGGTCATGCGCGACGCCTCGATCTGCAGGCTCGGCCAGGCGGCATCCAACCCGCTGGCCTGCGTCATCAAGTATTTTCCTGAATTGCTGGCGCCCAAGGAGGCCGCAGAATGAGCAGCTCGACCATGCGGGAAGGCCCGCAGAACTTGGACGGCATCACGACGGAAACGCAGGGCCTGGCGTTCGAGCTGGACGGCGAGCGCGTCATGGCGCGCGAAGGGGAAAGCATCTGGGACGTGGCCCGGCGGATGGGCACCGAGATCCCGTACCTGTGCCATCGTCCGGAGCCGGGCTATCGCCCCGACGGCAACTGCCGGGTCTGCATGGTGGAGATCGAGGGCGAGCGCG